>Ga0209783_1000071_pt1 | contig 53376 bp, 50 predicted proteins | sample WorMetfiPIANOSA1_FD_187395 | JGI IMG/M metagenome (GOLD analysis project Ga0209783, IMG submission 187395) | Marine gutless worms symbiont microbial communities from Max Planck institute for Marine Microbiology, Germany - Olavius filocauda... | ecosystem: Host-associated > Annelida > Digestive... | reverse complement strand
CCAGGCTGATAGCATCATCCTTGAACCCTTGGGTGAAACTCCGTCTGGTTTTTTGAGTACTCATTGGACACCTCGCTTTCTGATATTTCGTTCTTAGCAAAGTGTCCGTTTCTTTTAAACCACATCATACCTGTTTTTTCTGGGGGTAGTGGATTTTAACTACTGTGCCAGATACACGGGTCGCGGTCGCCGTTCACCGGTTCTCCCTAGTATCCGTTTTATCGGCATTTTCGAGGTGAACTTTAGGCCGGTCGCCCGATTTGTGAAAAGAATAGCAAACGTTTGGATTCAATATGGATTTTTAGGTGGAGAATCTGGTTATGCTGCCGTCTCGCTTTTCTGCAGATACCCCAGGAAACCGCGGATACTGTTCGCCATGAAACTCAGCTCGCGCTGTTGGTCGGTTTTGGAAAACTGCTTGAAACCGGCCAGCTGCGGGTCCTGCTGCAGGAGGGCTGTACGGCAGGTTTCCACCTGGTTGGTACCATCGGTTGCCGGCCCGAGCCGGGCGAGTTCGGCTGCCCAGAATTGCAGCTGCCGGCGATGCGCCCGGAGCAACCTGGCTGGTTCTCGGGTCAGACCAAAATGGCCGAAGCACATGCGTTGGCAGGGGACTTCTTCGAGGGCCTGGATACTTGCGAGGCTGGTTTCGAGATAGAATTCAGGCGGTGTGGCCGGTCGCAGGTAATACCCGTCCGGCAGTTCCCGATAGACGCCGCAGGCTTCACCGGCGAAAAGGGTTTCCGCTATCAGGTAGCTCACGTGGTGGACTGCATGGCCGGGCGTCGGGATGACCGTGACCCCGGTTTCGTCCAGTTGTTCAACCGGGACCACCTGTCGGACCGGCACGGGTGTTATCGGGCCATAAGCCCGGGCCGTATCCCCCAGGGTAGCGACGCTCCCGGCCCATAATCGTGCGGGATCGACCAGGTGTTCAACCGCCCTGGCATGGCAAACCACCGGTGTATCAGGATATCGGGCGACCAGATCCCCGATCCCGCCGGAATGATCGATATGAATGTGGGTCAGCAGGATGGCATCCAACCCGCGCACGCCGAGGTCCGCCAGGATGGACGCCAGTAGCCCGATGGTCACCGCCGGTCCCGGATCTATCAGGTAGGTCCGCTCACCCCCGATGAGCCAGGCGGTGATGAACCGATCAAAGCCGGGCATCTTCTGGGGCAGCGGAATAAGGGTGAGGTGTTCACCGAACTGTATAACCGGGGATTGTGTCAATCCATTCCCATTTCTGCTCGCAGCGCCTTGATCTGCCGGCGAAGATCATCCGCCTGGCGGCTGTCGGGCGCCGCCGCCTGCAACCGGCGGACAAGGCCCAGCAATATCATCTCACTGCGGTAGTCCGTACAGGTATAACTACCTTGTTTTTGATTATCAGTAGTCATTTTCTTCTCTTACTATAGCGAAAGCTGTTTCTAATAGTGGATTTTGGTCCACCAATTGACAAAGCTATTTCAAAGTGTGAATTTTGGTTCAAGGTCCCGTCTACGCCTTCCAGGCTACGCCGGACAAGCATGGCGGGCACCCAACGAAGTCTATCAGCCGAAGCTTAAGCGAAGTCTGAAGATTGAGCCAAAAGCCGTTGTTTGAAATAGCTTTTAGGCGCGGCCCGTCTTTACCAGCGACTCCTTGTACACCCGGTAGAAAATATCATTCTCGGTGATACCATGTTTGATGACTTTTTCAATTTCATCCATGTGGTCAACACCGACAACCATGTTCACGCTTTTATGAAAGGCCGTCATATTGTCGTTCGTGCGAAAACGATCGGAGATCAGGGCTACGAAAATATTGCGCCGTACCGACATGTTTAAAGTCGCCAGGTAACGCAGGACATTGTTGTGGTCGGGATCGGGTGTGTCGAACTTTTCATTGACCACGATCATGTCAAACACATGAAAGCGCATCTGCTTGAGGGCCTCACGTGAATTGGCCGGATGGGTGACCTGATATCCCAGGGATTCCAGGGCGGCCTTGATCTTGCCCCGGTAAACCGGATCACCTTCACAAATCAGGGCCGTTTCCACCCCTTCTTCCAGAAAATCAAAAGGACGATCGGCGGAATCGTAGCCGGTCTCGGAATCGGCCTCGTCAAAGGTCGGGACGGAGGCCTGGTCGGAGGCCGGTGCAGCCGCTTCGGCGGCCTCGTCCGGCTTCTTCTCTGCCTGGGGCGAAACCGTTATCTTCTCTTTGCATTTCGGGCATTTAATTGCAAAGGCTTTGCCCTGAGGTACTTTCTCGTCCGGGATTTTAAAATTGGCCTGACACTTGTCGCAAGAGACATCCATCCGCAGTTCCTCCCCTTATTATTTTTTCTTGCCCCAACTGCGATCCACCTGCAGGTCCTCGATATCGGTAGTGGCCTCGCCACGCCCGGCCTTGACCATATCCAGGCCCCGTCCCACGATTCCTTTGCGGGAGGCATAGGCCATGGCCGTCTCTTCGGTGATCTGGCCTTTCTCGTAGAGCCCCACGATAAACTTGTCGAAGGTGGTCATCCCGAAGGCCTCGCCGGCATCGACGATTTCGTAAAAGGTCTTGCCCTCGGACTCACCCTGGAGAATCGTATCCTTGACCCGCAGGTTGGTACCCATGATTTCAAACGCCGCCACCCGTCCGCCGCCAACCTTGGGCAGCAGGCGCTGGCAGACAATCCAGCGGACGGTATCCGCCAGCCGAATCCGGATCTGGTTCTCTTCCTCGGTGGGAAACATACCGAGGATACGGTTGATGGTCTGGCCCGCGTCCACGGTATGCAGGGTGCTCAATACCAGGTGGCCGGTTTCAGCAGCACTGAGGCCGATCTCGACGGTTTCACGGTCACGCATCTCACCCACAAGGATCACTTTGGGTGCCTGTCGCAGAGCAGCCCGCAGACCGCTGGCGAACGTGTCGAAGTCGTTGCCCATTTCCCGCTGGTTGAAGGTGGACTTTTTGTGGGGGTGCTGGTATTCCACGGGATCTTCGAGCGTGACGACATGGACCGATTTTTCCTCATTGACCTCGTTGAGTACCGCCGCCAGCGAAGTTGTTTTACCGGAGCCGGTGGCGCCGGTGATAAAAATTATCCCGTTCTTCTCCTCGGCCATCTTCAAGAACGGCGCCGGCAGGTTCATGTCCTGCACCGTCGGGATCTTACTTTCGAGTTTCCGCAGAACAATGGAGTAATTACTTAGCTGGGAGAAGATATTGACCCTGAAGCGGGCCTTGCCCGGCAAGTCATAGGAACAGTCGCAGGAACCCTCGATCAGCAGGGTTTCCGTGAGCCGGCGATCGTTGTTGACCAGGTTAAGGGCAAAGATTTCGGTCTGAAATGGGGTAAGTTCCGTAAATGCCGGTTGCATCTCGACCGGCGTTAATTGGCCGGAACTTTCAACCTGGAAGGCCTTGCCGACGGTGATGTTCAAGTCCGACACATTGTCGAAGGAATCCAGCATCCGGGCCAGTATATGATCAACTTCCTGTTTTTTCATAATCGTTCCCCTTTGTACCGGTATGCGGTGGACAAAACACGCCCGCCAGCTTAAGCGTCCGTAAAATCCGTGGGCGGGTTTTTCAGAAACGGCCGGAAGCGCCCTTTCTCGTTGGATTTCATATAGGCCTCATCCGGGCTGATCCGGTTGGCATTCAAATGCTCCATAATGGCGTCGTCGAGCAATTGCATGCCGTATTTTTTCCCGGTCTGGATGGATGAGGATATCTGGTGGGTTTTACCTTCCCGAATCAAGTTCCGTACGGCGGAGGTAGCGATCATGATTTCCATGGCGGCGCAGCGCCCCTTGACATCAATCCGCTTAAACAGCACCTGGGCAACCACCGCCCGGATACCGTCGGAAAGGGTACTGCGAATCTGGGCCTGCTCACTGGACGGAAATACCTCGATAATCCGGTCCACGGTTTTCATGGCGCTGGAAGTATGCAGGGTACCGAAGACCAGATGCCCCGTGGAGGCCGCTTCAATGGCCAGCGAGATCGTCTCCAGATCCCGCATTTCGCCGACCAGGATGATATCCGGGTCTTCCCGCAGGGCCCCCTTCAAGGCGGCCGAGAAACTCTTCGTGTGCATCCCAACCTCCCGGTGGTTGATGATACAGCTCTGGCTTTTGTGCACAAACTCCACCGGGTCTTCAACGGTAATGATGTGGTCTTTGCGAGCTTTGTTGGCCACGTCGATAATGGCGGCCAGGGTGGTTGATTTACCGCTGCCGGTCGGTCCGGTCACCACGCACAGACCACGTGGCAGCGTTGCCAGTTTGGAGATAACCGGCGGCAGGCCGAGCTGTTCGGCGGTTAGGATGTCACTGGGAATCTCCCGGAAGACAGCCGCAACACCATATTTTTGCATGAAAAAGTTGGCCCGGTATCTGGCCAGCCCGGGAATTTCATAACCGAAATCCACATCACCGGTTTCTTCAAAAAGCTTGACTTTGTCTTCGGGCGCAATTTCGTAGAGCATGGCCTTGAGATCGTCGTTATCCAGGACCTTGTATTTAATCCGCTCAATCTCGCCCAGCAGACGCAGTGCGGGCGGCTGGCCGGATACCATGTGAAGGTCGGAAGCTCCCTGTTCGTTCATCAGCTTGAAAAAAGCGTCTATTTTAGCCATTTAAAAATCCCCCATAATTGCCCGATCGGTTTTTAGGTGCACCGAATTGTCTATCATAAGGCCCCGGGTTGCAACGCATACCGGGGGTCATGCGGGGTTCTTTCTCGGAAAATTCAACAACTGCAGTCTATCGTCCTGTTCATCGTTCGCTTTCATCTCTTCCTTGCCGGTTTCCAGGATCTTGGTATGGGTTTCGATGATAGAGTGGATCTGCGATTCAATCTGCTGGCGCTGCCGCTTGAGTTCGGCGATGTCTTCATGCAGCTGGGAAAGGCGCTTGTGCGCCCGCTGGAGCAATTTTTCGGCTTTGACTTCCGCGTCGGCAATGATCAGGTCGGCCGATTTCTTGGCGTTGCTTTTCATCTGTTCCATGACCGTCTGCGAGTTGACCAGGGCGCTTTTAAAGGTCTCTTCGCGCTCACGGTAAGCGGACACTTCCCGCTTGCTGCGCTCGAGGGCCCTTTCCAGGCGCTCCATGCGTTCGCTGTTGGCCCGCAGGGCCTCGGCCACCTGTTCCAGAAAGGCATCGACCTCTTTGACGTCGAACCCCCGGAACTTGACCCGGAACTGCCGGTTTTGGATGTCGAGCGGGGTAATATCCATGGGAACCACCTTCCTGAAACAGCGAGTTATTACATCATCTTGCCAGCCCAAATCATCAGGCTGCCGGCCACAAATTTCTGTAAGAAAATGATGGCGAAAATAATGATGATTGGAGATATATCGAGCCCTCCCAAGTCAAACGGCATGGTCCGGCGGACACGGTGCATGACCGGCTCGTAATATCATGAATAAAACGCACAATCGGATTATAGGGGTCCGGGCTGACCCAGGACAGGACCGCCCGGGCAATAATAACCCAGAGATAAATTTCTAAGGCATAGTATACAACGTATGCGAGCGCATGTACAAAGTTACCGAAAATGAACATCAACGAGACCTGTAAGAATTAAACCTTGGTTAGAAAAAATTAAATATATTCTGGCAGGTAAGTCAAGAATTTTCGCCAGTTAGGCGACATTTGCGACCACAGCAGCCGGTCGGGCTGGCCGCGCCCGACTGCCCAAAATCAGGTTTCGTATAGAATCCTGCCCCATAATGGCCAGGCCCTGGATTGCCCCTTTAAGGCGCGCACACCCAGAAAACACAATTTTGGCCTGACCGGATTCAGGGGTTTAGTTCAAAGACTGAAGGCTTCAGAAAACCATAAAACCAATCTGGCCGAATTGATTGTATCGAAAACAAGGTCGGCGATAAATCGAACCTGCCTTGGTATTATCTCTCTTTCAACACCTTCAGCCTTCAGTCTGCAGCCTGCGGCCTTTTTACCAGAGCAACATTGTCAGCCCTAACCATAAAGCCTCTTTGGCAACAATCAAGTCACCAAAGAGGCCTGGAATAGTTTCAGTGGGGTTGCGGGCCGCCTCTCCCGAAAACGGGTGTCACCCGCCGGCAATCATGGGAATCAACACGATTTCGGCATTGTCCGGAACCGGGGTGTCCTTGAATTTCGGCCGGGAGACCGGTTTGCCGTTCAGGCGAATCACCGCGTATTGTTCGGGCTTCTCGACATAATTCAACAGCTGTTCCACATCCATTCCCGGCTGCCAGGGATACTGCTTGCCGTCCATGGTAATCATGCCGTCACTCCGTTCGCTTTCAGAACCTCCAGCACCTCCGGAAAATCGATGCCCAGGCGTTTGACCGTTGCGACCGTGGGGATGCCGTCCGGGGTCCAGCCGCGGCGCTTGTAGACCGCCTCCTGCAGTTTTTCATACTGGGCCTCGCGGTGCCGGCGCAATTCAGCTACCTTTTCTTCCGATGATAGGCCCTCGATGGCCACGCCATGCTTTTCAATCAGCTGCTGGTCATAGCGCTCCTGGCGGGATTCATACTCTTCAACCGTCACCGGCCCCACCGCCCGGTAGGGTATGGTATCCTGGGCCCGGCGGCCGTAGCCCATTTTCAGGTTGAACACCCGTTGAAAATTGTATACCCCCTCGCTCATGGCAATCAGGTCTTCCGGGGATGCCTGGCGTCCGGTCACCGCGGTAAAATAGTCGGCGTACCAGTTCACGTGTTTCATTACCTTGGCCGGTTCGGGGGTATCCTTGTTGTCCTCGGGCACGATGTCGTTCCATGGCAGCTTGCAGAGGCCGCAGAGGCCGAACCAGGTACGGAACATCGGAAACCAGTGCAGGGCTTCGGCTTTCTCTTCGAAAGTCGGCATAAAATTGTGCACCATATCCAGGAAAATCAGCCAGGCTTCGTCGTGCTGGGCCCCTTTGAGAGCCATCCCGTAACCGCCCTGCTGGGCCAGTGATTCCTTGGTCATGTATTCCGAGAACTCGAGTCCCTTGGACTCCATGCCGATGTCCTGCAATATGGCGGCATCCGCGCCGAAATCCCGGGCGAAAATCTCTTTCATGCGCCGGATCCCCTGCCCGACCAATGTCCCGAACCCTTCCCCGCGAGCCATCTGGTGGACCAGTTCGAGCGCTTCCAGGCGGTTGCCGAAGTACAGCTGCATCCCGCCGGTGTGCTCGCTGGTGATCTGGTTCATCTCGAAACACTCCATTACGAAGGCGATGGAGGTGCCGACCGAGATGGTATCGAGGCCGTACGTGTCACAGTAGAAATTCATCTCCAGGATCGTAGAGGGGTCGAAAATGCCCAGGTTCGAGCCGCACCCGGCAATGGTCTCATACTCCGGCCCGTCCACGAACACCTTCCGGCCTTTGTAAGGACCGGTAAAAGGTACGAAATCACGAACCCCATGGGCACAGGCCACGGTGCAGCCGCGCCAGCAGCCGTCGAACCCCTTGTCAAAAATATGGTCAAACACTTCACTGCCGATGAGGTTGCCGCCCTTATGCGAACCGAACTTGAAGTTGTTGGTCGGCAACAGATCAAAGTCATTCATTATGGGTACCAGGTGGGTGGTCCCCAGCGAGGCCATCTTGTTCTGTTTGGGATCCAGGCTGACAATCTCCTTGGAGTGCAGCTTGGCGACCGTTTTCAGGGCATCCAGGTCAGCCGGGTTGTTGGATTTCAGCGAAACCGTGTTCCAGCGGGCCACGATGGCCTTGATCCCCTTGTCGGCAAACACGGTGCCGATGCCGCCGCGACCGGCCTGTTTGTAACGGGTCATCTTGCGCTGGCCGTCGTACCAGGTGAAGTTGAGGCAGCCGAAAGAGGTGTTTTTGGCAGCCGTCCCCGAGGATACGACCGAGATGTGGCTGTTTTTACCCTGCCCGAAAAAATCGGTCAGGGCGGCGGACAGGGCATAGGAGTCATCGGTGAGGCCGGGCATCTCCAGGATTTCAACTTTCTGATCGATCCCGTCTATCAGGATCACGGCATCACCGCCGGCCTTGCCGCGGACCTCCAGGGCGTCGAAGCCGGAAAATTTCAGATAGGGGCCGAAATAGCCGCCGACATTGGAATCGACAACCGAACCGGTCAGCGGCGACAGCGACGTGACGATGCTCTTGCCCGAACCAGGGTAGGCCGGCGTACCCCCCATGGGACCGCTGGCGATACAGATGGCGTTTTCAGGATCGTTCCAGCGAGTTTCGCCGCTGACCGTATTCCACAGCAGCCAGAGATCGAATCCCTTGCCGCCGACAAAAACATCCTTCATCTGCTGGGACACGGGGTTGATGCTGATCGTACCCGCCGACAGATCGACCCCGAGTGTCTGGTTCGTATAGCCTTTTTCTATGGCCGGTCGTTCATAGGTCAATGTCTTGATCGTGTTTACGGTTAATTGCGTCATGTTCGACAACTCCTTGTAGCATTTAAATTCATAGTAGGTTCTTACGAGCCGTATAGCATGAACGCGCGCCGGTCGATATAGAAAACTGCCGGCAAAACGCGCTTTACTTCACTTTACCCGGACGGCCGAAAACGCTCTTGCGGGGTGGCTCACTTGAGCGCTTCCTGCTCACCGCCGAATTGCCTGTCCGGCGAAAATTCCGCCAGGATGACATCGTCGCCATCCCGGGCGGCACCGGTGATGGTTCGGGTGACCACTTCACCGATACCCGGGCCGAGCATATAGCCCTGCCCGCACATGCCGGTCACATGGAACAGTCCGCGAACGCTGCTGTTCCAGCCCACCAGCGGGGCGCCATCCGGCGACATGGGGTACAGTCCGCGCCAGACACGGCGGACGCGGATATTCTGCAGCCGCGGTACGAGGCTGACCATGCGTTTGCAGACCTGGGGCAGAAAAACGGAAGTCTCGCGGTGATCCGTCCCGATGATGGGTGGATCCGGCGTGATGCAGAAAACCACCTGCCCGTGCCCATTCTGATAGAAATAATAGTTTTTGGAGCCGGCCCCGGGCCGGAGGTCCACAACCATGCATTTGAAAAAGGGCTGCACCGGTTCGGTGATGGCACCTTCATGGGAATCCGGTATGACCGGTATGTCGATGCCGGCCGTTTTACCCAGCGGCCGCGAATAGGCCCCGGCCGCATCGACCACCACCGGGGCCGCATAGTCGCCGCGATCCGTGACCACCCCGGTTACCCGGCCGTCGGCAGTCGTAATTTTACGGATCTTTTCCTTGAACCGGAAAGCAACGCCCCTGGCCAGGGCCTGCCGGTAGAACGCATTGATGGCCAGCAGCGGCGAGGCCGAACCGTCCTTGGGAGAAAAAGTCCCGCCGCGCAGTCCCCGGGTCACAATGCCCGGCATCAGCGCAGCCACGGCGTCCGGTCCGACGAAATCGATTTCGAGACCGTGTTTTTTCTGGATCGGCAGAATGCCTTTCAAGGCGGTTTCTTCGACGTCGCGATAGACGGGAAACAGATACCCCCCCTGCAGCCACTCGATATCATCCCCATACAGGGCCTGCCAGGTGGAAAAAATTTCCAGGGAGCGCAGGCCGCAGAGAATCTTGCCCGGCGTGGAATGGGTCGCCCGGATACCCCCGATGGCATGTTTGTTCTCACCCTGGCCGGGTGAAGGCTTGGCATCGATCAGCAGTACTTTAACCCCGGCGTCGCCCAGTGCCAGGGCGGTGGGAACCCCCACGGAACCCGCCCCGATTATGATCACATCGTAATTACGCATCGCCCTGCCCTCCCGGTGCTCCGGCCAGCACCCCCATGGGAACTTCCACGAAAAGCGGCCGGTCGATCCGGTCCGTTACCTCACCCAGATCCACACCCTCTTCCTGGAAAATGCGCCAGATCATGGATCGGCACGTTTTCGAGCCGCAGGCCCCCATGCCTGCGCGATTGAGGGCCTTAAGCTGGTTCATGTCCCGTACGCCGCTTTGGATGGCGTCCCGGATTTCGCCGGCCGTAATGCGTTCACACCGGCAAATCACGGCTTCATCCGGCAGCGGGGCCCTGGTATAGAGTTCATCGGGATCCAGGGCCAGCTCAGGTTGAATCCGGATGCCGATCGCCTGTTTGGCCATGGCCCGCGGCAATTGGACCTGGACCATCAGGGTTCCCGGATATTTCTTGCGGTTGGCCACCACTCGTTTTACCGGAAACTCGCCCAGGATTCGGCCATCGTCGTTGGTAACCGCAATGACCTGCCCCTTGGCGACGCGATCGCGCCAGATCTCATAAGGCAGCGTGACCACCGGATTCTCGGGGTCTTTCCGGTAATCCACCACGGTGACTGCCAGTCCCGGGCAGATGGCCACACAGCCCAGGCAGCCCTGGCACTCACCTTCAGCGGTGCAGTACGGCAAGCCGGTAATGTCATCACGTTCGGTCCGGATGATCTTTTCCGGGCATACGGACGTGCAGGGGTTGCAGGGCACCTCCTGAAAACAGTGGAACCCGGGCAATACCCCGGCAGTCACAGCGGCTGGTTCACGACGGACAACCGGTCCCGGCTTGGACTTCAACACCCGCGCTTTTTCATCCCAGGCCGCCGGGACATCACCGTCGTAACGGCCCAGGGCCCGGGCAATTTTGAGGCCCTCGATCTTGCCGGTAAACATGGCAGCCGAGGCCTCGGCAATCTCCTGGGCGTCACCGGCGGCATATACATCCATACCCCACTGTCTGGCTTTCAGGTAAAACTCGTCGACCTTGGACAGGCCCACGGCAATTAGAACGGTATCCACCGCAAACGTACGCTCGGTCCCGGAAACGACCTGCCAATTACGATCCAGTTCGGCAATGGTCACGGAGCGGACCCGGTCATCGCCATTGGCCGCCACCACGGTGTGCCCGGTGTAAATGGGTACCCCCAGCCGCTCCAGTTTGTCGGCGTGCACCTTGTACCCGCCTACTTCCGGCAGGGCCTCGATCAGAGCCGCCACCTCGATACCGGCCTGGATGGCGTGGTAGCCGGCGATCAGGCCGACATTGCCCCCGCCGACGATAAGCACCCGGTCCGAACATTTCACCAGATCGCGGTTCACCAGGGTCTGGAACGCCCCGGCGCCATAGACTCCCGGCAGGGTGTTGCCGGGAAAGGACAACATCTTCTCCCGGGCGCCGGTGGCCACCAGCAGCTTTTCCGCCTTGATCAATCGATAGCGGTTGCCCTGGACAACCCCGATTACCCGGTCGTAAAAAACACCCACGGCGGTGGCTTCCAGCCATACCCGGACACTGGGACAGGTCCGGAGATCGTCTGCCAGCAACCGGGCAATCTCGTACCCGCGGGTGCCGGCATAAGAGTCGGCAACCGAACCAAAAAATTTGTGGGTCTGCAGCACCAGTTTACCGCCCAGCCGGTCCTTGTCGTCCACCAGCAGGGTATCGATACCCAATCTGCCCAGCTCCAAGGCGGCGGATAAACCGGCCGGCCCGCCGCCGACAATCAGCACCTCCGTTTCCCGGATGGCGACTTCGCCGGTCTTCACCGGCCGATCGTCGGCCGGTATCTGCGGCAGGCCCTCGATACTCGCGACCCGCATTCCCGCTGCCAGGGGGGTCATGCAGGCCTTCACGGGCATGCCGTCGGCCAGCACCAGGCATTGGGAACACTGGCCATTTGCACAGAACATACCCTGGGGGCTGCCGTCCTTGTGATGGTGGCCGAAGATCTGGTGGCCGCTGGCGAACAGGGCGGCCGAAATCATTTCGCCTTCAAAACCGGAGAACGCCTGCCCGTTCCAGGAATACCGCACCGCTTGCCTGGCCGGCACCGCCAGCACTGGATGTTGCTCAATCCGTTTGGTTTCCATAAAATCTTATCCGTTCAAAAACATTGCGTATCAGCTACCGGGAATCCCACCAGGCGGGAATTGTCACCCAGGCCTTTGTAATGGTTTAACCATTATAAAACTCATTTTCATTGGCCTGTCAAGTAGCTTTTTAACACCGGGCCGTGCATTATTTACTTGACTTAAAGACCATGTCTTCTTAATTTAGCCATTTGGAATTATTGGCAGGATATCGAACAGGCAGATGTTAAGCAGGCAGGCGCAAGGAGACTGTAATAATGCTAAACAACAAGAAAATCGGCTTCATCGGTTCGGGCAACATGGGGGCGGCGATGATCAGCGGCCTGATCGACTCGGGCGCTTCCCAGGCGAAAAACATCATGTGTTCGGATGTGCGCGCGGAGGCGCTTCAGGATTTGGAAGCCAAATTCGCGATCGCCACTTCCACCAGCAATGTCGCGGTGGCGACTGAGGCGGACATCATCATACTCGCCATCAAGCCCCAGATCATGGTCCCGGTCCTGCAGGAAATCAAGGACTGCCTCGATATGTCCAAGATCGTCATCTCCATTGCCGCCGGGGTTCCCCTGGCTGCTATCGAAGCCTGCCTGAACAAAGATCTGCGGCTCATCCGCGTGATGCCGAACGTGGCGGTTGCAGTGCGCGAGGGGGCGGCGGCCGTCGCTGCCGGAGCCCACACCCTGCCAGAAGATATCGATCTGGCAATGGAGATCTTCAACTCGGTGGGCAAGAGCATTTTTCTAAAAGAAAACAACTTGATGGATTCTGTTACCGGCTTAAGCGGCAGCGGTCCGGCCTACATTTTCATGGTGGTGGATGCCCTGGCCGACGCCGGTGTCAAAGTTGGCCTTTCACGACCGGATGCCCTGCTGCTGGCCTCCCAGACCATCCTGGGGGCCGCCAAAATGCTGATTGAAACCAAAGAGCACCCCGGGCAACTGAAAGACTCCGTTACCTCCCCGGGGGGGACCGCCATAGCCGGCCTGCACACCCTGGAAAAGGGCGGGCTGCGCACCACGCTGATCAATGCCGTGGAAGCGGCTACCCAGCGATCCGTGGAGCTTGGTGAATTGATGATTAAACACTTCGGTGAAAACGGGAATTAATGCCGGTGAAAAGGGATTCCGCCAAGGCCTAGTCAATCCTCTACCTGCTGGTCCGCATCAGCCTGGGTCTCGTGTTCCTGTGGGCCAGCTGGGATAAAATCCTGTATCCGGATAAATTTGCAGCCATCATTGCCAACTATGACATTCTGCCGGCGGCGACCATCAACCTGGCCGCCCTGATGCTACCGTGGATCGAAATGATTTGCGGCGTTTTATTACTGGTCGGGCGCCTGATTCCCGGGGCTGTCCTGGTCTTGAACACCCTGCTGGTTGTTTTCATCCTCGCTACGGGCTTCAACCTCTATCGGGGTCTGGATGTAGACTGCGGCTGCTTTTCGGTGGCGCCCGGGTCCGGTGGCAAAACCATCCTGAACCTGGTACGCAACGGGTTGCTGCTGGCCGCCGGCTCCTGGCTGTTTTTCTATGCCGCGGGCCACTTGCGGGCTGACCGGTCAAGGGATCTATCTACACCAGGAGCAAGGTGATCGACGATGTTGGCTGAAACAGTTCCCTATCCGGCCGCTTTCCTGTTTGGCCTGCTCTCATTTTTCTCACCGTGCATCCTGCCGCTTTTGCCGGCCTACTTCAGTTTCATTTCCGGCTATTCCCTGGAAGAACTGGTGGATGGCAACGATGCCGCCATCCGGAAAAAGGTGGTCCTCTCCACGGCCACCTTTGTATTGGGATTCTCGACCATTTTCATTGCGCTGGGCATGACCGCCTCGCTGATCGGCAACCTGGCCCACGACTATCGTCACATCATCCGGATTTCAGGCGGCATCCTGATCATTTTATTCGGTGTCCATATGAGCGGCCTGTACAGTTTCCGCCTGCTCAATATGGAAGGCCGCCTGCACCTGCAAAAAAAGCCCCTGCATGTACTGGGAGCTTTCCTGATCGGGATGGCCTTTGCCGCCGGCTGGAGCCCCTGCATGGGGCCGCAGCTGGGATCGATTCTGATCATGGCCGGCAGCCGGGAAACCATCTGGCAGGGTACGGCTTTGCTGGGAATCTACTCTGCCGGCCTGGCCATACCCTTTTTAATCCTTTCCTTCTGCATCAATTATCTTGTAAACTTCCTGCAAAGGGCGAAAAAGGCGGTCCGGTTTGTGAACATCACGGCCGGTATCCTGCTGATTGCCATGGGCATTCTTCTATTGACCGACAAACTGACCTTACTGGTCGTGACGGTATAGCCAATTGACCAACAAGATACTGTTATATGCGCTTCTCATCCTGGGGCTAACAACAACCGCGGCCACAGTCGCGGCCTCCCCAGACAAAATCCACTGGGTGGATTTCAGACAGGCCCAGGCCCAGAGCCGGGAGACCGGCAAGGCCATGGTTATCTATTTCTACTCGGACAATTGTCCCAGCTGCAGCGAAATGGAGAAAACCACCTGGCAGGACGCCCGGATCATCGCAGCCTTGAATACCCGCTACACCCCGGTTAAAATCGATGTGAATAAGCAGCGGTAGATAGCCAGCCTGTACAAGGTGTATTACCTGCCGACAACCTGGTTTATCAAACCGGACGGCCAACCCTTCGGCAATCGTCCCGGATATATCCCCGCCGACTTGATGTTAAAAATTTTCAAGCACCTGCGACAATAAAAATCTGCCCCGGACAACACCTGGCAGGGTCAATTTAAGGCTGTCGGAAGCTATCTCCAAAGTATCTTTTCAGGTAACTTGCCGCGTGGATAAAACCATGCGGCCGGCAGGATTTAAAGGCGGGAATCGTCGGAGCGTTTATCCATCATTCTCCTGAACAGGCGCAGGGATGTGCTAAACAGGACCCAGGCGCTGAAAATCGCCAAAATGATCGGCACCCACATGTAGGTGCTCCAAACCGGATGATCACCCGCCACCGCTATCCCCGCACAGGCGAACAGGAACACCCCCGCCATCAATATGATAATCGCAACACACAGAGGCTCGGAATCGTACCGGGGTGAAATCACTTTGCGGTAAACAGGTTTTGAGTCGAGTCGCACGGGCCCTCCGCCTTAGCTGAAATGCCGCCAAATAACACAATATGTTGAATTTTTTATTGACACACAACAATATATTGTAATAACAACGTACTTACCTGCGTGCGGCAAACTTCACTGGCAGCTCTCTCAAAAAATGGATTGATCCTGCGCAAAAAGCATGGGATCCGGATCAATTTAAGACGTCCGCGAATGTCAATCCGGAAGGGCATACCGGTGTTTCAGGATATCGCCTCTGTGGGCATAAGAACCGTTATTCCGGAAAAAGATGCGCTTTACGGGCAGGCGTATTCGGGTTCCGGACGCCTTTTACGGCAGCTTCCAGGCTGAATTACCAGCTATTTATTCATAAGTAAACAGGCCTTTGAAACTTCAAAGCTTTTATCGAGGTGACCTTTGTTCGAGCAGATTAAGAAACGAAATGGAAGTGTAGTTGAATTTGATTCATCCAAAATTACCGTCGCCATAGCCGAAGCCGGGAAAGCCACGGGGACATTTGAAGAACGCGAAGCCCGCAAGCTTACCCTGCGGGTTTTGACCCTCGCCCATGAACTGCGCCTGGCTCCGTGCCGGAAGTGGAAGAAATCCAGGATATTGTCGAACGGGTCTTGCTGGATTCCCCCTTTTACAAAGCGGCTAAAGCCTACATCCTTTACCGGGACCAGCATGCCCGCATCCGGCAGATGGCCACCCGGGCCAACGTAGACCTGGTGGATCACTATATCCAAAAGCTGGACTGGAAAATAAAAGAAAACAGTAACATGTGCTACTCGCTCCAGGGGCTGAACAACTATATCTCCTCGGACGTGACCTCCGAATATTGGCTCAACAGCATCTACCCGCCGGAGATCCGCCAGGCGCACAAAGAAGGCGATCTGCATATCCATGACTTGAGCCTGTTGTCGGTCTACTGTGTGGGCTGGGATCTCCAGGACCTGCTGCGCAACGGCTTCAAAGGGGTCGAAGGCAAGGTGGAGAGTGCGCCCCCCAAGCACCTGCGGTCCGCCCTGGGACAGATCGTAAATTTCTTTTACACCCTCCAGGGGAAGGCCGCCGGAGCACAGGCGGTTTCAAATTTCGACACCTTGCTGGCGCCCTTCGTACGCTATGACGGCCTGAACCAGCATGAGGTCAAACAGGCCCTGCAGGAATTCGTATTCAATATCAACATCCCCACCCGCGTCGGGTTTCAAACGCCTTTTACCAACATCACCATGGATCTGTATGTACCCGAGATATTGAAAGATGTTCCGGTCATCATCGGCGGGCGCGATCAGTATGCAACCTATGCTGATTTCCAAAAGGACATGAACATGCTCAACCAGGCCTTTGCCGAGGTCATGATGGACGGCGATGCCAAGGGCCGGGTGTTCACCTTTCCCATCCCCACCTACAACATCACCCCGGACTTCGATTGGGACAATCCCAACCTGGAATCGCTGTGGGAGATGACCGGAAAATACGGCATCCCGTACTTCTCCAATTTCGTCAATTCCGATATGAAGCCGGATGATGCCCGGTCCATGTGCTGCCGACTGCGGCTCGACAACCGCGAACTGCTCAAACGGGGCGGCGGGCTTTTTGGAGCCAATCCGCTCACCGGCTCCATCGGGGTCGTCACCATCAACCTGCCCCGCCTCGGGTACCTGGCCAATGATCGGGCCGAATTTTTGGTCATGCTCGAAAAACAGATCAACCTGGCGGTGGAAAGCCTGGCCATCAAACGTAAGATCCTGGAAAACTTCACCGACAAGAACCTCTGCCCCTACTCAAAATTCTACCTGCGGGAAATCAAGAAAAACAGCGACCTTTTCTGGAAAAACCACTTTTCAACCATCGGCATCATCGGCATGAACGAGGCCTGCCTCAATTTTCTGGGACAGGACATCGCCAGCCCCAACGGACAGGCCTTCGCTTCCGAAACAATGGATTTTATGCGCGATATCATTGCAGATATCCAAGACCGCACCGGCGATATCTTCAACCTGGAAGCCACCCCGGCCGAAGGCACCTCCTACCGGCTCTGCATGCTGGATAAAAAACGCTATCCGGGCATCAAGTGCGCCAACGAGCACGACTATCAAAAGGGCGCCGCGCCCTATTATACCAATTCGACCCAGTTGCCGGTCAATTATACCGACGACATATTCGAGACGCTCTCTCTCCAGGACAACCTGCAGACCAAATATACCGGCGGTACGGTTTTGCATATTTTCCTCGGTGAAAAAGTTGCCGACACCACGGTTTTGAAATCGCTCATCAAGAAAGTCGCCAATAATTACCGCCTGCCCTACTTTACCATCACGCCGACATTCAGCGTCTGCCCCACCCACGGCTACCTGTCCGGCGAACAGCACCAATGCCGGGACTGCAGCCAGGAAACCGAAATCTATTCCCGGGTGGTCGGCTATCTGCGCCCCGTCAAGCAATGGAACAACGGGAAGCAGGCCGAATACAGCCAGCGCAAGCCCTATGCACCGGACGCTGATCCCAATGAACGCCCCGATGACCAGTTGGAGCCGATGAAGATTACCGCCAACGAGTAGAAGCTATCGCAAACATGTATTTCGGCGGACTGCAGAAAAATTCACTGATCGACTACCCCGGGAAAATGAGTTGTGTCTTATTTATGGCGGGCTGCAACTTCCGTTGCCCCTATTGCCACAATCCCGACCTCGCCCGGGGGGCGGTCCCACCGGCCAACCGCATCTCCCTGGAGGCCGCCCTGGAATTTCTCGAAAACCGCCGGGGCTTGCTGGAGGGGGTGGTCCTCTCCGGGGGTGAACCGACCCTGGGAAAAAACCTGCCCCGGATCTGCGGACGCATAAAAGACCTGGGATACCCGGTTAAACTCGATACCAACGGGAGTCGGCCGGAAGTTATCACCCGACTTTTAGAGGCTAACTGCATTGATTATGTGGCCATGGACATCAAGGCGCCGCTTGCAGGGTATTACCCTGATATCGCCGCCAAACATGTTGAAGCGCAGCTGCGGGCCAGCATCCGGTTGATCATGTCTTCCGGTCGGGAATACGAATTCAGGACCACCTGTGCCCGGCCCTTTGCCGGACCGGAAACAATCGGTGAGATCGCCGCAACCATCCGGGGGGCCCGCCGGTATGTCCTCCAGCCCTTCAACCCGCGCGTCGTATTGGACCCGGCCTTCTGCGATGCCTTCCCGAAACAGTCGGACAGGGCTCAGATAGAATCTTTTCGAAAAAAAAATCAGTCATTTGTTCGGTGAGTGCGTAATTCGCTGAGATGGTTGGTCCGGCTGCCGGAACCGTTTTTGCGGGAACAGCATGAATCCGCAGAAATACACGCCATTCAATGACTGGATGGCATTCAATTTTTTCTTGACACCCCGCCGCGCTATTCATAGGGTAAAGTTTACTTTTTTCATGCGAGCCGGCAGCGTCGCCGCGGCGGTCCCGATGATTGCTGCCGCCAGGTATTTTCCTAATCCACCCGACAACAAGCGGCTTTGCCAACCCGCAAAGCTGATAGGTTTCATACATAACCACCGTTTTCCACTTTTACCTACTTTCTCTAAGTGGAGGTAATTCAAGCACAGGGAGGAGACATTATGACCAATCCGTATGATGAGGCCCATGCACAGAGCATTAACAATCCGGATGAGTTCTGGGCGGCGGCCGCAGAGGACTGCCACTGGTTCAAGAAATGGGACAAGGTTCTTGATGATTCCAACAAGCCCTTTTACCGCTGGTTTACCGGTGGTGAGATCAACACCTGCTACAATGCCCTGGATTTTCATATTGAAAACGGCCGCGGGGACCAGGATGCCTTGATCTACGACAGCCCGGTTACGGATACGATCAAGAAATATACCTTTAGCGAGCTCCGTGATGAGGTTGCCAAGGTTGCCGGTGTCCTGGTCAGCCAGGGGGTAACCAAAGGCGATCGGGTCCTGATTTACATGCCGATGATCGCCGAATCGGTCATGGCCATGCTGGCCTGCGCCCGCATCGGGGCGGTGCACTCCGTTGTATTCGGTGGCTTTGCGGCGGCCGAACTGGCCACGCGCATCAATGACGCCAAACCCAAGGTGATCATGTCTGCCTCCTGCGGCATCGAAGTTGCCAAGGTGATCGAATACAAACCCCTGCTGGATGAAGCTATCAATCTCTCCGATCACAAACCGGAAAAGTGCCTGATTTTCCAGCGCCCCATGGCCCAGGCCAGCATGATCGACGGCCGCGACCTGGACTGGGTGGACGAGGTCGCCAAGGCCGCACCGGCCGACTGTGTACCCGTCGCCGCGACTGATCCACTGTACATTCTCTACACCTCCGGCACTACCGGACAGCCCAAGGGTGTGGTCCGTGATAACGGCGGCCATGTGGTCGCCCTCAAGTGGACCATGAAGAATATCTACAACGTACAGGCCGGAGACGTGTACTGGGCGGCGTCCGACGTAGGCTGGGTCGTGGGCCACTCCTATATCGTCTACGGTCCGCTGTTCAACGGCTGCACCACGATTGTTTTTGAAGGCAAACCCGTCGGGACCCCCGATGCCGGTGTCTTCTGGCGGGTCATAGCCGACCACAAGGTCAAGACCATGTTTACGGCCCCGACTGCCTTCCGGGCCATCAAACGGGAAGACCCCAAAGCCGAAATGATCAAGCAGTACGACCTGTCCAATTTCAAGGCCCTGTTTTTAGCCGGCGAGCGGACGGATCCGGATACCCTGCACTGGGCGGAAGACAGCCTGGGGGTTCCGGTCATCGACCACTGGTGGCAGACGGAAACCGGCTGGTCCATCTGCGCGAACTGCCTGGGGATCCACCAGTTTGAGGTCAAGGAAGGCTCCCCGACCAAAGCGGCACCCGGCTGGAATGTCCAGGTCGTCGATGCCGACTGCAAACAGGTCGCCGCCGGTGATATCGGGGCCCTGGTCGTCAAACTGCCGCTGCCTCCCGGCACCCTGCCGACCCTCTGGCAAAATGACGAGCGTTACCTGGAATCCTACCTGGATGAGTTCCCGGGCTATTACAAGACGGCCGATGCCGGCTTTATCGATGAGGATGGCTATGTGTTCGTCATGGCGCGGACCGACGACATCATCAATGTGGCCGGACACCGGCTCTCCACGGGTGCCATGGAGGAAGTCCTGGCCGACCATCCTGATGTCGCCGAATGTGCGGTGCTGGGCGTGGATGACAAGCTCAAGGGCCAGGTCCCGGTGGGTTTCATGGTCCTCAATGCCGGCGTTGAGCGCAACAACGACGACATTATCAAAGAGGTTATTCAGATGGTCCGCAAACGCATCGGACCGGTCGCTGCATTTAAAACGGCGACCGTCGTCAAACGGCTGCCCAAGACCCGTTCCGGCAAAATTCTGCGCGGCACTATCCAGAGTATTGCCGACAACAAGGAATACAAGGTCCCGGCGACGATTGACGATCCAACCATCCTGGGTGAAATGGAGGAGGCGCTGGAAGGTATCGGCTACGCCGGTGCCAGGAAAGAATAACTTATTCACCTGATTCAGCCGGCCGCAAATAAAAGAGCCGGTGACCCCGCAAGGGATCACCGGCTCTACTATTTTTTACTTGTTTTTACTTGCCGCCCCGGGCTGAAGGGCTTGGTTTTACTCCTCGGGCGGCTGCAGGTGATCAGGTACGATCATCATATTGATCAACAGCGGCTTGAGAAATGACCAGCGGATGCCGATCTCATAGACCTCCTCAAGGTCGCGGATGGCGTCCCAGCAGTTGTGGCAGGGGGCCACGACCAGTTTGCAGCCCGTTTCCAGAATCTGGTCCCGTTTCATCTTCAACCCGATATTACGCTCCGGGCGATACCGCCCGATACCGTTCATGCCACCGCCGCCGCCGCAGCAGAAATTGTGCTCTTTACAGGGCTTCATTTCCACGAAGTCCTCGGCAATATAGCTCATGATTTCCCGGGCGGCATCCTTCAGGCCCGCATTGCGGATATAGTTACAGGAATCCTGATAAGTTACCGGTTCCTTGATCTTTTTGGCGGGATCGATTTTGATTTTACCTTCCCGCAGGGCTTCCGCCACCCACTCCACATAGTGGAAGCTGGGCACCGGTGTCTGACCTGACTTGATGCCGGCCCAGTAGGGGCCTTCGAGGACCGTTGCCCGGTAAGCATGTCCACATTCGGTGACCACCATCCGCTTGGGGTTAAGCCGTTTCATGGCATCGTAAACCGATTCCACCTGCATTTTACAGGCTTCCCAGTCCCCGGCAAACATGGCCAGGCTGGTTTCCTCCCAGCCCTCGGAAGGGACGGTCCAGTTTTCACCGGCCACGTGGAACAAAATGGCGGCTTCGGCCAGGTCCTCGGGGTAATGCTTGGGTTCCCGGGCATTGACCGTGTACATGATGTCCGCGTCCGGTTTATCCACGGGAATTTCCAGGCCCGGATAGTCATCTTCGTACTCTTCGGCCATCCACTCGCAGGTTTCGACCCAGTCTTCAGTGGTCACGTCCATCTGGGCGCGGTAGATGCGGTGCATGCCGGCCCCGATCTTGAGTTCCCAGGGTACAAAGCCCTGGCCATATAATAGTCCGCGCAGGTAACTGAACATGATGCCCATGTCAATCCCAAAGGGGCAGTACGTCCCGCAGCGGTTGCAGCAGGAGCATTTCGACCAGGCCGTATCCATGCACATGCGCATGAACTCGTTGCTGACCTTGCCCTGACGCTTGACGATTTCTCCTAAAGTGCTCTGGATCTTATACGAGGGCACCTGCTTGGGGTCTTTCCCGTTCACGGTGTAAAGGTAGCAGCTGTCCGCGCACATCCCGCAATGGGCGCATATTTCCAGCCAGGTCTTCATCCGGGATTTGAACGTATTTTTGAGGGCGGTCTGGATTTTGGCGTGATCTATATCGAGCTGTTTCATCTCCTCGTAATAGACCTTACCGCTTTTATCGTTCAAAAGCGCCTGGAGTTCCTCTTTGGTGTTTATCGTCTTTTTGTTACAAAGTGTGCCTTCACCCATTTGATTCGTTCCCACTTGTTAGGGTTATTAAAGTGTGCGCGCACCCTGCGAGCTTTGGCGGCGCACACACATATGTTACCATACCATTCCGCGGCCCTTCATGCCACCGCGCTTGATGCCGAAATCCATACCAAGCTGGGCCCGGGACATGAAAAACAGGACGAAATGGGACAGCTTGGTAAACGGAATGGCGATCAGCCAGATCTCACCGCTCAGGATATGCGCAATCAGCCAGAACTGGTAGTTGCCGACATGGTGATAGGCCAAAAGCCCTGTAACAAAAGGGGCCACGGCGATGGCCAGCACCAGCAGGTCATACCCGGTCGTCAGGATCCTGACTTCCGGCAGCGCAAACCGCCGCAGGAGAATGAGCAGGGCCGCCAACAACATCAGGATGGTCATGATGTCGGTGACCGGTTCCGGCAGGGTCGGCAAGCTGAAGCCCCAGCGTTCCTTCAGGATCAGATTGTGCGCCAGTAAAAACACCGGTGTCACCAGCAGGCCGATATGAAAGACGAACACCATGACGGTAAACGCTGCGTTCTGCCGCCAGCTGTAAGTGCCAAAAGGAATCAGCCAGGCGACGATGGAGCGGATGGCACCCTTGGCCCCGGCCGCGGGAAAGTCCCGGTAGGCTACCCGATCGAGATTCCAGGCGAGGCCCTTGATGTAGAGTACCGCTCTGACGATTACACCGATGAAAAAGATTAGAAAAGCAATCCATGCCAACGGCCCGGTTACAAATTCGTACATTTTTTTCTCCTTACATCCACAAGATGCTGCCGTGATAGTGAGTCTTGTTTGCCGGAACCCGCATCAGTCGTCGTCGCGACTGGTCAGAAAACGCCAGAAACCGACCACAGCGACCAACCAGAGTCCCATCAGCACATAGACCACGGCCTTGGTGTGTACCATAAAATCCTGCAGGGTATAGAAAGCCTGTTCCATTGGTTGTGTCCTTTCAGGTAAGTATCAATGTTCTTCTTTATACTCCGGATGCTCGTAAAGCACCGGCATGTTGGTTACGATAAACCGATAAGCGAGAATCCCCACCGTCACAATGAAAACCGAGGTAACGATTTCCCAGAAATGCGGAAAATAACGGTCGGCCGCCGGCAGATGGTAGTTAAAGGCAATAACGGAAACATTCAGCCGATTAACGATGATGCCCAGTACAGTCCAGGCGGCCGTGTAGCGGATCAGCTTCAGATTGCCGTCCCGCACCCCCATGGCAAAGAGAAAGCAGGGCAGCGCCACAAATCCGATCAATTCGACCAGGTACCAGGCACCCCAACCGGTGGCCAAGTGGTGCCAGTTGTTGTCGGCGGCAATCCCGATCACCTTGATGGTAAAGTAGCCGGCCAGGACAATCGCGGCGGCCTTGCCAAAGCCCATGGTCAAGCCGTCGCTTTCGCCCAGATGGGTTTCGTCCATTTTGTGGTGAAAGTACTTGTGGGCCAGGGTGCTCTCAAACAGGACCATGGAGAGGCCGGCAATCACGCTCGAAACGAAGAAGTAAACCGGAATGTACTGGGAATACCACAGCGGGTGCAGTTTGGCCGGCGCAATGAGGTACAACGCCCCCAGGGAAGACTGGTGCAGCGTACTGAGGACAACGCCGAATATGGTCAGCACCATCGTGATCTTCACCAGGATATCCCGCAGTTTCCTGATTCCCAGCCACTCCAGGGCGGCCGGGCAGAACTCTAGAAACAACACATTGAGATACAGGGCCACACACAAACCTACTTCGAACAACAGCGAAGAGGTCCCCTGCTGGACAACGAACGGATAGGCCAGCACCAGGCGGAACGGACGCCCCACGTCATATAAGAGCGCCAGAAAGACCAGTGAGTAGCCGAGAAACCCGGTCAGGATGGCCGGGCGGACAGCCGAGTGAAAGCGCTTCATGCCGAAGATGTAACAGGCGGCCGAGGTCACGTAACCCCCCGCAGCCAGAGCAACGCCACAGAGCAGATCGAACCCGATCCAGATGCCCCAGGGGTTGTAATCCGAAAGGTTGGTCACCGCACCAAGCCCACCGGTAAATCGCATGATGGTAGCTATCAGGCCGAAAATCACGATGATTCCGGCAATGACATTGAACGTCGTCAGATATGATTTGCTGTCAGTAGCAGCGTGATCAGACATCAGGATTCCTCCTCCTCATCTTGTGCCCCGGCGTCGGGTTCTTCACCTGCGGACGCAGCTTTTTCTTCCCAGGCCTTCTCGGCCTCTGCCACCGCCTTCTGGACTTCTTTTTCTATGGCGGTTTCCTTGTCTTTTTCCGCTTTTTCCATGGCGGCGGCCAGTTTTTCAGCCGCTGCGCCGTTCGCCTGCTCGATTGCGGCGGCGACCGCATCCTGCTTCTCTTCGGCCGCAATTTTCTCTTTGCGTTTACTCATGGCCCACACCCCGGTGAGAAAGACCGGCCACAGGCCGACCACCATGGGTACCGCCCCGAGCGCACCCTTGGTGAGCTGCGGCGCCGAGGTCACGCCCAAATCTTCCCGGAGCCCAACCTGGGCGAACGGCATGTTGGAAAGATAGAGCCAGCTGGTACCGCCCATTTCGTGCTCCCCGTAAATATGGTCCACATAGCGCTCCGGATGTTTGCGAATCCGCTCACGTGCTATCCGGATAAGGTCCGTGCGCTCACCGTAGACCAGGGCTTCGGTAGGACAGCTTTCCACGCACCCAGGCAATTTACCCTTCTGGAGCCGGGGGTGGCACATTGTACATTTTTGGACCACCGGCGTCGTGGCATTGTCGTATTCATAAGCCGGGATTTCAAAGTGGCAGGCAATCATGCAGTAACGGCACCCGACGCAAACCGAAGCGTCATAGGTGACCGCCCCCGAGGGCGTCTTGGTGAAGGCCTCTACAAAACAGGCCGAGGCACAGGCCGGCTCCAGGCAGTGGTTGCACTGGTTCTTGCGAAAAACCGGCGGGCGCTTGTCCCCGCCAGCGGCATACTTGTTCACAATGGTATAGGCCTTGGCATCCGTGCGGCGCCTGTTTTCGAGTACGGCCTGGTCTTTGAACGGTTTGGCCGGTTTAGGCAGATTATTGACTTCATTGCAGGCGGCTTCACAAACCCGGCAGCCGATGCACAACGTCGTGTCATGCAGCACACCGCCGCTGTCCGGGTGTCCGGTGAAATGCTTGCCGGCGGCTTCGGCGCGACGCCCCACGGTGGTGGCCAGTCCGGCTGCGCCGATCCATCCTAAAAACTTTCTTCTTGATATGGACATTTAAAGCACCTCGAATAATGATTTACGGTCCCGCTGCCGCGGCTACTTCTTCTCCTGATGGCAGCCGGTACAATCGACATTAGAAGGTTTCTCTATTCCCATTTGAGCATGGCACCCCATACACTGGCGATGGTAAGCGGCCATCAGCCCGGGGCGATAAATATCTTTATGGTCGAGTGGTGTCATGTGACAGCTGGCACATTTGGGCGGCTTGGCCGCGGACGGGCTGTTGTGGTGGCAGCCTTGACACAGGGTCCCGGGCTCGGAATGAAAAAACCCGGCCAACTTGTTCCCCTCTACGTTCTTCATCAAAGCGGCGACGATTTTGCCATGGGGGAATTTCACCGCCTCGTATTTATCCGCCATCTGCTTGATTTCGACTTCCTTGGGAATGTCAGCGGCATTGAACCGCGGAGAAGTAAGACTGCGGCTTTGCAGTTCAATGGCGGCAATGGCAGCCCTTTCATCGTTCCCGGCTTCGGCCGCGACCAGATTGGCCGGGGTTGAATGACAGCTCCGGCAGGTGGCCGTGTCTTTTCTTTTACGGGTCTCCATCAGGGCGTGGCAGCCCGCACAATCTTTGGACTGTTTCTGTGTCGTGTGACACCCGAAACAGCTGGTGTCGCTGTCCAACTGGTGCATGGCCGTTTCAAGGGTGACAAAACCGCCCTTTTTTTTGCCGGCCACGGTATGGCAGTCATTGCAAGCCGTCATTTCCTTGTGGTGGCAAACCCGGCAGTTGTCCGCATAGGCCTCATGGGCCTGGTGGGCAAATGCGACCCGGTTCATTTTCCCGGCCTTCCCTTTATTGATGAGGGCGGCATCCGGCTGGTTGCGCTTCATCCGGGGAATTTCACCCGGCACCTTGTATTGGGCCTGCAGGGCCTTGTCATGACAACCGGCGCACTGGATCGGACCGGCGGCTTTGTCTTTAGCGGTCTGTTTGAGGTGGCACCCCACGCAATCCTTGTGGGCGGCAATCCGGTAGGACCCTTTGTTCTCCACAGTCTTTTCACCGTGGCAGTAACGGCAGCTGCCCTCCCGGCCCTTGTCATAGAAAAGGGCTTTCTTCTGCTCGTCGTAGGCGTGATGACAGGATTCACATTTGCCTTCAAACGCTTTGGCGTGCTTATAGTGCAGGCCCTTATCCAGACCAACCGGGGCCCGGGACGAAATGACCGCGTTTTTCTTGTCATGGCACTCATTACAGGTCACCGGACCGGACTTGAGGTTTTTCCCGGTAGCCTCTTTGTGGCAGGCGATACAATTGTCATGGTAAACATCCATCACCACCTGACGGGATACATCGGCGTCCCGTTTGTAGAGTAGGACCAGTTTCCCGTCATTTTTCTCGTGACAGGCCGTGCAGTCTTTGCCCATTCCCTGAACGGCCTCAGAGTGTTTGTCATGGAAAAACGTGACCACCGGCCGTTCAAGATTGCCGAACTTTTTCAGCACATCAATCTTGATTACATCCGGCCTTTGGGCCTGGTCTTTACCGGTCAGCGAGGCCAGTCCGTGGGTGCCGAAAACCAGCACCGCAGCCACCGCCAGCAGCAAACCACCCCACCGTAAGAGCGAACTTCCCTTCTTCATAGTTCAAGTCCTTGATTGAAATTACCTGATAATATGATTGTCGTTTGGTCCAGCTTTCTTAGCATGCGTCGCATTTTCCCCCACCGCTGAAGGTTCCGCCTTCAAGCAGGTCCTGCAGGGTTGTCGCGTCATATACACTGAAAATGGCATCCTTCACATCATTCCACATGTGGAACAGGGTGCAGCGGCCTTCGAACGGGCACTCTTCCTTGCTCACGCAGGCCACGCACTCGATTAAATCCTTTTCACCCTGAATATGGCGGATAATATCCCCCACCCGGATGTCACGGGCCGGGGTGATCAACTTATACCCGCCAAAATAGCCGCGTTTTGAACCCACGAATCCACTGCTTTTCAACTGGTTGAGAATGACTTCGAGAAAGCGACGCGGAATGGCCTGGGCTTCGGCAATGGCGGATATCTTGATGGGACCTTTGCCGTCATGCCGGGCGAGTTCCAGCATGGCCCGGATGGCATACTGCTGTTTTTTGGGTGCAATCAGCATAAGAGACCGATGTTAAACAATAATATCAGTGTTGATCGGTGAAGATACATCCTGTCCTGATACTGCACAACCAAATTTTCCCGACAAAAAAGGTCAAAAAAGATTCCGACTTTATAAGTCAGGAAAGGACTGGTTGTCAATCCTTTTTAGCCCTGGATTCACCATTTGCGAGGAGGGGTACCACAAGGTGGGAGTACACCGGGCGCTCAGTCTAAGCGGCAGGAATTTTTATATAATACCAAAAAGTTAAAAATCACGGCACCTAATCGGAAGGGACGCCTGCCGGCTACCCGGCGAGGCTGCCAGCAACGGCCGGTGATGCACAACTTTCGAGCCCGGATCGGTCCGACCACCACATCCCCAGTGAGGCTTTTTGACACCCCTTTTTACTGATTTTCCGACCGGTCGCAGAACAATCCCGGATACGGCGGCTCGGTGGAGCTGTCTGGGGCGCAAACGGGAACGGGAATCCGGACAATGGGGGCCACGGGACCTGGGGCAAAAAAACTTGTGTCCCGACCGATTCCATGCTATTTGATGCGGCTGATGTGTCTATACCCGATCAAGTTATAAGGAGGAAACTCGATGTCACAGGATAGCAAACTTGCTCTCGTAGGCGTGCTCGCGTTAGGAATCCTGCTCCAGCTTATTCTGGCGGGCATGGATACCAAGGACACACCGCACGGGGCGGCAATTGCCTTTTCAAAAGCCTATTTCGGTCTTTGCCCGGAACTGGCCCAGACCATGGCGAACCAGGGTGTCAATGAAGATGAAATCGATATGGCCGACGCCTACCTGCACAGCAAGTATATAGAAGCCTCTGCCCGGGGTTACCATATCAAACGGCTGCGGAAATCGTTTAGCCATATTCGTACCAAGACGATTGCCCGGGATGCGAAATCGGCCACCGTTCATATCAGCGGCACAACGCGGATTTCCCCCAACCCGGTATTCGGCTTTGTCGCGAAGATCTTTTACCTGAACAGCCCCATGGAGGTCGAGGAGACCATCAACCTGGTTAAAGAAAATGGTAAATGGAAGGTCATCGGACAGCCCTTTGAAATGGCTGACGCAGTTTAATTTCCGGCCAATTGCAATTGACGCCGATTCTCCCGTTTTTGGGGGCATCGGCGTTTTTAGTTAAAGGAGAGTCCGGGTGGCTATGGCAGGGGATGCGCCGGGCCGCCTGATTGGTTGCCATGGATCCGCAATATCAGAGTTTCCGCGAGTATGCCCGCCGGCTGGCGGCCAACCTGCCGCTACCGGACTTTTACAGGGATTTCTCCGACGAGGCAGCTCGGTCCCGCCGTTTCATGGAAAAGAATCCGACGGTCTCGAAACTACGCTGGTACGTATCCGAAACTGCTGACAATACCTTTGGCCATGGGTTTCTGCACGCCGAGAAAGTCACCCTGGATGCCGGCACCCTCATACTGGTGGAATGCGGCAAACACGGAGAACCGCCAGCAAAAACGGACACACTTTTGACCCTGGCCCAATGTGCCGGTTTGCTGCATGACATCAAGCGCCGCCGTAAAAACCATGCGGCCTGCGGTGCCGCCAAGGCACAGGAAATTTTAAAAGAGTACGAACTGCCCGCGGAAGATGCCGCCGCTATCTGCCTGGCGATCAAGAATCACGAAGCCTTTCAACCGGTCATTGCGTGCCCGGACCGGGAGAGTACCCTGATATCCGGATGCCTGTATGATGCGGATAAATTTCGGTGGGGGCCGGATAACTTCACCCATACCGTCTGGGAAATGGTCTCGTACGCTAACCTTCCCATTGAAGTATTCATGCAGAAATACCCGGAAGCAATGAAGCGGTTGGCCGGCATCACGGACACCTTCCGGACGGAAACCGGCCAAAAATACGGTCCTGAATTCATCGATCAGGGGCTTAGGATCGGCCGTCAATTAAAGGACTATATCCAAAATGTCAAATCCATGGATTAAAAGCGCCGGAAGGGCGGCGCTGCAGCGCTGTTTCCCACTCATGGCCCTGCTGGTTCTGCTCTTCCCGGTTCAAGCGCCGGGCGGACCAGCCGCGGCACCTTCTGCTGCCTTCGGGCCCGGTGAAAAACTCGTCTTTGAACTCAGGTGGACCTTCATTACCGCCGGTACGGCCACCCTGGAAGTTTTGCCCATGAAGCCGATCAACAACCACCCGGCTTACCATTTCGCCCTGACCGCCAAATCAAACGCTTTTCTCGACACCCTGTACAAGGTCAGAGATCGGATTGACGCCTTTGCGGATGCCGGCCTGACCCGGTCGCTGCACTACCTCAAAAAGCAGCACGAGGGGCCGACCATCCGTGACATCGAAGTCCGCTTTGACAGGGACAACCTGAAGACGCGCTACATAAAAACTGAGAAAGGGGGCGGTGAGGACAAACTGACCCCGGTCATGCCGAACTCGTTTGATCCCCTTTCGGCCTTCTATTTTGTCCGCGGAGCCCAGAATGTGAAGGTCGGCAGTGTTATCGAAAGTCCCATAACCGACGGCAATAAAAACGTCATTGGCCGGGTCACGGTAGTCAAACGGGAAACCATCAAAGTAAAAGGCCAGACCTATGACACCTTCCTGGTGGAACCCGAGTTGAAAGATGTCGGCGGCGTATTCGAAAAAAGTAAAAACGCCAAGATTCAAATCTGGGTCACCGCCGATCACCGGCGTATCCCGGTACGCCTTAAAAGCAAGGTAATCGTCGGCAGTTTCGTGGGCGACCTGATCTCGGCCCAGGGCCTGGCACCCTGATAAAACCCGCGTTTTGGAAAAGCCGGGTGCGACCCTGGATTCCTTAGGGTCTACTCAAAATTCCATGCTTCCCGGCTGGTAAGCGGATTCTAATCCACCTTGACATTACCGCGGCCTTCATATATTTTTTAATTCATAATTTCAGCACCATCTCGAGATTCAGAGCGTCATCTTCGCAGGGCAATTGCGTTACCGCCAATTATCCACACAGGAGGACCCTACATGGCCACGCCTGAAGAAGTCAAAGAGTACATGCCGAAGATCCGGAGAATCAGAGCCTTCCGGTACCTAAACGACATTGAGCTGCGCGCGCTGCTATCTATTGCCGAGGTCGTTGCCTACGACGAGGGTGCCAAGATCGTAACCCAGGGCAAGTCCGGCAGCCATTTTTATGCCGTGATTGCCGGGGCCGCGGATGTTTCCGTCAGTGAACTGCAAGACAAGGAGATTGTCATCAGCCACCTCCTGGAAGGCGATACCTTCGGTGAAGCTGCCATGTTTCTGAAAGAGGAACGGACCGCCAGTGTCACCGCCACCCAGGAATCCATCCTCATGAGCATCGCCCGTAAAGACCTGATGAATTTTTTCAAATCCAATTCCAGCGCAGGTGTCAAGATCCTGCTGGTCATCGTCTTTGGCCTGCTCATCAAACTCTCCAATGCCAACCAGGAAATCGCTTTCGAGAAGCAGGGCGATCTCGATTTTGAATATGTCGATACGCTGGTTCAGGATTTCATGGAAGAGATTTAGGAACTCCCTCTAAGTATCTTCGGGAAACATTTTTCCCAACAATGTAAAAAACAAGACCGGCCACGCTAGCGCGGACCGGTCTTTTTCTCATCTAAAGCTGCAGGTTTAATCCTCTTCCGGCACCTCATACCGGTAGCCGACCCCGTGGACGGTCTTGAGAAAGCACGGGTGGGCCGGATCTTGCTCTATTTTCTTGCGCACGCGGGCCACATGCTGGTCCAGGGTGCGGGTCGTGCCGAAGTAATTGATACCCCAGACGGCATCCAGGGCCTCATCCCGGGTCACAACGCGCCCGGCATGGTTATGGAAGAAGATGATCAAGTCCAGTTCTTTGGCGGAAAGGTCGGCAGTCTCACCGTTGAGTTCCGCGCGGTAGTGATCGGGAAATATTCGGGCATCACCGAAACTGAATGGGGCCTTGGCGGGTATCTCCGTTTGCGAGATCGCGGCGGCCCGTTGTACCCGCCGCAGGACCGCATCCACCCGGGCCAGCAATTCGTGCACGCCGAAGGGCTTGGTGACATAGTCATCGGCCCCCATCTTGAGACCGACCACCTTGTCGATCTCCTCGCCCTTGGCCGTCAACATAATGATCGGCATCTGCGACCCCCCGGCGCGGATATCGCGGCACAGGTCATAGCCGCTTTTACCGGGCATCATGATGTCGAGGATAGCCAGATCGAACACCGCCTTGTCCAGCAACTGTTCTGCTGTACTGCCATCACCGGCAGCCGTCACCCGGTAGCCCTCGCTTTCCAGCAGGTCTACCAGGCCCTCGCGTATACGGGTATCGTCTTCGGCAATCAGGATGCTTAATTTCACCTCAGTCTTCATCAGGCTTGTCCTCCACCGGCAAGGTGATAACGAAACAGCTGCCGGTACCCGGAACCGGTTCGTAGTAAATATCGCCGCCATGGTCACGGATCAGCTGCCGGGCAATACTCAGCCCCAGGCCCGAACCGGGCTTGCTGGTCGTCAGGGAGTCATCCGCGCGTTGAAATTTTTCGAACAGGTGCGTTTCAAAATTCGCCGGCACGCCGGAACCATGGTCCCTTACCCGAATGGTATGCCGGCCTCCGGCCGCGTCGAGGTGTACACCCAGGTAGCGCCCCTCGCCGGCATATTTGATAGCATTGTCGATGAGATTCAACAGCACTTGATCCAGGGCATCCCGGTCGATCATGGTATAGTGCTGTCCGGGCGGTGCCTGCAGGTCGACATCCATGGCTGCTTCCCGCAGCCGCACCCGGTGCAGCGCGATGGTCTCCGCCAAATACTGCCCGATATCAAGATTGCGGCGGTTATACGTTTTACGCCCCTGCTCCAGTCGGCTGAAATCAAGTACGTTGTTGACCAGTCGGGTCAGACGGCGGCTCTCGCCCACAATGACATTCAGGTAATGCTCTCTTTTGGCACGCTCACGGACCCGATCCTCCAGCAGCAGTTCCGCGTACATCATGATACTGGTCAGTGGCGTTTTCAATTCGTGGGACACATTGGAGACAAAAGAAGTTTTCTGGCGGGCATCTTTTAGATTCCTGAGGGCCTGCCAGGTCAGCAGTCCGCCCCCGGAAAGAATGGCCACGATGAAAATCCCCAAGAGGAGTCCGGATAGCACCAGCAGGCCCCGGCTGGAAGCATCGGCCCCGGCTCCACCGGCAAAGAAAACGGCCACCTGCCAATGCGGCAGCTGGGGGGCGAGGGATATTGAGACTTGCGGCTTGTCCCCGGGATTCAACGGTGTCCCGCTGCTCTGGGATAGAATCCGGCCGGCCCCATCGATGAGTGCATAGACCGTCCCGGTTTGCGAGCGGGAGGCAAACTCGGGAACCAGGCGCGACAGCAGCGCCATGAGTTCGAGCTCCAACCCGTAGACCAACTCTCCTGAAGAAGGACGCACCCACCCGAGAATATGCAGTCGGTTTTCCTCGAACCAGGGAATCCAGCCCGCCTGTGAGGGCTCTGCCTCCCGGGCAGCCAGGGCGGTCGGCTCGGCGGGCGGTGCCCTTTTGGCAGCCGCAACCATTTCGCGGCGGCTGGCCTGCATTTCGGCGATGCTTTCCACCAGCGCGGAACGCGTCTGCCCGTTTTCGCCGGTTGCCGTCGGTTTGCCGGCAGCGGCAGAACTCAGTGCCGGTGAGGGCGCAGAATCACCGGTGGCCGCCTCGAACCAGCTGTACCGACCGGAGAATAACGCCTCATAGCGATTTATGAAACTTTTCTCCTCGTTGGTGGTGCCGGCTTGCGGGTCCGGCAGCCGCAGACCGCGGCGCGGCTCCCAGATAAACACGTTCCGCACCAGGTAGTTCTCAGTTTCCCAGGACCGCAGGGTCTGGACAAGCTGCCCCGGGGCCACGGCCCGCAGGGAGGCCAAAAGTTCTGCCTTGATTTCCGCGATCGTAATCTGAAGTGAATCGGCCAGCGTCCCGCCCATCTCCCGGGCCATAGTCACCCGCATGGCATCTATGCGGGCCTGCTCGTGCCGCAGCAGCCGGGTAGCTCCTGCGGCAATGAGCAGGGTCGGAATCAGGAGGAGCAGCCAGAAAAATATGATCGCGCGTTTGCCCAATTTATCCCTTTATTCCCGTGGTAGTAATTATGTAATCCGAGTTGAGCAATTAGGTTTTAGCATTTAGCTGTTAGCTCTCTATCTAAGACCGGGTATCATCTTGCAACCTTTGCACCTACCAGGTTTAGCCACCATTGGCTCAGCTTTCGGGTTTCGCGCGGGGATAGTCGATTTCAGCTGAAACCCGAAAGCCTCGAAACGATCTTTCTAATGGCTAACAGCTAATAGCCAATCGCTTCTTTTATCACTTGCTCTTCTGTTGATGCTTCATCTGGTACGAATCGGTCCGCAGGATTTTGCGGGCCTTGGGTGTCATGCCCTGAGATTTTATAGTTGCGGCCCGGCTTTCCATCTCCTCGGCTTTTTCCAGCATTTCCGCATCCTGGTGACGGGCTCCGAATGCTTTGAGCTCAAGGGCTGATTTCTTCAACTCCTTGACAGCCGCTTCGGTGCGTCCCTCGTCGGCGAAATCGATAGCCTGCTCCTGGGCAATGGCACTGTAGTTGAGCTGCACATCTTTTTGTACCCGGACATTGGTCGAACGGGCCACCTTTTCACGGTCCCGGCTGAAACCGGCGACGCCACGCGCACTGGCGGTTTCGAAGCGTTTGGTTACCGGATCTTCATAGGTGACGCTTACGCGGGCAACTTCCATTTTGCGCCCCTCTTTTCCTGGCGGCAGTTCCAGTTCGACCAGGACATATTTTTCCTGGTTGCCGTAAAGTTGGTTGAGCCCCAGTTCCACCTGTTTGCCTCTGATACGACCATCCCGCCCGATAATGCGCAGCGGTTTTACCTCTCCGGGACACTCGATGATGACTTTGACTTTGCGGGCCACCACGTTCAGCACATCGCCCAGTTCGGCAGCGAAGATCCGGGGCAGATCCCGGCTGGATTCTACGAAATAGGTATTGCCGTCGCTGCGTTTAGAAAGCTGCGTCATCAGGTCTTCATTGTAGTCCATACCTACGCCGACGGTGGTGACGGAAATATTCTCCTTGAGCAGTGAAGCTCCCAGTCGGCCGAGATCCTCCGGAGAACTCGGCCCGGTATTGGCAATCCCATCCGACAGCAGAATGATCCGGTGTACGTAGTCTCCGTTCAGGTTACGGCGGACCTGGGCCGCGCCCTGGCTGACCCCGCCGAACAGGGCTGTGTTCCCGCCGGAGCGAATCGACCGGATCAGGGCCTCGATTCTTTCCACGTGGCGGGCTTTTTGCGCCTGGACCACGGTCTGGACATTGTGATCATAGACCACAACCGCAAAGATATCGTCCTGATCGAGACGCCGCAAGGCTTCAATGGCCGCTTCTTTGGCCTTGGCCAGCTTGGACCCGGCCATGGAGCCGGAACGGTCCAGCACGACACACAGGTTCACGGCCGGCCGGCGTGCCTTTTGCACCGGGGCCGGGGCGTCCAGGGTTACCTTGACGATGGCCGTCTGGACCCGATTGGCCGGAAGGGTGCCACGGTCGATTTCGACCCGGGTTTTCACTTTCTCGGCAGCGGCCAGGGAAACACCCGGCCCCGCACTACCCCCGGCCAGGTAGAGACCGACGACCACCCCAATGCTCACCAACCAATTTTTAATAGACTGCTTTGTAATTGAATTGCCCATGTTTACCCCCCTGCCTGGTTCCCCGGACAGTGCCGTACAATCGGTTGGCGGCTTCATAACGGATACCAGTTATCGGACTGTACGGCAACTGACCTTTGGATTCGGCCTCCCCGGGTCGTTGACCTGGTACCGGGGCGGTATCCGCAGTGTGTCCCACCTGGCCGTATCCCACCATAACTACAGCCGGGTGTCGTAACTGCAGGGTAAAACGATTGTAAAAAAGATGTAAAGTGGAGCGGTGTGCAAAAATGCACACTAGACGGCGGGACAGATGCACCGCGCTGCAGGGACGCGGCGCACGCTCAGGGAATTTCGATGCCCAAACGGTTTATCTTGCGCCGCAAGGTGTTTTTATCGATGTTCAATTCACGCGCCGTGGCCACCCGTTTCCAGTCATTGCGCTTGAGCGCCTGGATGATGGCCATTTTTTCGATGTCCTTCAAGGCCAGGCCCCCCGGCATCTGCGTGGCCGTAGCGGGCTGGATCTGTTCGGGCAGGTGCTGCAGGCCGATCAGACCATTGGGGCAGAGCACAAAAGCGTGTTCCAGGACATTTTCCAGTTCGCGGATGTTGCCCGGCCACTCATAGAAAAGCAGCGCAGTCATGGCGCCCTGATCCAGACCAAGGATACTTTTCCCTTTGATACTGTTAAAATAGTGGATAAAATGGTCGACCAGCAGAAGGATATCCTCTTTGCGCTCCGCTAAGAGCGGCAAAGAGATTTTCATGACGTTGATCCGGTAATACAAATCATCCCGAAACAGGTTCTCTTTTACCATTTCCTCCAGATTGCGATGTGTAGCGGCAATCACACGCGCATTGGTTTTAACCGATTGGGTGGCCCCCAGCGGCTCATAGGTATGTTCCTGTAAAACGCGCAGCAGTCGCACCTGGACGGCCGGTGATACATCCCCGATCTCATCCAAAAAAATGGTGCCGTTCTGGGCCAGGGCAAATCGCCCGGCCTTGTCCTTTTTCGCATCAGTAAAGGCCCCCGCTTTGTAGCCGAACAGCTCTGATTCGATGAGGGTGTCGGGCAGCGCGCCGCAGTTCACGGCGACAAAGGGACCGTCTTTACGCGGGCTGTGATTGTGGATGGCCCGGGCCAGAAACTCCTTGCCGGTGCCGGTCGCCCCATCTATGAGAATGGAGCTGTCGCTCTCGGCTATCTGCGGCAGGATCTCAAAATAGCGCAGCATTTTGGCGTTCTTGCTGACGATATCCTGAAATGAGTGTGTTTTCAGGTAAGCCTTTTTCAGTTCGCTGAGGGCGGACAGATCCCGAAACGTTTCGACCCCCCCGATGATGGCATTGTCTGAAGCACGCAATATGGCGGTGTTGACGCTGATTGGAACTTGCTTGCCATCCGCGCGGGTAATAATAATCGGCATGTTCGCAATGGGTTTTCCGGACTGCATGGTCTGGCGCAGCACACAGCCGTTGCCGCACATATCGGCTCGAAAGATATCCGCACAGCGCTGGCCGATGGCCTCCCGGCGGCTGAAACCGGTTATCTTTTCAGCCGCCCGATTGAAGGACATGATCTTCCAGTCCAGGTTCACGGTAAACACCCCATCTTCGATGCTTTCCAGAATCACCTGATAGTTTTTCAAAACAGATTGCATGCGTCTTCCTCCTGAAAGCGCCCCTCCGGGTGCATTTGGTTCCCTTTCACCATACCACATGGATGCATTTGGTTTCCATTTAAATTTTAACCGGCGTGCCCGACTCGAGGCCCACGGTAAGATTTATCTATATTTACAAGCAGATAAAATATACTGGCGTCCGATTCAGGGTATTGGCACCACCTTTGCTCTCCCATATAACCATACGGCCACCGGAACGCAGGCAATGAGAGTGGCCATCACAGTAAGGAGGTGAATCCGATGTTTAAGAAAATCCTATTTGCAACAACCGCATCCCCTACGTGTGATGATGCTGCCAAAGTGGCCTTCGACCTGGCCAAAAAGTACAATTCGACCCTGTTCGCCTTTCATGTGTTCGGCATACCTACGCGGGGTGCCAGCCCGTTCGTCGTGGATATGCGCACCGGTGAAGAAGAAACCTATGACGAGGATTATACGGCCTGGGTCAAAGAAGAGATGAAAAACACCTATGCCAAGCAGCTCCAGGAGACGGACAACTGCGTCGTTGATTGTACGGTCGGCCCGCCCCACTGGGCGATTTTGCGCAAGGCCCGCGAGGAAAACGTCGATTTGATCGTCATGGGAGCCCATACGCGCCAGGAAGATGTGGGCGCTGCCCGCTATCGGCATATTGTCGGCAGCACCATGCAAAAAGTCGCCCGGCGGGCACGCTGTCCGGTCCTGATCGTCAGCCGCCCCTGTAATACCTGCTTCTGGTATTTCAGCAACATACTTTTTGGTGCCGATTTCTCCAAGGCCTCCATATCCGCATTTTTATTCGCCTACAACACCGCCAAAGCCATCGGCTGCAAACTGTATCTATTCAATGCCATCGATATCACCGATATGCAGTTCGGCAAAATTGCGGGCCAGGAAGAAATCGAAGCCCGGGTCGAGGCGGCCCACAAAAAAATGGAAGAAATGTATGTCTCGCGAATGGAGGATTTCGATAATTATGCCATCGAGATCTGGGAGGGCATTCCGCATGTCGAGATACTCAAGTACGCCCGGGAAAAAAGTGCGGACCTGATTGTCATGTCCCACCATACCCGGGAAATCGACCCGGAGAAGGCGCTACTGGGCAGCACGGTTGAGCAGGTCGTCCTACGTTCGGCCTGCCCGGTCGCCAGCGTCAATCGGCCGGACAAGGTGGACGCCAGCTTTGACCGCCACTCAAAAGCATATCGTCAAAAAACGGAGGCTGTGGATGCCTGATATCAATACATGGGACTGGGAAATCGGTGAAAAACGCATCCCCTTCCAGGCCTGGTGGCAGCAATTCGGATGGGTTGAAGAGTTTTATGTCAGCCCGGATGGTGAACAGCTGGCCGCCATTGTAAGCCTGGATGAGGGTGTCTTCGGCATCTGTGTCAATGGCGAAGTCTGGGACGAAACCTTCGACAAGGCCTGGCACCTGCGCTTCGCCCCCGATGGGCGCCTGACAGCTCTGGTGGCGCAAGACGAAGAATGGACGGTGGCCGTGGATGGCCGGATGTGGGACCAGCGTTTCGATTTCGTCTGGTCCCCCCGGTTCAGCGCCGACGGCACCCGGACGGCCGTGGCATTTCAACAGGACATGCAGTACGGCCTGGCCCTAGACGATGTCCCCTGGGAGCAGCGGTTTGTCAATATGTCCGACATGACCCTGAGCCCCACCGGGAATCAGGCTGCCGCTGTCGTCCAGACCCGGGGGTTGCAGGAAGGCGACATTTTCGAATTTGAGAAAGGTGCCTTCACGGTTGCCGTCAATGGCCGCACCTGGGACCATGCGTTCATGAATGTGTGGGGCCCCCGGTTCAGCGACACCGGTCAGCACCTGGCCGCCCAGGCCCGTCTGAATCGGACAGATTACACCATTGCCGTGGACGGCCAGACCTGGAGTAGCGTTTTCAGTTCGGTCTGGGAACCGGTTTTTAATCCAGCCACCCAGCAGGTGTTTGCGCCCGTGCGGACCAAGGATGGCTGGACCCTGGCCGCTGACGACCAGCCCATATGGCGCCAGCGCTTCGTCCAGTGCTGGCATCCGCAGTTCAGCCCGGATGGAAACACACTGGCCGCCATTGTCGCGCCATCTTTCGGTAAGTGGACATTAGCCGTGAATGATACCCCCTGGCGGTTGAGGGTACCGGGAGCGATCACTGACATGACCTTCAGCCCGGATGGCGCCCACCTGGCAGCCTGTGCCAAAGAAAAGGGCGGTTGGACGTTGATTTCCGATGACCGGCGCTGGCGCAACCTGTTCGACCGGGTGTGGCCGCCGGTTTTCAGCACCGACGGCAGCCATCTGGCTGCCCGGGTTGAACAGCAGGGCAACTATTCTCTGGCAGTAGACGACAAGGTTCTGGCGCTAAAATGCGCTGCCATGTGGGACCCGGTATTTAGTCCGGGGGGCGACAAACTGATGCTTAGATCCATAGAAGACGGCTATTACTGCCGGCGGATAGCATCCGTCGCCGAGGTGCTGTCCGCCTTTAAAGCGGCGGCCTAAATCCGGGCTACAATACCCGTGGCAAGGTGAATCCCCAGTTAGGAGGGAAACCAATGCACACTCTCTACAACCTGGTAAGCGGCCCTTTGGTCTGGCTGGCCTTCATACTTTTCATCGGCGGCAGCATATTCAAACTGGGGCAATTTTACTCCCTGGCAAAACGCAAGGAGGCCTTCATTTTCAGTTATCTCAGTTTAAAATACAGCTTGCGCTCACTGGGGCATTGGCTGACGCCTTTCGCCGCGGCCAATATGCGCCTGCATCCATTCATGACGGTTGTTTCGTTTCTATTTCATATCTGTCTGCTGCTCGTACCGATCTTTGCCCTGTCACACATCGTACTCTGGGAAGAAGCGTGGGGTTTGACCTGGTGGGCACTCCCGGAGGGCCTGACGGATGGCATGACACTGGTCGTGATCGCGGGATGCCTCTTCTTCCTGCTGCGCCGCTTGACACAACCCGAAGCCCGCTATGTTACCAGTGCGGCGGACTATGCCCTGTTGCTGATGGTGGCGGCGCCGTTTATTTCCGGCTTTTACTGCTACCACCAGTGGCCGGGCTATCAAGTGGCCCTGATCATCCATATGTTGTCCGGTGAAATACTGCTGGCCGCCATCCCGTTCACCCGTTTAAGCCATATGCTGCTGGCCTTCTTCACCCGCAGCTATATGGGGTCTGAATTCGGTGGTGTCCGGCATGCCCATGACTGGTAGCCGGGCCGCGCAAACGATTTGGAATGTAAACCCACACTTTGAAGGAGGCAGCCATGGATGAACCGGCGATCAACGCCGAAGCGGTAGCCCAGAAGTCTCCCCACCCGCCTGAGCAGGCAGTTGATGAAGGCGTTGAAAAAGGTGTCCGGGCACTATCTCCGGAGAAAATAGAACGGGTTATCAACACGGTCATTTCGGCCGAAACCGGCGCCCGGTTGAAGGCGTATATCGAAACGTGCGTGCATTGCGGTTTGTGTTCCGAGGCGTGCCATTTCTACCTGTCCTACGACAAAGACCCCCAGTTTTCACCGGTGGGCAAAGTAAAGCAGACCATCTGGGAATTCGTGCGCCGCAAAGGCCGGGTCAGTCCGGATCTTATCAAGCAAGCCGTAAGGGTCGCCCATACCGAGTGCAACCTGTGTAAGCGCTGTGCCATGTACTGCCCCTTCGGCATCGACATCGCCTACATGATGCTGGTGGTACGCCGCATCTGCCACAAGCTAAGGGTCACCCCCCTGTATATTCAGGATACGGTCAACAGTCACTCCGCCACCAGCAACCAGATGTGGGTCAAGGAAGATGAATGGATCGACACCCTCCAATGGCAGGAAGAGGATGCGCGCGATGAAATCCCGCATCTGCGTATCCCGCTGGAAAAAGAAGGGGCCGATATCATGTATTCGGTCATTGCGCCCGAACCCAAATTTCAAGCGGAGTTGCTTTACCAGGCCGCTGTTATCATGACAAACTCCGGGTTGGATTGGACGATGCCGGCCACACCCGGCTGGGACAACAGCGACATGGCCATGTTCACCGGCGACAACGAAATCATGGCCCGGATAAAACGCGCGCATTTTGAAACCGCGGCCCGCCTGCGCGTCAACCGGATTGTAATGGGCGAATGCGGACATGCATACCGCTCTGTCTACGACACCGGCAACCGCGCCCTCGGCTGGAAGTGGCCGCCCGTTTATGTCCAGCATGCCGTTGAATTTTACCATGAACTATTAGAAAAGGGCCTGCTGGAAGTGACCAAAAAAATCGAGCAGCCCGTTACCGTGCACGACCCGTGCAATATCTCCAGGGGTATGGGACTGCATGACAAAGCCCGCGATATCATCAAGGCCACCTGCAGCAATTTTATTGAAATGCACCCGAATCGGGAGCACAATTACTGCTGCGCCGCGGGGGGCGGGGTCATCAACTGCGGCCCCCCCTACAAACAAACCCGTGTGAAGGGAAATAAGATCAAGGCGGAGCAGTTGGCGGCCACAGGTGCCGAAATATTGATCGCCCCCTGCCACAACTGTCACAGCGGCCTGGAAGATATCAACCACCACTATGAATTAGGCATGGATGTAAAGTTCATCAGTGATATTCTCTACGCAACAACGACCAAACCTTCATGAAAACGGGAGATGCAAAATGACCCTTTTAAAATTGGGCGGCCGCATCGTCATCCTGACCCTGATCGTGCTGGTAGCGCCCGGCTTTACCCAGGAAGATATGCTTTTTGTCGACAATAGTGTTTTTGTTACCCCGGCACGCCCGGCGGCGACTTTCGAGCATGATGCCCACAACGAAGAAAGCGGTATCGAGGACTGCAACATCTGTCACCACCTGTATGCAGACGGCCAGCTGGTTGAAGATGAATCTTCCGAAGACCAGCCCTGCGCCGATTGTCATGGCTCCAAACAAGCGGGTAATAAGCCCTCATTGCGCAGGGCATTTCACCTGAACTGCAAGGGGTGCCATTTGGAACAAAAAGCTGGTCCGATCATGTGTGGTCAATGCCACCAGGCAAACCCGGAGGCGGGATCCTGATCCGCACCCCGGGCTTTTATAGAACGCCGCCGGACTGCGCGTCCCGGCCGCTACTGTCTAAGGAGAGGTCGCAATGGCAAAAAGAATCCTGATTGTAGATGATGACCCTGTCATTCTCAAATATCTCGAGAATCTGCTGGCGGACAACGGGTATGAAACCCACACGGCCACAAGCGGCATCGAAGGTACCGAGTTGATGGAGAAAATCAAACCGGACCTGATCACCCTGGATTTACAAATGCCGGAGGAATGGGGACCGCGGTTCTACCGCCGCATGACTAAAAACAAGTCCCTGAAAGACATCCCTATCATCGTTATCAGCGGCTTGACGGGCAGCCAGTACAGCATCCCCAAAGCAGTCGCCCATCTGGGTAAACCCTTTGAGGCCGAGGAACTGCTCCGCCTGATCGAAGAGAATATATAACGGCCGGGCACGCGGCGCCGACGGCAGCTTATCTTAGCACGCTGCCAGAAACCAATTACATAGGCAGGAGCTGGCCGTTCGATGATAAAACGATTAACCAAGAAGAGACATAGCCTGGCTTTAAAAATCATCGTTTCGATGGGTGTCATCCTCCTGCTTTCCTTCTCGGCCTGGACATTTTATCATGGCCGCCTGTTCAAAAAGAGAGTTATGACGGACATATTGGCCGATTGTGATCAGCTCAGTGACGCCATTCGGTTGGGCACCCACTATGCAATGCTGTTCAACGCCCGGGATGATATCAATCAGATCATCAACAATATGGGCCGGCTGAAGGGACTGGAACATGTCCGCATCTACAACAAGGCCGGCCAGATAAAATTCTCGAACCTGAATGCCGAGGTCGGCCGCACCACCGGGATCAAAGCCGAGGCCTGCGATATCTGCCACCGCACCGAGCCCCCGCTTGAAAAACTGAACCTCAAAGCCCGGGGGCGAATTTTCGAGTCGGCGGAAGGTGTCCGCCTGCTGGGGGTGATTACCCCGATTTACAATGAACCCGGCTGCTCATCCATGCCCTGTCATGCCCACCCGGATGACAAGAAAATACTGGGGGCCCTGGATGTGGTCCTGTCACTCGGGGAAACAGATGCCCAGGTGCACACGTTTCAAACCTGGATGGCCCTGTTTACCTTCGCCGTCTTTGCGGTCTCGTCAATCGCCATCGCCATGATTCTGTTACGGTTTTACATTACCCCGATCCGGCGGATGATCACGGGCACCAAGCAGATTGCCCAGGGAGACTATGCGGCGTTGGCCCACTTTAAAGAGGACGATGAAATCGGGCACCTGGCCACGGCCATCCACCGGATGGGACAGGACATCGGCGATAAGCAGCAGGCGTTGAATCGCCAGAAGGACAAGTATCAGGATCTTTTTGAACTCGTCCCCTGTATCATCACTGTCCAGGATAAAAACTACAAATTGATCGGGTACAACCGCGAATTCTCGAAACGCTTCGCGCCCGCCCCCGGGGACTTCTGCTACACCGCCTATAAAGGCTTGTCGGCAAAGTGTGAAAACTGCCCGGTCGAGAAAACCTTCAACGACGGCCGGCCCCACTACAGCGAAGAGACCGGCATCAATAAAGACGGTACCAAGACCCACTGGATCGTAAAAACCGCCCCCATGAAAAATGATGCCGGTGAAATTATCGGGGCCATGGAAGTAAACCTCGACATCACCCACCGCAAAAATTTGGAAGACAAACTGGCCCAGTCCGAAAAAAAGTACTATGCCATTTTCAACAATATTCCCAATGCGGTATTTGTGCTGGACGCCGAAAGCCTGGAAATTCTGGACTGCAACCACAGTGTCGGCCGGGTTTACGGCTACAGCAAGGCCGAAGTTGTCGGGCGTTCCTACCTGGACTTTTTCCCGCGTGAAGACCGGGCGCGGTATGTCGAGCTGCTGCGTGCCGGTCAGGATATCGAGCAGGCCCGGCAAATCGATAAACGCGGCGGCTTCCTCTTCGTTCACATTCGTCTCTCACCCTCGCAATACCCGGGCCGGGATGTACTGCTCGTATCGACCAGCGACATCACGGATCGCCTGGAGGCTGAGCTGAAACTTATCCAGGCCGGTAAAATGACCACCGTCGGTGAAATGGCGACGGGTATCGCCCATGAATTGAACCAACCGCTTTCGGTTATCAAAACAGCGAGCAATTATTTCATTAAAAAGACACGTAAAAATGAATCCATCGAGCCGGATATTCTAGACACGATGGCATCCGAGATTGATGGGCATGTCGATCGGGCCGCCAACATCATCAACCACCTGCGTGAATTCGGCCGCAAATCCGAATACACGCTTGCAAAAGTACAATTGAACGACGTGTTGCACAAAACCTTTGACCTGTTCGGCCAGCAACTCAAGCTGAAAGAGATTGATGTGGTCTGGGATCTGGATGCCGCCCTCCCCGAAATCACGGCCGAGGTGGGACGGCTGGAGCAGGTATTTATCAACCTGATGATCAACGCCCGCGACGCCATTGATGAGAAAATTACAGCCCGGGGTAATACCGATTTCAAAAAAGAAATCGTTTTTGCAACCTATACCCGAAATGATGCCATCATGGCCGAAGTGCGCGATACGGGAATCGGTATTCCCGACGGCCTGCGTAACAAGATCTTCGAACCATTCTTCACAACCAAAAAGGTGGGGGCCGGGACAGGTCTGGGGCTGCCTATCAGTTACGGCATCATGAAAGAACTGGGCGGCTCCATTGAGGTTGCGTCTACCACAGAGGGCGGGGCCTGTTTTAAACTGTCTTTCCCGCGCTGGTGGCCGGAATGACCGAACAAAAGGAAAACAGTGTCATTTTGCTGGTAGATGACGAGCAGGGTATCCGCAACGTGCTCGGTATCACGCTGCGCGATATGGGGTACCAGGTGTTGCTGGCCGAAAGCGGCGCCGCGGCCCTCAAAGTCTTTAAAAAACACCTGCCGGCCATCGTCCTGACCGACATTAAAATGCCCGGCATGGATGGCATCGAACTGTTATCGGCCGTAAAACACCTGCAGCCGGAAACCGAGGTCATTATGATTACCGGGCATGGCGATATGGACCTGGCGATCAAGAGCCTGAAACTGGCGGCGGCCGATTTTATAACCAAGCCCATCCACACCCCGGTGCTCGAACGCGCCATCGAACATGCCGCGGAACGGATCCGCATGCGAAAGCAACTGGCCGATTATACTCAGCGACTGGAGGCGCTGGTCGCGGAAAAAACCAAAAAACTGATCGATGCGGAACGGCTCGCCGCCATCGGCCAGACAGTGGCCGGGCTTTCGCATTCCATAAAAAATATTACCGGCGGCCTGAAGGGTGGTGCCTTTGTCCTGGAACAGGGGATCTATATGAATGATTCCCAATACCTGCAGCAGGGCTGGCAGCTGGTCAGCCGCAATGTCGACAAGATCGCGCGCCTTTCTCTGGACCTGCTGCACTACGCGAAAACCGGAAACATCAACTACCAGCGCTGCAACCCCAATCGTCCGGTCCAGGAAGTGATCGAGCTGATGACGCCCCGCGCCGAAGAGGAAGGGATCATTATCGCAACCGATTTGGACCCGCAGAACCGCTCCTTCTTTTTCGATCCGGAAGGCATCCACCGTGTACTGCTCAATCTGGTCACCAATGCCCTGGACGCCTTCGGCGCAGCCGGCAACGGCCGCCGCTCGAAAAGGGTCAGCATTCGTTCGGTGGCCTCAGCCGGCTGGGGCATCGAATATCAAATTTGTGACAACGGGGAGGGCATGGCATCCAAAACCCTGGATAAAGTATTTCGCACATTTTTCACCACCAAAGGGCACAACGGTACCGGCATCGGCCTGATGCTGAGCAAAAGCATCATCGACAAACACGCCGGTGTCATTGAAGTAAAATCAAAGCATGGGGTCGGTAGTGAATTCACAATTAAAATACCGGACAGACAGGAGCCGCCATGAATATAATCATGCTCAAGGATGACGGCCGCCTTGAACATCAGGACAAACCGGTAAAAAACAGCCCCCTGATGTATACCGGTTTTCAAATTGAACTGAATGCCAGCTGCCGCCTGCGCAGCTTTTTTAACATGCTGGCGGCTCACCCGATCCTGGCCGAGCTGAATCCCTTTATTCCCGTATTCCTGGATCAATTCAAACGCTGCCCGGCCTCAGCCTGCCGCGGTGCGGATATCGATTGCCTGGTGCTGTCACGCACGGTCGAGATGATCGGCGCACCCGGTGAGCCCCGGATGCAGCTGTATGTATCACTTGAGGGGATTCGTGATGAAACCGTGGTCCCGATAAAATCCTATTGGCTGGACAACCTGCTGGATTTACCCCTCAAACTGGGGAGCCTGAAACATTTGGTTTTCGGCGATAAACTGGATACTTTTGCATTTGATACAGCCTTCAACCTATTTGAACTCATCGATGGCATCTGTTGGGAATTGAGCTTTCACAACCTGCCGGCTGAATGCCGGATTGACCTATAGGGTAAAGAACGGTTAGAATGACTCCGTCAGCGGAAAAAAAATGTGTCCTGGTAATCGAAGACGAACTTGATATGCGCATCTTTTTGCGCACTTTGCTGGAGACGAGCGGCTATCACCCGGTGTTGACGCCCAATGGCCGGGACGGACTGAAAAAAGCACTGGACGCAAGGCCGGATTTGATCATCCTCGATGTCATGATGCCCCAAAAAGGCGGGGCCCTGGTATATGTCCACCTAAAAACCGATGATCAGCTGAAAGACATCCCGGTAGTGATGTTGTCCGCGGTCGGGCCGAGTACCTTTTATCACTACCTGAACATACACAATGCCCAGGCGGCCGTCCCCGTGCCGCGACCGGAGGCTTATGTAGAAAAACCGCCGGACCCGCAGGTTTTGCTGCGGATCCTGAAGAAATTTTTGTAGCGCATTACGGAGTCAAACATCTATGGCACAGCCTCAAAAACCAGCCCTTGAAACCATTTTACTGGTGGATGACGAAGACAGCATCCGCACCGTCCTGGGCATCTCACTCAGTGACGACGGTTATACGGTCAAACCCGCCGCCAACGGGCGGGAAGCATTGGAGCTGTTCCGTAAATATCGCCCCCCCATCGTGCTGACGGACATCAAGATGCCGGGCATGTCCGGGATTGAATTACTGGAAAAGATCAAAGCCGCGGACCCCGATACCGAAGTCATCATGATTACGGGCCATGGCGACATGGAACTGGCGATCAAGAGTTTGAAAATGGATGCGACCGACTTTATCACCAAGCCCATCAACGATGACGCCCTGGAGATTGCCTTAAAACGGGCCCGGGAACGTATCCAGATGCGGCAAAAACTCCAGGACTACACTGAAAAGCTGGAGCGCCTCGTAAAAGAAAAATCTGGGGAATTAAACGTCTCGGAACAAAGCTACCGGCAATTGTTCGATCTAAGCCCGTGTTATATTACGGTGCAGGACCGCAATCTGCAGCTCAAAGCCGCCAATCGACGTTTCAGTGCCGAATTTGACGGTGAAATCGGCCAGAAATGCTACCAGGCTTACAAGAAGCGTTCCAACCCCTGCCCGGATTGTCCGGTCGAAGCCACCTTTGCCGACGGCCGGCCGCACCAATCTGAAATGGAGGTAACCACTAAAACCGGCGAACAGTGCCACCTTTTCATTGCCACTGCCCCGATATTCGATCAGGACGGTCAGGTCGCCCAGGTTATCGAGATGTCCACCAACATCACCGAATTGCGGCACCTGCAGGACCGCCTGGCGTCCCTCGGTTTGCGGGTAAGTTCAATTTCACACGCGGTCAAGGGTCTGCTGACGAACCTGGACGGCGGGATGTACCTGCTGGAAAGCGGCCTATTGCAGGATAACCGTGAAAAGGCTGCCGACGGGATAGAAATCGTAAAATTTACCACGGACCGCATCCGGCGGATGATACTGGATATCCTCTATTTCGCCAAGGAAAGGCCCTTGCAGATCGAAACGGTTGATGCCGTCCAATTCTTCAATGAAATAGCAACAACCTTCGAGACCAGGCTGCAGGACAAAGATATCGAGTTTGAACACCGGGGGGACGGCCCAGCGGTTACCGCGGATATCGACCCCACCGTCATGCGCAATGCCCTGCTCAATATCCTCGACAATGCCAGCGATGCCTGCCTGGAAGACAAGTCCGGCAAAAAGAAGAAAATTATCTTCGGCATGCAAAGCAAGGGCGACTACCTGGTTTTTGACATCATCGACAACGGCATCGGCATGGACAAGGAAACCACAGAAAATCTCTTTGATCTATTCTTCTCTTCTAAGGGGCATCGGGGCACCGGGATCGGCCTCTTTGTCGCCCACCAGATCATCAGCCAGCACAATGGCACGATTCATGTCTCATCCAAAAAGGGTCAGGGGGCCCACTTTCGCGTCGTCATCACCACCACCCTGCCGACAAACGAACACTAACCGCAGTTTGTAAACCGTCCCTCAGGCCCGGCATACAAGAAAGGGCCGCCGAAAACACTTTCCGACGGCCCCGACAGGGCTTGGCCCTGGTATGGATTACCCTTTAGAAATCGGCGAAATCGTCATCCTTTAATTCTGCCGGTGGGCTGACCGGCAGTTTCGGGGCCAGGGTCTGCTTTTTAACCGGCGCCGGTGTATCCGGCTTTTCCGGTGACTGCCCCTGACGGCTTACCGTTCCGATAAGGACCACCAGGTCATCCACGACCTCTTTGATCTCCAAGGCACGCCGGTTCATCTCTTCCGCCGAGCTGGCGGATTCCTCGGAGGTCGCCGCGTTCTGCTGGGTAATGCTGTCGATTTCCGTCACGGCGGTATTGAGCTGGCTGATCCCCTGGGCCTGTTCGGTGGAGGCTTCGGAGATTTCGTGGACGAGATCCCGTACTTTGGCCGTGCTTGCGGTCACTTCATGAAAGGCGGCATTGGTGCGCTCCACCAGTTGCTCCTCCTTCTTGATTTTGCCGGATGTATTTTCAATGAGGGCCGATGTGTTCTTGGCCGCTTCGGCCGAACGCATAGCCAGGTTGCGCACCTCGTCGGCAACCACGGCGAAACCGGCCCCGGCCTCACCGGCCCTGGCCGCCTCGACCGCGGCATTGAGCGCCAGCAGGTTTGTCTGGAAGGCGATCTCGTCGATGGTTTTTATGATGGCGGACGTTTCGTCGCTGGCCGCCGAAATTTCCTGCATGGCCTGGGTCAGCTCGTCCATGAACGCCTCCGTGCGCAGCACCGTTTCGTGGGTATCGCCGATAAGGGTATTGGCTTGGCCGGCATTTTCGGCGTTCTGGCGGGTCATGGCGGAAAGCTCCTCGAGCGATGAGGACGTCTCTTCCAGGGAGGCCGCCTGGCTGGCAGCCCCGTCGGCCAGGGTCATACTGGCTGTATTGATCTGGCTGCTGGCCTGGGTCACATGGTTGGCGCTCCCATCCAAGCGGTTGATGCGCGGTGGACCGGCCGGGTAATGGAGCGGGCCACCAGCATGGTGACCGGCAAGGCCAGGATAATACAGACCAGGGCCACGATGCCCAGCAATTGGATCATCTGCAGGGTGTTCTGCCGGGCCACGGCATGGGAATAGAGCGCTACAACCGCCCCGATCGGCTTATCTTTCTGTTTCAGCTGCAAAGCACCGCTGGCATAGCCGGTGTCCCCTATCTCTAGGTCGCCGATCACGACCGGTTGCCCGGCCACGGTCAGGGTTTGGCGCCCGGACGTCCACAGGCCTGGATCAAGGGTCGGGTATTCCGGGAAGGTGCCGATACCGAGCTTGCTGCCCGCATACACGTTAATTTCGGCCCCGGAAAATTTATTGATCCGGTTTACGATATCGTTGGCGAGCCTGCCGGTGACGGCCAACAGCCCGATCTGCTTTTTTTCCAGATCTTCGGTTTCAGGGTTATAGACATCCGCAATTACCGGCACTACGGCCTGCAGTCCGACGGCCCTGTTCACGATAACGTAATCCGCCGCAGCCTGTTCCGGCTGATCACCACCTTTTGATATGGTCCAGCCGGCAGGCGCGGCCGCGGCCTTTTCCCAGACAGCATTGCGCAGCTGGTCGGCGGCCGTAATCCTGGTCTGACGGAAAATGACCGTCTCGCCAACCGTATACGCATAAACCAGCAGGGTTTCTTTATTATTGGTCCGGGCGTACGCCACCGGCTGCATATCGTTGTCATACAGGGCGGTCTGCGCATACCCGGTGCCCGCGAAACTGGAAAAGAGCTTGCCCATCATTTCGGCGTAGGTCTGCTGCACAAACTGCTGTTCCCCCTTGCCTTTGTAATCGGCCAGGAACTTGAGATTGCCGCCAAGGTCGGCCGCCGGTATCAATTTTTGGGCAAAGGCAATGGCTTGGGCCTTGCGGTCATCCAGATCCTGGGTGACCATGGCAAAGGTTTTTTCCAACTGCCGATCGGTGGAGGCCGCATTTTGCTTGCGCACGTTCCAGGTGACAAAGGCCGTCGAGACAACCATGCTGAAAAACACGAGACCCAATGCCATGAAAATGAGCTTCTGTTTAAAGGTCATACGGTAAACTCCTTAATCTAAAATGAATAATGTGCAAAACGGGAATCCCGCCCGGCCGGCCGAGACCGCTTGACCGGGGGCATACCATTGCGTGACCTGCACCTGGCACTGGTCCTGTTATCGGTTTTCGCGCCGAATTCTTTAGCCCCCATCTTGAAAAGACAGTCGATCAACCGGCCTGAAAATCCATACAACTGGAAGACTTGCGCAGGAGCCCGGCTCGGTTTGCGCTAAAACATGCTCCAACAGCACCGGTAGACCTGTTTAGCGCTTGACAAGCATTTGGTTTTATGGTCAAAGTTTCTCCATCATTTGTTGGAAACATTTTGTGGTGTATAACTGTTGGAAGGACGCGCCCATGCCCTCACCACTTGATAAAGCCCGCCGTGATCCGGATTCCATGAAAGCCAGGATCCTGGCGATCGCCCGCACCCTGTTCGGGGAATACGGATACCACGGTGTCACCACCCGTATGATTGCCAAGGAAGTGGGGATCGATGTGTCCACCCTGTACTACCATTGGGGCGAAAAGCAGGATCTGTACGAAGCCGTGCTGACCGACCTCAACGACGAAATCCGGCAGCAGCTCGGCGATATCGAGCGTCTGGTGCGGGGCCGGCCGCTGGACTATCGCCTGGCCAAGGCCATCGACATCATGTGCGATTACCTGTTCACCCGCCCCGAAGCTTCGCGTTTGATCCTGTTCAGCTATTTCGGCAAGACCCGCACGGACGCGGTCCTCGATGCCCGCATGACCGAGCACATTGCCAATATCGCCATTGCCATGGGCCTGGCCCTCGACAAGGAGCATGTATCCCCCGAGGCCAATGCCCGGGTGCTGGCAGTCTGGAATTCGGTGATCAACTTCACGGCCGGCAATGACTTCTTTAAATCTTTACTCAAGCTCGACCAGGCCGAGTACGCCTCGGTGGTCAAAGAATCACTCAAGTTCATCTTGATTCCGGCCTTTACGCGGAATCAGGGAACGGATGTGAACTAAGGAGGAAACATATGGCGTTAAATCTAGATGCCCTGGGCCAGCAGGTCGGCCCCTTGACCAAGGATTATTCCTGGAAGGATGTGGTCCTGTATGCCCTGGGGGTGGGGGCCGGATTTTCCGATCTCGACTACTGTTATGAAAACAAATTGAAGGTGATTCCCAGCTTCTCGATTGCCGCGATATTTGACATCCTCGCCCAGATCGGATTGAAATCGGAAGTCAACCTGGCCGGGATTCTCCACGGTGAGCAGGAGTTGATCTTTCACAACCCCATTCCGCCCGAGGGGACCCTGACCACCTCAGGAAAAATCGCCAACTACTACGACAAGGGCCCGGACAAGGGTGCCCTGGTCATTGGTGAAAGCGATACCTGGCATTCCAACGGCCAGAAACTGTTTACCAGTATCTGCACCATTTTCAGCCGGCTGGACGGTGGTTTCGGGGGCGAGAATGCCCCCCCAAACACGGTGACCTTTCCGGAGCGCGACCCCGATTACATTGTGGATGAACAGCCCTCCGCAGATCAACCCCTGATCTACCGCCTGTCCGGTGACATCTTCAGCCTGCATGTCGATCCGGATTTCGCCAAAGCCTCCGGATTTGAAAAACCAATCATGCACGGGTTGTGCACCCACGGATTTGCCTGCCGGGCCCTGATCGACAAACTTATCCCCGGTGAGCCGGAAAAGGCCCGCCGCATGGTGTGCCGTTTTACAAAGACCCTCTATCCGGGTATCGCCATTCAGACCCTGATCTGGAAAACCGGTGACGGCCGGGCCCTCTGGCGGACCGTCAATGCCGAGACCGGTGATATCGTCATCGACAACGGTATATTTGAATACGGGGACATCCCCGAGATGCAGATTCGTTACGACGACCGGGTAGCCATCGTCACCGGCGCGGGTGCGGGACTGGGCCGGGCCTACGCCCTGGAACTGGGCCGGCGCGGCGCCAAGGTGGTTGTCAACGACCTGGGTGGTGCGCGGGACGGCTCCGGGCAGGGATCGAGCAGCCCGGCGGACGATGTCGTGGCGGAAATCGAGAAACTGGGCGGCAGCGCCGTGGCCAACTACGACAATGTGGCTACCGCAGACGGCGGTGCAAACATCGTTAAAACCGCCCTGGATGCGTTCGGCCGCGTGGACATCCTCATCAACAACGCCGGTATCCTGCGCGACAAGAGCTTCGTCAAGATGGATCCCGACAACTGGCAGGCCGTCTTGAATGTGCATCTCAACGGTGCCTACCATGTGACCCGGCCCGCCTTCGAGGTTATGAAAGCCAACGGATATGGCCGGATTATCATGACCACTTCGGCAGCCGGCCTGTACGGCAATTTCGGGCAGACCAACTACGCGGCCGCCAAAATGGGGCTGGTGGGCCTGATGAACACCCTGAAGCTCGAGGGGCAAAAGTACGATATCAAGGTCAATACCATCGCCCCCATCGCCGCCTCGCGCCTGACCGAGGACGTCCTCCCCCCGGATTTCTTCGACAAACTGAAACCGGAGTTCGTGGTACCCATGACGCTTTATCTCTGCAGTGAGGGCTGCCCGGTAACCGGCAACATCTACAATGCGGGCATGGGGTTTTACAACCGGGCCGCGGTGTTCACCGGGCCGGGTGGCGTCTTGACCGCAGATGACGACCCGCCCAGCGTTGAAAAAATTCAAAAGGCCCTACAAAAAGTTGCCACGGTGGATGGTGCCAAAGAATATTTCCAACTCAATGAACAGATCGGAGATGTGCTGACCGCCTTCACGGCCCCACCGCCTGAAGCGGCTGATACGGCTGAGGGGTTTGCCAGTGCAGCCGAAGTTTTCGACGCCATGGAAGGCGCTTTTAATGCCGGTGCCGCCGCGGGTGTTGATGTGGTCTTTCAATACAACATCGCCGGTGACCTGGGCGGCGATTGGAGTTGTGCCATCAAAGACGACGCCTGCACGGTGTCGCCCGGGCAGCACGCATCACCGGTGTGCACCCTTAAAATGGAGGCGGGCGACTTCCTGGCCATGATGAACGGCACTTTGCCGGCCATGCAGGCCTATACGTCGGGCAAGCTCAAGATTGAAGGCGACATCATGAAGTCACAGCTGATTGAAAAGCTTTTTAGCTTTTAGGTTGAAGGTTGTAGTGGTCCAGTAAAAACGGACACGGTTTTAAGCAGCATTGTTTAATTGTTCTTTTTCATAATTAATCGGGCTGAGATATCCCCGCGTCGAATGTAGCCGCATCGCATTGTAGAAGCCGATGT
>Ga0209783_1000070_pt1 | contig 54879 bp, 49 predicted proteins | sample WorMetfiPIANOSA1_FD_187395 | JGI IMG/M metagenome (GOLD analysis project Ga0209783, IMG submission 187395) | Marine gutless worms symbiont microbial communities from Max Planck institute for Marine Microbiology, Germany - Olavius filocauda... | ecosystem: Host-associated > Annelida > Digestive... | reverse complement strand
AACCCACAAAGCCGCACTCGTCGCATGCGCCAGAAAGCTCCTCATCTTCGCAAACGCCGTCGTCGCAAGAGGAACACCGTGGACCAAAGCAAGCCACGCTACCTAATGGCTGCTCACCATGAGGGATTGAAAGAAGCCTAACCCTGAGGAGCGCCCGACGGGCGCGTCTCGAAGGGTGTGGCTGCAATCGGCGCGCTACGGCTAGCTTCAACTAACCGACTTCAAAAGATCTTGCTCCAGGCCGCCCCGGCGTTCAGATATCCCGCGATTTCAGGGTCTGTTCGATCTCCGCAGCGCGGGCCTGGATGGCCGGCATGTGCGGGTTCATCTTCAACGCCTCCTGGAACGCGACCAGGGCCGCCTCCTCGTCGCCCATCGCGTCGTAGATCAGCCCCAGCCCTGACATCGCCCCGAAATGGCGCGGCTCCAACCGCAGGGTCCGTTCCACATCGGAGATCGACGCGGTGTAGTTCCCCATCAGGTAGTGCAGTGTCGCCCTGCGGTTCCACGCCTCGGCGAAGTCGGGCTCCAGTTCCACCAGCGCGTCGAAGGTCTGCAAGGCGGACGGATAGTCGCCGCCCGACATCGCAGCCTGACCTTGTTTCAGCAGCATGCTGGTGCTGGCGCTCGGGACCTCGAACCAGATTCCCCAAATGGCCGTCTGCACGACCTGCGCCTGCTGCCTGTTGTCCGTCTGCTGGAGGATCTGGAACAGCGCGTCCAAACGCGGATCCTTCTGGTCCGCGAATGCCGCCGCAGAGGCGAGACCGCAGGCAAGCAAGAGTGCGAAGGCCTTCAATGGCTTCATGCCGACAGTATGCGGGCCGCGCGATTGCCGTGCAACTCGTGCAGACGCAACGGCGGTCAAATCGATTGCCCCGCCGCCGGCAAATGTCGTAGGTCTGAAAGAAAAGGAGCATGGTTGCAGTCTCTATGGGGGGCATCGAGTCCTATTTCGTGCGAACCGCCGACGCGGCACATGACGGATTCCTGGCGGCCTGTCAGGGTGAAGGCGTCCGCGTCTCCAGCTTTGCCAGTTCGCGGATCGGCGCGGATCTGCACCTGGATGTGGCGCGCTTCGGATCGCCGGATGTCCGGCGCAACGTCGTGCTTTGCACCGGCACCGGCGGGCCGGCCGGTTTCGTCGCCTCGGCGATCCTGACCGGTTGCATCCGCGAGGGACTGCACCGCGATCTGCCGCGCGGGCTGGGGCTGATCCTGGTCAACGGCGTCAGCCCCGAGGGCCCTGCATGGTCGACGGAACCCGCATCGGCTTCACCGCGCCCGAAAACGGGCTGGAACGACGCCATGCTGACCAATGCCGAGGACCGGTTCGCGGCCTTCGAGCGGTCGGCCGGGCGGCGGCCGCGGCGGATTGCCGGCAATGACGGCCCCTTGGTCCCCGCCTGGAACAGCGTTGTGCAAAAGGCGCTCTGCGACGAGCATTTCCGCCACAGCCGCGAGCTGCTGTTCGTCGATTTCCGAAAAGGCGCTCTGCGACGAGCATTTCCGCCACAGCCGCGAGCTGCTGTTCGTCGATTTCCGAACCGGTCCCGGCCTTGTCGGTGAGGTGTCCATCCAGTCCGGGCTGCCGGACGACGGGTTTTTTGCCGACAGGGCTGCGCGTTGGTTCGCTGACGATTGGGCCGGGGACCATGAGGGATATCACCCTGCTGGGACCGCGCCCCCGGCCGGCGGACTGCCGACGATGGTTTCGGCAACGTCGCATGTGCTGGTGGTGGAGTTCGGCACCTACTCGGTCACAACGGTGCTTGACGCGATCGCCGGGGCCGGCGGCGCGGCCCCAGCGGCCTCGCCGGTCGAAGACCTGCGCCGCTTGGCCTATCCCGAAGCGCCGGCGTGGCAGCGGTTCGTCTGGCAGAACGCGTCGGCCATCGTGGCAACCGCGCTGTCCCGGTTCGCGGCCGAGGCCTGACCCGACAGCCGGCGGGCCGCCCCTGGATCAGTCGGAATCCAGGCGCGTGTCGATCTTCACTTCGCTTTCCAACGTCCGGTGCACCGGGCATTTGTCCGCGATTTCCAACAGCTTCGTCCGCTGTCCGGCATTCAGGTCGCCGGTCAGGACCAGGTCCCGTTCGATATGGTCGATCCTGCCGGTTTCGGTTTCGCAGCTCAGGCAGCCCTCGGCATGGATTTTCCGGTGCTTCAGGCGCACCGACACCTTCTCCAGCGGCAAGCCCTTGCGGTCGGCATACATGCGCAGCGTCATCGAAGTGCAGGCACCAAGACCCGCCAGCACGAGGTCGTAGGGCGACGGGCCGGTGTCGGTACCGCCCTCGACGCTGCGCGGCTCGTCGGCGGGGAAAGCATGGCTGCCGACCCGCACGGCCTGCGCGAAACGGCCGGCGCCCGTTTCGGCGGCCTCCACGACGTTCTGGGGCACCGGTTCGGCCGGCGACGGCGCGGGCAGATAACGCTGAACCCAGGCGGCAATGACCTTCGCAACGTATTTGCCGTTCTCGCGCCGCAACAGCAGGTGGTCCGCATCGTCCAGCGTCACGAAGCTCTTCGGGTGCCTGGCCGCCCGGTAGATCCGCTCGGCATTCTCGATCCCGACACAGGCGTCGCCCGGCGCATGAAAGATCAGCAGCGCCTTGTTCATGCCGGCGATCGCGTCGTGCAGCTTCTGGTCTTCGATGTCGTCCAGGAACTGTTTCTTGATCCGGAACGGCCACCCGCCGAGATCGACCACCGCTTCGCCGCTGGCTTCGATCTCTGGCACCGCCGCGGCAAAATTGTGCTGCACATGGGCCGGGTCCGCCGGCGCGCCGATGGTCACCAAGGCTTTCGCCTCCGGCACCTGGCCGGCCGCGGCCAGAACCGCCGCGCCGCCCAACGAATGACCGATCAGGATGCTTGGCGCCTCGTATTCGGCGCGCAGATGGTCGACCGCGGCCAAAAGATCGGCGACGTTCGACGAGAAGTTTGTGTTGGCGAAATCGCCCTGGCTGCTGCCCAGACCGGTGAAGTCGAACCGCAGGGTCGCCACGCCCATCGCCGCCAGCGCGCGGCTGACCCGGCTGGCGGCGACGCTGTCCTTGGAGCAGGTGAAGCAATGGGCAAACAGCGCAAACGCATGCGGTTTCCCGTCGTCCGGAAACTCCATCAGGGCCGCCAATTCCTCCCCCTGCGATCCCGAAAAAGCGACTTTCTGGCTTAATGTCATGGCACCCCTCCGCTGTTCGAGCCGTGCGCGGCCCCACCGTCCGTTGAAGTGGGATTGTCAGCCGCGAATGCGAGACACGAGCGTGTGAGCGCCAGCCGCGGCCGTCTTTACTGGCGGTTGGAGGGGTCTATTCCGCCGCGGCAGCGGCAGGCGTCCCGGCCTCGTCAGCAGGCAGTCTTCCCTCCAGCGCCCGGGGGACCGGACCGCCCAGTGCCCAGTCCAACAGCGCCACTGTATGGGTGACCGGGATGGTGGTTCCGCCCGCGATTTGGGTGATACAGCCAATATTGCCGGCTGCGATCACGTCCGGCGCGGTGCTTTCGATATTCGCGACCTTGCGGTCGCGCAGGCGTCCGGCGATCTCGGGCTGCAGGATGTTGTAGGTGCCGGCCGAGCCGCAGCACAGGTGCCCCTCGGGCACGTCGCGCACCTCAAACCCGGCCTGCCGCAACAGATCCTTCGGCAGGCCCGTGATCTTCTGGCCGTGCTGCATCGAGCAGGCGGAGTGGTAGGTGACCGTCAGGCCGCCAGGCCGGAGCGGCTGCGGCAAGCCCAACTCGCTGAGATACTCGGTGACGTCCTTGGTCAGCGCCGACACCCGGGCGGCGGCATCGGAAAGCTGCCGGTCTTCCCGGAACATGTAGCCGTAATCCTTCACGGTCGTGCCGCAGCCCGACGCATTGATGACGATGGCGTCCAGCCCCTCGCCGTCCATCTCGCGCACCCAGGCCTTGATGTTCGCCGCCGCCTGTCCGTGCGCCGCCGGCGTCTTGCCCATGTGATGTACCAGCGCCCCGCAGCAGCCGGCGCCCCTGGCGACCACGACCTCCACGCCGAGCCGGGTCAAGAGCCGGATCGTCGCCTCGTTGATCTCCGGATCCAGCACTTTTTGCGCACAGCCGTTCATCAATCCGACCCGTCGCCGGCGAACGCCCTCGGCCGGGAAGACCTGGGGTCGGTCCATGCGGCTGGCCGCCGGCACGCGCCGCGGCGCAAGCCGCAGCATGGCGCCGATCGGCCCCGGAAACAGGCGCTGAAGCGGCCGTGCCAGCACGGCGCCCGTCAGCGCAAGCCGGAAGCGTCCGGGGTAAGGCAGGACCAGCGAAAGGACAGTCCGGATAAGCCGGTCCATCAAAGGGCGCTTGTGCGTCCTTTCAATATGGGCGCGCGCATGGTCGACAAGGTGCATATAATGCACGCCAGACGGACAGGTCGTCATGCAGGATAGACAGGTCAGGCAGCGGTCGACATGCTTTACGGTGTTGGCATCGGCGTCCCGGTCGTTCTCCAGCATATCCTTGATGAGGTAGATCCGGCCACGTGGCGAATCCAGCTCGTCGCCCAGCAGAACGTAGGTCGGGCAGGTCGCTGTGCAGAAGCCGCAATGCACGCAGGTGCGCAGGATCCGCTCGGATTCGGCGGTGTCCGGATCGGCCAGCTGAGCCAGGCTGAAGGATGTCTGCACCGTGCCCCCTCCTAGCGGTCCTGGACCATCCTGCCGGGGTTGAGGATGCCCTTCGGATCAAAGCTGTTCTTGACCCGCTGCGACAGGGCCGCAACGCCCGGCGACGGGGGATGGAAGACCGGGATTGCGGCCCGCAGAGCCTCGGAACCGCGGATCAGCGTGGCGTGCCCGCCAGCGGCCTCGGCCGCCGCCCGCACCGCGGCATGGCCGCCGGTCTCCGGATCGTCCACGGCAAGCCAGACCAGGCCGCCGCCCCAATCGAGAAAGCCTTCGACCGCGGCGTTTCCGGCGCGCAGCGTTTCGAGGACGCCCGGCCCCGCCTGGGGCGGAACCGAGACCTTCCACACCGTTCGCTGGTCTCCCGGGGCGGCGAACGGCATGACATCGCGCACTTCCTGCCAGAAGGAGCGTGAGTTCTGGGTGTGCAGTTCCTCCACGCTGCCCAGATCGGCAAGCAGTTCCGCCAGGCGGCGAGTCCGATAGGCGACCGACGGGGCCGGTCCTTCGACCCGGATCGCCGCCAGCGGCGCCCCACTTTCGGCCACGTGGGCGACACCCGATTGACCGGCCAACGGAGCGGGCAGCCAGGCAGCGGCGGAGACTTCATTGGGCGAGCCCAGGGCCCGGGTCATCGCCGTCGTGCCCGCGGCCGCATCGACACCGCGTACCAGGACGGTGCGGACCTTCTCCACCATTGGCAGCACCTTACAGGTGACCTCGGTCATCACCCCCAGCGTGCCCCAGGAGCCTGCCATTAGCTTGCAGAGGTCGTAGCCGGTGACGTTCTTGACCACGCGTCCGCCCGACTTGAACGCCTCACCCCGTCCCGACACCGCGGTAAAGCCCAGGAAATGGTCGCGGGCGGCGCCTGCCTTGACCCGGCGCGGGCCGGAAAGGTTGGCGGCGATCACGCCGCCAAGCGTGCCCTTGTCCGACCGCCCTGCCAACAGGGAACCGTAATCGGGCGGTTCGAACATCAACTCCTGGTTTGCCGATGCCAGCGCCGCCTCGATCTCCGCCAGCGGCGTCCCGGGACCGGCGGTCAGCACCAGCTCCTCCGGCTCGTAAAGCGATATGCCGCTCAACGCCCGCAAAGAAAGGGTTTCGGCCGGGTTGCCGGGGCGGCCGACGCTGCGCTTGCTTCCGCTGCCGACCACTTCGACCGGCAGTTCGTTGGCGACCGCATAGGCCACGAACTCGCGGACCTGTGCGGCGTTTTCCGGTGCTGCCGTGCTCATCGCTTCAGAACCGTGGGATATCCGGGAACCGGGTCTCGCCCCGGTGTACATGCATGCGGCCCAGTTCGGCACAACGGTGCAACTGCGGGAAGACCTTGCCCGGATTGAGCAGGGAGTCGGGATCGAAGGCGCATTTCACGCGCTGTTGCTGTTGCAGGTCGGCCTCGGTGAACATGTCTCCCATCAGCTCGCGTTTCTCGACCCCGACGCCATGCTCGCCGGTCAGCACGCCACCCACTTCCACGCAAAGCCGCAGGATATCGCTGCCGAACGCCTCGGCCTTCTCCAGCTCGCCCGGCTTGTTCGCATCGTACAGGATCAGGGGATGCAGGTTGCCGTCGCCGGCATGGAAGACGTTGGCGACGCCCAGCCCGTACTCAGCGGACATCGCGCGCATCCGCTGCAGCACCAGCGGCAGCTTGTTGCGTGGGATCGTGCCATCCATGCAGTAATAGTCGGGCGAGATCCTGCCCACGGCGGGAAACGCCGCCTTGCGGCCGGCCCAGAACCGCTGGCGCTCTTCCTCGGATTGGGAAATCCGTACTGACTGGGCGCCCTTATCGCGGGCAATCGCCTCGACCGCCTCTACGAGATACGCGACCTCGTCCTCCGGGCCGTCCAGTTCGACGATCAGCAGCGCGTCCACGTCCAGCGGGTACCCGGCCTTCACGAAGGCCTCCGCCGCCTCGATCGCCGGCTTGTCCATCATCTCCATGCCCCCGGGAATGATGCCAGCAGCGATGACGGCGGCAACGCAGTCGCCGGCCGCCTCGGATCCCGGGAACCCGATCAACAGCGCCCGGGCGACCTCGGGCGATCTCAGGATGCGCACGGTCACCTCTGTGACCACGCCCAACAGGCCCTCCGATCCGGTCATCAGGCCCATCAGGTCATAGCCTTCGGAGTCCAGGTGCCGTCCCCCCAGGCGCACGACCTCGCCGTCCATCAGGACGATCTCCAGACCCAGCACGTTGTTGGTGGTCAGGCCGTATTTCAGGCAATGGACGCCGCCGGAGTTCTCAGCGATGTTGCCGCCGATGGTACAGGCAATCTGGCTTGACGGATCCGGCGCGTAGTAGAATCCGCGATGTTCCACGGCCTGGGTGATGGCCAGGTTCGTGACACCCGGCTGAACGACCGCGCAGCGGTTTTCGTAGTCGACCTCAAGGATTCGGTTGAACTTGCCGAGGCCAAGGATGATTCCGTCGGCCAGCGGCAAGGCGCCTCCCGACAAGGATGTTCCCGCGCCCCGGGGCACGACGCGGATGCCGTTGTCGTGGCAATACCGCAGCACGCGGGAAACCTGCTCGACCGTTTCGGGCAGAACAACAATCAGCGGCAGTTGGCGATAGGCCGTCAGGCCGTCGCTTTCGTAGGGCTTGAGTTCGCGTTCATCGGCGATGACACCTTCGCCCGGGACGATACGGCGCAGGTCCGAGGCGATTTCGGCACGGCGGGCCATGATCTTCTCGTCCGGCTTCGGCATTTTCAGCATCGAGTGCCCCCTTCCCCGCACGACACCAGCTGCACCGGCGGCACACGCCACCCACCGCAGCCTGTCCCTGAAGCCAAAATTGGTATTACCAATTTCGGATTACCATGAATGTGGACCGCTGCCAACGGTTGTCAAGGGGACGGCGGCCCCGGACATGCAAAGGCCGCGTCCCCCGGACGCGGCCCTATCTGAACACGATCTGCGGCCGCTGCGATAGGGCCGCGACTGCGTCAACCCTGACGCGCTTTGAACCGCGGGTTGCGCTTGTTGATCACGTAGACCCTGCCCTTGCGGCGGATTACGCGGCAGTTCTTGTCGCGCTTTTTCAGCGTCTTCAACGAGCTGGCGACCTTCATGGCGAAAAACCTTCTTCAAACATCGGCCCGACGCCCCGTTGGGCGCGGGTCAGATCGGGTCAATTTCGGTTGAAATGCGCGCGGAACATAGGGATAGACGGACTGCCTGTCAACGCCGTCCCGCGCCTTACCAGTCGCTGAGGGTCTTGGTACCCATGTTGATGGCGTGGATGCGGAGGTAGCACAGGTCCCCGGTCTCCAGCGCCCGGACCAGACGCTGCCATTCCTTCGCCTCCTGCATCAGCATATCGACGAAATCCCGGTCCAGTTCCTCATTGGCCAGGTTTTCGACGAAATCGGACCAGCCGTTCAGGATCAAGGCCCGATACTCCTCGGCTTCGTCCTTGAAGATCCGGGTCTCCATCCGTACGTCACTGAAAATATTACGATAATCATCCATCGTCCAGGGCGTGCAGCGTTCGCCCTCCGCTTCCATCCAGCTCTGCACGGCATCGCAGGCGGTGGACGCGGTGTCCTTCAGGGCCAGGTCGGTGAGGATCAGATGCCCCTTGGACTTCAAGGAGGAGTCGACCTTGCGCAGAACCTGCTCCTTGTCCTTGATCGACCAGAACCGGTCGCGGATCAGCACGCCGTCATAGCGGCCGGTCTGCAGTTCCAGCGTTTCGATATCGCAGGGTGAGATCGGCGCCTTCTTTTCCATACCGGCGACGACCGACAGTTCGTGCGCCTTGGCGGCCAGAACCGGGTCGGTTTCCATGCCGGTGATCCACAGGCCGAAGGCCTCGGACATGGCCCGGGTGCCGCCGCCCAGACCGGCGGTCAGATCCAGCACGGTCTTGGTGGGATCCAGGTTCATCGGCTTGACCAGCCTGACCGCCTGCCTGGGGCCGCCCGGATAGATAAATCCCTCGCCCCACAGGCGTTTCAGCACCTGCAGGCGCAGATCGGGCCACTCGCCGCTCTCTTCCCGTTTCAGTGTCTCGTTGACGGCGATGGAGGCGGCCTCGGTCTTCCGCTGGCGACCGTCCCGCAGCAGGTCATTTACGTCCACGCCTTCCCACCAGGCCTTGAACCTGACGGAAAACGGGACGTAGTCGTCTTGTTCGTGCTCCGCCGTCACTGCTTCTTCCATGCCCAACCCGGCGGTTTCGCTGGGTCTATGAAGGACAGGCACCATCCTGCCATGCCGACATGCGCCGCAGCGCCCCCAAGTAGTCGGAGGCCTCCGAACCGCCCGCCAGCCGCCCGCCCTGCGGGCACCGGTTCCATATGCGAGGCCTGTGCAGGCTTCTCAGCCATCCTCATTCCCTCGCAGCCCCATCAAATCCACAACCACCCCCAACCAAATGCCGGTTCTTAATTGGACGTAAATCTTCCTCAGGTAATCACAGTGAAACTGCCATGAATCACAATAAATAATCCTTAACCGTTTCATAGAGACTGACGGACCAAGGACATCTTCGGCGCGCCAAGGCGCCCAGAACGAAGGGGATAGTTAAGAGATGAACGACCTGGACCGATCGATCCCATCTCGCACCATTGACGATTCGATATACGCCATGCGGACCGGCGGCCGGTTTCCATCCGGCGGGATCCACCAGTTGGCGGCAGTCTACGTGTCGATGCTGCTTCTGATGTTCACGGCAATCGGCGGCGTCGCCCTGGCAACGCTGGTCTGAGGCCTCGCCACCGGGGTGACGCCGGCAGGCCCGCTAGCCGGCGCTGGCCTGTCTGGGCGTATCCGCTTCGGGCATCGTCGTACCCGCGGCAATCGCCTCCAAGGCGGGGCGGTTGAGCAAAACGACCCGGCTGGGCTTCGGCATCGAGATCACCCGTTCGCGCTTCAGCCGGGAGAACTCCCGGGATACCGACTCCGTCGTCAGCCCCAGATAGTCGGCGATGTCAGACCGCCGCATCGGAAGGCGGTATTCCCGGCTGAGCCTGGTCTGCATGGCCGTCGGGCGGCAGGCATCCAGCAGGAACGAGGCAAGCTTCTCCTCTGTCGTCTTCCGGCCCAACGACAGAAGATGGGCGTGAAGCGACGCGATCTCGTCGCCGGCCAGGTCCAGCAGGAACTTCTCGATCGATGGATCGCGGTCCGCAACGTCGTGCAAGGCAGCCCATGGAATCCGGAACAGCGAGCCGGCTGTGACCGCCTGCACCGTTGTCGGCCAGGGCGTGTCGCAGCGATGCATGCTGACCACATCGCCCTCGACCCGAAAAGCGATGATCTGCCGGCGTCCGTCCCGCATCGCCTTCCACATTTTCAGAACGCCGCCGCCTACGATCAGCAGGTCGTCCTGGATCTCGCCTTCCCGGGCAACGATTTGGTCGCGCACCACCTCGATCCTCGTGGCATTCCCCAGAAGGGCCCGGCGCCCGCCGCGGCCCAGAACAGAATCGAATGCCGGGATGCTGACCGGCCTGCCATTTACGCCGGCGACCAGACTGAGACTCATCGGTCATTCGCCTTGACGATGGTGACCGGAATTCGCGCCTTCTGCGCCACGCTTTGCGATGTCGAGCCGAACAAAAGACGTGCCGCGCCATTGTGGCCATGACATCCCACCACCAGCAAGCTGGCGCCCCGATCAGCAGCGGTCCGCAAGATGGTGTCGACGGGCAGGCCCGACTTGCAATGCGTTTTGATGGCGCTCAGGGCCGGGATTTCCGGATGCCGCTCCCTCACGTCGTCGAGATACGCCGCCAGCTTTCGTTGGGCCACATCCGTCATCGGCTCAAGCGGATCGCCGTTTTCCGGACGATATGTTCCAGGCGCATTGGCCGGATCGTGCGCGACGTGCAGGAGTTCCAACGGCGCATCCAATTGCTTGGCGTGGTCGTAGGCCCACACCAGGGCATGCTCGGAATGGGTCGAGAAATCGACTGCAACGAAAATGGGCGCCTTGCCGCCGGGTGCCGGCGGCGTCGATGTGGAAGGCTGTACCGCACCGCCTGAACCGTGTTCCGGCTCTTTCATGGCCTGTACCGCACCGCCGCTGTCGGGCGGCGCCTCCTGTTATTTGTGGGTCATCCGCGGCCCCGATTCGCCCTATGAAAGCGTGCAGCAAGGGTACGTGCGCTATGTAAAGCTTTTGTGACAAGCTGCCCAAATCCGCCCCGACAATTGACATCGCTCAATTAGGGTCGCCGCGTTGTATGGTCGGTTGTCTGGACGACCGCCAATTGAGGTTCGGCTGGGCCGCACTGCCGTCGAAAACATCGGCGAGCGCCGCGCCGATCATACCCGCTTTGCATATGGCTTCTTTAATGACAAACCGAGCGGAATTGCACCTGTCCCCCATCGAGGACACGCAGTCAATCAAGGGCGTCCTGTTTCCGAAAGCCGTCAAGTACCGGCAGCTCATCCTGACCGGCCCACCCGGAGCCGGCAAGTCCACCCTTGTCCGGCTGATCGGCGGCTGGCCCGAAGAGGGCTATATCGACCTCACGCTGAACAAGTGGTGGCGGGCGCAGTCACTGTCGCTTCGCCCGCGTGAGATCAATTTCGGGTTCCCGTTCCACGGTCATGCGGAGGCGCTTGCCGTATTCGAGAAGGAATTTCTCGAAGCCCCCAGCCCGCTCCGATTGGACGAAGCACGTATCATACTACCGCCGCGAAAACCCCATATTCTGGCACCAGACTGGCGCGGGCGGTTTGCTTTCGAGTTCCTGCTGCCGCCAAATGCGGACATCCTCGCCGCCCGCCTGCAGCGCTCCGGGGGAGGTTTTCATCCAATAGATCAAGGTGTTACGGAAGAACAGGTGGAACGCCAGCTAGACATCCACCGCCAGGTTGCGGTGCATTTCAAAAGGGCGGGAATGTTGACCTATGTCAGAGACTCTTTTCAAGGATTGCCCAAGAATATTGTGATATAGATCAAAAAAGAATTACGCCCCGATAGCGGGTCGTATAGGGAGACGCACGCGGGTGCTCAAGAGGCTCCGAGACTTGCTTGCAACGAGTGGGAGCGCGGTGGAAGCGCCCCTGCCCGCCAGTCCGACCCGGCTGACGGCCAGCGTCCGGCTTGCCTGCCGCACGCGCTCCGTCCGGCTGCAATTGGGCGAACATGTCCTCGGTTTGTATCGCGAGCGACGGCTCAGTGCCGGCGGAGTACCGACCGGCAACTGGGTCCTGTTCGATACCGCACGGTTCGGCCGCGAGGTCTCCGGCTTCGTCCGGCTCAGGGAGGGCGAGAGCCTGATCGTCGGGCGCACGGACTTGGCGATCACACGGCGCCTCGGACTGGGGAGCTCGATCAAGGCGCGACACCTCAAGATATCGGTGGCCGGTGGCGATGTGATTCTCACGCCCTTGGACGCCGCCGCAAACACGGAATACTGTGCGCTTGACGGTTCGGACGGGTTGCAGGACCCCGGCAGCCTTCAACTGCGCAACCTCGCACGAGTTCGCGAGATCATTGGCGGACCAATCGGTCTGCTTCCAAACGACCTTGCCCTCGCTACGCTGGAGCAGGTCAACGCCCTGCTTGAGTGGGAGCAGCACCGACGGAAGGACAGCGCCGGCCAACCGGGCGGACTGCTTGTTCTGCCACCAGACCGGACGCCTATCATCGTCGGGGATTTGCATGCCTCGGTCGACAACCTGCTGAGGATCCTCAGTGAGGACGGCTATCTCGCGGCGCTCGAGAGTGGCTCGGCCTATCTCCTATTCCTGGGCGATGCCATTCATTCCGAACAGGACGGCGAGCTGGAGGAGATGGACAGCTCCATCATGATCCTCGACCTGATCTTCAAGCTCATGGTTCGGTTCCCGGACAATGTGTTCTATGTCCGGGGCAATCACGAAAGCTTCGACACGGATGTCAGCAAGGGCGGCGTGCCCCAGGGTTTGTTGCTGAAGAAACGCGTCCAGGAAGTGCGAGGCGAACGTTACGCGCGCGAACTCGGGCGCTTTTTCGATCTGTTGCCTTATGTCGCCATGTCCGGGGATTTCGCCGCCTGTCATGGCGGCCCGGCCCAGACCGGGATCAGACGCGGCGACATCGTCGAGATCCGCGGCCACCAGGATCTTGCACGGGGCCTGACGCGGATCAGGCCGCGGCGGCCTGGCGGCTATACCGGTTTCACCAGACGCGACGTCGAAGCATTCCGCAGAGACCTCGAACTGCCAAACGACGCCGCGGTGATCGTCGCGCACACGCCGTTGACCAGCGACGAGGCCTTCTGGACGAACGCGAACGGGATTCCGAACCACCATATCGTCTACAGCGCGCATCGGAATAGCATTGGCGTGTTCGTGCGCCTGGGCGGCGACCTGACGGCCCTCGAACTCACCACGGAACCCCTGACGGAGCTGACAAATTCCCTGCCCGGGGCTCCTGAGAGAGCGCGTCCGGCGCCTTGTATGGTTGGGGCCGCATAAGCACCTGCTCCAGCGCAAGCCCAGCCGCTTGCGATGTCGCCAGCCCGCGTACCCGCGGCCGTGGCGGATTGTCCGGCACAGCAAACAGAGGAAACCCCGCACCCGACATGAGGGCGCGGGGTTTCCTGCGCATTCACGATATCAGGTAAACATCCCCTTCAACGTGAAGAAGAACAGCGCCGCGAGGATGCCGCCGGCCGGCAGCGTCACAATCTAGGAGACGAGAATCCCGCCGATGACGCGCAGGTCGATCGCGCCGATACCGCGGGCAAGACCGACACCCATCACCGCGCCCACGGCAATGTGCGTGGTTGAGACCGGCATCCCCGTCCGGGAGGCCAAAACGACCGTTGCCGCCGCCATCGTGGCACAGAATCCACGCGTCGGCGTCAGTTCGGTGATCTTGGTGCCGATGGTGCGCATCACCTTGTAGCCGTATGTCGCCAGGCCGACGACGATGCCGACGCCACCCAACAACAGGATCCAGATCGGCATCGGCGATTTTTGCGCAAGCTCGCCGCCCGACTGCACCAACCCGTAAACCGCCGCCAGGGGACCGACCGTTGGCCACGTCGTTGGATCCATGGGCGAAAGCCATGCCGCAGGCGGTGAACAGCATCATCGGGACGAACACCTTCTCCACGCTTGCGAAATGGTGTTCCTTGTCCGCCTCCTCATCGACCTTGACCCGGCTGATGAGGGCCCAACCGACTGCCGCAACGATCAGCCCTATGATCGCCGCCAGCAGGAAGCTCATCGGAATGCTGAGGTCCAGCTTGAGGTGTTTCAGGCCCTTGAACAGCGTTACAAGCGCGATGACGAAACCGACGAGAAACACATAGACCGGGCCCCATCGCTTGGCGTTCCGGAACGGATCGTCCGTATCCAGAATGAAACGGCGAATGCTGAGCATAAGCAGAAAGGCGACCGTGCCGCCAACGGCGGGAGACACAATCCAGCTGGCGACAATCTGGCCTATCTTGTCCCACTTGACGGCATCCAGGCCGATGCCCGCCATGGCAAATCCGACGATTGCGCCAACGATCGAATGTGTGGTCGAGACCGGCCACCCGCGCGACGACGCAAACATCAGCCAGATCGCCGCGGCCAACAAGGCTGCCAGCATACCGAACACGAGGATTTCAGGATTGCCGACTATTGGGCCCGGGTCGATGATGCCTTTCCGGATTGTCGCGGTGACGTGACCGCCGGCCAGCGCAGCGCCGCCGAACTCGAAGATAGCCGCAATGATAATCGCACCGGTGACCGTGATTGCTCCCGACCCGACGGACGTGCCCATGACGTTGGCAACGTCGTTGGCGCCGATGCCCCAAGTCATATACAGGCCGAAGACGACCGCAATGATCAGAAAGACCGTTCCATATGTTGCAATGATTTCCATAGCGTCGTAACCCCCCCCGGGACGCGGCAGAACTCGTTCAGCGCGCAAGCAGCAAACGCAGACGGTTCCCCACTTTTTCCGCGTAGTCGGCCAAGTCCCCGATCCATTGGATGAGCTGGTACCAGAACATCACGGAAACCGGCTTCATCTCGTCCTCGTGCGCAAAAAGAAGGCGCGCCAGGTCCAGGCCCATTTGGTCGGTATCGGACTCGATCTTGTTCAACTCGTCGACCATTTCGGAAACCGCATCCGATTCCCGTCCACGGAAGCCGGACGAGACCAACTCGTCCAGTTCGCCGAGATCCTGGCTGCCTGGTCGCAAGCATCCACCGAGCGGCGCGCAAGCACCGAGCGGCGCGCAAGCACCTTGAGCGGTTCCACCAGTGGACCGGGAACTTCCATGCGGCGTTCGACCAACAGCCCGGCAATGTCCTGGGCGGTGTCGGCAATCGAATCCTGCATATCGAGCAGTTCCAATAGATCGCGACGGTCGACCGGCATCATGAGGCTTTTCGGCAAGTGCGCCCGAAGTTCGTTTTTGATCCCGTCGGCCCGATCCTCGATCTTGAAGATCTGATCCTTGAGTTCTTCGACTTTTGCCTGATCGCCTGCACACAGGGCGTCGAACAGCGCTGGAACTTCGCCCGCACATTGGGCGACCAACTTCATGTGTTCCTGCATCGGTTTGAACGGCGATCGCCCGAACAGGCTGGCAAAGGGACTGGTTGTGGCCATCGGCGGTTCCCCCTTTGTCGTCTTTGGCCTTCCCACCCAGGTTAAGGCGGCAATTGAGCCTTTCCCTATGGCAGGACCATTGGGAGCAAAGTCAGATCAAGCGCGCCAATACACCTGTTGAGGCTATGCCTCCCAATCGAGAGAAGCGCGCTCATTACCGGAAGACCCTAGCGAAAACAGAGGTAAAAGAAATTGATCTCGGTCATGCAATAATCTGCGTTAGTGCAGATTTGGGACCAGAAACCAAAAAAAGAAACGGCCGGCACTGAAGTTCCGGCTGCACCTGACGATCCGACTGTTCAGGCGGCGTCGCGCGCGCCGTTCGTTTCGCGAGTGGCCGGCCTGGACAGGGCCTCTTCGAGACGGTCGGAGAAGGCCTGCAGGACCTTGATCCGAGCAAAACGCTTGTCGTTGCCTTCGACGAGGGTCCATGGGGCGTTCGCCGTGCTGGTCCGTTCGACCATGTCGTTTACGGCCTGCTCGTAGTCGTCCCATCGCTCCCTGTTGCGCCAGTCCTCGTCGGTCAGCTTCCAGCGCTTGTACGGGATCTTTTCCCGCTCCTTGAAGCGCGCCAGTTGCTCGTCCGGAGTGATGTGCAACCAGAACTTCAACAGGAGGACGCCATGGTTCACAAGCTGGTCCTCGAAATCGTTGATCTCCGCATAGGCCCGGCGCCACTCCGCCTCTCGTGCAAAGCCTTCGACCCGTTCGACCAAAACCCGGCCGTACCAGCTGCGGTCATAAAGCGTGGTGCGCCCATCGCGCGAGAGATGGCGCCAGAACCGCCACAAGTAGTGCTGCGCCCGCTCTTCGTCGGTCGGCGCGGCAACCGGGATGATACGGTAGTTGCGCGCGTCAAGCGCCGCCGTGACGCGCCGGATCGCGCCGCCCTTGCCGCCGGCGTCCGAGCCCTCGAAGACGCCGATGGTCGAGATCTTCTTTTCCAATGCGGCCCGCGCCAAACCGTTGAGCTTGGCCTGGTATTTCGCCAGCTGCTCCCGGTACTCCTTCTTGCCCAGGGAAAGCGACATGTCCAATTGGTGCAGGATAGTGACGCCAGCCGAAATCTGCGGCGATGCCGTCGCTTTCTGGCCCCCGCTTTTACCGCCGCCCTTTTTTGCGCTGGCATTCCTTTGCGCGGCCAGTTCGGCCCGCATCTTCGTCTTGTGTTCGGTCCCCTCCAGGTGCTTCTGGATCGCATCGCGGATGGCGGTGCCGACCGTCAGCTCGCAGTAGCGCTGATCAAAGCCCTCGATGATCTGCCAGGCCGCTTCGCCGGTGCTGGTCCGCGCGATCGTACGTTCAGCCGCGGCGATGAACTCGTCGTACCGTTCCAGGTTGGTCCAGTCGTTGTCGGTCACGCGCCAGGCCGTCAGCGGATCTTTCTCGAATTCCTTGAAACGCTCTTTCTGGCTTTCCTTGCTGAGATGCATCCAGAATTTCAGAACAAGCGCGCCGTCATCTGCCAGTTCCTTCTCGAATGTGGCGATCCGCTCCAGGTTCTTGTCCAGCTGCATGTCGTCCGTGGTGCCAGTAACGCGGTTGAGGATGGGCTGTGAGTACCAGGCCCGGGCAAAAAGCCCGATTTGGCCTTTCGGCGGGAGATCGCGCCAGTACCGCCAGAATTCCGGACGTTCCCGCTCTTCGTCGGAGGGTTCGTCGTAGGCGCAGGCGGTCATCCAGCGGGGGTCCATCCACTCGCTCATGCGGTTGATCGTTTCCCCCTTCCAGGCGACGTCCACACCGCCGAACATAACAACGACAGAGAAGTTTGCCTGCCGCAGCCGCTGCTGGACGGCAAGCAGTTCCGTGCGCAGGACCGGCACGGTCTTGTTGTATTCCGACTTGGAGATCTCTCTTCCGAGTTCCGCGGTTTCGAACATCGCCGCCTCAGTTTCGGTTGACGATACAGCCGCCAGGCCAGGCCGGTCCACGACGCATCGGTCCGATCCCTTGGGCGGTTCGCGAGCATAACCCGGGTTCGTCCGGATGAAATTGACCTGTCTCAAGAACCGCCGGATGCCACGCGTCCGACAAGGCCACGTTCCCGAATACTACCACCTAACACGGATCTCCTCGATGGTCTGGGCAGTTGCGCGCTGCACCGTGAAGGCTAGGTCCTGATGGCGGACGACGGCGCCGGTGTGGGGGATCGTCTTGCTGATGCCCAGGACAAGGCCGGCTAGAGTGGCGTAGTCGCCCTCCGGCACCGGAAGTCCGAACTCGTCGCGCAGCCAGGCGATCTTGGCGTGTCCGCTGACGATAAAGTCCCGTTCCGCCATCTTCCTGACGGATGCCTCGGCCCCGGAGTCCGCATCGAACTCGTCCTCCAGATCGCCGACGATGACCTCCAGGATGTCCTCCAACATGACCATTCCACGAGCAGCGCCGAACTCGTCGACGACGATCGCCATGGTGCCCGCGCCCTCGCGAATATCCGCCAGTAGGGTTTCGATGCTGACGCCACTGGGACTGTAGTGAACCGGGCGGATGTAGGACTTGATCGGCTTGCCGGGGTTCTGTTCAAGGACGTCCAGCACGTTCAGCATGCCGACAACGCGCTCACGGTCCTGCTCGTAGACGGCCAGGCGCTTGTGCGACCGCGCGGCGGCAAGACGCAGGGCCTCGCCACAGCTGGCATCGCGCCCGATGCCAACCACGTCGGCGATCGGCGTCATCACGTCCTTCGCCTGGGTTTCGCCGAAATTGAAAACACGGCGGATCATTCGCCGTTCCATCGGCAGGATGTCGCCCTCGGGAGCCGACATTTCCATCATCGCAGAGATCTCTTCACGCAACGTGAAGGGGTTCTGATGGCCCCGGTCGCCCAACAGCCTGGTCAGAAGCCTGGTGAGACCGGAGAACACGACCAGGATCGGCATAAAGACGTAGGACGCCCCCTTCAGAATGAAGATGACAACCGGTGTGATCGCATCCGCCTTTTGCTGGAACACGCTTTTCGCCACGATCTCCCCGAAGATCCAGATCAACGGCGCGACGATCACGATAGCCAGCCAGCTGTACCGTTCGCCCAGCAGCTCGATCACCAGCCCAGTGGCCAACGTCGTGTTGGCAACCACGGAGATGTTCGTCCCGACAAGCGTCGTCGCCAGCAGCCATTCAGGCTTCTGCAGCATCCGAAGGGCCAACCTGGCGCCCCGTGATCCCTTCGACGCCTCGTGGCGGAGTTTCATGCGGTCGGCGCTGACGACGCCGATCTCCGACCCGGAGAAGAAAGCCTCGCAGCCTAGCAACAGCAGCATTGCCAGAACCGTCAGTGCGATCTCCACCGCTCAGCTCCTTTCCGATTCGTCGAGCGACGACGAAGCGTTCCAAGGCAACAGATCTGCCTCCACATCGGACGGTTTGGCAGGTTCGACCTTGACTGCCGCTATCCGGCGGTCCACGACCGATTCGACGGCGAACTCGAACCGGTCCAGCACGATCCGTTGACCTTCCCGGGGCAGTTCCCCGAAAGCCTCCAGCAGCAGCCCGCCGACAGTATCCGCGGAACGGGTATCCAGGCGCGCCAACAGCTCGCGGTTGAATTGCTCGATGGTCATCGAGCCGTCGATCTCGTAGCGGCCGTCGGTCAGTTTCTGGACACTCACGCGGCTCTGCTGCAACAACTCCGACCGGCTGAGAATCTCGCCGAAGATGCACTCCAGCACGTCCTCCATCGTGACCAGCCCGGTGACGCCGCCATATTCGTCGACGGTCAGTGCCAGCGACAGCTTGCGCTTGCGGAAGGTGTAGAACAGGTCGGCGACCGACTTGGATTCCGGGACGAAATAGGCCTCCCGGGTAAGCTCGCCGACCGCGCTTGCGGGCGACCGCGCGGCGCCCGCCCCATTGTGCAGATCCAACAGGTCCCGGGCATAGAACACCCCGACGACCGTATCCTTGTTGCGCGCGTAGACCGGTACCTTGGTGTGCCCTGAGCGTCGGTAGGCTGCCGCCGCTTCCTTCAGCGTTGCCGTTGTGGGAAGGAAGAACACACGCGAGCGCGGCGTCATGATTTCGCGCAGAGTCTTGGCGCCGAAGTCGAAGATCCGGTGGATATACCGCGCCTCCTCGTGATCCAGAACGCCCTGTCCGACGGCTTCTTCGGTCAGGCTGCGGACCATGTCCTCGGTCAGGATGTTGGCCCTGGACCGTTCCCGCCCGACGATCAGGGTAATAAAGATCTCGGCGATCTGCCGGACGATCCAGCGCAGCGGGGTGATCAGCCGCGCAAACAGATCGATCAGCCGGCTTTGAACGCTGGCGAAGGCGATGTTGTTGCGGATGGCCAGGGTCTTCGGGGTGATTTCCCCCACCAACAGCAGGACCGGAACCATCACCAGCAGGTTGATCCACTTGTTCTCCGCTCCGATCAGGCGAATGATCATGGCCGCAGAGATGACCGATGCGGCGACGTTGACCAGCTCGTTGCCGATCAGGATCGTGATGATCAGCTGGCGCGGCTGGGACAACAGTCTTTCGATCAGGGTGACGTGGGCGTTGCCGTCGCGCCGCATCTGCTCCAGCTGGACGCGGTTGAGAGAGAACAGCGACGTTTCCGAGCTTGAGAAGAAGGCCGAAAAGCCCAACAGCAGACACAACAGCGCAAGCTGCAGAACCAACGTGACATCCACCGGCGTCTTACTCCCCGCTGTCTCCGAATGGTGGAAGAGCCTGGGTCATGTGGTTTCTGCCACGGCGCTGTCTGGCTCGACGCGGACTTTCAGGATCGCCCGCGCGCTTGCCTCCTCGACCGTGAACCGGAAACCGGCCTCAACGACAAATTCTCCAACCTGCGGAATGTAACGAAGCCGCGCCAGCACCATGCCGCCGATCGTGTGGAACTCGGTCGGCGGCAAACTGGTCCCCAAGACCTCGTTCGCCTCGGAGATGGAAAGGCGCGAATCCATCAGGTAGACCTCGTCCGCAAGCCTCTCGAAGATGCGCTTGCGCTTTGGCAGGTATTCCTCGAAGTCGTAGCCGACATCGATCTCGCCGACGACCTCTTCGACGATGTCCTCCATCGTGATCATTCCGACCGCAGATCCGAACTCGTCGACGACGATTGCCATATGGTCCTCGCGCCGTTGCAGGACCGGCAGCTGCTGGTCGATGGTTTGCAGCGGCGAGACGTAAAGCGCCGGCTTGATCAGCTTGCTCAAGGGAAGGCTGGCGATCTCCGGGTTCATCAGGTCCCAGGTCGTCAGGGTGATCACGCCGATCACGTTGCTTGTGCTGTTCTCATAGACCGGCAGGCGGTTGTAGCCATGGCGGCGGACCAATTCCAAGGCCGTCGACGTGCTTTCGTCGCGGCTGATGGTGGTGACTTCCGCGATGGGGATCATCGCCTCTGCAACGGTGGTTTCGGCAAACCGGATTACCCGTCTGATCCGTCCGCGTCCGAACGTGTCCATTGCCGCGCCCTGCTCGGCCATGTCCAGCACGGTGCGAAGCTGTTCGCGCGTGATGAAGAAGGGCTGGGTCGTCCGCGCGACACCGAACAGGCGCGCCGTCGCCCGCGCCACCCGCGAAAAGACGAAGACCACCGGATAGAACAGCCACGACGACCAGCGCAGGGGATAGATGATCAGCGGCGTCAGAAAGTCGGACTTCTGCTGGTAGACGCTCTTCGGGACGACCTCGCCCAGGATCAGAAGCACGGGCGTCAGGATCAGAAAGGCATAAAGCTCGCCACGGTCGGGCGCGTACTGGATCATCAGCAGCGTCCCGATCGTGGTCACGATGACGGTCGAGATATTGGTCCCGACCAGCGTCGTGCTGAGCAGAACATCGGGCTTCTGGAACAGCCCGAGCGCCAGTTTGGAGCCGCGGTTGCCCTGTTTGGCACGGTGCCGCAGCTTGATCTTGTCCGAATTCACCAGCGCGATCTCGGAGCCCGAAAAGAACCCCTTCAGGACCAGGAAGACCAACATGATTGCGATCGCGACGAAAGCGTCCATGGTTCAGGCCTTTTCCTTGTCCCGTTTCGCCGCGGCTTTGGACTTCAGAGCCCTGTCGTCCCTTTTCTCCTTGGGCTCGCCTTTCTTCAGGCTTTCCAGCGAGACCACTTCTGCGGACTCGGCAGAGGCGGAGCCTGCCGGCCGCGGGGCACGTCCGTCGCGGTCTTTTTCGGGTTCGGGTTCGCCCTCGCTGGCTGCGGCGTCAGGCCGGTTCACGGCATCTGGGACCGGCGCCAACGCGGATCCGTCGTCCGCTGCCTCCAAACTCTCAAGCGTGCCTTTGGCGACCCGCAGTTTCACCAGCCTGTGGCCGTCCATCTCCAGAACGGTTGCGACGATCCCTTCGATCATGACTTGGTCGCCGACCTTCGGCAGGCGGTCGAGATAGCGGAACACCACGCCGCCGATCGTGGTCATGCGTGGATCCTCGATCCCGAAATTGGTCAGATCGTTGAAGTCGGTCAGCTTCATCTGACCCGCGACTTCGTAGACGTTCTCGTCGCGCTCCTTGTAAAGGTCCTGACCGGTCAGCGATTCCGATATCTCGCCGAAGATGAAGTTGACCACGTCGCGCATCGTGATGAGGCCCTCGACCCCGCCGAACTCATTCAAGACCACGGCAGCCCGGGCGTTGTTGGCCTGAAAGAAATCGAACATCTCGTCCACGTGTTTGGTCGGCGGAGCGACAACCGGCGCATGCATGATGTCTTGCGGCGTCAGCCGTTCCAGGTCGGCCCCCTCGAAGACCAGCCGCACGATGTCTTCGGCATGCAGAAAGCCGACAAGGTTGTCAGGATGCTCGTGGCATACCGGCACCCGCGGATGTCTGATCTCCCTGAATTCCTCCAGCATCTCAGGGACGGTCATGCTGTCCCTGAGAAAGCGGGTACGCGTCCGCGGCGTCATGATCTCGACGATCTCGGTCTCGCCCGCCTCCAGGAGATTGTCGATCAGGATCCGTTCGGTGGCGTCAAGGATCCCTTCGTCCGCGATGTCCTCGACAAGGGCGCGAAACTCGTCCACCTGCAGGATGTTCTCCCGCCCGCGTTCCTCACCGACGATCCAGGTGGTGATCTGGTCCGCCACGACACGCACCACGCGCCGGAGCGGCGTGACCAGGCGGACCCACAGGCTGAGCGGCGCAGCGACGAGGCCGGCGCTGATGCGCATGGGATCGCTGACGGCAATCGTCTTCGGGGTCACCTCGCCTAACAGCAGCAACAGCGGAAACATAACCAGCACGTTGACCCAACCGGCCCGCTCTTCGCCGTACAGATAGACCAGGATGCCTGCCAGGTTCACCGTTGCGGCGATGTTCACCAACTCGTTTCCGCACAGCAGCGAGATGATCAGGCGCCGCGGCTGGTCCAACAGCGCGTGGAGGGTCTCCGATTGCGGGTGCTTGTCACGGCGGAGTTTCTGGAGGTGCAGACGGGAGAGCGAGAACAGCGCCGTCTCCGAACCCGAAAAGAAGGCGGAGCAGCAGAACAGGAAGACCTGCAGTGCCAGCGCCACCAGCACCGCGGGCTCAAATAGGCGATCTGAGTCGAAGGCGAAGAACGCAACGATATTCGTTCCGGCTTGACTCAGCTCGTCGAAGATCCCGTCCATCTCGATCCCCCGAGCACCGGCGACCGTCAATCCGGCTCGCCGCTAAGCTGCCCCCCTGGCAATCCATCGCGCGCGCAGCCTGCTTCCGCGGCCGCTTCAGCACGGCTTTCCGGCCATCCTATCAGACTATCAGACGCCGATCGTTCGCGCCTGCCCATGCGCTTCTGCGGCCGGCCGAAACCGAAGCCTACCGTAGTCTTGGGGTCCTGTTCAGGAATTGATCTGCCTCAAGACCGGGCATGGCGGATGCGGCGCGATCTTGATTCATCTCAATTTCTCGTGTGGGCACGTTAGGTAGTGTTAACACAACCGTCATGGACGGGCTGCGCAGAGACTGCAGACAGGGAGGGGGCCGGCGTGAGCCAGGATCAATCCGACAGAGCCGGAACAACGTCGAAGCAGGATCGTCCGGTTCTGGTCGCGGTGGATTTCAGCGCCGATGCCGAAGCGGCACTGATCTGGGCATGCAGACACGCCGAGAGGACAAAGGCGCGGATCCAGGCACTGCACGTCGTGCACGATCCGGGCGAGGCGCCCGGCTACTACAAAAGAGGCGAACAGGACGTCCTGCGGCCTCTGTCCGACGTCGCCGCGGACATGATGGCGGAGTTCCTGGAACGGGTGGCAAAGGAGAACCCCGGCCTGAAAGAGGCCGGCGCCGTCGAGCCGATCCTGGTCACCGGCATACCCGAGACCCGAATCCTCGAAATCGCCAAGGCCAACAACGCGCGGATCATCGTCATGGGCAGCCGCGGGCGCACCGGTCTGCCGCATCTGCTGATGGGGTCGAAGGCCGAGCGCGTCGTGCAGCTTTCCCCGATTCCGGTCACCATCGTAAAGGCGCAGACGAATGACGACCAATAACCGGCCCGACGCGGCCTTGTTGCTTGCGGCGTCAACCGCACGGGCGCGCCGCGACATGGCGGGCATGTTCGCCGCGCTGGAGGGCGGCCCCGGCATCTATACGCGCCTGTTCGGGCAAAAGACCGGTCTGGCGCTGATGTTCATCGTCGCGGTCGCGTTCTGCCTTGCCGCTCAGCCGACGGTTGCCGCCGGCGCCGACAGCGAGATCGACTGGTGGACGATGGTGATGACGCTGTTCGGCGGGCTCGCGGTGTTCCTTTTCGGCATGGAACAGATGGCAGAAGCCCTGAAGAAGGTCGCCGGCGAACGCATGAAGACGATACTGGGGCACCTGACGACAAGCCGCATCATGGGGCTGCTGACCGGCGCCTTCGTGACCGCGGTCATCCAGTCATCGTCGGTGACGACGGTCATGCTGGTGGGATTCGTGACGGCCGGCCTGATGTCCCTGGCCCAGGCGATCGGCGTGATCCTGGGTGCCGATATCGGCACCACGGTCACCGCCCAGATCGTCGCCTTCAAGGTCACGAAATATGCGCTTTTGCTGGTGGCCGTGGGGTTCCTGTTCATGTTCGCCGGCCGAACCGACAAGGTGAAGCAATATGGCGCGCTGGTGATGGGGCTGGGGCTGATTTTCTTCGGCATGGGCATCATGAGCACCGGCATGCGGCCGCTCAGGAGCTACGAGCCTTTCATCCAGTTGATGCAGAACGTCACCCATCCCGCCGTCGGGATTCTGATCGCAACGGCGTTCACGGCGTTGATTCAATCTTCGTCCGCAACCATGGGCGTCGTGATTGCGCTGGCAACCCAGGGGCTGATCACGCTGGAGGGCGGGATTGCGCTTGCCCTGGGAGCGAACATCGGAACCTGCACGACCGCCGGCCTGGCAGCGATCGGCAAGCCCCGTGAAGCGGTGCGCGTGGCGGTGGCCCACGTCACCTTCAAGATTGTCGGCGTTCTGATGATCGTATGGTTCATTCCGCAATTGGCCGAGTTCGTCCGGTCAATTTCGCCCAGCAGTGAGGGCCTGACCGGCATGGACCGGCTGGCCGCCGACACGCCACGCCAGGTTGCGAATGCCCACACGGTCTTCAATGTTGGTATCGCATTCCTGTTCCTACCCTTGGCGTCCCTGTTTGCGCGGTTCTGCGAATGGGTGGTGCCGGACAAGCCCGTGGTCGAGCCCACGGTGATCCAGCCCAAATACCTGGACAAGGAACTGATCGGTACGCCCGCGCTGGCCATCGACCGGGCCCGCCGCGAGCTTGGGCGTCTCGGCTCGAAGGTTGAGGACATGCTGGGAGCGACGCTGCCCGCTGTTGCGACCGGCAGCGCGGCCGACTTGCACGAACTGGCGCAGATGGATGCCGACATCGACATCCTTCACGGCCACATCGTACGGTTCCTGCGCGATATCAGCGCGCAGGAACTGTCGCCGCAACAATCAAAGGATGTCATGGACCTGCTGTTGGTGGCCAACTATCTGGAGCAGATCGGCGACATCATGGAAACCAACATGGTGACGATCGGCCGCCGGAGGATCGAAGAACAGATCGTGGTCAGCGATGCCACGCAAGCGATCCTGGAACGGTACCGCAGCGAGGTTTCCGATGCCCTGAAGGGCGCGGTTGAGGCGGTCAAGAACGAGGATCAAGCGGCCGCGCTGCGGGTCAAGGGCATGAAGAAGGGGATGGCGGAACTGGCCGAGGAAACGGCCAGGCACGAGGTCGACCGACTGGTCGCCAACGAACCGAACCGCCTGCACACCTTCACGCGCGAGATGGAGATCATCGAGAACCTGAGCCGGATCTATCGGATCTGCCGCAAGATCGCCAAGACGGAGTGGCCTTCGCCACCGGAATCGGAGCTTCCCGAGGCGGCGGAATAGCGGATCAGCCATCGGGAGCACGGGGGAACGGGGCCAGGACGCGCGTCGCAGCACACTGGCGTGCCTCGCCCCGCCATTCGATCCTGGGCCGAAGCGGCTTTCTGGCGCGCCGTCGCATCTTGTTGCGTTAGGTCAGTTTTTCGCGCGCCCTGTGGCTTTATTCTGTCTGGCTCAATCACGAAATCGCTTGCCGGCAAGTCGGAAGCGGAACAGTCGGGGCATCAGAGTCTAGGCTCTGCGAAGGAGGGGATATGACGGTACTGGAGAAGCCTGCCAGCCGCAAACAGCCGGCGCGCAAGACAGCGAAAACTCCGGTCGAAACCGCAGCGCCGGCCCTGGAGACCCCGCGTCCGATTGGAAAGACGGCCGGACTGCAACGTAAGACACCCGCCCGCTCCAAGGTGCCGGCCGCGACGGTGCCCACACAGCGGCCCGCGAAGGAGGCTGTCCGCAGGCCGTCGAAGGAAATCGATCTGACATCGCCGGATCTGTACCTTAACCGGGAACTGACTTGGCTGAATTTCAATCGACGCGTGCTGACCGAGGCCCAGAATACTGCGGTTCCGCTGCTTGAAAGGCTCAAGTTCCTCGCGATCACCAGCTCCAATCTGGACGAGTTCTTCATGAAGCGGATCGGCGGTCTGAAGCAGCAGATCGCCGCCGGGGTCCACCAGCTGACGGTCGACGGCCGGACGCCCCAGCAGCAGGTTCTGCACTGCGTTGCCTCGGTACATGAGATCGAAGCCGCCCAACGGGAGGTCTTTCTTGAGTTGATCGAGGCCTTGCGGCTGAGCGGCGTGCGCATTTCAAAGTTCGAGGGCCTCTCCGAGTCGGAGCGAGAGACCGTCAGGACCACGTATAAGTCGAACATCCTCCCGCTGGTTACGCCCTTGGCGATGGATCCGGCGCATCCGTTCCCGTTCATTTCCAATCTTTCGTTGAACCTGCTTGTCACGCTCAGATACCGCGACGATTCAGAGAGCATCATGAACCGGATCAAGGTTCCGGTCGGCACAGGCGTGCCCCGTTTTCTGCGGGTCGGAACGGCCGATCACTTCGTGCCGCTGGAACATGTGATGGCCAACAATCTGGACCTGCTGTTCCCCGACATGCCTGTGGAGTCCTGCGAGATCTTCCGGGTCACGCGAAACGCCAACACCGAGCTTGAGGAGGACCAGGCCGAGAACCTCCTGAGCCTGATCGAAACGGAACTGCGCGACCGCAAGTTCGCCCCGTTCGTCCGGCTTGAAGTGCGCAAGGGCATGAACCCCGTCCATCGCGGCATGCTTGCCGCCGAGTTGGGGCTGGACGAGGACTGCGACATTTTCGAGTCCGATGTCCTGCTTGGCATGCGGGATCTGATGGAGGTGGCGGGTCTCAATTTCCCGGATCTGCACGACCCGGACCATCATCCGATCACGAACGTCAGGCTGATCGAGAATCGCAACATCTTCCATGTGATCCGCGAGTCCGGATCGATTCTTCTGCAGCACCCCTACGAGTCCTTCGCCACGACGGTGGAGCGGTTCGTGCGCGAAGCCAGCAGGGACCCCAAGGTCCGCGCCATCAAGATGACGCTGTACCGGACCTCTGCCGATACGGAGATCCTGCAATACCTGATGGACGCGGCGCGAAACGGCAAGCAGGTCGCCGTCGCGGTGGAACTGAAGGCGCGGCTCGACGAGGCCGCGAATATCGAGTGGGCCAGCCGCCTTGAAGATGCGGGGATCCATGTGACCTACGGTGTCCTGGGCCTGAAGACCCATGCAAAGGTCATCCTGGTGGTCCGCGAGGACTATCGCGGCCTGACCCGGTACGCCCACATAGGAACCGGCAACTACCACGCCGGAACCGCCCGGATCTATTCGGATCTGGGGATCTTGACGTGCGACGAGGATATCGGGCACGACCTGACCGAGCTGTTCAATTACCTGACAAGCGGCTGCAAACCTTCGCGGCGCTACCGCAAGATCCTGACGGCACCCAAATTCCTGAAAAGGGCCCTGTTGGAGAAGATCGACCGCGAAATCGCCGGGCACAGCAGGCGGTCGCCGGGGCTGATCCGGTTCAAGACCAATGCCCTGGAGGACCCCGAGATCACCCGGGCGCTCTATCGCGCAGCCATGGCCGGAGTCAGGGTCGAACTGATCATTCGCGACACCTGCCGGCTGCGCCCCGGACTGCCCCGCATCTCGGACAAGATCACCGTGACCAGCATCGTCGGGCGTTTCCTCGAACACTCGCGCATCTACTATTTCCACAACAACGGCGAGGAAGAGTACTTCATCGGCTCGGCCGACTTGATGACGCGAAACCTCGAGAGCCGGGTCGAACTGGTCACGCCGATCGAGGATCCGCAGCTGCGCGAAAACCTTTCCCGTATCTTGGAGGTGCAACTGGGCGATGCGGGGGGCGCCTGGAAGATGCAATCCGACGGCAGCTACGGACGGACGGCGGATGCCGACGGCCGCCCACACTCACAGCAGATCCTGGTCGAGGATGCCGAAAAACGGCAGTCGGAATCGGGACGATTGAGAAAGCGCAAACCAAGAGCAATCGCCCGCCGCAGCGTCCTATAGGAGGACGACAGGCAGGCAGTTCGCCCCCGCGCAGGAGGTACTTGCGATGCAGGTGGCAGATATTCTGAACGACAAGGGCGGCAGGGTCGTGACCACGCAGCCGCAGGCAGCGGTTGCCGCCGTATCCCAGACGATGCAGGATGAGCATATCGGCGCAATCCTGGTCAAGGATCAGTCCGGCGCCATTGTCGGCATCATTTCCGAGCGAGACATCGTGTACAGCATCGCCGAAAAAGGTCAGTCTGCGCTGGACTTGACCGTTTCGGACCTGATGACCAGTCCGGTCATCTCCTGTACGACCCGCACCGATATCGAAGAGCTTATGGAACGCATGATCAACAGCCGGATTCGGCACTTGCCGGTCGTCGATGACGGCGGTCTCGTCGGCATCGTCAGCATCGGCGATGTCGTAAAGAGTGTTGTGGCCGAGTTGAAATGGGTGAAGAGTGCGCTGAAAGGTCAAGTTATCCAATCGGCCGCATGGTCGACCGACGAGGACTGAGCCGGACGGGGCCGACCCGGGCGTCGCAGTATCCTCGTTTCGTATGTGAGGTCGATCTTGCGCGGTTGGAAGGCTGCATGCGGCACTAGAAACGCAGTGGCCGAAGACCGAAAGCGTTGCACGCGCCAGGATCGGGACATCTTGGCCTGGCGCGATAGGATTAGTTAGGAAGCCGAAGCCAGATCATGGCGAAGACGTCCGTTGTCAGGTCCGCGGGTGAGGCCGGAAAGGTTCCATTCCTTCGCGGAATTCTTACCCGCTCGCTGCAGGATGCGGGCCTTTCATTCGACAGAGCTTATTCGCTGGCGTCCACGATTCGCGACGAGCTCAGCGACACGACAGAAATCTCCGCAACCGAGCTGCACGAAGTGGTCGTGCGGCACCTTGCATCGGAGGACTTCAACCCCTCCGTCGTCCAGCGTTACGAGACCCCGGTAGACCGCGACCGGATCATTCTGATCCGCGACCAGGAGGCGCAGACCACCGTCTTCTCCAGGGGACAGCTGCGGCAACGGCTGGAATCAAGCGGACTGACCTACGAGGATTCCGCGGCGGTCACCGGTGCGATTCACCAGCACATGATGAAGAAAGGCGAGACGGAAATCAGCGCCCGTCAGCTTGGGCTGCTGACGTACCGATATCTTCAGCGGTCGTTCGGGGACGCCCAGGCACGCCGGTTCCTGGTCCTGATGGAGTTCTTCAGGGGCGAGCGCCCCGTCATCCTTCTGATCGGCGGCGCGTCTGGCTGCGGCAAGAGCGCCGTGGCCATGGAAATCACGCACCGCCTGGAGATCGCCCGAATCCAGTCAACCGACCTCCTGCGCGAGGTCATGCGCATGATGATCCCCGAGCGCCTGATGCCCGTGCTGCACCGCTCGTCATTCGACGCCTGGCGCGCGCTTCCGACCCGGCCCTCCTTCAAGGGCGATCCGGATCTGATGCTGGAGGACGGCTTCCGCGCCCAGGCGGAGCTGCTGACGGTGCCTTGCGAGGCCGTCATCCGCCGATCGCTCAGGGAACAAAGTTCGCTGATCCTGGAAGGCGTTCATGTCCAGCACGAACTGATGGAAAAGATCAGTGCCGGAAACAACGCCGTCTTCGTGCATGTGATGCTGGCGATCCTGAATCCCAACCGCTTTCGGGAGCGGATCTCACGCCGGGGCGACCATGCCATCCACAGACGGGCGGAGAGGTACCTGGAGCATTTCGATTCGATCTGGCGCCTGCAGTCGTTCCTGCTGTCGGAAGCCGACCGCGCCGGAATCCCGATCATCTTGAACCACAACAAGGACCAGGTGATCGCCGAGCTTATGCGGACAATCGTCAATCAGCTCGCATCCCGGTCAACCGCCACGCCCGAGGAGGTTTTCGTCTAGCGGCCCCGCTGCAGGCGAGGCCAGCCCAGACGGCCGACGTCAGGCCGGCTCCTTCCGCTTCCGGTCGCCGCCCTTGGACGACGGGCCCTGCCGGCGGCCCTTGCCGCGGTGGCCGCCCGGCGGCACCTCGGGAAAGGCGAAGGACAGCTTGTCTTCCGCCTTGTCGACGCCGACCGACACCGTGCCGCCCTTGGTCAACTGACCGAACAACAGCTCGTCCGCCAGTGGCTTCTTGATCGATTCCTGGATCAGCCTTGCCAGTGGCCGTGCACCATACAGATGGTCGTAACCCTTTTCGGCAAGCCACGCCCGCGCCTCGTCGGTCAGGTCGATTGTCACGTTGCGGCCGGCAAGCTGCGACTCGAGCTGCATGACGAACTTGTCGACGACCCGGGAGACGACCTCCGGACCCAGGTTCGCGAACGCGATCACGGCATCCAGGCGGTTCCTGAATTCCGGCGTGAACATGCGGTTGATGGCGTCCTCGTCCTCGCCGGTGCGGACCTCGCGGCCGAAGCCGATGGCGGGCTTGGCCAGATCAGCGGCGCCCGCGTTCGTGGTCATGATCAGGATCACGTTACGGAAATCGACGGTCTTGCCGTTGTGGTCGGTCAGCTTGCCGTAATCCATGATCTGCAACAGGACGTTGAACAGATCGGGATGGGCCTTCTCGATCTCGTCCAGGAGCAGCACGCAGTGCGGGTTCTGGTCGATCGCGTCGGTCAGCATACCCCCCTGGTCAAAACCCACATAACCCGGCGGCGCGCCGATCAGCCGCGAAACCGAGTGCCGTTCCATGTATTCGGACATGTCGAAACGCACGAGCTCGATGCCCATGTTGAGGGCGAGCTGGCGCGCCACCTCGGTCTTGCCGACGCCGGTGGGACCAGAGAACAGATAGCTGCCGATCGGCTTTTCCGGCTCGCGCAGGCCTGCGCGCGACAACTTGATCGCGGCCGCCAGCGCCTCGATGGCCGGATCCTGGCCGTAAACCATCGATTTCAGATCGCGGTCCAGGGTCTCCAGGGCCTCCTTGTCGTCCTTGGAAACCTGTTTCGGGGGAATCCGCGCCATCTTGGCGATCACGGTTTCGACGTCCCGTACCCCCAGCGTCTTCTTGCGTTTCGTGACCGGCAACAACATCTGTGCGGCCCCGACCTCGTCGATGACGTCGATGGCCTTGTCCGGCAGCTTGCGGTCATTGATATAGCGCGACGACAGATCGACGGCGGCGCGAATGGCCTCGTTGGTGTAGCGGATGGCGTGGTGCTTTTCGTAGACCGGCTTCAGGCCGCGCAGGATCTTCACCGCATCCTCAGCCGACGGTTCGTAGATGTCGATTTTCTGGAACCGGCGGACCAGCGCCCGGTCCTTTTCGAAGTAGTTGCGGTATTCCTTGTAGGTCGTCGACCCGATGCAACGCAGCGTCCCGCTCTGCAGGGCCGGCTTGAGGAGATTGGAGGCGTCCATGGCGCCGCCGGTCGTCGCCCCTGCCCCGATCACCGTGTGGATCTCGTCGATGAACAAGACGGCGCCTTCCTGTTCTTCCAGCTCCTTGACCACGGCCTTCAGGCGCTCCTCGAAATCGCCGCGATAGCGGGTGCCGGCCAACAGCGCGCCCATGTCCAGGGCATAGATCGTGGCGTTTTGCAACACGTCCGGGACTTCGCGTTCGACGATGCGTTTGGCCAGGCCTTCCGCAATCGCGGTTTTGCCGACACCGGGGTCACCGACGAACAACGGGTTGTTCTTGGTCCGGCGGCAGAGGATCTGGATGGTGCGCTCGACTTCCTCGGCGCGGCCGATCAGGGGATCGATCTTGCCGTTGGCGGCCTTCCGGTTGAGATCGACGCAATAGGCGTCCAGCGCCTCGGTTCCCTTCTTGTTGAGTTCCTCGGCCTTGGTGTCCTCCTCGGCGCCGCTGACGCTGCGCTCCTCGTTTTCGCCCGGGACCTTGGCAATGCCGTGCGAGATGTAGTTCACGGCGTCGAACCGGGTCATGTCCTGCATCTGCAGGAAATAGACCGCATGGCTCTCACGTTCGGAAAAGATCGCGACCAGCACGTTCGAGCCCGTCACCTCTTCGCGGCCCGATGACTGCACATGGATTGCAGCGCGCTGCAGCACCCGTTGAAAGCCGGCGGTCGGCTTCGGGTCCTCCTGGTGACTGGACACCAGATTTGTCAGCTCGTTGTCCAGGTATTCGCCGATATCGCTGCGCAGGCGATCCAGATCGATCCCGCAGGCCCTGAGGACCGCAACCGAATCCTGATCCTCCGTCAACGACAGCAGCAGGTGCTCCAGCGTCGCGTATTCGTGCCTGCGCTCGCCGGCGAGGGCCAGTGCGCGATGGAGGGTTTCTTCGAGATTTCTGGAAAGCATATTAGACCTCAGATGTGGTGCTCGGTCCGCAATCTCCGCTGCACGGAGCTTTGGGGAGGGTGCCGCGTCCCATCACGCCTTCTCCAGCGTACACTGAAGGGGATGCTGGTGCTGGCGCGCGTAGTCCATTACCTGTGTCACCTTCGTCTCGGCGACTTCGTAGGTGAATACCCCACACACACCGACGCCCCGACGATGGACATGCAGCATGATCTGGGTCGCCTCTTCCCGGCTTTTTGCGAAGAACCGCTCCAAAACCATGACCACAAACTCCATCGGGGTATAATCATCGTTCAACATCAAAACCTTGTACATCGACGGCTTCTTGGTTTTCGGCCTGGTCTTGGTGACCACGCCCGTCTGCTGGTTATCGCCCGGCTGGCGATTTTGGTCGCCCATGGCGATATTGAAGCGCGTCGTCGTCATGACGGGAAAAACTCGCATCCAAGCGGTTAAGTTTTTGCTTACCAGAAATGCGGCCGTCAGGCTCGGTTAATGATATTGGATTTGCTTGTGGAGCAACAAGGGGGGCCGCGGGGATGATCTCGTATCATTTTGTAGGCAGACGTGGAACCATCCGGCTGGCCGCATGCTGACCGCCCTGCACCGGAGTCTGACCGCGATCGCCGCCACCGGGGCCTCGGAATCGGCGGTATACGGCGTACCGCAGCAGCGCCGGCGCGAAACCGTGCCGCCGCCGGGACCGGGGTTCTTCTGCCCGGTCTGCGCCACCTGGAGCCGAACGTTCCTGCCTTTTGGACTGGCCCGGCGGCGGCGCGCCGCCTGTCCCCGCTGTGGGTCGCTTGAGCGCCACCGCTTTGTCTGGACGTTCCTGCGGGACCGCTGGCACATCGACAGGATGCGCGGGCGGGTGCTGCATATCGCGCCGGAGCGTTGCATCCGGGCGCGGCTGGCGGAACGGCCTTCGCTGCGCCTGTTGACCGCCGACCGGTTCGACCCCGAGGCGGACGTGGCTCTGGACGTGACCCGGCTGGATCTGCCGTCCGGTCAGTTCGACGCGGTCCTGTGCAGCCACGTTCTGGAACACGTCCTGGACGACCGCGGCGCCATGGCCGAAATCGCAAGAGTTCTGCAGCCCGGCGGCCGGGCGATGTTGATGGTGCCGATCGACATGACGATGCCGGAAACCTACGAGGACCCCGCGATCGATACGCCCGAAGCGCGCAACCGGGCCTTCGGCCATCCCTTTCACGTGCGGATTCCCGGTGCCGACTATCCCGACCGGATCCGCGCCGCAGGATTGCAGGTGTCCCCGGTCCGGTCGGCGGAGATGCTGTCGCCGCACCGGCGCAGGATGATGCGGATCAATAAGTCCGTGCTGTTCGATTGCCGCAACCCGGCCCTGGACGGGTGAAGTCCGCATAAGAAGAAGCCCCGCGCGGATCCGCGCGGGGCTTCCGATGCCGGTTAAAGTCCGGCCGTCCTGGGAGGAGGAGGAGATAGGACGGCCGGGCCTTCCCGGATGCCGATCGTTCCTTAGGCCGCTGCGGGCTTCAGGATCTTCTCTACAGTGGTGTTGAACTGGGCCTGGATCGGCTCCATCGCCTCGTTGGCGACTTTGACGCTCATTTCGGACATCTTGGTGCCCTCAGCAACAAAGCTGTCAAAGCTGGACCGGGCCAGTTCGGACTGGATCTCGAAGACGTCCTGGACCGTCTTGGCGGTCATCAGCGACTTCGCGGCCTCGACGCCCGTCTCGGCAGTGGCCTGCGCATAGGCGAAGTAAGCCTTGCCGAGCGCCTCAAATCCGGCGGCCCAGACGTTGCCGGCCTTGATCGCGGCGTCGACGGTATCCTTGTTCAGGGTCGTGAACTCGTCATAAGCCCGCAGAACCGAGGTCGTGGACTTCTCGACCTGATCCTTGCTCATGGAGATCACCTTCTCATAGCCCTCGGTGGAGGCCTTGACGGCCTGCTCGAAGGTTTCCTTGCCGACCGCGACAGCCTCTTCCATCTGCTTGGTGTCGAGCTTCGGGGTGGCGCTTTTACGTGCTGTCATGTCTCATCACTCCTTCCGGCAACCGGCTAGCGCCGGCATTAATCCCAAAACCTAAAGCTTCGCGTTTGCAGGGTCTGCGCGGGACGCGCGCCCTTGGTTCGTGCGCGCTGATCGGGCCCTGTGGGAACCTCTCTTTGCTGCACTGCAACATTGAATGACCGTTATATGCGCCTCGGTTTGCCCCAAGTCAAGCGGTTTATTGTGCAGTGCACACGCAAAGGCGCGAAAAGGCCCAGGATTCGGCCGTTCCGGGGCGGTCCAGGTCCCTTGTTAACAGGTCCACCAGAATGCTACCGTCTGGCGCCGAACAAGGGGAAAAGCGTGACCTATTGCGTTGCAATGAAAGTCCGGGACGGACTGGTGGCGGTCTCCGACGGCCGGATCACCGCAGGGACCCAAGTCACGGTCGCCCGCAAGAACGCGCTGATCGGGCCGGCCAGCAACCGTTTTCTGGTGATGACGTCGGGCCTGCGCTCGCTGCGCGACAAGACGCTGGCCTATCTGCGCCGCCGCATGCGCGAGGACCACCCGGAAGGCTATGCCAGCCTCCTGGACGCCGTGGACGACTATTGCGGCTGCCTGCGCCAGGTCCGCGAAGAGGATGGCGAACAGCTCGCCGAGGCCGATCTGACCTTCAACCTGCACGCGATCATCGGCGGCCAGCTGCGCGACGACCCGGAACCCACCCTCTTCCTGGTCTACCCCGAGGGCAACTGGATCGAGGTTGACGAGCGCACGCCGTACCTGTCGGTCGGCGCAACGACTTACGGCAAGCCGATCCTGGACCGGACGCTGACGCACGAGACCGACATGAAGACGGCGCTGAAGCTGGCCTATCTTTCCTTCGATTCGACGCGCATCAGCGCCGCGGACGTGGGCTTTCCGCTGGACATGATGACCTATCTGGCATCCGAGAGGGCCTGGCGCGAAACCCAGTACGACTACGACGACGTGCTGCAGCAACGGCAGTGGTGGAACGACAACATCACCAAGCTGGTCAAGGAGATGCCCGACGGGCCCTGGGTGGCCGCCCTGGCGGGAACCCAACACCTGTCCGTCGTCAGCGAGGACTGACCGTCCCGCAGGTGACGGCTTTCCGGCGCACGCGGACTGCCTGCTTTTCGCCAAATCTTTACCCTTAACGGTTCATTATTCCGTCATATCTATGGATGAAAGAAACGGCGTGCGGCTATTCTTCGCAGAAGGCGGAGAACGGCAATCCGCCGGAACTGGACAGCGACTCGCGGTTTAACTAATATCCCGTCGCTGGGTCACTTAGGGGAAGTCTTTTGCTGGACGCGATGAGTCTTGCCGCCGGAGAAGTAAAACGCACGGGGTTCGCGTTTTCCCTTCGTTCTGCTCTTGGTTTTATTAGTGTCCTGACATTTTCATTTGTCCTGACCCTGACCGCCATGCCTGACCAGGCGGCGGCGCGTTATGCCTCGATCGTGGTGGAAGCCGATTCCGGCCGGGTGCTGCATTCCAAGAATGCCGATACCCGCAATTATCCGGCGTCACTGACGAAGATCATGACGCTGTACATGGTCTTCGAAGCCCTGGACCGGGGCCGGCTCGACCTGGATACCCGGATGAAAGCCTCGCGGCGGGCCGCCGGCATGTCGCCCAGCAAGCTGGGCCTCAAGCGCGGCCAGACCATCACCGTGCGCGACGCGATCATGGCCCTGATCACGAAATCGGCCAACGATGCCGCCGTGGTGATCGCCGAGCACCTGGGTGGGACCGAGCAGAAGTTCGCCCGCATGATGACCAAACGCGCGCGCGCCCTGGGCATGAAGCGCACCTCGTTCCGCAACGCCTCGGGCCTTCCGAACCGGCGGCAGTTGTCGACGGCACGCGACATGGCGACCCTGGCGCGACGGATCTACAAGGACTTTCCCCACTATTACGGCTATTTCGCATCCAAAAGCTTCAAGTTCCGGGGCCGCTCGTACCGCAACCACAATCGGCTGCTGTCCAACTATTCCGGGACCGACGGAATCAAGACCGGTTATATCCGCGCGTCGGGCTTCAACCTTGTCGCGTCGGTGGTACGCAACGGCCGTCGCCTGATCGGCGTGGTTTTCGGCGGGCGCACCGCGCGCAGCCGCGACCGACACATGGCAGAGCTGCTGGACAAGGGTTTCCGCAACGGCGGGCCGGCGATCGCCCAGGCCAAGCCCGCCAAACGCAAGACCGCTGCGAAGCCGGCCAAGAAGAAGGCCGTGAACGTGGCGCGGAAGGCGCCGCATCCGCTGCCGAAACCGGCACGCTACGCAGCGCCGCGGACCACGTCGATAACCCTTGTGGCCAGCGCCGCGCCGGCCGCCAAGGCGACCGGCAGCTGGTCGGCGCAGGTCGGGGCATTCCGGCAGGCCGACAATGCCCGTACGGCAGCCCGCAAGGCGTCGCAGAAACTGGACATGATCGGGCGCACGGCCCGGCTGGTGATCGCGCTCTTCAAGACCGAATCGGGCCAGCTCTACCGCGCCCGCCTGACCGGCCTGACCGAGGCCAAGGCACGGCAGGCCTGCCGCCAGCTTTCCGCGCAGCGGATCTCCTGCGTGCCCGTCGCGCCGAAGGTCGCGGGCGCCAGCCTGGCCCTGAACCGCAACTGACGCATTCGGCCGGCGGCGGGCTCGCCGCCGCGATCCACGACAGCACCAGCCCTTCGCTTCCCCAAGCCCCGGGTCTATAGTCGGCCGGCTCACCATCGGGGTCGCACACCGTGACAACTGAGACACCGTCCCATCCGGCGCGCCCGGGCGTCGCCGATCCGCCGCAGGCGTGGTTCAGGCTGGCCGTGTCGGTCGTGCTTGGAACGGTCGGCTCGATCGGCATGTGGTCCGTGGTGGTGATCCTGCCAGCGGTTCAGGCGGAATTCGGCGTCGACCGGGACGACGCGTCCCTGCCCTACACCCTGACGATGGTCGGCTTTGCCTTTGGCAACGTTCTGGCCGGCCGCTTTGTCGACCGCCTGGGCATAACGTTGCCGGTGATCGCGGCGGCCCTGGTGCTGGGGACCGGTTTCGCGGCGGCGGCCGCGACCGGGACGATCTGGCAGTTCGCCCTGATCCAGGGGGCGCTGATCGGGGTCGGCACGGCCGCGACCTTCGGTCCGCTGATCGCCGACATTTCTCACTGGTTTCGGCGGCGCCGGGGCGTCGCGGTCGCCGCCACCGCCAGCGGCAACTATCTGGCGGGCGCGGTCTGGCCGCCGGTTCTGCAGTATTTCGTGGCGGCCGAGGGCTGGCGCGCGACCTATGTGGGCGTCGGCCTGTTCTGCATCGCCGCCATGGTGCCGCTTGCCCTGTTGCTCAGGCAGCGCGCGCCGCTATTCGCACCGGCGGAAAGCGGGACCGCCGCCGCACGGCCGGACCTACCGGTTTCGGTTTCCCTGTCGCCGCGCGCCTTGCAGATCCTGCTGGCGATCGCGGGCGTCGGCTGCTGTGTCGCCATGTCCATGCCCCAGGTCCACGTCGTTGCATACTGCGCCGACCTCGGATACGGCGTCGCCCGGGGCGCCGAAATGCTGTCGCTGATGCTGGCCGGCGGCGTGGTCAGCCGGCTGTTGTCCGGGTTTCTTGCCGACCATATCGGCGGGGTGCGGACGTTGCTGGTGGGATCGGTCCTGCAATGCGTGGCGCTGTGGCTGTACATCCCGTTCGACGGGCTCGCATCGCTCTATATCGTGTCGCTGGTGTTCGGCCTTTCCCAGGGCGGCATCGTTCCAAGCTATGCGATCATCGTACGAGAGTATCTCCCCGCCCGCGAAGCCGGCCAACGCATCGGCATCATTATCATGGCAACCGTCATCGGGATGGCATTGGGCGGCTGGCTGTCGGGCTGGATCTACGACCTCACCGGGTCGTACCAGGCCGCGTTCCTGAACGGCATCGCCTGGAATCTGCTGAACATCGGGATCATGGTAACGGTGCTGTGGCGGACACGCACACCCGCCGCGGCGGTAGCGGTATAACGACCCGCCGACGCCTCAATGGCCCGCCGACGGCTCCAGGCTCTCGACGGCGAGGCCGGCCTTCTTCAGTTCGGCGATGACCTCGGCCTTCAAGTCTTCCAGTGCGTCTTCCGTGGGCGCCTCACAGCGAACCACTAGTGCGCTTTGCGTGTTCGACGCACGCAACAGCCACCATCCCCCGTCGCGGCTGACCCGGACGCCGTCGATATCGTTCACATCGGCGCCCGCCGCCTGCAGCCCCTGCTTTACCGCGTCGACCACCGCCAACTTGCGCTCCTCGGTCACGTCGATCCTGATCTCGGGCGTGTTTACCGCTTGCGGCAACGCATCGCGCATTTCGCCGATCGACTTTGTCGCCGCGCGCCACCAGGTCGATCAGCCGGACCGCGGCATACAGCGCGTCGTCAAATCCGTAGTACCGGTCGGCAAAGAAGATGTGACCGCTCATTTCACCGGCCAGCGGCGAAGCGAGCTCGACCATGCGTGTCTTGATCAAGGAATGACCGGTCTGACACATGACGGGGTCGCCACCCAGGCGGGCCACTTCGTCGAACAGCATCTGGCTGGCCTTCACGTCTGCAAGGATGCTGGCGCCAGGCATTTTCGACAAGACGTCGCCGGCCAGCATCGCCAGGATCTGGTCGCCCCAGATAACGCGCCCCAGCTCGTCGATCACACCGATCCTGTCGCCGTCGCCGTCGAAGGCAACACCCATGTCGCAGCCTTCGGCCAGAACCGTGTCGCGCAACTGCTCCAGATTGGCCTCGATCGTCGGGTCGGGATGATGGGCCGGAAAGGTCCCGTCGATCTTCTCGTTCAACAGCAGATGCTCGCCCGGCAATTGCTGCGCAAGCTTCAGCATGGCCTCACCCGCCGCGCCGTTGCCCGCATCCCACGCAACCTTGAGCCCGCGCTTCGCCGTATAGTCCTTCAACAGGCGCGGGACGTAGGCATCCAGTGCCTCGACCTCCAGGATGCTGCCGGCGCCTTCGATCCAACTGCCGTTGGACGCCGCCGTTGCCAGCGACTGGATGTCCGGTCCGAAGAACGGCTTGCCATCGGTCACCATCTTGAAACCGTTATATTCCGGCGGATTGTGCGAGCCGGTCACCATGACCCCGCAATTGGCGTGCAACACCTTGCTGGCGAAATCCAGGGCAGGCGTCGGACACAGCCCCAGCCGTAGGACATGAAGGCCCGTCGAAGCCAGGCCGCGGGCCAGTTCCTCTTCCAGGACCGGCGAACTCATCCGCCCGTCATAGCCGACGCAGGCAATGCTGCCGCCGCGGGAGACGACAATCGACCCCAGCGTCCGCCCCAACGCCAACGCGTCGCTGGGAGACAGCGTCTTCCCGACCACGCCCCGGATGTCGTATTCGCGCAGTATGCTGGGATGAAAACCGTGGCCAGCACCGTGACTCGTCATCAGGCCTCCAGGGACGCTTCTTCGAAGGCGACGCTGCCGGGCCTGCCGATACTGGTGTAGAAGAGGCCGGCGGCCGCCATCTCCTCGGGATCGTATATGTTTCGCAGATCGACCATTACCGGGGAGTTAAGCAACTGGCGGGTTCGCGGCAGGTCCAGCAGCCGGAACTCGTTCCATTCGGTCAGGATGACAAGCGCATCGGCGCCTGCCATCGCCTCGTAGGGACCGCTGCACCACTCCACGCCCGGGATCAGGCCACGCGCCTCGTCCATGCCCTTGGGATCGTAGGCGCGAACCGCCGCCCCCTCCGCCATCAGCGCAGGCAGGATATCCAGCGCCGGGCTTTCGCGCATGTCGTCGGTGTTGGGCTTGAAGGTGACGCCCAGGACGGCTACGGTTTTGCCGGCGACCGACCCGCCGCACGCACGGACGATGCGCGCCGCCATTCCCTTCTTGCGCAGCTCGTTGACGTCGACAACCGACTCCACGATCCGAACCGGCGCGCCGGCGTCCTGGGCGGTGCGAACCAGCGCCAGGGTATCCTTCGGAAAACAGGAGCCCCCGTATCCCGGACCGGGGTGGAGGAACTTCGAACCGATCCTGCCGTCCAGCCCGATGCCCCGTGCGATTTCGTGGACATCCGCGCCGATCTTGTCGCAGAGGTCGGCCAGTTCGTTGATGAACGTGATCTTCGTCGCGAGAAAGGCATTGGTCGCATATTTGATCAGCTCGGCCGATTCCCGCCCGGTCCAGACGATTGGCGTCTCGTTCAGGAACAACGGCCGATAGACCGCCTGCATCACTTCGCGCGCCCGTGCGCTTTCGACCCCGATCACGACCCGGTCCGGGCGCGTGAAGTCCTCGATTGCCGCCCCTTCGCGCAGGAATTCCGGATTTGAGACGACGTCGACGTCGGCCGAGGGCCGCTTCTGTCGGATGATGCGTTCCACCTCCTGCGCGGTCCCGACCGGGACGGTCGATTTGTTGGCCACCACCGTATAGCCGGTCACCGCGCCCGCAATCTGCTCGGCTGCCGCAAAGACGTAGCTGAGGTCCGCATGACCGTCGCCGCGCCGCGACGGCGTTCCGACGGCAATGAACACGGCATCCCTGTCGGCCACCGAGGCTTCGAGATCGGTGGAAAAACCAAGCCGTCCGTCGGCCATGTTCGACCGGACCAGTTCCTCCAGCCCGGGCTCGTAGATCGGAATCTCGCCCCGCTTCAGTCGCTCGATCTTTCCTTCGTCGGTATCCACGCAGGTCACGTCAATCCCGAACTGGGAGAAGCACGCCCCGGAAACGAGGCCGACATAACCGGTGCCGATCATCGAAATGCGCATTCAAGTTCCCCTAGGGCGGAGGGCCGCCGGGCACCCGCCGATCAATTGATGTAGTTCCGCAGCATCGCGGCGACGTCGTCGCCCATGTCCGCACGGGAGATCGCGTAGGCGATGTTGGCTTCCAGGAACCCGACCTTGTCACCGCAATCGAAGCGGCGGCCCTCGAATCGCAGGCCGTGGAACGGCACCTGCCCGATCAGCGAGGCCATTGCATCGGTGAGCTGGATCTCGCCGCCGGCGCCTTGTTCCTGCTCTTCCAGCTTGTCAAAGATCTTAGGCGTCAGGACATAGCGCCCGATGATCGACAGCGTTGACGGCGCCTCGCTGGGGTCGGGTTTTTCGACAAGCCCGCGGACCGCCGCCATCCGGCCATCGTCTTCCGAAACATCCAGGACGCCGTACCGCGCCGTGTGCTCGCGCGGGACGTCCATCACCGCGACGACGCAGCCGCCGACCTTGGCATGGGTGTCGACAAGCTGTCTTAGACAGGGTGTCTGGGACTTGACCAGGTCGTCCGCCAGGATCACGGCGAACGGTTCGTCGCCGATCAGGTCGCGGGCACACCAGACGGCGTGGCCGAGGCCCAGCGGCTGCATCTGACGGGTATAGGAGATCTGGCCGGGCTCCGGCATGTCGCGGCGCACCGCCTCCAGTACGTCGACCTTGCCTCGCTCCTGCAACGTCTGGAACAGTTCGTAGGGGATGTCGAAGTGGTCCTCGATGGCGTTCTTGCCGCGCCCTGTCACGAAGACGAACTGTTCGACGCCTGCGGCCACCGCCTCCTCGACCGCGTACTGGATCAGGGGCTTGTCGACAACGGGCAGCATCTCTTTCGGCATCGCCCTGGTCGCGGGAAGGAACCGCGTGCCCAACCCACCCACGGGGAATACGGCCTTGCGAACCCTAGCGACCATGGCTGGACCTGGACTTCTGTTGCATCGCCTGTCGGCTCACGTTCGTCTGTTGCAAGAGGGACGGCCGGTTATTGCCACAGTCCGACTGGCACGGCAAGGCGGGCCCGCACTCAGCCCCGGGACAACAAGGTGTCCTTGGCCTGGTTGATCTTCATGGCGAGGTAGTCGGACCCGCCGTGGTCGGGGTGCATCTGCTTCATCAGCCGGCGGTGCGCAGCCTTGATGTCGGCCGGGCTGGCGCCCGTTTTCAGGCCCAGGATCTCATAGGCTTCGTCGACCGACATCGCGCCTGTCGCACCGGGTCCGGCGCGCCCCGCTGCGCCTGCGGTGTCGGCGCCGGCCCGTTCCTGCCAGTCCGGACCGTGGGCCCGGTCCAGATAGGCCTGCAGAACCTGTGCGGAATGCTCGTCTTCCTGAATCGCCTGGCGCAGCAGTTGGACAAGTTCGTCCAGGGACATGGAGGACAGCGACCGCCCGGAATACGGCCCCTCCACCACGGTACCGTCCATCGCGCCGGTATCGTGATCCAGCGTCATCTGAACGAAACGGGTGTTCACGGTCGACGTCTGCCCGCCGCTGGGGCCGCGCGCCGCTTTCGCGCGCTGGCGCAGCGTGTTGAGAAAGAACGCCGCGCGGGCAAGCTGCATACCGCGCATCAGCCACGGAAGCAGGCCGAGCAGGGCCACCCACAGGAAATTGAGACGGCCGGTCAGAACGAGGAACAGGCCCACCACCACGGCGAAGCCGAGCCCGGTCCAGATCAGGGTCTTGAGGATCTTCTTCGGTTCTCCGGTGGCATACCACCGCAGCAGAAAGACCACGCCGATGGCAATCAGAATGCCGCCGATGAACCACGCCATGGCGTCCCGTTACCCCGATTTTCCGCTGAGCTGGTGGGTCAGGCGCAGCACGTCCCCGCCCCGCTTCTTGCCGAACTCCAGCAGGGCTTTGCGCCCACCGGCCGCATAGACCGCCACGGCGGACAGGAGATCGCGGAGCTGTCGGGCGCTGCTGCTGTCGAAGGCGCAATAGGCGCCGCCCGAAAGGCGGGCCATGTCCCGGAAACACTTGGCGGCAATCGGGTCCCCGCCCTCCTGAAATGCAAACAAAGGCAGGTTCAAGAGGCCCAGCTCGCCGGCCCGATGGCAAAGGTGGTCGATATCCTCCTCCATGGCGTCGCCGACGAATACCAGGGCATGGACCCGTTCGCGCTTGGTCTCCTTGATAGCATGGTCCAGAACCTTGCCGATCTGCGTGTGCCCGCCGCGGCAGCGCACCGAAGTCATCAGCCGCGCCAAGCCGGTGGCATCGGGGACCCAATTGCTGGCCCGGCACTCGCCGAAACCGCGGAAATAGACCAACTGGACATCCAGGCCGCACAAGACGGCTGTTTCGGCAAACATCTCCGCCTGGATGTGACAGGCCCGGTCCCACGTCGGTTCGCGGCTGGCGGTGGCGTCCATGGCGAGAATCAGCCGGCCGCGCTGGCCGGCCGCCCGCGGCTGCGCCGGGGTCGCCTTGATTTTGTCCAGAAACGCGGAGACTTCCGCATCACCGGCCCGTTTTTCCGTCGGCAATTTGGCCATGGCACCCATAATATGGGGTCAAGAGGACCAATTTCGCCAGTGCCTGCGTGGCACCGTGTCGCGCTTCCGCCGCTTTTCGCTGGCCCCGACCGGTCCGACGCCGGCGGGTCCAGGACAGCATTGCGGCCGACCCAGGGAGTTTCCAGGATGACTGCGATCCGTCTTATTCCCGGCCATGTCTCCAACTCCGGTCTGAAGGCCCTGTTGATCGCGCCTGCAGGCAGGACGACACCCACGGTGACCCTGACGGGAACCGGCGCGCCGGATCGGGTCAGGGCGACGGCGCTGGACCGGTCGGACGCCTTTGCGGCGGCCATGGCGGACCACGATGCTGCGCTCTACCTGGTGGATGTCGCGGGGCTGCGCGCCAACACCGCCTACACCTTGACCGCCAAGCGTGGCCGGAACAGCCACACGGTCACGCTCCGCACCTTGCCTAACAAGCTCCCGAAAAAGGGCATGACCGTCTATGTGGGCAGCTGCTACTTCCAGACCGGCGCGCTCAACCGTGCTCCCGATCTGATCGATTCGCTTGAAGAGAACGAATCGGGTTTCGCGCCGCCGCTGTTCCGCATGATGGTGGGCAACAACCTCTATTTCGATCTGCCCCTGATGGATCCGACGCAGGGACGTGGCTATCCCGACGCGGTCGGGCGTTATCTTTCGTATTTCCGCAGTGGCGACTATGCCGACTTCCTGTCGATGCTGCCCACCGTGACCACCTGGGACGATCACGAGTTCTGGAACAATTTTCCGGAATCCCAGTTCCAGGTGAAGTACAGCAAGCCGCCCTTCGTGAAAGACTACACGGCGGCGGCGCGCGAGTGTCTGCAGCTGTTCCAGGCGAGCCTGAACCCGGCCCCGGTCTCGGCGGACGGCAAGAGCCTGTCCTGCGCCTTCGACGCCTGCGGCATCAGCTTTTTCCTTGCCGATACCCGATCGAACCGAACCAAGATGCAGCGGGCCACGCCGCGCATAATGACCGCCGCCGATATGAAGGAATTGCGGGCTTGGGCGGCGGGCCTGGAGACCCCCGGCGTCCTGGTCCTGGGGCAGCCGCTGTGGCTGGCCAAGGGGACCGCCCAGACCGACTTCACACCGGCCAACTATGAAGGCGACTTCGGAGAAATCTGGCAGGCGCTGGAAACCGCCCCCTTCGACATTCTCGTGGTGTCCGGCGACGTTCACTACAACCGCCTGATCCAGTATGGCAGCGACCAACGCACCGTGACGGAGTTCGTGTCCTCGCCCGCCTCGCTGATACGGCCGAACGTGGGCAAGCTGCCGAACCTGCTCAATCCGATCAAGGCGCCCGGCAGCCTGAAGGCCAAATGTCCCGACGGACCGGCCAGGGACCTGAAATTCAAGCGGTACATCATGGGGAGCCACGCGAAGTCCGCTTTCGGCCTGCTTAACTTCCAGTCGCATGCGACGAAACTCTCCACCGTCACGGTGGCGGCCGCCTTCATGCATTCGGGCTCCGGGCCGGGTCATTGTATCGACCTGAAGACCGGCCGCCTCGAACGGCAACGGACGCCCCCGGGGCGCCGCGACTGTATCCTGGAAGACCGGCGCAGGATCGTCCTGGGACCGCGTTAGACCGCGTTGGCCGCCACCTTGCGGTGCAGCGCCGCGACCCGAAGCAATGCGCGCACTTCCTGGCGCGCGGCGACGTGGCTCATCGACAGCTTGACCCCCGCCCCTTCCAGCCTGAGGTCCAGCAGGGTCAGGCCTTTCAGAAACAGCTCGCGGAAGATGACACGCTCGGAAAACCCGGGCGCGGGCCGGAACCCGATGCGCCCCGCCAGCGCATCCAGCACGCGGGTCACCGCCTGCTGGTTGTGGCTGTCAAGCTGGCTGAGCCGGTTGCGCATGACGATCCAGTCGATCGATCCTCGGTCGCGCTGAATGCGCTGTTTGCGTTGTTCCCAGACCATTTCCGCATAGCGGCTAGGATGTCTTACCCGGTGCGTTTCGGGATCCACGTCGGCCAGATTGTCCAAGTCGACAAAACTGTCGTTCAGTGGCGTGATCAAGGTGTCGGCGAAGCTGTGTCCAAGCCGCGACAGGTAATTGTCGCTGCCCGGCGTGTCGATCACCACGAAGTCGTAGCAAGGCAGCAACTGATCCAAGGCCTCTTCCAGCCGGGCCTTTTCCTCGGCCTGGGCGGAATAGACCGTGCCGGCGGTGCTGGGCGGGATCGGCACATGAACCGGCATCAACAGCCGCAACCCGTTGCGATCCATATAGTGCTGCCGGTTTTCCAGATATCGGCTCAGCGTCGCCTGACGCGCGTCCAGGTCCAGGCTGGCGACCCGGTACCCCTCGTGCAGCAAGGCGGCGACAAGGTGCATTGCCGTGGTCGACTTGCCCGAACCGCCCTTTTCATTGCCGACGACAACCACATGCGCGCGTGATTTAGCGGCTGGGCGGGTGGCAGATTGTTCAAGCATGTTCCAGCATCCGGTGTCATCTCGGCCCGCGGGGCCGCGACTATAGGCACCGTCCCGTGCCAAGGCGAGGATAAGATTACATCGATTCGAGACACGGGCCAAGTTACCCTCAACCCCGTTCGTGCAAGGAGGCCAAAGGATGGAGCTAGGACTGCTGCGTGCAGCCGCGTTGTTGAGCGCTGTCGCAGTGGCCGCGTGCCCTGCCAGCACCCCGACCAAACAGCCGATTGCCAGCGAACAGGGCCGCCTGAACTATGCGTTCGAACGCCCTGCCGCCGGATCCGAAGGGCATCCCCATTTCGATGCACCGGACCGTACCTTCAACGAGGAGCGGTACGACTGGCAGAGCAACTCCGATCCCCTCAACCGCGGCGGCCTTGTCCTGCGCGAATTGAAACCGGGCGCAACGGGCTTTGGGTTCAAGGTTCCAGACGACCCCGAAGACTCGGTCAACCGGTGGAGCATCTGCGTCGACAAGACCCTGTTCTTCGACGAACCCTTCAATACCACCAACGACTACGGGGCCGCGACATGGCGACGCTTCACCCGGGCAAGCTCGGTCTGCGTCGTTTTCCTGCAGGCATGGCCGTCGGTCCAGAACGGCCCGATCACCCGCACGCTGGAAGGCTACTATTGCGCCGAGGCCGGCGGCCGGCTGTCCGTCGGCCAGGCCGAACAGGTGGTCCAGTCGGTCCGGATCACCTTGCCGGCGCCCCAGCAGGACACCGGGTCCTAGGCTGCCAGATCGCTCAGCCGCCCTTGCGGCCGCGCGCCTTCATGGCTTCCCAATCGGCGTCGCTGGCAGCATCGCGCAGGAAGTTGAACTGTCCCGCGCCCTGGAGCCACTCGCCGCCGTCGATGGTCACCACCTCGCCGTTGATGTAGCCGCTGCCATCCGCCATCAGATAGCTGGCGAGATCCGCCAGTTCGCTGTGTTCGCCGACCCGGCCCAGCGGGTTCTGGGTTTCGATCCGATCCGCAAGTTCAGCGCGCGGCACCAGCCTTTCCCAGGCGCCTGGCGTGGGAAACGGCCCCGGCGCGATCGCGTTCAACCGCACTCCCCGCGGGCCCCATTCCACCGCCAGTGACCGCGTCATCGCCAACACACCCGCCTTCGCCATCGCAGAAGGCACCACATAGGCCGAACCGGTCCAGGCATAGGTGGTGACGATCGACAGCACCGTCGCCGGATCGCCGGCGTCGATCCAGCGCCGGCCACAACCCAGCGTCACGTAGGCCGTGCCGTGCAGGACGATGTTCACGATCGCATCGACCGCACCCGGGCTCAGCGATTCCGTCTTGGCGATGAAGTTGCCGGCGGCGTTGTTGACCAGCCCGTTCAACGGCCCGCCCGCCCAGATCGCGTCCAGCATCGCGTCGACGGCCTGGGCGTCCCGGATGTCGCAGGCATGCCACGTGGTCCGACCCGGATGCACCTCGTCGAAGGCGGCCGCGGTGTCCTGAAGAACGTCCTCGCGCCGTCCGCACAAAACGACAGACGCGCCCAGCCCAAGGAAGCGCACGGCCATGGCGCGGCCCAAGCCCGTTCCACCGCCCGTGACCAGGATCCGTTTGCCCTGCAAGAGATCATCCCGAAACATCCGCCTGCCTTTCCTCCTTTGCCCACGTGCGGCAGTGTATCAGCCGCTTGTGCGCAGACCAAAGCATGGCACCGGAACCCCCTTATCCGGTCCTTCGGGCCACCTTCTCCCCGCCGGGGAGAAGGGACCAAAAGCCCCTCTCCCCAGTGGGGAGAGGGGTTGGGGTGAGGGGGGACGGTGCGCTTTGGTCTGCGCACAAGCGGCTGATACACTCGCACGCATGCTCACCAGAGCCGCAAGTTACGAAGCGGTGGTCGAGGCATTCCGCTGGTCGGTGCCGCACCGCTACAATATCGGGGTCGATGTTTGCGACCGCCAAGACGAATCCGCGCTAGCTCTGATCCATCTGGACGATGCGGGCCGCACGCGGCATTACCGTTTCGGCGACCTGGGCCGGCAGGCGAGCAGGCTCTCCAACGTCCTGGCCGGGCACGGCCTGGTCCGCGGCGACCGGGTCGCGATCCTGCTGCCCCAGTCGCCCGAAACCCCGGTTTGCCATATCGCCGTCTACCGGGCCGGCATGATCGCGGTGCCGCTTTTTACGCTGTTCGGCCCCGATGCCCTGGCCTACCGGCTACGGAAATCGGGCGCCCGAGCCCTGATCACCAGCGCCGGAAACCTGGAGAAGATCGCCGAGATCCGCGAGCTGCTGCCGGACCTGGAGCTGGTCCTGTCCATCGACGGCCCGGCCGAAGACGCGATCGGCTTCTACGAGGCACTGGCTGCGGCCGACGACCGTTTTGCGCCGGTTGAGACGCTTGCCGAGGATCCGGCAATGATCATCTTCACCTCCGGCACCACCGGTCCGCCCAAGGGTGCGCTGCTGCCGCACCGGACGCTCCTGGGACATCTGCCCGGCGTGGAGTTTCCGCACGCTTTCTTTCCCCAGTCGGACGACCTGTTCTGGACGCCCGCCGACTGGGCGTGGATCGGCGGGATCCTGGACGTGCTGTTGCCGTCGCTGCACCACGGCAAGCCGGTGCTGGCGCACCGGGCGGCGAAGTTCGATCCGGAACAGGCATTCTCTTTGATCGACCGGTTTCGGGTGCGCAACGTCTTCATGCCGCCGACGGCGCTGAAGCTGATGCGACAGGTCGATAACCCACGCAGCCGTTTCGACTGCGCGTTACGGTCCATCGGTTCGGGCGGCGAAACCTTGGGCAGCGAACTGCTGGACTGGGGCCGCGAAACCTTCGGCGCCACCATCAACGAATTCTACGGGCAGACCGAATGCAACCTGGTTGTCGGCAACTGCGCCGAGGTCATGCCCGTTCGCCCGGGCTCGATGGGCCGTCCGGTGCCAGGGCACACGGTCGGGATCGTCGACGGCGACGGCACGGACCTGCCGCCGGGGACGGTCGGCAACATCGCAGTCAAGCGGCCCGATCCGGTGATGCTCCTGCGCTATTGGGACGACGACCAGGCGACCGAGGAGAAGTTCGCCGGCGACTGGCTGATCACCGGCGATACCGGGCGAATGGACGAGGACGGCTACCTCTGGTTCGTCGGTCGGGCCGACGACGTGATCTCGTCCGCGGGCTACCGCATCGGTCCCGGCGAGGTCGAGGACAGTCTCCTGAAACACCCGGCGGTCGGAATGGCGGCGGTTGTCGGCGTACCGGACCCGGTGCGCGGTCAGGCGGTCAAGGCCTTCATCGTGCCCGCGCCGGGTACCGACCCGTCGCCCGCGCTGGCGGCGGAGATCCAGGGATTCGTGAAACGGCGCCTTGCCGCGCATGAGTATCCGCGCCATGTGGAGTTCATCGACGCCCTGCCGATGACGGCGACGGGAAAGATCAAACGCAATGAACTGAGAGACAAGAAATGAGCCTGACGATCACCTACTACGCCTCGCCGAGTTCGCCGTGGACCTATCTGGGCCACGACCGGTTCATTGCATTGGCGGCAAAGGCCGGGGCTGCGGTCGACCTGATTCCGTTCGAGGCCTCCATTGTTTTTCCACGCACCGGCGGCCTGCCGCTGCCGAAACGCGCGCCCGAACGCCAAGCCTATCGCATGGCCGAGCTACATCGGTGGCGCGATTTCCTCGGCATGCCGCTCAATCCCGAGCCGGCTTTCTTTCCCGTCAATTCCTGGCCGGCCTGCCGGCTGATGGCGGCGACCAAGGCTGACGGCGGCGACGTCATCGGTTTAACCGGGCGGCTGCTGCGCGCGGTCTGGGTGGAAGAGCGCAACATTGCAGACACCGACACCCTGACCGCAATCGCGGCCGAAGCGGGCCTCGACCCGGCAATGCTGGACAAGGCGGCAACCGACGAAATGGAAGCTGCGGTCACCGGCTTTGCCGAGCAGGCCATCGCGGCGGGCGCGTTCGGCCCGCCTTGCTATGTGGTCAATGGGGAGCCGTTCTGGGGCCAGGACCGTCTGGATCTTCTCGTCTGGCGTCTTGGGGTGACATAACGGCGTCCTGCCAGCGCCGGACAATCACCGTGAACAGGTCGTCGGCATTGACCTTGAAGGACTGCGCATCGATCGAGAACGGCGTCACGCCGAACACCGCGCGGACGTCCATGACCAGCCGGCGCCATACCGGCATGCGCGCGCCAGGCTGCCGGATCGTGCAGCTTCAGGCATAGAAAGCGGCTTTGCCTGACGGCGGTCTCTTCCATCGCGGCGATCGCCGTCCACGGCAACAAGCCGACGCCGATCGCGCGGCCCTCCACCCCCTGGCTGGAGATCACCAGTCGCGGTCGTTTGTCGGTCAGGGCGCCAACCGCCAACACGAACAAGGCGGCCGATGGGATCAAGCCGGCAAGCCAGACCATGTCTCCCCTGCCGAGCGCCAGGTAAAGGCACACCGCGCCGAACACCAGGGACACCGCAATCAAAGTCTGTTCGGCCTGGCGCTCGCCCTTCAGTCGGATTTCGCGCTGGCGGTCGTCCATGGACCGGCTACAAGCGGGCCAGGCGCTCGGTCAAAAGAGCGAAGAAACCCTCGTGGTCGATTTCGTCGATGACGTAGGCGTTGGACGGCGCATCGGTGATGTCCCACCAATCGACCACCGTGCGTCCCATCGTCAGTTCGGAAACGATTTCGATGTCCAAGGTCGCCTTCCTGCCCTGAAACAGCGTCGGATCGATCAGATAGGCGATCACGCACGGATCGTGCAGCGGGCCGCCCTCCATACCGTAACGCTTCATGTCGAAACGGTTGTAGAAATCCAGCATGCCGGCAACGCAACGGCCGACTGGCGTTCCAATGTCCGACAGACGGGCATGGCGATCGGTTGTGGTCAGCGCCTTGTGGGTGACGTCCAGACCCAGCATGGTCAGCTTGACGCCCGCGTGGACCACCACATGGGCGGCGTGGGGGTCGACCAGGATATTGAACTCCGCCGAAGGGCTGGTGTTGCCTGGGTTGAAGACGGTCCCGCCCATGAACACGACTTCGGCGATTTTCGGCAGGATCTCCGGCGCCTTGATGATCGCCAGCGCCACGTTCGTCATTGGCCCGATCGGGCAGATCGTGACCCCGCCGTCCTCCGCGGCAAGGCAGGTCTCGACGATGAATTCGACCGCGTGGCCCGGCTGCAGCGCCATCGTGGGATCCGGCAGGTTCGACCCGTCGATCCCGGTCGAGCCGTGCACCCATTCCGCCGTCATCAGCGGCCGCAACATCGGCCGCGGACAGCCGGCAAACACCTTGACGTCGGTCCGCTTCGCCACCTCGCAGATCCTGAGCGCATTGGTCGAGGTCAGAGCCAACGGCACGTTGCCGGCAACCGTCGTGATGCCCAAGAGGCCGATCTCGTCCGGCGAAGCCAGTGCAAGGAGGATGGCGACCGCGTCGTCCTGTCCAGGATCGCAGTCCAGAATGATCTTTCGTTGTGTCATGCGACGAGCAAAGCGAGCGCGGCAGACCCTGTCAAGCGCGACTCGCGCCCGAACCATCGCCGGTTGCAGAATTGTGCCCGGGTACGATCATGTCGCCGGGACGGTCTGGAACAGTTGGATGATTGCGTGGCTGATTCCCGCTCCGTTCTTTTTCGTCTTTTTTCGGCTGGCGTCCGAAAAACCCTTTATTTACGGCATATTAAGCGCGATATCCTAGTCTGAGACAGGGATATGAAAGGTGCTGCGTGCGCCCTCCACCCGTCGCGACGCGGCACCTGAGGAGGAGAAGCACCCATGGGCGTGTTCGCATCGGCCGACTTCGACAATCACGAACAGGTCACCTTCTGTCACGACGAGGCCACGGGCCTCAAAGCGATCATCGCGATCCACAACACCCACCGCGGCCCGTCGCTGGGCGGGTGCCGCATGTGGCCCTACGCCAGCGAAGACGAGGCGCTGACCGACGTGCTGCGCCTGTCGCGCGGCATGACCTACAAGTCGGCAATGGCGAACCTGGCGCTTGGCGGCGGCAAGTCCGTGATCATCGGCGATGCGGCGAAGCAGAAGACGGGCGCGATGATGCGCGCCATGGGCCGGTTCGTGGACTCGCTGGGCGGTCGATACATCATCGCCGAGGATGTCGGCACCAAGCCCGCCGACATGAACGAGATCGCCAAGGAAACGGCACATGTCAAAGGCACCAGCAACGATGTCGGCGACCCGTCGCCGGCCACGGCGCTGGGTGTGTTCGAAGGCCTGAAGGCGACCGTTCGAGAGCGGATGGGCACCGACGACATCGCCGGCTTGAGGGTCATCGTTCAGGGGCTGGGCGCGGTCGGGTACGATCTGGCGCGCCAACTGGCCGATGCCGGCGCGGATCTGGTCGTCAGCGACATCAATGCCGAGGCCCTGGCCCGGGCCGAGCGGGAGCTGGGCGCACGGATCGTTGCGCCCGATGCAATCTTCGGTGTGGAGGCGGATGTCTATGCCCCCTGCGCGCTGGGATCGACCCTGAACGACGACAGCATCCCGAAACTCAAGGTCAAGGCCGTCGCCGGATCGGCCAACAACCAGCTTGCCGAAGCGCGCCACGGCGCGCTGCTGGCCAAGCGCGAGATCCTCTACGCGCCCGACTATGTGATCAATGCGGGCGGCGTGATCTACATCTCGCACACCGGCCCCGCCTTCGACGAAACCCGCGCCCTGGCCCATGTCCGCGGGATCGGCGGCACGCTGACGGAGATCTTCCGCCGCGCCCGCCAGGACCGGGTCACCCCGGGCGAAGCGGCCGACCGCATCGCCGAGGAACGGTTCCGCCTCGCGCCTTCCGTGGCGGCCTAGCCGGACACGCTCATTCCGGCCCCGATGACGCGCCTTCGCCGTCGTCCTCCCGGCCAACATCCAGGCGGCGAACCAGCGCCTCCGCACGGTCAACCCGCCTGCCCAGCCGGTCGATTGTCTGCCATTGGCCGGCAATCACGTCGCTGAGGTCTCGGAATTCCGCTTGCAGGTGCGCAAGCGCCGTTTCCAGCGCAATCACGCGTCGTTCAAGCTCCGCCTCATCCATGGATCCGCCGCCCTTTCAGCGCCTGGCCGTGCCGGGGCGCGAACGGCGGATCGCCGAGGCCAGTACGATCACCGGGACGATCCCGGTCGCCACGATGGTCAGTGCGCCCAGAGCGCTCTGTTCCAACAGCTCTTCGGACGCGTACTGGTAGACATGGGTTGCCAGCGTGTCGAAATTGAACGGCCTGAGAATCAGGGTCGCCGGCAGTTCCTTCATGCAGTCGACGAAAACCAGCAAGGCGCCCGCAATCACGCCGCTGCGCACCAGAGGCAGATGCACCTGGCGCAGGGTCTGGAACGGGCCGTGCCCAAGCGTGCGCGACGCGTCGTCCATGCTGGGCGTCACCTTGGTCAAAGCCGCCTCGACCGAGCCCAAGCCGACCGCGAGGAAACGCACCACATAGGCGAACAGGATTGCCACGACGGTGCCTGAAAGAACAAGGCCGGTCGAGATGCCGAACAGGTCCCGCATCACCGCATCCACCGCGTTGTCGAAGGCGGCGAAGGGAATGATCACGCCGACCGCCAGCACCGCGCCCGGGACGGCATAGCCGATCGCCGCCAGCCGCGCCGCGGACCGCAACAGCGGCGTGCTGTGCAGTCGCTGGGCATAGGAAAGAAACACGCCCACGGCCAGCGCGCAGCACGCGGCGATACCGCTCAACACCAGGCTGTTGCCGGCAAAGCCCAGATAGGCCGGCGTCGCCGATTCGGAAAAATGCACGATCGCCATCCGCAACAGGGCGCCTGCCGGGACCAGGAAACCCAGGACCACCGGAAGGGCGCAGGCGGTCACGGCCGCCGCCGCGCGCCAGCCGCCGAGGCGATAGCGCGGCAAAGGCCTGATCCGGGTGGTGGTGTGGTGGTAGCGCTGGCCCCGCCGCGATACCCGTTCCATACCGACCAGCACAAGAACGAATCCCAGCATCACCAGGGCAATCTGCGCGGCACCGCCGGCGTTGCCCATGCCGTACCAGACTTCGAACACGCCCGCGGTCAGCGTGTGGATTCCGAAATAGTCGACCGTTCCGAAATCGGCCAAGGTCTCCATCGAAACCAGTGCCAGCCCTACCGCAATCGCCGGACGCGAAAGCGGCAGGGCGGTGCGAAAAAACCCGGTCCACGGCCCCTGCCCCAGCACCCGACTAGCCTCCAACAGGCAGACGCTCTGGGCCAGCAGGGCCGCCCGGGTCATCATGTAGACATAGGGGTAAAGCACGAAGGCCAGCACGAAGATGGCGCCGCCGTGGCTGCGGATCTCGGGGAACCAGTAGTCGCGTGGAGAGGCCCAGCCGAACAGGTTCCGCAGCAGAATCTGCACCGGCCCTGCATATTCCAACAGGTCAGTATAGACGTAGGCGACCACGTAGGCCGGCGCGGCGAACGGCAGGATCATCAGCCACTCGAAGACCCGCCGTGCCGGGAACTTGCACATCGTAACCAGCCAGGCGGTGCCGACGCCGATGATCACGGCCAGGGTGCCGACGCCGCCCATCAGGATCAGCGTGTTCTTCAGGTAACGCGGCAGCACGGTGGACAGGAGGTGCGGCCAGATGTTCTCGGTGGGAAAAAGCGCCAACCAGGCCACCGCCAGCATTGGCATCGACGCCAGCCCGGCCGCCAGACAGGCGCCGACGGTCCAGCGCAGATTCTGGCCGCCAAGCCGCCGCGGCGCGGGTGACGCCGCCGCAGTGGGTTCGGCAAGACTGGTCAAATTCCCCCCCCCCCCCCCCCCCCCCCCCCCCCCCCC
>Ga0209783_1000069_pt1 | contig 54887 bp, 53 predicted proteins | sample WorMetfiPIANOSA1_FD_187395 | JGI IMG/M metagenome (GOLD analysis project Ga0209783, IMG submission 187395) | Marine gutless worms symbiont microbial communities from Max Planck institute for Marine Microbiology, Germany - Olavius filocauda... | ecosystem: Host-associated > Annelida > Digestive... | reverse complement strand
CCAGGCTGATAGCATCATCCTTGAACTCTTGGGTGAAACTCCGTCTGGTTTTTTGAGTACTCATTGGACACCTCGCTTTCTGATATTTCGTTCTTAGCAAAGTGTCCGTTTCTTTTAAACCACATCACTTCTTACTTATTCGCATACTCCACCGCCCGGGTTTCCCGTATCACCGTCACCTTGATCTGGCCCGGAAACGTCAGGGTTTCCTCTATCTTCTTGGCCACGTCCCGGCTGAGCAGGGTGGCGTCTTCGTCGGTGATTTTTTCACTTTCCACCAGGACCCGCAGTTCCCGGCCGGCCTGGATGGCATAGGTATTGGCCACCCCGCGGAACGACTTGGCGATATTCTCCAGGTCCTCCAGCCGCTTGATGTAGTTTTCCAGCATCTCCTTGCGGGCGCCGGGCCGGGCCCCTGACAAGCCGTCAGCGGCCTGCACCAGCAGGGCATAGACGGAATTGGGCGGCACATCCTCGTGATGAGCGGCGATGGAATGCACCACCTTGCCGGATTCCCCGAACTTTTTGGCCAGGTTGGCACCGATGGTGGCATGCGGCCCCTCGACCTCGTGGTCCACGGCCTTGCCCAGGTCGTGCAGCAGACCCATGCGCCGGGCCAGTTTCTGGTTGAGTCCCAGCTCTGCGGCCATGACCCCGCACAGGAACCCGACCTCAACCGAGTGCTGCAGGACATTCTGGGCGTAGCTGGTCCTGAATTTCAGGCGCCCGAGATACTTGATCAACTCCCCGTGGATCCCGTGCACTCCCAGGTCGAAAGCCGCCTGCTCCCCGGCCTCCTTGATGGTCGCATCGACCTCCTTGGTCACCTTTTTGACCACATACTCGATGCGGGCCGGGTGAATCCGGCCATCGGAAATCAGGGTGGTGAGGGCCAAGCGGGCGACTTCCCGCCGCACCGGATTGAAACCGGACAGAATCACGGCCTCCGGGGTATCATCGATAATCAGATCGATGCCGGTAGCCGCTTCCAGGGCGCGGATGTTGCGTCCTTCACGCCCGATGATCCGCCCTTTCATCTCGTCGCCGGGCAGTTGCACCACGGACACCGTCCGCTCCGCAATAAAATCACCGGCATAACGCTGGATGGCGGTGGCCATGATGCGTTTGGCCTTCTTATCCGCCTGCTCCTTGGCCTCGTTCTCGATCCGCTTGATCAGCTTGGCCCCTTCATAGCGGGCATCATTTTCCATGGCCTTGAGCAAAAGCTCCTTGGCCTGGTCGGCCGTGAGGCCGGAGATCCGCTCCAACTGCTGGCGCTGCTCATCCAGAAGCCGGTTGTATTTGGCCTCTTTGTGTTCGATGTCCTCCTGGCGCTTTTTCTGGTTCCGGTCCCGGTTGTTGTATTCCCGGTCCCGCTGTTCGAACTTTTCGAGCTTGCGATCGATGTGCTCCTCTTTTTCAATCAGGCGTTTTTCCCGATTTTTCCAGTCCGCCCGGGTTTCCCGGGTCTCAAGCTCAAAATCATTCTTCATTTTGAACAGGCGATCCTTGGCCTCCAGCTTGGCTTCCTTGGCCAGGGTTTCGGACCGTCGTTCCGCATCCGCGATAATCCGCTGCGCTTCCTCATCGGCTACTTTGATTCTCCGGGTTACGCTTTTGCTCTTCAGCCAGTAAGATACGGCGGCGCCGACAACAAAAGCGGCCAACCCGATTAACACTTCATATATATTCATGTGATTCTCCAGTGATGTTTGCAGGTGCAGCGTCGGCCTGCTGTGTTTACCCGCGCAGCAAGTCCGGCCGGCCGGCCGGTACTCCTATAACCACCCGGTTTCTCCAAAAGGACCGTACGGGTGAATTTGGCCTGCCCAAAAAGGCAGGTGTTTGCTCTACTTCCAAAATTTTCAATAACTTGTAGAGAGGGGTTGGGTGGATCGTTCCGGGGGGAGCACCGGCCTTGCCGGAGTGGTTTTGAAATTGGCAGTGGAGCGAGCCCCTGCCTATGTTCCGTGTTGTCAGGCCTTTGAAACCGCTTTTCAAAGGTGGGCGCCCTGTAACTTCTTTAGGCTTTTCTGTACAAGCAGAACCTGCTCACCAAAACCAGTGAAGGCTCCCGTTCGTTGAGTGTTGGGACAAAGAACATCTTCCAATCACGAACACGGCAGGGGCAAATCCCTCCGCTATAACAACCTGCGATTCGGGGACCGGAGCTTGCGGCTGCGGACCCGGGTCCCGGGTTGTCAGGCCCGGTCATACTTTGCTGCCGGGTTTGGGGCAATCAACATACAAGCCAACGGTTCAGCCGGCTATGGCTGGTTCTCCTTCAATCTTCTCAGCCTCCAGCATCTGGAGCAACCGTTTTGATTGAACCTCAACATTATGCAACAATTCAGAGTAGTTATTCTTCAATTCAAAATTCTCGTTGGCTATATTAAGCGCAGCCGATATCAGAATAGCGATTTTCGCTTTTTCCGATTTCACTCCGGATTGCTGCTCCTCAATTCGGGCAATTTCACTTTCCAACTGGTCGGCCACAATCTGGGCCTGATTTGAATCCGTTTCGGAAGTGAAGGAAAAGGGTTGTCCGAATATGTTTATGGTTACAAGTTGATCCAAAGTGGCTCAATAACCCCGTCCGGTCTAATCTCAGTCTGCTTTTCAATTACTCGCCGCCGGTTTCAGCCAGTCTGGCCAGGAGATTGTCGATCCGACTGCGGATCTGCTCTTTTTCATGACTAAATTGCGCTTCCTGGGCAGCTTTCCCCTGGAGTTCTCCTTCCAGCCTCTCGATTTTATTTTTTAGTTCAGCGTTCTCCGATTCAAGGGTTCTGTAAGCGCCGATAAGGCGTTCAATTTTCCCTTCAATTTCCTCAAATTGTGCCAAAAGTACCTGATTGTCCAATCTATCTCCTCTTACTTAGACTTTCAATATAGTCGTTCACTCCACTGAAAGTCAAGCGGTTTCCCCCGGGGGGGCATCAGGCAGCTTAGAGGCAGGATATTATTTCAATTTCGGTCGGTTATGTCTGCAGCATCTGTTCCGCTCGCTCGAGCTCAGCCCGGGTATTGATACCCATTACCTCCTGGGCATCCTGCCCGATATCGACACCCAGTTGCAGTCCCCGGCGGCGTCCGATACCAACAATATCGGTCAGGTAAAACTCCTGCTGGGCATTGTCGGCCTTGACCTGGCCCAACACATCGTCCAGGATCGCTTTGCGAATGCAATAAATGCCTGAATTGATCAGGTTGACCTTTTTCTGGCGCTCATCGGCATCCGCCTCCTCGACAATGCCGATCAAGTTCGCATGACCGTCGAGCAGGACCCGTCCATACCCGGTTGGATTGCTCACCTGCACAGCCAGGACCGTGATATCATGCCGGGATTGCACGTGCCGGCTTAACAGGCCCTGGACGGTTGCCGGCGTCAGCAGGGGTACATCCCCGCACAAAATGACAACATGCTCGATCCCGGCCGCCAGATGCGGCAACGCACATTGGACCGCATGCCCGGTGCCGAGCTGCTCGGCCTGGGTGACAAACCCGGTATCGAAATTACGGGCTACCGCCTGCTGCACCTCGCCGGCCTGGTGCCCTACCACGACATGCACGTGGCCGGAGGCAATGGCCAGGGCCGTCTGGACCACGTAGTGGATCATGGGCCGGGCGTTGAGTTCATGCAGGACCTTGGCACGGTCGGAATGCATGCGGGTACTCTTGCCCGCGGCGAGAATGACTACTGCTGTATTTTCAATGTTACCGGTCATAGGCGTGTATTTTCCCTAAGAAATTATCTCAAAAAAGTCCTTTGCCCCAATCTCGGCGTTGGACGCTAAATTTAAATCCTCGAAATACTAAAGTATTTACCACGCTGGGCATTGGCTGCGCTGGCAACTCCGGTTTAAATATAGCACCCGCCTTGATATTAAACCAATTCGGTTCTCTACAAAGTTCCAGCTAAGGCATTTTGACATAAAAAGTGATGTAATTCGAAATCGAGATCGAAATCGGTATCGGAATCGGGTTTTCCGGGTTTGTGTCTTTCTTTCCCAGGCCGTCAATCGTCACTAATGTAACAACCACAACTGCCGATTTCGATTTCGATCCCGATAGCGATTTCGATAAAACCAATCAGTCTAGGCCCCCGTGGTTGGGAATATCTGATTCTTAGTATGTTCTGGGAGCGACTAAACCGCTCCAATAGATAACTGGAGTTTAATAGAGAACCGCGTAAACCAAAATCCAATTTTTTAGATAACCTCTAGAAAGGTTTTGCGTTCATCCGCGGCAAAAAGAAAGGGCGGACCAGGAAAAATGGTCCGCCCTTTGTTCCTAATATATCAGCATCCGGGTATACCGGGTTCAGGTCTGGTCGCTGCAGTCGGCATCTAAAGCAGGTGCCGTCTGCAGATGCAAACCCGGGTTAGGCGCCTTTCTTGCTGGCCAATTGAACCCGCATCATGGCCCGCGCCAGGGCGGCCTTGGCCCTGATAACATCCAGGGTGTTGCTGCCTTCGGCCAATCTTTCCTCGGCCCGGGTCAGCGCGGTTTGGGCCCGATCCAGATCAATATCGCGTCTGCGTTCGGCAGACTCGGCCAGGACAGTGACCTTGTCCGGCAGGGCCTCGGAAAATCCGCCGCTGACAAACACGTGCCGTTCGGTACCGTTGCTGTCGACATAGCGGATGTCACCGACCTTCAAGGAGGTCATGAACGGGGTATGCCCTGTCAGCACACCGAACTCACCCAGACTACCGGGGGCCATGACGATCTGCGCATCCTCATTGACAACATCCATGGAAGGCGTAACGATTTCAAGTCGAATATTTCCAGCCATATATTTATCCTCTGATAGTTATAGTGTTCAAGCGGTAACGTATGAACACTATTTATTCTGCTTCAGCGCTCGCCTTGGCGGCTTCCAGAACTTCATCAATCCCGCCCTTCATATAAAAGGCCTGTTCCGGGATATCGTCATGAATACCGTCACAGATTTCCTTGAACGCGGTAACGGTGTCTTCCACCTTGACGTATTTACCCGGCATGCCGGTAAAAACTTCCGCGACATGGAACGGCTGCGAGAGGAAACGCTGCATTTTACGGGCCCGTTCAACGGTCAGCTTATCTTCGTCGGAGAGCTCTTCCATACCGAGAATGGCGATGATGTCCTGCAGCTCTTTGTATTTCTGCAGCATCACCTGCACCCGGCGAGCGGTATTGTAATGTTCATCACCGATAACCGCGGGATCGAGGATCCGGGAAGTGGAGTCCAGCGGATCCACCGCGGGGTAGATGCCCAGCTCGGCGATCTGGCGGGAAAGTACCACGGTTCCGTCAAGATGGGCGAAAGTGGTGGCCGGCGCCGGGTCGGTCAAGTCGTCGGCGGGCACGTACACGCACTGGACAGCGGTAATGGAACCCTTGTCGGTAGAGGTAATCCGTTCCTGGAGACCACCGAGGTCGACAGCCAGGGTCGGCTGGTAACCAACCGCGGAGGGCATACGACCGAGCAGGGCGGATACTTCGGAACCGGCCTGGGTAAACCGGAAGATGTTGTCGATGAAGATCAGCACGTCCTGGCCCTCTTCATCGCGGTAGTATTCCGCGCAGGTCAGGGCGGACAGGGCGACCCGGGCGCGGGCTCCCGGAGGCTCGGTCATCTGACCGTAGATCAGAGCGGCCTTGGGCAGTACGCCGGAGTCCTTCATTTCGTGGTAAAGGTCGTTGCCTTCACGGGTTCTTTCACCCACGCCGGCGAAAACGGAGATACCACCGTGCTGCATGGCGATGTTGTTAACCATTTCCATCATGATAACGGTCTTGCCAACACCGGCTCCGCCGAACATCCCCATTTTACCACCGCGGGGGAACGGCACGAGCAGGTCGATAACCTTAACGCCGGTTTCCAGAACGTTTACCTCAACGTCCTGCTCGGTAAAGGCGGGCGCCGGGCGATGGATCGGCATCATTTTTTCCTGGCTGACCGGTCCCAGGCCGTCCACGGGGCGACCCACAACGTTCAGTACGCGGCCGAGGCTGGCCTCACCAACCGGCATCTGGATCGGAGCACCGGTATCTTTGACCGGCATGCCCCGGACGAGACCGTCGGTTACGTCCATGGCGATGGTCCGGACCACGTTGTCGCCCAGATGCTGGGCCACTTCAATTACGAGGTTGTCTTCCTCGTCACTGATGGCGGGGTTGGAAACAAGCAGAGCTGTAAGAATTTGCGGCAGTTGCCCCTGTTCGAACTCGACGTCGACAACAGGCCCCATAACCTGGGTTACTTTCCCTATGTTCTCTCCCATTCTATAGACCTCCTTCAAGGTTTTATTGCGATATGGTGTTAGCCTTTAAGGGCCTCGGCACCGCCGACAATGTCCATCAGATCTGCAGTAATGGCACTCTGCCGGGCTTTGTTGTATGTAAGGGTCAATTCCTCGATCATGTCGTTACATGCCTTGGTGGCGTTGTCCATAGCCATCATCCGGGCGGCATGCTCGCTGGTCGATGTTTCCAAGAGTGCCTTGAAAAGCTGCACGTAAATGTTACGCGGCAGCAGTTCGCCGAGCAGTTCGTCAGCGGAAGGCTCGGCGATATGTTCGGCCTGGTAGGGAACATCGGCGTCTATATCTTCCTCTTCCTTTTCAATGGCGGGAATCGGCAGCAGCTGCTGGGCGACCGGATCCTGTTTGGCCATGCCCAGAAACTCGGAAAAGATCACGTAGACTTCGTCGTAATCCCCGCCCAGAAAGCCGTCCACCAGCTTTTTCCCGGCCGTGGAAGCGACACTGAAGTCGAAAGTGGAGCCGACCACCCCGAGGTGTTCCTCGACGATGTCGCACCCTTCCTTCTTGCAGTAATCGCGGCCTTTCTTGCCAAAGTTGGTAAAGGAAAATGAGACGTCGGCACCCTCTTTTTCTTTAACGAGTGCCTCGGCCTTTTCAATTAGGTTGATGTTGAATCCGCCGCACAGTCCCCGGTCCGAGGTGCACAGGACAATGTGAATCTTCTTGACCTCTTCTTTGGGAACCAGCAGAGGGCTGGCTTCTTCACCGGCTTTTTCAGCCAGGCTGCCAAGCACTTCTCCAAACTTGCCGGCGTAGGGGCGAAACGCATCCATGTTCGCCTGGGCGCCGCGCAGCCGCGAGGTGGCCACCATGTTCATGGCCTTCGTGATCTGCTTGGTCTTTTTAACACCGGCTATCTTTAACTGGATATCTTTTAATGTCGGCATAAAGTAAAGCCCTTATGGTTAAAGTTATCTGTTTAGCACACCTGTTTAAGCCTGCTTTGCACGTGTCGTGCTACAGCTAACTTATTTGATCGTGTCCTTGAACTCCTCAGCATAAGCAGTCAGGGCTTCGTCCATCAGCTTGCCGATGTCATCCGTGATTTCCTGTTTGTCTTCGAGTTCGGTAAATACGGTCGGAAACCGGTCTTCGATGAACGGGTACAGGCCCGCTTCGTACTTGGCCACGGTGTCGGTCGGGTATTCATCCAGATAGCCCTTGGTACCGGCGTACAGGATGGTGACCTGCTTGGCCATGGAAAGCGGCTGGTACTGGGGCTGTTTCAGGATTTCCACCAGGCGCTGGCCACGGGTCAGCTGGCGCTGGGTTGCGGCGTCCAGGTCGGAGCCGAAGGCGGCGAAGGCCTCGAGCTCACGGAACTGGGCCATGTCCAGACGCAGGGTACCGGCCACCTGTTTCATGGCTTTCACCTGGGCGGCCCCACCTACGCGGGATACGGACAGACCAACGTTGATCGCGGGCCGGACACCGGCAAAGAACAGGGACGGTTCCAGGTAGATCTGGCCGTCGGTAATGGAGATAACGTTTGTCGGAATGTAGGCGGAAACGTCACCGGCCTGGGTCTCGATGATCGGCAGCGCGGTCAGCGAGCCGGCGCCCAGCTCATCATTGAGCTTGGCGGACCGTTCCAGCAAACGGGAATGGTTGTAGAAAATGTCGCCGGGGTACGCTTCACGTCCGGGAGGACGCCTGAGCAGCAGGGACACCTGGCGATAGGCAGCCGCCTGTTTGGAAAGGTCATCGTAAATGATGAGGGCGTGCTTGCCGTTGTTCATGTAGTATTCGCCCATGGCGCAGCCGGCGTAAGGTGCGAGGTACTGCAGGGTCGCCGGGTCGGAAGCACAGGCCGAAACGATGGTGGTGTACTCCATGGCGCCGTATTTTTCCAAAATGGCGTGGACCTGGGCCACCGAAGATTTCTTCTGTCCCGAAGCAACGTAGATGCAGTATACATCGGTCTCTTTCTGGGCCAGGATCGCATCGATGGCGCAGGCGGTTTTGCCGATCTGGCGGTCACCGATGATCAGCTCGCGCTGGCCTTTCCCAACGGGGGTCATGCCGTCAACCGCCTTGAGACCGGTGTAGCACGGCTCGTGAACGCCTTTTCTGGCAATAACACCGGGGGCAACCATTTCCACACGACTGGTCTCTGCGCCTTCAATGGGACCTTTGCCGTCAATGGGCGCGCCGGTACCATCCACAACGCGGCCGAGTACGGCCTCACCCACCGGAACTTCGGCAATTTTACCGGTCCGTTTGACCATGTCGCCTTCCTTGATGCCCATGTCGTCGCACATAATGGCAACACCCACGTTATCCTCTTCAAGGTTCAGAACCAGACCGAGGATACCACCGGGGAACTCAACCAGCTCGAGGGCCATGACTTTTTCAAGACCGTAGACCCTGGCAATGCCGTCACCGACAGAAAGGACAACGCCGGTTTCGCTGAGTTCAACCTTCTTGTCATAATCAGTAATCTGCTCTTTAATTATCTGGCTTATTTCTTCAGCTTTTAGTTCCATTAGACGCTCTCACCCCTCTTTAAAGATTCTCTCATATTAAGTAATTGTGCCTTGATGCTACCATCGAGAACAAGGTCGCCCATGCGGGTGACGATCCCACCGATCAGGCTGGCATCCTGTTCCACATCAAGAATAATATCTTTACCTGTCTTCTTGGACAGGGTTGCACGGATCTTTTCGACCGCTTCGGATGACAGTTCGGTGGCCGACACCACGCTGGCCCGGGCCACACCCTTCAACTCGTCCGCAAGCTTTTCGTAAAAATCGCTGATGCTGGCCACGAAGCCGATTCTGCCCTTGTCGAACAGCAGCAGCAGAAACGCGCGCATGACCGCAGATACATTTACCTTACTAATTAAGGTCTCCAATACTTTTTTGCGCCCGGCGGCATCATACAGCGGGTTGCAGATGGCCTGTTCGAGCTCGTCGCTCTGGCTGATCAAACCCGCCACACCGGCCAACTCGCCCCGGTAGGCTTCAGCATTGCCATCCTCTTTCCCGATAAGTAGAAGCGCCTTGGCATACCGTCTTGCTATCGCCAAATTTTTCACTATGCCACCACCTTATCTAAGTATTCGTCAACGAGGCTGTCCTGGTCATCATCGGAGATCTTGCTTTTAATGATCTCTTCAGCCTTTTCCAGGGCCTGATCGATAATCTCAGCCTGTATGTTATCCTTGGCCTTCTTGAACTCGTTTTCGATGTTCTTCTTGGCCTGCTCTTCCAGTTTCTCGGCCGTCTTTTCAGCTTCGGCCAGGATCCGGGCCTTGGCCTCTTCGCCCTGGCGCACATACTCGGCCACGATTTCTTCGGCCTCGCCTTCCAGGGTGGCAAGTTTCTCATTGTACTTGGCCAGTTCCTCTTCGGCCGCCTTTTTCTGACCTTCGAGTTCTTCCAGCTGTTCCCGGATGCCCTGGATGCGGGCATTGAGGGCCTGGGTGAGCGGTTTCTTTAAAAGGAAAAACAGGGCGATGGCCAGTACGGCGAAATTCATTAACTTATAGGTATCGGTTTTCAGCCAATGGGATTCGCTGGCGGCCATTGCGGCGCCGGCAAACCAGAGCAGGAAAACCGCCGTGATACCCAGTACGGTTAAAAGCCGTTTCCTGAGTGTAACAGATGCATTCATTAAATGGCCCCCCCCAGAATCTTTTGACCAATGGCGCCGACGAAGGAATCCAGTTCAGCCTTCAGGGAGTCCCTGACCGCATCGGCTTCCTCGGCGATCTTGGCTTTCACCTCGGCCAGGTCGGCCTGCGCCTTTGAGTTTATCTTTTCAACGATAGCCATTTCCTCCTGGGCAGCCTCTTCCAGCATGGCTTTCTTCTGCTCAACCCCGTCGGTCCGCGCCTTGCGGATACCCTCTTCAAAGGCCGTTCCCTTCTCTTCCGCATCGCTGTTGGCGGTCTTGACGCCTTCTTCCAGGTCAGAGACATGCACCTTCCGTTGCTTCAGGACATTGCGGATGGGTTTGTAGAGAATCACGTTCAACGCCCAGATCAGGAACAGGAAATTCAGGATCTGAATAAAAAGCGAACTGTCAATGCTGATCAGTGCGCTGGCAGCCATTGCATCACTCACAGTACACAGTGAAAGGGTCACCATGAGCACCGCTGTTCTGGTGAACCACTTTCCTAGAATACCAGCAACCTCCATAAGGTCCTCCATCGCCGATTTTGTTGCAGGGTTAATAAGAATTTGGGTAAATCAGGACCCAACTGTCCTGAAAAATCCCCCGGTCTATATCATCTGGCCTATTGAAATGTCAAAGGTTTTTTAACTGAAATCATACCCCTGAAATAGCCATTCGAATGTAAATATCACTAAAAATTAGAGTGTCTTTAGCGAAACCCCTGATAGCCGCGGCATTCCCGGCTGAACCAGCCGAACCGGGCCAAATGAATCGACCTCAAAAACGGAATCCAACTCAAGGTTTAGGCCCGCGCAGTGTCGCAAAAAACAACAGCCGTGGCATCTATACCTATTATATGTAAAGGGGCACAGCCCTATTTCTTGGAGCGCCCGGAAGGATAAAATGATGAAAAGGCAAGAGGCCAAGCCAGGGGGTGGTTTCTAGTTCGAGATAATATATAGCCGGATGCAGCCTTAAGAAATGAATATTGGCCCAATATTATAGCGGCCGTGAATAGCGAACCGGATTTTTCACACAGATAGAAGCTGAGCTGGAGAGTGATTTTGGGTTCGAGATCAAGGCGGCCGGGGGTTCGCTTCTGGAGGAAATGTTCTTTTTCAAAAACCAGATGCTGTCTTGGGAAATGGATTTTGGCCCAAGGTCCCGTCTTCGCTTTGCAAGCTTCGCCGGACAAGCAAGGCGGACGTGATTTTCAATCCCGAGGAATACGAGTGGTATTTTGAGGGATTGAAAATCGCGCCCAACGCGGAGATTGGGCCAAAAGGCGTTTCCCAAGACAGCATCTATTCGAACATGTATCTGCGCATGCTAACATTCATCAAAAGTCCGATCCCCATCATCACCGCAATAATCGACGACCCCCCATAACTGATAAACGGCAGGGTCACCCCCACCACCGGCATCAGTCCCATCACCATGCCGATGTTGATGACCACCTGCCAGAAGATCATGGCGGTCACCCCGACGCTGAGGATGGTGCCGAAAGGATCCCGACAGCTCTGGGCAATGTTGAGGCCCCACAGGATCAACAGGAAAAAGAAGATGAGCAGCAAGCCGGAGCCCACCAGGCCCCACTCTTCGGCCAGGACGGAAAAGATGAAGTCGGTATGCTGCTCGGGCAGGAAATCCAGCGCGTTCTGGGTCCCTTTCAGGTAGCCCTTGCCGGACAGCATGCCGGACCCGATGGCGATCTTGGATTGGATGATGTGGTAACCGGCACCCAGAGGGTCACTTTCCGGGTCCAGGAAAGTGAGGATCCGGCGCTTCTGGTAGGGCTTGAGCAGAAACCAGACCAGGGGGACGGCCACCATGCACCCGGACACGATGGTGATCAGGGCCCGCCGTTCGATCTTCACGAACACGGTGATGGAAAGGGCAATGAGCACCACGACCATAGCGGTGCCCAGGTCCGGCTGGCGTACGATGATGGCAAACGGGATGAGGACCAGAATCATGGGCCGCACCAGTTCCCGCAGTGACAGGCCCCGGGTGTTGACCGTCTTGGCATAGTACCGGGCCAGGATGATGATCACCCCGATCTTGACCAGTTCGGATGGCTGCAGCGACGCCGGCCCGAGTTCCAGCCACCGACGGGAGCCGCCGACGTATTTGCCGAACCACTCGACCCACAGCAGCAGGACGATGCAAATCCCGTAGATCACGTTGCCCCACTGCTCGAAGGTTTTGTAGCTGAACAGGAACACCCCGATCATCAGCACGAACCCGATACAAAACCAGACCGTCTGTTTCAGGAAAAAAGCGCTGTAGGGGTTGGCAGTGCCCGAGTTCACGGCGCTGTACAGGGTCAGCAGGCCGGCGCCGCCGATCAACACGACGAGGCCGAGCAGTCCCCAGTCAAAAAATTGGGCTAGTCGCCGGTCAAACATATCAGTTCTTCTTCCCCCCCTTGAGGTAGGCCAGGATCATGTCCTGGGCAATGGGCGCGGCTGCACTGGAACCGTGTTCACCGTGCTCGACGATGACCGCCACTGCAATCTGCGGGGCCTCCGAGGGCGCGTAGGCCACGAACCAGGCGTGGTCTTTAAAGCGGTCCTCGACTTCGGTCTCCTCCTCTTCCTCGTCGGTCTTCAAGGCCACGACCTGCGCGGTGCCGGTCTTGCCGCTGATATTGATGCCCTTGGTCCGGATCCGGCGCGCCGTGCCTGCCTCGCCCTGGACCACGTCGAACAGCCCCCGCCGCACCAGGGCGAGGGTGGTGCTGGTCATGGAGAGACGGCCGGCCACCTCGGGTTCACCTTGAAACACCGTCTCGCCCTCGGCCGTCTCGATGCGGTCAAGGATCATCGGGCGGTAGCGTGTGCCGGCATTGGCGATGGCCGCCGTCAGCACGGCCATTTGCAGCGGGGTTACCAGGTTGTAGCCCTGGCCGATGGCCACCGACAGGGTCTCGCCCTGCTGCCAGGGAATCCCGTAGCGCCGCTTTTTCCAGGCAGCGGTGGGGATCAGGCCGGATTTCTCACGATCCAGGCGGATCCCGGTGCGGGTCCCCAGGCCGCTGGCCTTGGCGTGCCAGGCCAGGCGGTCGATGCCGAGCTTGAGGCCGACCTGGTAGAAAAAGACGTCGCAGGACTGCTCGATTGCCTGGATGACATCCATCTTGCCGTGGCCGCCCTTTTTCCAACAGCGCGACACCCGGTTTCCCAACTTGAACCAGCCGGGGCAATGGAAGATGGTATCTTCGTCAATGACCCCCTCTTCCAGCCCGGCAATGGCCGTCACTATTTTATAGGTAGAAGCCGGCGGATAGGTCCCCTGGATGGCCTTGTTGACCATGGGGTGATCCGGGTTCGAGTTCAGGGCCCGCCACGCCCTGGCGGACATGCCGTCCACAAACGCGTTCTGGTTGTAGGCCGGGCTGCTGGCCAGGGCCAGGATGCGGCCGGAATCCGGCTCGATGGCCACGGCCGCCCCGACCTGGCCGGAAAGCCTGGTTTCCGCCCGGGCCTGCACCTTCTGATCCAGGGTCAGGATCAGGTTGTGCCCCAGCTGGGCCGCCACGGTTTTAAGCGGCCGGATCACCCGTCCCCGGACATCCACTTCCACCTGGCGGCCGCCGTGTTGGCCCCGCAGGTAGTTTTCATGGGCTTTTTCCACCCCGAACTTGCCGATGAAGTCCCCGCTGCGGCTGCCCGGGTACTTGCCGGATTTGAGCTCGGTGGCGTTGATTTCGCTGAGATAACCGATCAGGTGCGCGGCCCCATGCTTATCCAGGTAGTGCCGGCGGGGTTTGACGTTGACGGTAATCCCCGGCAGGTCGAACTTGTGCACCTCGATGGCCGCAAGCGTGTCCCGGGAGATATCCTGCCGGATCAGGATGGGCTTGCAGGCTCCTCGGCCGCGCCCCTTTTTGATCTTTTGCTTGAGTTCTTCTTTGGGGAAATCGGTGTAAAAGGCCAGCTTCTCCAGGGTCTCTGCGACCGATTTGGCGTCTTTGAGGGTAATGTAAATATCGAACGCCGGCCGGTTGTCCGCAATGCGCATGCCGTTGCGGTCGAATATCAACCCCCGCGAGGGCTCGATATTCTGCAGGCGGATCCGGTTGTTCACCGAAAGATGCCGCAACCGCTCGCCCTCGACCAGCTGCAGGTAAAACAGGCGCGTAAACAAAATGACAAAAGCAGCCACCGCAATCAGCACAACACTGATAATGCGCTGCTTGAACCATTCGCTGTCGACGGTGTTTAGGTAGGTTGTCATCGTTTACGCTATCTGTGCGGTTCCAATTGTAACCCTGCCGCAGAGTTATTAATAAAATCGAGGATAGCTATTAGCTGTTAGCTATTGGCTTTTAGGTCTAAACGCCTTTCTGACCTCAGACCTCCGTCCTCATGGTCTCAGCCCCCCGACTCCCGACTCCTTGGTTTTCTGACATCTGACCTCTGACTTCCGACCTCTGGTCTTCACCCTCCTCTGACCTCAGATCTCCGACCTCATGCTTTCAGGCTCCCGACTCCTTGGTTTCTGACATCTGACCTCAAACTTCCGACCTCATGGTCTCAGCCCCCAGACTCCCGACTCCTGCCTGCCGGGCGAAGCTTCATGCGAAGCCTGGACCCCAGGTTCTCCGTCCTCTGACCTCAGACCTCCGTCCTCATGGTCTCAGCCCCCAGACACCCGACTCCAGGAATATCCTTCCAGCTAACAGCTAACCGCTAATAGCTAATAGCCGTCAAGCCTCTGCCTCCGCAATCTTCCTCGAGATCCACCTGGTCCAGCTCAGATGGATCCCGCGGATCAGCAGCAGGAGAATCGGTCCGGTGAAAAGGGCCCAGAGCAGCTGCACCGTGATTGTCCGGCCCAGTCCCAGCGGCAGGGCTGCGTCCGGGTTACCGAGCTTGACCGCCCCCAGAAACACCAGGTTTTCCAGCAGCACCCCCACCACTACGATAAAAGGCAATAGCAAGGTGTTTTTAAAATGCAGAAATCCGATCATCCAGGCGATGACGCCGTAAAGCCAGAGATACGTGGTGCTGTAGATCCCGAAGGCCCCGCCGGAGAGCGTGTCCATGGCAATCCCGAGACAGAGGACCACGGGCAGGCCCTCCTTGATCGGCCGGAAAAGCCCGATGTAGACCACGAAAGGTATCAGCAGGTCATAGAAATTACCCAGCCAGGCCACCAGCGGAAACAGGGTCGTCTGGATGACGATGCACACTAGGCAAATCAGTATGTAGATGAAGGTGGTCATAAGAAAATCAGGTTCCCCGTCCTCCGACCTCAGACTTCCGACTTCGTGCTTTTAGTCTTTAACCCTTGAACCCCTGAACCTTTGAACCATCAGGAGCTATTGCTCCTTCTCAAAAAACAACTTCTCCGGTGGATTCAGCACCACCAGGACCTCTTCCAGTTTCTCGAAATCGACATAGGGGGTAACTTCGACCTCCTGGAAAATCCCGGCGCTGCTGCGGATGACGTTCGAGACCACGCCGACCCGCAGTCCCTTGGGGAACACGCCGTCCAGGCCCGAAGAGATGAGGATGTCGCCCATCTGGACATCGTGTTTCAAGAGCACATACTTGAACACGCACTGCCCGGCGGCCGCCCCGGTGACCAGGCCGCGGGCCCGTGACCTTTGGACCAGGGCATCGACGGCGTTGTTCTGGTCGATGATCAGCAGGACTTTGGCGTAGGACCCGGCCACCTCCATGACCTGGCCGGCAATCCCGGCCGGTACGACCACCGGCATGCCCTTTTCCACGCCGTCACGGACGCCTTTATCCACGATGATGGTCTTGAACCAGGCCGAGGGATCCTTGCCGATGATAGCGGCCGCCAGGACCTGGCGGCTGATGGATTTCTGGAAGTTGAGCAGGCTTTTGAGCCGCTGGTTGGTCAGCTCGACCTCGTTCAGCTGGTGGCTGCGTTCGAGGGCCTCATCCAGCTGCCGCCGGAGCTGGTCGTTTTCGCGGGATACGGAAACCAGGTAGAAGTAGTGCTCCCAGACGCCTTCGACGAAACGCACGGTCTGGGTGACGGCTTTTTGGAACGGAGAAACGACGTAGATGGCCAGGCGACCGAGTCCGTAGGCCGGATCGCTGGTCCGGCTGCTGATCGCAAGGATTATGACGTTGACCGCGATCACTGCGATCAGGCCGACAATCATCATCGTTCGTCTGGAAAACATCGATTATGTAATCATCACCTGTTTGAGAATATCGATACTGTCGATGGCCTCGCCCGAGCCCAGGGCGACGGTGGAAAGCGGGTCCTCGGTGACGGTAATGGGCAGGCCGCTCTCTTCCATCAGCAGTTTGTCGAGGTTTTTCAGCAGGGCGCCGCCGCCGGTGAGCACAATGCCCCGGTCGACAATGTCTGCGGCCAGTTCTGGGGGGGTCTGTTCGAGGGCAATCCTCACCGTCTCGACAATGGCATCGATCTGTTCGGAAATGGCGATCCGGATCTCCTCGCTGTCGATGGCCAGGATCTTGGGGATACCGGACACCAGGTCCCGCCCTTTGACCTCGATGGTTTCCAGGTCCGCAGAATCGGGATAGGCATTGCCGATGGCGGTTTTTATGATTTCAGCAGTACGTTCACCGATGAGCAGGTTGTACTTGCGCTTGATGTACTGCATGATAGCTTCATCCATCTTGTCCCCGGCCACCCGCAGCGAGCGGCTGTAGACGATACCGGCCAGCGAGATCACCGCCACTTCGGTGGTGCCGCCGCCGATGTCGACAACCATGTTACAGGTCGGCTCGGTAATGGGGAGCCCGGCCCCGATGGCGGCGGCCATGGGTTCCTCGATCAGGAACACTTCCCGGGCGCCGGCCGATTCGGCCGATTCGCGCACGGCGCGTTTTTCAACCTGGGTGATGCCCGAGGGCACGGCGATTATGATGCGCGGGCGCATCAGACGACGCCGGTTGTGGACCTTGGTGATAAAATGGCGCAGCATGGCCTCGGTGACCTCGAAGTCGGCGATGACCCCGTCGCGCATGGGACGGATGGCCACGATGTTGCCGGGTGTCCGGCCGAGCATCTTTTTGGCTTCCGAGCCGACAGCCAGGACGCGGTTTTTGGTGCGGTCAAGCCGAACCGCCACAACGGAGGGTTCGCTTAGAACAATGCCTTTGCCTTTCACGTAAACGAGGGTGTTGGCCGTGCCCAGGTCGATGGCCAGGTCGCTGGAAAATACGCCTAAAAGTCCGTCTAGAAAGCTCATGGTACCTCTACTTGAATAGCTATATGAGTGATCAGGGAGTGCGCTGTAGTGCAGTGCCCCGCTGCGGCTTCAGTTCAATCCGTTTCCAAATAATCGCAACAATTTCATATCCCAATGAAATTAATTGGAATCTCTAACAAAAATATCCAGGTCTGACAAGGGAAATATTGCGGTGGTCAGGGGGATTATCCTTACTATTTTCAATCTGTTTTAGCGTTTTAGGCTTCACTCAGGCCAGTCCGAGTTCCTGTACGACCGTATCGTGCAATTTGGGTCGGAAGGATCGGATGCCGTCGTTGAATCGATACGGATGGACCCGATTGGTCAGCAACACCACCACCAGCCCTCGTTCAGGATCAGCCCAGAATGAAGTACCCGTGAAACCCAAATGCCCCACGCTGCTGTCGGAAAAATACTGCCCCGAACTGGAATCGGGCCGGGTAGGCACATCGAAACCCAGGGCGCGGCCGTCACCGGTGCGTTCGAAATAGCGGCAGATGGTTTCGGAAGTGAACGGTCCCGAAAGGTCAGTGCCGCCGTTAGCCAATAAAAGCGCTTCCATCAACGCGCAGACTTCTACGGCGGTCCCAAAGAGGCCGGCCTGCCCGCCGACACCGCCCATGGCCCAGGCATTGTCGTCGTCCACCTGCGCTTTCAACAGGCGATTGCGCCAGGGACACAGCTGGGTAGCAGCAAACCGCTCCACGGGAGGCGCCACAGACCAGCGATCAAGATAGAAAAGATCTTCGACATTCAGAGGATCGTACACCTCAGCATTGACGTAGCGATCCAGCCACTGCCCACTTAGTTCTTCTACCAACCAGGCCAAAATCATGAATCCCAGATCGCTATAAATGGTCTGTTTGCCGGGGTTCGCGTCCAAAGGCTCGGTATTTAATAGTTCCCGCAGCTTTGTATTTCTCTGCTCGCCGGGAACCTTCATCAGTTCTATGAACCACGGCCGCCAGTCCGGTAGACCGGAGGTGTGATTCAAAAGCTGCCGAACAGTTATCTTCTCTTTGCCGGAACCATCCAGGGCGGGAAGTAATTCAATGATAGGCTGATTCAACTCAAGTTTCTTCGCATGCTCCAGCGTCATGATAGCCGGGGCTGTGGCTAAAGGTTTTGTCAGGGAAGCGAGGTCAAAGAAGGTTTCGGTTGTCATTGCTTGGCCCGCGAAGATATCCGCCTGGCCAAAGGCTTTGTGGATGGCGAGTTTGCCTTTGAGGGAGACAGCAATGACAGCACCAGGAAAGATGGCAGAGTCGATGGCCTCAGAGATTAGATTTTCTGTATCTTTCATAACAAACTGAACTGTAGTGCTACTTTATCAAGCAAATCAGTTGGACGGCCAACTTTAAATACGAATTTCGAAATAAGAAACTCGAAACAAATTCTAAATTCTAATTAATAAATGACAAAAACGAATAGCGTTCCGATTTAAATGGTTCTGTTTCTATTTTTGATCATTATGATTTGCATCTTATTGTTTCGGATTTCGATATTCTAATTTCGGATTTAATTTGGCATGGAGCTATATTCACAGGAACTTCAGTATAGCTTGTTCTGTATCCAATTCCACCTCAACCCCCACAGGTACTGCAAAATTGCGGGCGCCATGCCCAATGGGAAAGCCGCATAGAATGGGTCCTTCAAAGCCCTCAAAAACGTCTTCAAAGACTTTCACAATCTCTTCGCCATCCCCGCAATCTTTAAACGCCCCCAACACAATCCCAGTCACATTCTCAAAACAACCGGCCATGCTCATCTGGGTCAACATCCGGTCGATACGATATGGTGCTTCGTTTACATCTTCGAGCAGAACGATCTTCCCACTGAAATCTGGGGTAAACTCTGTGCCCACAAGGTGGCAGAGAGTTGCCAGGTTCCCGCCGGTTAAAACGCCGTTAGCCTCGCCTGGATTGATAACCACAGGCTCTGCCGGCTCAATATCCGCGGGCCCATCACCACACAGCACCTGTTTATACCGCACTTTACTTTCATCATCGGCAAACCCCAGAGACGTCACCACCGGTCCGTGGATGCCGGCCAGGCCGCAATGCTGGGACAGGGTTGTCAGCAAAGCAGTCACATCAGAAAACCCAATCAGCATTTTAGGATTTACACTGATCAGATCATAGTCCAAATACGGTAGCACCCGCAAACAGCCGAAACCACCCCGGGCGCAAATGATCGCCTTTATCTCATCCCTGGCAAAAAGGCTGGTGAGTTGCTTGGCCCGATGCTTGTCCGGTCCGGCCATATGACGATCGCGTTTATACACATCATCATCCACCACCGGCACGAAGCCCATCGTGCCAATGACCGCCAAGCCCCGTTCGAATTTCTCGATCTCAAACGGTCCAGCCGGCGCGGCAATCCCGACCTTGTCACCCTCTTTCAATGATTCCGGTATGATTATTTCAGGTTTCATATTTCGACACGGGTCAGTCTTCGCTCTTCAAGCTTCGCCCGACAAGTCCCACGGTTTAGTTGATTTTGCACTCTCAGACGTCTGACCTCCGACGGCCGACCTCTTGGTCTCCGTTTTCCGACGTCCGACTTCCTGCTTGCCGGGCGTAGCCTTAGCGAAGCCTGGACCTCTGGGTGTTAGGCTTTCAGCCTAAACCCCATATATCACCTATCTTTCCAAATAGATACCCCTTCCAACCCATCCTCAACATGGAATTGGAGCAACAAAATCCCCAATAATCTCAAATATTTTCAAAATTGAAGCTGGAGCAGGAAATTAGTATATTGACAGGGTTAAATGGAGCTGTTAAAAAGTCGGTTTGTGTCGGGGCGTAGCGCAGTCTGGTAGCGCACTTGAATGGGGTTCAAGGGGTCGGAGGTTCAAATCCTCTCGCCCCGACCAAAATTACCAATAATTAAGGCGGGTTAGCAACAGGGCTTTCCCGCCTTTTTCTTTAGTTTTGCTCCTGAGGGAGAAAAGAGGGAGAAAAATTCTTTACGGTCTATAACCTACTGTAATTTCATACCAATGTTCAAAATAGCAATAAGTAAATCCTCCTGTCTATAAACCAAGATCAAACTTCGCCTTTCAAATATGTTATCATTTCAGATGGTTAGATTAACATTGTCCAGAAGAGCACTTGATTCTGCCTTTCAAGTCCACCCCTATCTCTTTACATGGTAATATGGCTTGGACATCATATCAGGGCTGAAAATGGTATGCAGACACCATCACTCTTCCACCTCATACCCTATACTCTTATAGCTTTTCACTCGGCGTTCATACATTCTTGCTAGCATTGCTTCATTGAAATCAACATAATCGTATATAATGACCTCTTTTTTCAAGTAATGGTTACGATGCAAACGCCCCGCATATTGAGCCACAGTTCCTTTCCAAGAGACAGGTAACGTTAGGAATAAAGTATCCAATCTGGCTTCATCAAAGCCCTCTCCTAAATATCGTCCTGTCGCCAGAATCAAATTTGAATCGTTCTCTGTTACAGACTCAAGTTTATCCATTGCAGCCATTTTTTGGCGCTTGCCCATTCCGCCCTTGAAAACAATTATGTTTGAGACATTATCTGCCAGCAAAGCTTTTAACTTATCAAGGTGATCTTTTCTTTCAGTCAGCACGACTGGGAAACGACCAGCTTTCACTGCAGCACTGACATCCTTCACAATCAATTCATTTCTGCTGTCATCGCCAGCAAGCGCTTTATAGACCCCCTGCATGGCTCCATAAGATTTGGAATCAATTGCTACAGGTAATATGAACTTTGTTTTTCTTACAATCACGCGATGCTTAAAGGATCTGGATAGTGCCTGTTTCTTATCGCTAACCCGATACCGAACTGGCCCGCAGTTCATATAAATGATAGGATGATGGCCATCTTTTCTGACAACTGTTGCTGACAGGCCGGTCACATATTTTGCCTTGCACTGCCTGGCGACAATCTCAAAACTACGTGCAGAGATATGGTGGCATTCATCTACTATCAAGTGACCATATTCACAGACGATATCGTCCACAACGCTTTTCTTGCTTAGACTCTGAATCATGCAAACATCAACAATACCACTGGGGTTACGTTTTCCACCGCCAATCTGACCAATTTGCTTTTTATCTAAATCAGTAAACTCTGCCAATCGAGCTTTCCATTGTTCCAGTAGCTGTTTTCTATGAACAAGGACTATAGTGTTAACCTCACGTTTGGTAATCAAGTATGCCCCAATGACTGTCTTACCAAATGCTGTTGAGGCAGAAAGAACGCCAGTCTCGTTTTGTAGTAAAGCGCTGGCTGCCTTCTGCTGCTCCGGTGTTAGTTTTCCTTTGAAGTTAATTCCAATGGGGAAACCTTCATTGCGTTCATCTTTGATTGTGTGTCTGATACCTATCGAATCAAACAGTTGCAGGATTTCTTCAAGGCATCCTATGGGAAGTCCAAGATATTTAGAAAAGTCTTCACAGCAGCTAATAATTCTTGGCTTATCATAGGTCGGAAATCGCATCGCTTGAGCTTTGTAAAATTCTGGGTTCTGGAAAGCCGCAATACGTATCAAACGGTTGATTAGAGCCGGCGGAAGATTAGCCTTGGGGATATAAATCTGGTTCCCTAAAACCGCCTGGATAATATCAGGCAAATCACCGGCTATATCTGCTTGTCTTTGCTCACCTGATGGTGGATCAAGCCAGGGTTTATCCGAATCTTCATCAGTTACGACCGCCCTTACCCCTAAAACCCCATCTGCCATATTTGCATGTTCAATTATTTCTACGACTTTATCTTTCGCCATCCGGTCAATAGAAGAAAGGAAGGTCCACTGATCTGGATAAGCGGTAAAGTCGTCGTCAACAAAAACTGTATCCCCAGATTCTCTCGGTTTTTGTTGAAGCGGTAGTGCAATCAGATTACCAAATCCTCCTTTGGGCATAGTGTCCTGACTTGGGAAAAAGCGATCATAAGATTCAAATCCCAGTTCAGGCCTACGATCCATAGCAACGGTAAGCATCAATGCAGCCAGTTGCCTCGCTAATCGTGCCTGAATCGGTTCAGAGAAAAATATCCAGACGTGAGCCCCATTTCCGGATCGAGATCGTTCAACGGCAACTGGCACTTTGCTCTTTCGACATGCTGAGACATATGCCCTGACATCTTGTCTCCAATGTTTTTTATCGAAATCTATCGCAACGAACCAGCAAGTTTCATCAAGTAGAAGCGGGTACACACCTATCGTGAAATCTTTAGTTGATCTCGGTTTCGCCAGGTCTCGCCCAACAAGGTGGTTTTTGATCACCCCATCTTCGACGGGCAAAAAAGCCCTAACTTCGCAATCAGCACATTTGATTTTAGGCTTTCTGCATAGCCCTCTAACCCATTGATTTTTACACTCCGGCTGGTATCCAGATTTACCACTTCTTGCGCTTTCAAATCTTCGCGGGAACACATCATCACGTCCTCTAAATAATTTTTTGAAAAGTTTTATCTTCTCTTTTTCAGGGGATTCGTGATTTACTCCATAAGGGTTTATGTTTTCCGACACTCCGATACAGTAACTAATTCCTGATTGTGCTTTGGATCGCAACTCTTCTAGCTTGGCCAACAATCTTCTTCTGCGCTGGTCAAGCTCAGCAAGCTCCTTCTCGGCGGCCTCAATCTGCTTTTTATTCGATAAGGACTTTTTAATTTGATGTAATTTGCACTTGCCAACAAGTTATTTCCACGGGCCGCCAGGCTTCCATACCATTTCAGGCGCCTCTGTTTCGGTTGAGTGCTTAATTGGTATCATCAAAAAGCTACCCAATGTTGATATGACTTGCTCGAAATCAGCCGACACGTACGAAATGTCATTCTTACTTAAAAACGCCCGCCACTGAGCCTGCTTAGCCGGATCAGATGCAAAATCTTCAGTGAGCGGCAAAGGCTTGGTTGCAGGCAATTCAGTTCTACGCCTCTCAAAAGTAGTCTGAATAGCAGCGGTCAGCGTTTTACTGTCAAAGGAAAATAACCGTGATAACCACAACAGGTCAAAAAAGTCTTTCATCCGGCTATTGCGGATTCCCAGAACTACAGCAGCCTGCAGTTTTTCGGCAACAACTGTCTCTTTGGGATATGTACTGACTTGGCCCACCGGAAAATCAAGAAGCGATGGATATTCTAAAAATTCTAAGTGGGGTGAAATTGCATCTCCAAACGCGATATCAATCTGTATGGGTACCCTGACCTTTCCAAGGTAAACAGGGATTTTTACTCTATACCCATCGTAATCCAGATCTTCCCTAATATCTTCTATGGTTAGGTTTTCAGTATCAAATACCAGACCGTCCGGCGCAACCTCCGACAGGCAAATTTCCGTTATTGCAGTTCTTAAATTACCGGGAGTAGCATCACCATAACCTAGCAGATCAAGATCCCGAGTCGGCCTATAAGGCTCGTTTGTCCATGACATTAGAAGCAGTGCACCCTTAAGAATGAATTTTTCAGCATGTAATGACTTGGATAGGCGATACAGGAATCTTTCTAGGGCATAATGCGTCAAGCAGAATTGATAATCGACCTTGCGCCTTTTGCTAACATCCAGCAACCGCTGACGGACCGAATGCTCAATGTTTTTTATATCAGGATTCATGTCATAGCTTCCATATAAGGTCTCATAATGTTAGATACGCGACATACCCGTGCAAAATGCCAGAGGTCATCACTGTTGCACTTTTTTTCACGCTGGCACTCTCTAAGGGCCTCAAGGGCCACATCCAGGCCGATTTTGTTGCGATATTTAAAACAATCCGCAACAGTTTTAGCAGGACAGTAAACCTTTACCGCTACACCCTGAATCGTATGGGCTTCAATCCCTTCATGAAATGCTTTTCCAGAAAACTCAAAGATCCTAAGGGGCAGATCTTTAAGACCCGCCTCCCACTTGCCTCTTTCGACCGCGATCCAGACCTGGAAAGGAAGCTGTGTCGTAAAATTATGAAAACTCAGAGCTGAAAGCAGGCAGGCAACGCCGTGTGGGAGTCTTTTAGCAGCCTGAACCATGGTAAAGTGCTCGGTAATGTCACTTTCTGCAATTTGATAGAGGCCACGGCTCACTCTCTCCAGATGTCCGTCATGGACCAGTCGGGAAAGGTATACCCGTGGAATACCGAGATCGCCCAGTTCCCGCGAACGAATCATCCCTTTTTTACGGACATAATCAATCAGTTTTCGGGACAGGTTTTCTTGAACCAATGTTACACTTCATCCTCATTTTTATTTTTTTGAGTAGTATATGTAACACTTGTCACAAGTGTCAAGTATCAATTTAGACTAACAAACCTAATACCCGAGGGAGAAACAGAGGGAGAAATCTGGACAGCCTACATGCACAACTCACTGCAATTACAACCATTATGCACAGCATGCACATTTCAGGAATTAATCAGGGCGATAGGGATATAGTCTGTTTATTCAGTGGGTTATATTAAATTATTAAACGTGAGATGGCTAACATGGGGTTCAAGGGGTCGGAGGTTCAAATCCTCTCGCCCCGACCACACTTTTATAAGCTTTTCATATATGAGGTCGTCTTTCTGGAGCGAGTCCGTGGTGCGGATGTGGTGCGGGTTTTCAGTTTGACGATCTTTCGTTATTCTGGTTTCTGCAGTCTGGATAACAACTGCGCCATTGCGGCTCTGCGCGAGGATATTGCTTTTACTGCAAAGCCAACTCTATGCACACCTCGTTTTTCAACTTAGCAAAAGAGAGCTCCTGTTGCTTCATCAGCAACACGACTAGCGCAGGTTTTTCGGGATCGAAATGAATCGCGTGCAGTATTTTTACCTTGGTTGCATAGCGACTGAGATGCCGCTTGTTCTTGGCATCCAGAGTTTGGCCGGTAACGAGATCCACCATACCGATTTGTGAGGACCCATCCACTGGGAAAAGGAGATTGCCGTCCGCTGACTGGAAAAATTGATTGCCCCCCTTAAACACTGACCTCCTTTTGCCCTTGAGAAGGTCAAAGAGGGCCCACTACCAATGCGATGAATCTGATTGCTCCCGCTGCACGATTAGTTCTGTCGTGTTTATTCGGACCCCCCTGATACGGTCGCCGGAGAGATCCACGCGGCGGGTCGCCCCCGTATCGAAGTTGATGAGATGTACAACTATTTCAAATAACCGCTTTGGGTTGGGAACCAGTTCTTCGACCACCAGGCTGTTCGTAGCGGGAACAAAAAAATGTTTAATGATCATTCGATTTTCGAGGAATTCGTTCACGGCCAACTGGCCGGGGCCGGACACCTTGAGTCTGAAAAAGGCGGCTCTGACATACTCCTCCATCTCGGATTCATGGACCGTATGCTCGCCGCAAGCATACTCCTTGACCACGTTGTCGATATCCCGCAGGTGCTGCCTGATCAGTTTTTGGGCGATCGTGCGCGGGACCGGTTCTATTTGGAATTTTTTCATGCTGCTCCGTTTGGTGCTGCTTTCCTGAAACCGGGCGTGTCATCCGGAAACAGGCAGGTTTAGCGGGGCAATCGGGAGCTGCGCTTTTTTCTGTCCTGAAAGACTTTGGCTGAATAGAAGACCAATAAGAGTACTGTAAACGAAAAGAAGAGGAGTGCCGGCCAGGAGGTCATGCCGCCACGTATGGCGAAAAGACCGCCAAGAACCAGACAGGCCAGGCCAAATAGAAGCGAGTACCTTTTTTCCATTTTCAGCCAGCGGTAATATCTCTTCTCAGCTTTTAGAACCACATTTTGGATGCTGTGTTCCGAAAGCCCCAGCGTATCCGATACCCATTGCAACTCCCTGGAGCGTACCGAGGGCGGATTCCATGTTTTCGCGGTTCTGATGGCATGCGAAAAGAGCTGGTTTTCCAAGTACTTTTCTTTCTTGTGATTTGGCAAACGCCCAATCTCGGTATAGTCGTTGCCGTCGTAGAAGCAGATCGTGTAAACCATCTCCATGACAAAACCGCGATAGCCGTAACTCTCGAATTCATAGTAGGTCGTCGGGGGTTCGCCCCCGCTTGTCTCGCGGGCTGCGCCTAAATCAATACCTGCATACTCCTTCAGGTATTGGCGCAAGTCTTCCGCTTGCTCCAAGCTCTCAAAGGTTAGCGCATACATTTGGTTTGCCAGAGAAGGTCAAGGACCTTCCCGCCAGTATTTCGTTTCAACACCAGGAACACCAGGGACGGCTCAATGTATCGTCTTCTTGGCGCTCTCGGTAAAGACCATGATATAATAGACGTACTTATAGACCGCCAGCAAGGCCGGCATTCCCCCCATGATCCAGGCGAAATTGAGCGCACCCATCTTATCTTGTTTTTTGGCCCGTCTACCGTAAAGGGTCCACCCGCCGCACCAGATCCCGAGACCAATGGTTAGAACTGTCCAATTGACGATTAGCGTTGTTAGGGGTGACATATGAAGATAATCCTCCGTATTTTTAAGATAGCTTATAGTGAAATTATTGATTCTTAAAATATTGGTATTTGAAAGTCAATGAGGTGGATTATCACCATTAGCTGTTAGCTATTAGCGGTTGGCTTTTAGGTCCCAAAACCAGGTTATAGGAGCGGGACGCGCTAAGTATCAGAATTCATGACAATTCCATGATAGATTTGATACCCAAATGGCCTTAATCGCACCAATTCGATACGAAAAATGTTCGATCAAGGCCGTTTTATGTGGTGGCGATTATACTTGTGTCCATAATGTCAAAGGGTTCAAGCAGCCCACAATGGCACTATATGGCTATTCAGATCTTCGGTATAAAATAATAGCCAGTACAATAATTACAAAATGAGGAAAAAAACATTTGGCCTTTTAAAAAAAATAGGAACTATACCATACCATTTTTTATTTTCATTCTAGGATAGGTCTATGGCTGGGGTAAAACAGATCTTTTTCTCGGGCTTGAAACCAGATTTAAAGCAGTTTTCGATTGTTTCCATGCGTTTATAATAAACAACCTGATATTCTTTGAATTTTGCATCTACTAGGATGAAGCAGAAAGCTGCAACCATACTTAATAGAAGGATTGCCCGCTTTTTGTACGTAAACGCATATCCTATTAATCCCATTCCTACCGTTATAGACCACCCTTTGATTAACATCAGGCGATCGTCATATTGGCTTCCTATATCAACAACCTTTAGGTACTCTTCGGTAATTAAAATATAGCTCCATACATTGATTTCCCTTTATGAATGATTTCTTTTCTTTTTAGTACGATTAGAGATTTCAAGGTCACATATCGTTTCCGAATCTTAAAACTCGCCCATCAAGACCTTTAACTCAGCTTTTGACGAAGCCAACTCCTTGCTTTTCATAAGCCAATAGCTTGAGAAGATTACGATTCCTACAGCCTCGGCCACAAATGTGTATGCATGCGGTTTGTTTGATATCACTGTGAGGAACAATGCTATACTTGGCGCTAATATCATTCCAGCGCCCAGCAGCTTGTAAATTAGGCTGTACTTTTTCTCCAGTTTTTCATTTTTAAGTAGATTAAGGGTATCAGAGGCGCACCAGATACAAACATAAGCCATGCACAAAAAAAGTGATATTGCGCAAAAGCCGTGCAGCGACAATCTGCTGCAGTTTGGTGCACAATTCCACTCCATTGGTAAGATAGCCACACCGATTGCAAACAGGCCGGCAAAATTCAAGGCCCAGTTCTCTTTTGCATTCCACCCCCTATACAACAAGAGGAATAAGCCTACAGCAAACAGGATTCCGACAAACGGATCACGCATGGAAGCACCATTCACAGAAGCATGGTAATAGGCGCTCATGGAACTTTGGAGGCCTATGCCTTTGAACACTCCGCCTATCCATAAAATTGTAGGAAAGATCAACCCTAAGGCTGCAATACCAATCCTTAGACACACATACGTTGCGAATATATGATTTTGCAGATCATCACTTTTCATGACGTCACCTCTAAATACCACCTTCTATCAATAATGATAATTTTATTGATGTAGCTCGAGGTTAGTCACACACCTCTACGGGGTGGCCGGCTGGATGTGCCGGATGAGTACATGGAACCAGGTCGAATCGATGTGCTGTTACAATATGCTTACAGGGATATAGATCCCCACGCGGATGACAAGGAACCATTCCGTATGGTCCAGGGCAAGGGTGCTTGCAAGGATATAAGTCTCCATTTGGGTGTGCTCTAACTTTGTGAGAACATGGAATACGATCACCTCTCGGGTGCGCCGGATGCCTGCATTCCCTCATAACCGTACGACAAGGCCTCGCTCCTATGCAGTTTAGTATGTTCCGGGCGCGTTGATTTCCTGATGGATAATCGCCTGCTGAAAAATGCCCTCTGCTGGCATGTTCAAGTATCGTTCGTGAAATATCAAATTCATAGCCAATTTGGCGTAACTTTTTCGCGGCCCAACAGTCTGCCGCAAGCTCTTGCCTCACTGTTCCGCCTGAAAATCTCTCTAATTTTCCCATTGAAGACGTGTGGCCTAGTCTATGATGCGCGCATTCATGGGCAAGTACGAAGATTCTGGAATTTGTCCAATTGGACATTGCCCTGGGATCGATATGAATGAACTTCCTGCCAAGGTGGTCCGTCTCGGCAGTAGCCATTTGTGGATTGGGGCCTACCACAACCGGTAGACCGCAAAAAGCGTCATACCCGGCAAACATATCCGCAATCCCTTTACTTGGAATGACTAAGATTAAAACGATGACAATGAAAAGGACTCTTTGCATACCACCATCTCCAATGATTTATTGAAATTTGATTCGCAAATATAGCACCATTTTACTTCGCAATTATTGCTCTGACTTTTCCCCAGTCGACTAATGAAAGACGATTCCCATCGTTATCAGGTCCTGATTGCAATGAGCGTTCAGTTGAATAGTCCGCCCCTTCTACGTCATGCGAAACATTGTACTTGCTGATTAAGAGAGATTGATAAGAACTCATTACATCAATAATTGGCGCTGTAAAGAACAAAAAATAGAGCCCGGATTCGGCAAAAAATAAAAAGGCCATACGGATGGCATTTTGCATCCGTGCCCAGTCTTCCCAAGAAGGCATTTGAGCGCCCTTGACTGTGGCCACACCGGAAAGAAGGATTGACATACATACGCCGAGGATAGTGGCTGCAGCTAAATAAACCTGGAGGAACTTGCTGAGTAGAAAGCTCCACTCTTTTTTCAATTCGGTAATAACGTCCTTGTCGTATTTATCAAGGTCCGCCTCCACTCTTTCTTTAAGACTTAGCATTCTTCTCTGCATGGACCTGAGAAGTAACACGATCCCTATATTTCCATAGTAGAATCCAAACCAGGAGAAATCGATAATCCCAAATCCTTTTATAAAAAAATGTGCGGCATAACCAACGGCCGCAACAAAACCAAACGTTATGATCTTACCGATGCTATCGAGCTTTAGAACCTGCGGAAACGTCAGATAGAAAATTGTCAAGATTGTCCCGGGAATCCAAAGTCGGTTTAGAGTGCTTGAGTAGTGAAACATCGCCGGCTTAAAAATGTATGTAGCAAGATGTGGCGTGTATGAATAAAAAACCCAGGTGAGTCCAAACAGCAGGATTGCGAGCCGGTCATATTTTTCATCAAGAATCTTGGCCGGATTTGAAAGTAAAAAGGTTTTCACTTATATTTCGCCCTCATTCATCGTGAGAAAACGGCAAACGGACTTTTATACAAATTTTGGTATTTCGGTTTGGAGAGAGGGTATATTTTCAAAAACCTAACATAAAGCCTAATTAAGTCAAATATTTTAAACACCGGGCGGTTTCGCAGTATATATTAGGCGGGACAAAGGCCGGAACACGGTAAGTGTTTGGAAATATTCTAACAGAGTAGACTATAAGATTGCTCAATAAAAGGACATCACACCTTACTAAAACCAGTATTTCACAATACTCTTTAGGGTATATTTATACCCAAATAGCATTGACAATGTGGCCATATGGGTGCTAATTGTATACACATCTTATCCCTCCAATGTGACGATAAATAGCAAATTCAGATGTATGACTATAAGAAAAAGCTCGAGAAGGGTTATAAGCGTTTAGGCTTCTGGGTTATCCGCTGCCGTTTGATTATCCTGCTGTTGACGGTGGTGCTGGCCGGCGCGGCCGCTACCCAGCTGCCCAGGCTCAGCATCGCCACTTCCGTGGAAACCCTGTTCGCGCAAGATGATAAGCTGCTTACCGATTACCAGTGGTTTCGCGGTCAATTCGGACGGGACGAGAATATCGTGCTGCTGGTCTCGTCCGGCAACATCTTCAGTCCTGAATTCCTCTCCAGGCTCAAGTGGCTACATGCAGATCTGGAAAATTCGGTACCGCTGCTCAAAGAAGTCCGATCGCTGGCCAATGCCCCCTATATCGCGGCCACCGACAGCGGTGTGCGTGCCGGCCGGTTTCTCGATAACCCGCCACGGACAGCCGAAGAATCGCGGCAGTTCAGAAAACGAGCGCTGGACTATCCCGGGCTCAAAGACATTTATTTCACCCCGGACGGAAAGCAGGCCATGGTCGTTATCAGAACGCAGTCCGTCTCGGCGCTGTCACCCGACGGTAAACGCCTGCGAGGGTATGCGCGGGGGGTTCCCGGGGCAAAAAGGCCGCCTCATTCCGGGGAGCAGCAATCCATATCGCAGGTAGAGAATATTGCCGTCATCGCTATCGTCGAGGCCATTATCAAGCAATACCAGGCCGAAGAATTCCGGATTGCCTTCAGCGGCACGCCGGTCTACCAGTATCATGTCGAGCCGATGATCCGAAACAACATGATCAAGATGTGTCTTACGATCCTCTTCGTTCCGCTGCTGCTCATGCCGATCGTGTTTGGCCGCGGCTCGGGGGCTTTCTTTCCCCAGATCACGACCATCCTGGGCCTGCTGGTGGCACTGGGCATGATGGCCCTGCTGTCGGTGCGTTTCAGCAATACCTCATCCATGCTGCCCTCCATCATTCTGTCCATCGGCTTGACCGCCCCCATCCATTTTCTGGTGGTTTTTTACAAATTCCAAAACAGGGTGGGCAAATTCCGCGGCATCATCGCCACCATGCAGCACTCCGGCTTTCCGATCACCATGACCAGCCTCACTACTGTAGCGGGTTTGATGACCTTTTCTTTCACCGGGATTGCGCCCATCGCAAATCTGGTGAATTTCACCATCGTCGGCATTCTGGCCATCCTGGTGTTTACGCTCTTCTCCCTGCCCGCAATTCTCTCCCTACTGCAGGTCGTCGAGGGCGTGAAGCAGGGCGAAGCGATCTACAAGGCTTCCATTTTCAACCGCTCCCTGCAGGCGCTGGGGCGCCTCGGGATCGCCCGGCCCAAGCCTGTTTTTTATGGGTTCCTGGCGATTACCATCCTGGCGGGCATTAACATTCCCAGGCTGCATTTTTCACACAACGAGCTGCACTATTTTGAGCGGGCTTCCAGTTTCATGCGCCAGGTCCGCTTTATTGAAAAGAAAACCGGCGGCTTTCGGGCCCTGGAAATTGTGGTCGATACCGAAAAAGAACAGGGCATCATCGACCACGATCTGCTGGATGCTTTCGAGCGGATGGATATCTACCTGCGCTCGCGGACCGATGATTATGTGCGGCCGTTCGTGGGACGCACCCGCTCAACGGCGGATCTCATCAAGGAGATTGCCTGCGGCCCCGAACACCAGGGGGACGATGCGTGTAAGCTTCCGGAAGACCGGCGGGTGCTGGCAGAACATTTCGACCAACTCAATCGCCTGGTTCCCGAAACCCTGCAGCATTACACGGATGCGGATTTGAGCATGGGGCGTTTGACGGCCATGATGTACTGGCGGGATGCGGCCAGGGATGTGGATTTCATTAACCGGGTGAAAAAATTTGCCGCCGTACTGTTTGACTCCGCGGCCAGGCAGGCGGTCACCGGGGTTGCCGCCATCAACTCCGGCATCCTCGATGCGATGATGACGAGCCTGGCCGTTGGCTACGGAACGGGATTTATCCTGATTACAATATTGATGGTCGTGGCCATCGGCGACGTGCGCCTGGGGCTGCTGGCCATGATCCCCAACCTGTTTCCCATTGTCATCGGTCTGGGCGTCATGGGATTATTGAACATCCCGCTGAACACCTACAACCTGATCGGGGGCTGTATCGCCATTGGCCTGGCGGTGGACGACACCATCCACTTTTTCCACAATTTCCGCCGCTACTACCTGCAATCCGGTGATATCAGCTTTGCGGTGCGCGAAACGCTGGGATCGGCCGGCCGGGCCCTGCTGGCAACCACCATGGTCCTGGTGGCCAGTTTCTGGATGCGGCTGTTCAGCGACCTGAAAGTGGTCGCCGATTTTGGACTGGTGATGGGGATTGCACTGCTCGTGGCGTTCCTGGCCGATGTCCTGCTCGCGCCGGCGTTGCTGCGGATCTACTACGGGGTTGAAAAGACCGAAGCCCGGGAACAAATGGACGTAAAGAATCCTGGCCCGGAGGACCAAGCATTGGATTACACATAAGGGGTGGCCGGATTCAGGGGAACAGGCTGAAGACTGAAGGCTGAAGTAAAATCTCGGGATATAGCTTTTAGCAGTTAGCTGTTAGCGATTAGCGAATCGTTTTCGTATTTAAGCTAAAAGCCAAAGGCTACTATGGCGAAGTCGGCGACGTGCCCTGGAGATCATGTTTTTTGGGCCGGCTAAAGAAGCCTGGTCCGGATGGCCAGGCTTTGGGTTGTCCCTTAAAGGGGCTTCACTTCAAAAAACACAAAAACAAAACCATGCATCGCGCAAAGGCGCAGAGAAAGGCAAAACCAGGATTTCGTCGCACTAACGTGCGAAAAACCACTTCAGGGTCCTTTAGGTGTTAATCCCGCGTAGCGGGACAATAATTGTGGTTTCTTTGCGCCTCTGCGTCTCTGCGCGAGAAAAATGCTTTTACGGCACAGCCGAATGTCTCTGACCTGGCCCTGAGGACAAGGTTTTAAAGGATTGAATAAAGAAGGTGCAAAACGCATGATACCCATGAAGAGCATCCTCAAGTTGGGAGCCGTTTACCTGGCCAGCCTGGTGGTCATAGGGCTGGTGGTGTGGGCCTGCATTGTGCTTTTTGCGCAAAAGACATTATATCTTGATCAGAAGCAATGGAATCCGGCCCAGCCGGAAACCCAGCATATCGATCCGGAGCGTCTGGCCAGAGCGCTCGATTATGTAGACACGCGGCTGCCCACCGCGCGCAGCCTGCTGATGCTGCGCAACGGTAAAACGGTCGTCGAAAAATACTACTGGCAAAGCGGGCCCCAGGAAACGGATTATCTGCACGCTTTAAACCTTCCGCTCCTCCAGGTATTGATCGGTATCGCCATCGATCAAAAATTGATTCAGGGGCCGGAGCAGTCCCTATCTGCTTTTTTCCCCAAACAACTGAAACAGAGTCAGTCCGACGAGGGCTTGTCCTTGACCTTGAACGACCTGCTATGGGCCCGGGCGCCCTTGCTCTGGGGTTCCCATAACCCGGACTATTGGGAACTGTTTTACGCCCATAACCGGATCGAGGCCAGCCTGCGCGTCGTTGCCCGGCACCGGGAGAAGGTGCAACCGGCCATAAACTTTGCCGCCGCGTTTTTACTGAGCCAGGTGATTGAAAAAGTCTCCGGCCGGAGCGTTTTTGACTACGCGGCCCAATATCTCTTCCAACCGCTGGGCATTGTGACCAACGGAGCCAATGAAGACGATCTGCCCAGGGACACGTTCGTTGGATTTCAGCTCAAGGCCCTCGATCTGGCCAAACTGGGCTATCTGCTGGCGCAGGAAGGAGCCTGGGAGGGTAGACAGATCGTCGCCAAACAATGGGTTCACAGGTTATTTGCCGGGGCTCCGGAAGCTGAGCTCGATGACATGCCGGGCGGCGGCTGGGTGAAGACAATCATCGCGGAGCGTGAATGTCTGGCGGTGCGCGGTGAAGGGGGACAGTATCTCGTCCTGGTGCCGGCTGTGCATGTCGTTCTGGCAGTAACGTCGACCAGCCGTTTTCCATTGCCAAAAGATACCGGGCGCGACAGGCTCCTGGAGCTGATTGTCGCGGCTGTTATGGAACCGTCGGAACCGGAGACACCGGCAGCCAGGCCGGAACCGGAATCCGAAACTGTTACGGCGGACACTGCCTACATATTTGAGCCCAATCATGTTCTCTCTGTGGCTATTCCCAAGGACATCCTGAATTTTTTCGATCAATTTGCACTGGACATCATCAGTAAAGACACCCACGTCATCATTGAAAATTATGCCCGGGCGTACAACCACCACCGGGACATGTTCGCCTCACCCTCCCGCCTGATGTTTACCGGCAGCCCGCCCCCCCTGGAGTACATTCACATTACCAAGCTGCGTATCGAAAATAACCGGGCCTACCTGCGCGGCAAGTTGAAAATCGCCCACCGGACATACGCCGGCCCGCAAGGGGTCTACCCCCTGGAGAATTTGATAAAACTCAAAGGTCGCTGGCGCTGGCTCGGGTTGCCGGAAAAGGCCGCCCTTTTAGACCGGGATGACTACTTTGATGCGGAACTGAGTGATGAACAGCACCAGTTCATAGAGGACTGTGCCGGTCCCCTGATGGGGGAATCTTCGTTTTTTGGAAAAGATTGTTTTGGAGAGGATTTTCAATTGAACGGCAGCGGGCAGAATCTATTGGCCCTGCGTATCCAGCCCTTTTTCCAGGGTCGTTCCGAAAAACGTCTGCACATAACCAGTATGCAGCGCAATAGCGCTGCTTACCGGGTACAGGGTTATATCGAGGACAGTGCCCTGGGCGAACTCAGTCTGCCGGCCAACCTGCAAATCGTTAAGGAGAATGGCCTTTATAAATGGGGCCTCGCGCCAAGACACAATGGCAAACCCATGCATCGCGCAGAGGCGCAGAGACGCAGGGAAGACCAAAAACCAGAAATTGGGCGCTATCGCGCGATAAACAAACCAGGTAAAGATCTTTAGGGTGTAATCCCGTGTAGCGGGAAACTATTCGCGGTTTCCTCAGCGGCTCGGCGCCTCTGCGCGAGGATAAGGTTAAAAAAAGAATTCAAAAGAAAACTCGAAATGCTAACCCAATGCATCGCGCGGAGACGCAAAGGCGCAGAGAAAGGCAAAAACCAGAATTTGGGCGCGCTATCGCGCGATAAACAAACCAGGTAAAGATCTTTAGGGTGTAAACCCGCGTAGCGGGAAACTATTTGTGGTGTTCTCTGCGTCTCTGCGCCTCTGCGCGAGGATATGGTTTAAGAAAGGATTCAAAAGAAAGCGCGAAATGCTAACCCAATGCATCGTGTGGAGACCAGTCTTCGCAATAGCTTCGCCCGACAAGCGCCGAAGCGCAGAGACATCCTCCTAAGAATAAAATCAATGCACAGTCCAGCGCAGTCGGGAAACCAAAACCAGAATTTGGGGCGCTATCGCGCGAATAACAGACAATAAAGGGCTTTTTCTTTTTCACCGGCGACCTGTCCGACGTCTTGTCCGACGTCTTGTCCGGCGTAGCTTGCAAAGCGAAGACGGAAGCTTGCAAAGCGAAGCCTGGATCTTGAACCAAAATCCTCTTTTCAAGATTGCCACTCTGTATTCAGGGGGAAGCCTGCTAACCGGCGCAATTTGGTTCGATACCTGGAAAAGATCCTTGCGGTTAGCGAGCACCCCACCTCTGAACTCCAGGTTTTCATTTGCATTTACCCCGCATTTCGACTAAATCCAGTGTCTGCGGCGCGCACAACAGAGAATTAGCCGCCTTTGCCGCGCGTCCCCCAGAATCAAAGGACCAACCGCGGCCCGCTGAGGTGTCGTGCCGACCTGCAGACGGCTGCCAGGAAGTGCCATGAACGCCGGATCTCTCATCAACTTGTTCCAGACCCTGGGCGTAGCCCTGCGGGGTGCCTGCCGTGATCTGGCCCCTATCATTATGGTCATCGCCATCTTCCAAATCCTGATCCTCCGCCAACCCCTGCCCGAAATTGTTTCCGTCCTGACCGGTTTGGCCCTGGTTATTGTCGGCCTGGCCCTTTTCGTGCTGGGGCTGGACATGGGCTTGTTTCCCTTGGGCGAGACCCTGGCTGAGGAATTCGCGCAAAAGGGCAGCCTTTTCTGGCTGCTCCTGTTTGCCTTTACCCTGGGCTTTGGTACGACCGTGGCCGAACCAGCCCTGATTGCCGTCACCCGCGAGGGGGCCGAAGCCGCCGCAGAGGCGGGACTGATCGCTGCGACCGACCACGCCATTGGGCGTTACGCCTTGCATGTGCGCCTGACGGTAGCACTCTCCGTGGGCATCGCCATCGTTGTGGGGGTGCTGCGTATTCTCAAGGGATGGTCGCTGCCGGTCCTGATCATCGGAGGCTACGTCCTGGTCATGCTGATGACCCTGGCGGCACCCAAAGAGATTGTCGGCCTGGCCTATGATCTGGGCGGCGTGACCACCTCCACCGTCACGGTCCCTTTGGTCACGGCCCTGGGTGTAGGGTTGGCCCGCACTATCCGCGGCCGAGATCCACTAATCGACGGTTTCGGGCTGATCGCCCTGGCCTCGTTAACCCCGATGATTTTCGTCATGGTCTACGGCCTGGTTGCCCGTTAAAAGAGACATGGAACTTTATCTGGATCCCATAAAATTATTGATCGCCACTGCCAGGGACGTTCTGCCGGTCTTGGCGCTGCTGGTGCTGTTCCAGGTGGGAGTACTGCGGCGGCCGCTGCCGCGACCGGGCAGAATCCTGTTCGGTTTCGTATTGGTCCTGATCGGCATGGCTTGTTTTCTGGGCGGCCTGGACCTGGCGCTTTTTCCGGTAGGCCGGTCCATGGCATTGCAGCTGTCCACCGGAGTACCGGCCAGCAGCGGTTGGACTGCCTATGGCTGGGTCTACCTGTTTGCTTTCATGGTCGGGTTTGCCACCACCATCGCCGAACCTTCACTAATTGCGGTAGCCCATAAGGCCGAAGAAGCCTCTTACAAGGCCGTCTCGGCCACGGGACTGCGGATTGCAGTGGCTCTGGGCGTGGCCGTGGGCATCACCCTGGGCACCTATCGCATCGTTACCGGGACGCCGCTCTACCTGTACATCCTGTTCGGCTACGTGGTTGTGGCTGTACAGACCTTTTTCGCACCGCGGATGATCATCCCGCTGGCCTACGACTCGGGCGGGGTGACCACGTCCACGGTGACCGTGCCGCTGGTGGCGGCCCTGGGCCTGGGGCTGGCGTCCAACGTTCCCGGCCGCAGCCCGGTACTGGACGGATTCGGGCTGATCGCCTTTGCCAGCCTGTTTCCGATCATCAGTGTGTTGGGCTATGCCCAGCTGGCCCAGTGGATCATCAACCGGCGCAATCGCCGCCGTTGAGTGCATGACAACAATGGACGACACCGGACCAAACCGCAGGCAGCCTGCCTGACGAAGAACGGCCCGGCCGGTGTAAATCTGTTAAGGAGGGAATTGAGCATGCCACATAAATGCATCATCGCAATGGTGAAGCCCGACCTGACCGACGACGTGGTCAATTCGGCCAAGAATGCCGGCGCCACCGGGGCGACCATCGTACCGGCATCGGGAACCGGCGCCGGGGAAGCCAAAACCTTTTTCGGGCTCAGCCTGGACATCCGTACCGAACTGGTCATTTTCCTGGCGCATGAAAGTATCGTGGACGGGATCCTTGTCGCCATAAAAGAGGCCGGGCGGTTAAGTGAACCGGGTACCGGGATCGCCCTGGTGCTGCCAGTCGAGCAGGTCGCCGGCATGGAGAGCCAGGAATCGCGCAAAAAGACATAGAAGCGGCACAAATATCGATAAAAATCACACGAGTGCAAGGTGATATGGCATCTTCACTGGGGATTGGAAAACTACTGGCCGGCCCAAGCCATGCGGAAAGCTTTCTTTACAACACCGGCCCTCATCTATCAGATCGTCTGCTTGTTGAAACCGAAGCCCAGGCCCTTGCGCCAGCGGTAGTAGCTTTTGGCCTTTTTTTCCTTTTGCAGCAGATCAAAAAGCACATTGTAGATATAGGCCGGATTGTACTCGCCAATCCGGTTCCGGCAGTGTTCGGTTCTGCATTCAACCAGGTTCGAGTTGAAATTGCGCGAGTAAGCCATTTGCGCGGAATTGTCATAAAAGAATTGAAACTTGGTAATCATGTCAAGTTTGTCGGCATCATAGAGAATCGTAAGTTCGTCTATAAAATGCTGATCGACGACTTGCCCTGCCTGCACATCGAATCCGGCCCCCACACTAATAAGCTGGCTGTATTTTTCAATTTGCGAGATCTTGCGAAGATTTAAAGTATACAGCCGGTCAAGATCTTCCAGGGGAAGCAGTCTTTTTACGATAATCGCCAAATTGGGCCCCAACAGATACTTGATCTCGTACTGGTTCGGAGAATCGGTTACCGGCCTCTCCTTGCGTTTACCCTCCAGGATACGATCGCTGCCAAATAAGCCCTTTTTGCGCTCTTTGGCTTTGATTGTTTCTTCGATCAGGCTGGTATGAATGCGGTAATCTTTTATTTCGTTGGGCTGAGTTTCCATGATGCGACAACCTTTTATCAGTGACCGGGTACAGCATGCTTGGTTCTATTGTATTTAACGAGCAATACTCAATACATAAGCATTGTTTGGATGGAATGAAGTTATTGTATAGATTTTCTGTTGAAATTGCCAGTCATATGCCCGGATCACCCGGCCGGGATCTTAGCCGCCAATTTGGGACCGGGGCTTATTAAGCAATTTAAATAAATACAGATTCTTAATGAGAATGCATAAAAAGGCCGCAAACCGCAAGGCCTCCATTTTGCAGGGTTTTTAGTATATAACGCGGGCAAGATCACTCACAGGGCTATCCCTTAGATTTTACCGCAGAGAAATTTAATACCTCCCGTTTCTAATAAATCCTTAAGTTTTATTAAGCGGTGTCGATATCAATAGTTACTAGGGGGAAAACATTCTATCTCGGTAATATAAGGTAATGTGGCGATAGACCGCTGCATTGAAACGCAGGATGCCTTGGCGATGAGAATATTGATTGCTGAAGACAACTCGACCTCGCGTTTTATTTTAGAACGCACCCTGTCCAAATGGGGACATGCAGTTGCGCCCGTTGCAGATGGGGTCGCAGCGTGGGAAAAGTTGGGAAGCAAGGATGCTCCCAAACTGGCTATCCTGGACTGGATGATGCCGGTATGGACGGTATCGATGTTTGCCGCAGGCTGCGGCAGATTGAAACCGCCATACCCCCGTATTTAATTCTTTTGACAGCCAAAAGTGACAAGAAAGATATTATCGCCGGGCTGGATGCGGGCGCCGATGACTATATTGCCAAGCCTTTTGATAACGACGAGCTGCATGCCCGTATTAATGTTGGTCGCCGCGTTATTAAATTGCGGACCACTCTGGCGGAAAAGGAAAAACTACAGGGTGTCGTTGAGATGGCCGGCGCCATCTGTCATGAACTCAACCAGCCGCTGATGGCTATTTCGGGATATTCAGAACTTTTATTGATGGATATGCCCGCAGACAACTTCCAACACAAAAGTCTAAAAAAAATCAAAGCGCAGGTTGACCGGGTGGGGGATATAACCAGAAAACTCATGTGTATTACGCGATATAAGACCAAAAACTACCTCAATAAAAATATCATCGACATCAATGCCGCCACAGTCGAGAAACCTATCAAAACCTGAGCCACCTCTATTATTTGCCTTTTTTACTCGATTTCTACGTTACATTGAAATTTTTATCACTACCTGGGTAGCCGCTCCATAATTCCATTTGCGCCCCTGCCTGGCATCCGCGATACAATTTCCAGCCTTGAGTTTTAAAAGATTTTTTGAAATAGTTAACTGATGTGCATTGCCCTGCTTGGGCACAACCGGCCACTCCAAGCAGATACCCTTGATGCTTGTAAACACGCAAAATTTCTGACCGCCCGGAATAAGGATATAGCCCTATGATACTGAGAAACCGGTATACGCTGCTGATCACCTGCCTCTGTCTGTGCGCAGCGATACTCACCTTGCCGGCCATCACCCGCGCGGCTGACTGCTTAAAAATGGACCACGCGCACAGTGCCTGGAGTGCGTTGCTGCAAAGCGGGACAAGTGACGACCGGGTGGCATATGCCGGCCTGAAGGCGGAAGCACAGGCCCCGTTGGAGGCCTACCTGGAATCGCTGTCAGCGACCTGCGCCTCAGAATATGTCACGTGGTCACGGGATCAGCGGCTGGCCTTCTGGATCAACGCCTACAATGCCTTCACCGTTAAATTGATTGTCGATCATCACCCGATCAGCTCAATCCGGAAAATCGGGTTTTTACCCGGCGCAGCCTTTCGCCGCCGCTTCATTCCCATGCCGGGACTAAAGGGGGCGGATGTTTCCCTCGACAACATCGAGAACGACACGCTGCGGGCCGATTTTAGCGAGCCGCGCATCCATTTTGCATTGGTGTGCGCTTCGGTGGGCTGCCCGCCGTTGCGTAAAGAGGCCTATCGGGCGTCTGAGCTGGAGAGCCAGCTCGACGAGCAAACACGCTTGTTTCTGAAGGATGCGGAAAAAAACCGTTTCGACCCGGAGACAAACACCTTGTATCTGTCACCGATTTTCAAGTGGTTCCGCGCCGACTTCGAAGCCGTGGCCGGATCTTTAGCCGCCTATGTCGCCAACTACCTGGACGATCCGCGCATTGGCAAACCCGGCGTCAAGGTCGCGTATACCGAATACGACTGGTCCCTCAATGGTGCCACGCCTGCAGACTGACCCGGGAAGGTGATTGACAAGGAGCAGTCCCTCAAATTGGAGGAGGATATTATGTGGAATAGAAAGGATCTGGTAATGATTGCGGCATTGGTAATTCTGCTCGGATTCGGAACGGCCTGTTTCGGTCTGTTTAGCAGCCGTAAACCGGCCCAGGAAGCTGAAATTCCCGAGTGCGCCGGTCTGGGCGGCCATGCCAAGATCGATTGCGAAGCCAAGTATAAGCAGCAATGAACCGCCCGATCAGCGCTGAAATAAAGGAAGCCCGCGAGATTCTCGACGCTGTCTGGGCCAACCTGCCGGGCAAACTGCGCGGGCCGACCCAGTTTTTGGGGCGCCACTATGCCGGGTGCGGCGCTACGATCGGTGCCATGCCGCAATGTGACTTTCGATGTACGGCGTGTTACCTCGGTAAGACTTCAAACCGTATGCGTCCGCTGCCGCTCGACGCTGTGAAAGCCCAGATGCGGGTCCTGCGACGCTGGCTCGGCCCCGCCGGCAACCTCCAGTTAACGGATGGCGAAGTCACCCTGCGCGCCGAGGATGAACTGGTCGAGCTGATCGCCTATGCGCGCGCGGTCGGCCTCGTGCCAATGGTGATGACCCACGGCGAAACGTTTAGACGCCGGCCCGGGTTGCTCGAACGTCTCATGACGAAGGGGGGGCTCACCGAGGTTTGTTTCCACATCGACACGATCATGCGTGGCCGGCACGATCACTACGCCGACGCAGTCACCGAAGAAGATCTCAACGGCCTGCGCGCGGAATTCGCGACCATGATCCACAGGGCCCGGCGCCGCACCGGCCGGCGATTGAAGGCCGCTTCGACGGTGACGGTTACACCCCAGAACATCGCGGGCATCCCCGGAATCGTGCGCTGGTTTCTGGCCAATGCCGATGCCTTCAGGATCTTGAGCTTCCAACCCATAGCGGCTGTCGGCCGCACCGCCCCTGGATTCGGGCGCGTTGCTCCTGATCAACTTTGGGCCCGTATTGCGGAAGGCGCCCAAAATCCGTCCCTCTTGCGGGGCGAGGGCTGGCTCGGCCATCCGGCCTGCGGCCGCTTCGTGCAGGGGGTAGCAGCGCGCCGAAGCTCCGGCATGCAACTCATTCCCTTGTACCGTCGAGATGCCGGCGCTGACATGCGGTTTCTGCGTGAGCTGCTGGACCGGCTGGGTGGCTTCTCATTCCGCCTCGACTCCCGCAGTCGCGCCGCCAGCAAGATGGCGCACATTTTGAGAGACAACGCCGGCTTCTTTATCAGGCAGGGCTTGCCTTACCTGCAGCGGCTGATAAAACATGCCCGCACCCTGCGCGCCCGCTATTTCTGTATTGTCAGCCATCACTTCATGGACCCGGTGGAAATGGCCGCACCCGTGGGGAAAGAACGGCAGTCCGCATGTGTGTTTCGGGTTCCCATCGAGGGTCGGCTGATGCCGATGTGTGCGGTCAATGCCCGCGGCTTGCGTGAAAGGTTTTACCAATCCAGAGAGCGCAATGTATCCAAGGAGGCGGCCTGATCATGAACCCCTGGGGACTTTTCACTGCAGCTGGCGCCGTGGCAGCCGTAATCTGGCTCCGGCGTCACCACACCCGCCTGGGCCTGTCCCAGAACGAGTTCTGGATATCGATCTGGACGCTTTTGCTGGGTGCCATTGCCGGCGCGAAATTGCTTTTTCTCGTATTGGGCTGGAAACATTATGCGCGCGGCGAACTGCGTTTCTGGCTTGATTTCGATATCGGTTTCGTCTTTTTCGGCGGCCTCATAGGTGCGGTCCTGGCCGGTTTCATTTTCGCCCGCATCCGCGGCCTTAGCTTTATGCGGGGGGCGGATTACTACGCAGTCGCGATTCCCATGGGTCACGCCATAGGGCGCATTGGCTGTTTCTTCACTGGCTGTTGTTCAGGGCGACCACCCCACCCCGTTCAGCTCTACGAGTCCTGCGGCTTGGCGTTGATCGCACTGATGTGCCGCACAGTCCTCACCCGGGTCGAATCAGAAAAAGCCCCTGCCGGCACTGCCTTTCGCTGCTACCTTGTCCTGTACAGCCTGCTGCGCATCCTGCTCGATCCATTGCGCGCAGACGGCCGCCCGGAGCGGTTTCTGGGTTTTTCACACCAGCAGTTGATCGCAATCCTCATTGTTGTGGCCGTGTTTGTCTGGCACGATACGACCTCCAACCGCAAGTCAGCCTTGAATGAATAAATTCGCCATCCGGGGTGCCGGCAACATACCAGCAGTGCCCTCCCCCACTAAGCTGTTTATGGAATCACCCCATGAATGAAAGGTTCGCGCCCATCAATATTGATGCCACCGCCCCTGCCGCTTCAACCGCCGTGTAACCATCCAGTGATAGAGTTTCGCCAGAAGCGGACGCAAAACAGGCAGACCGATCAGCCAGGCCAGGGGTTTCAACCGCGGCACGCGGTTCATCAAGGCGATGTAAGCGTCCATCTCGGAAAGCACCTGCTGGTTTTGGTCCTGGATGTGCAGTTCCAGCAGCGCCCTGACCGGATCGATGCCTATCCGGCGCAGGTGGTCCTCCTGGCCGGTAATGTCCACCCAGGTCACCGGTTTACCGGCTGCGCCGGATAGCTTGTCGTAGGTGTGCATGTCCTTGATGCAGCTCGGGCAGCTGCCGTCGTAGTAGACCGTTATGTCGCTGTCTTTAGGATCCATCGCCGTCCCCTCTTCGACCTGTCGAAAACTAAGACCGGCCAAAGCAACCGTCAAACTTTGCGACCTGCTGTAAATCCAGGGTCGCGGCCACCAGTTTCAGGTAGGTGTTTTTCCCCACCCCTCATCTGCTGTCAGGCGCGCTTGAATCGAACAACTTACCGTGATTACAGATCTTTAGAAGCGAGACAGATTTGGGGTAACCGGCGCCCCATGGGCAACCTTTGGCAGGTCCCTTGACAAGGTTCGCATTGATACAAATATACTGTTTTACCACTGCTCTTTTGAAGCTACCTGTTCACACGCACGGTTTTCCCAATGATTTAAAGGTATTCTTCCGCTGCCACCCATCCGTGGGCACCACCTGTCTAAACCCTGCCTGCCTGAAAAGCACAGGTCCTTGCGCCTTCAAAAAATATGGAGGATAGAGAAATGAAGGAAAAAAAAGAGACAACCGATGAGTGCCGGTTTGATCCGTTTGATACCGACGGGGAATCGAACCTGTGCTGCTGCTACACGGTCGACGAGGACGGCAATACCACAGACCCCTGTTATGTACCGGTAGAGGATAGCTGCCCCTGTCTAGAACCCGTTTAAAAATTCGGAGTGTTCTCAAGGCGAACGCCGCAAATCCGAATATCGGAATGTTCTCAAGGCGAACACTGCAAATTCGAAACAATAAAGCAAATCAGAATGACCAATAACTTCAAACAACACCTATTGTTACAGCTACCAAGTTCTTGTTTTGGTCATTTAGACATTAGAATTTTTGATTTATTTCGAAATTCGTGCTTCGGATTTCGAATTTTGTTAATTCCATAAATCTGAGATATATCGACCAATCTTTTTGACCCTTATTTGTAAGACGAAAAAATAGAAACAGTGCCCGAGGATGGTTAGAGCTATAATGAACCCTGATAAGAAAAATCCGCATAGAAGACGGTCCGGCAGCAGCAAGGCCCTTTTGGCCCGCTTCCCGGAGGAGAGCAAAAATCCCGTGGTCCGTGTGAGCGGCGATGGTACCCTGCTCTACATGAACCGGGCCGCCGAGGCGGTCATGCGCGAATGGCAGCCGGGCATCGGGGTGAAACTGCCGCAGGCCTTCATGGAGCAGCTCCACCAGTGTCTTGAAGACGAAGGCTGCATCAAAGAGGGCCTGGAGTGTGAGATCGAGGACCAGCGCCTGGTTTTTATCCCTGTTCTCATCAGCGGTACCGATTCACTCCTGCTCTACGGGCAGGATGCCGACCGCTGGCACAAATACGGTGAGCACCTGAACCTGTTGGCCAATGTTTTCGAGAACGTCATCGAGAGCATTGTCATCACCGATGCCGACGGGTATATCGAGCAGGTCAATCCGGCATTTACCGCCATTACCGGCTACGAAGCCGAAGAAGTGATCGGCAAGACGCCCCGCATCCTCAGGTCCGATAAACACGAGCCGGAATTCTACAAATGGATGTGGAGCGAGATCAAGCACAAAGGCGTCTGAAAGGGCAATATCTGGAACCGGCGCAAGAACGGCGAAATCTACCCGGCCCTGCTCTCCATCGCCGCTATCAAGAATGATGTGGGTCGCACGACCCATTACTGCAGTATTTGCCACGACGTAACCGAAAAGAAATATACCGAGGACAGGATGTGGTTCGAGGCCTATCACGACGTCCTGACCGGCATGCCCAGCAAGCAGCTCTTTTACGACCGCCTGGACAGGGCGTTCAAGCGGGCTGAACGGGAAGAAACCATGCTGGCCATCCTGCTCATCGGACTGGATGGTTTTGGTAAACTCAATGACCAGTGGGGCTACAAGACAGGCGATCTGATCCTCCAGGCGACGGCCAATCGCCTCAGAGGAAGTTTGACCGGGGACGATACCATTGCCCGGTATATAGGTGATGAGTTTACCATGATCATCAGTGCGAGCAGTGATGACACTGCGTTCGCTGAAAACCGGGCCGCACACATCATCAAATCTCTCGCGATTCCCCTCCAGGTCCTTGATCACCAGGTCCTGGTCGCTGCCAGCATCGGTATATCCGTCTATCCACTTGATGCCCGGGACATGCATTCACTGCTGGAAAATGCCCAGCAGGCCCTGCAAACAGCCAAAAGCCGGGGGGGCGGGCAGTCTGTCTTGAACCGCTAACCCCTACCTGCTTTTCCCGGTGACGACAAAGGTTCTTTTCGCATTTACCCCTGCCTGCAACAATCTTTAAAGTCTGCCGACTTTATACCGATATATAAAGAATGACAGCAACTTAACCAAGGATAGACGAATGGACAAGCGCGATTATATCTCGAACATCAAGTTCTTTTTCCTGATTTTCATCCCGCTGGCATTGTTTTTTGCATGCATTACCGGGCTTTTTCTGTACCAGGAGGTGAACAAACAGACCTCTTTGCTGCAGTCCAGGGAGATGCAAGCCATCGAAAAGCTGAGTCGGGTAGCCAATGAAATTATCCGGTCGGTGGTTTCGGATCTGTTCCTGCTTTCCGCCGACCCGGCCATGTACCGGATGATCGCGGATGAAAACGTCGCCACCCGTCAGGAACTGGCCCGGCTGTTCAAAAAATTCAGCCGCCGCACCGGCCTCTACGACCAGGTCCGCTACCTGGACGCCACCGGCATGGAGCGGGTGCGTATCAATTACAACCAGGGCAGCCCTCTGCAGGTGTCTGCGGACAGGCTCCAGAACAAAGGCAAACGCTATTATTTCCAGGACGCCTACAAACTGGAACCCGGCCGGATATTCGTTTCCCCCTTTGACCTGAACATGGAGCAGGGCAAAGTCGAAATCCCGCTGAAACCCATGATCCGTTTCGGCACGCCGGTAATCGACCCCAAAGGCGTCAAGCACGGCATTGTCCTGCTCAACTTTTTCGGGGAAGCACTCTTAACGGCACTGGAGAAGACCGCATCCGATTCGGCCGGGGATCTCATGCTCCTCAATGACCGGAGTTATTGGCTCAAAGGTCTCACCAAACAGGATGAATGGGGATTTATGTTTCCACGGCGGGCTGACGTGACAATGGCGCAGCGTTATCCGGAAGCCTGGCGGATCATCACAGCCAGTGAAGAGGGGCAGTTCCAGAATGACCAGGGTATCTATACCTTCACTACGATCCGGCCGCTGGATCGCAACATGCAGAGCAGTACCGGCAATGCGGCTGCCGACCAGGCCAGCTCCGCGACCCTTTCCAACCGCGAATTTGCCTGGAAAATCGTCACCCTGGTAACCAGCCAAAACCTCCAGCAACGCCTGAAATCCACCTTGTCCGGCTGGCTGCCCTATCTTGCCCTGGCATTCGCGTTTCTCGCCATCGTGTCCTGGGCGATCTCTCTGACATCAACCCTTCGCAAACAGACCCAGGCGGAAAGGATGCACCGGGAGCAGCTGCAGGGCGTCTTGGAGATGGCCGGAGCCATCTGTCACGAAATCAACCAGCCCCTGATGAGCATATCCGGCTACTCGGAACTGCTCCTGCTCGATACACAGCCCGGCACCCCCCCGCATGACAAGGCCGAAAAAATAAAAAGCCAGGCGGACCGCATGGGCGTTATCACCAAGAAGCTGATGCGCATTACCAAGTACGAAACCAAGGGGTATCTCAAGGGCAATATCGTCGATATCGACAAGGCGGTTGACGATGGCAGAAATAGAGCAAATCCGACCCCGCATTGAATCTATACGGCCGGATAGACAGCGCCCATTTCTATTAAGAAAGTGGTTATGAATATGAAACTATCAGAAAACAGGGACTTGCTGACAACCGACACACGGCGAAAATTAAGATTTCTACAACTGAGCTTCTCCATGGGGATTGGGGTGAGTCTGATCTTTGCGACCAGCGCGGTTTATGAGCAGCGCTATGTGATGGCCGGCATAGAATATTTTCTGGCAGTTTCGTTTATCTGCTCCTTGCTGCAGATCCACTATACGAAAAATCCCACCATCACCTCTTATTACATTGTCATCATTTTAAGCATTTTCTTTTTTTTCCTGACCGTGAAGAAAGGCATTGATCACTCTCCCTGGGGCATGGTGCTGCCGCCGGTAGCCATGTTCCTGCTGGGCAGCCGCAAGGGGGTGGCATTTATGGCGCTCTACTTCGGCATGCTGACTTTGTTCAGCTTCGCAGCATTTGACTTGAACCTGTACCGCTATCCAACAGCCTATAAAATCCGATACCTGGCGGCCTTTTTTTCCATTGCGATCATTTCCTATTTCTACGAACAGACCAGGCGCGCCGCCCAGGAAAAGTCGGAGGTCTTGCTGGATGAACTTTCCGAAAAAAACAGGATCCTTTCGGAAATTGCCAACCGCGACGGGCTCACCGGGCTACTCAACCACAGGGCCCTGCACGAACAGCTCCAGCTGGCCTTTGAAGAGGCATCCCGCTATAAATATCCTTTAAGCCTGATAATGCTTGATATCGACAACTTCAAATCCATCAACGACCGCTGGGGGCATCCAATGGGTGACAAAGTCATAAAGCAGGTATCCGCTGTATTGAAAAGCACCTTGCGGGGGTCGGATGTCAGGATTCGATTCTCGGAGGACCCGGTTGGCGATCCCCCTCAATCCGGGTCGTTCCAAACCGCCGCCCGGTACGGGGGTGATGAGTTTGTATTGCTTCTGCTGCATTGCAGCGACGATCACGTACTGACGGTCGCCAAGCGCCTCTTGAACAACATCCGGTCAATCAGCATTCAGGCTTGCGAGCATATAAAAGTGACCGCCAGCATCGGGATCAGCTTTTTCGATGGGCAGGATGTCACGCTTACCCCCCGGCAACTGGTAGAACAGGCCGACCAGGCGCTCTACATCGTCAAGGAACAGGGTCGCAACAACGTACACCTCAATTACCCACCCTTGGCAAATTAAGCACTGGTCCGCATACCTGTTCTCCCCAACAAAACAAAAAAAGGCGGGCAGCTTTTTGCTGACCCGCCTTTTAAATTCTTATCTGCAAATTTCTTACTTGTAAAACTGGATACCGATCCCGTTTGGTTCAAGCCTGGCGATCCGGCCGCGCACTAAAATGGTTTTTTCATCCTTGGACCGTTTCATGCGGATGGAAATCTCCTGGCCGGTCGCAAAATCATCGCTGGTTTCGATAAAACAGCCGCCGCTGCTCAGATCCAGTACGATACCCTGGTACGCCACACCGCCTACATTGAAGGTGGTTTCCGTATACAGGCTGATGCGTTGTTCTCTTTGCTTTTCATCAGCACTACGCTGCTTCAAGACTTCCAGCAGTTTCTCCTGCTCGGCATCGGTCATTTTGCTGATGAACTCCACCAACTGATCAAACACGGGCACATCTTCGTAATCGTCATTGCTACCTCCTTTTCTGAGAAATCAAGAATGCCAATTCGGGTACATCTATTTTACTGAGTAGTCGCTTGGATGCGAATCGAGATAGGGCCCATAGTCAGAATGCAAAATCTGTATATCACAAAAGGGATGTTATATGAAGCAGTTATATGATTGACTAGAACCTATCTCAAAAAAGTCTTTTGGCCCAAACTCGGCGTTGGGCGCTCGGTTCAAGTCCTCGAAATACTCGAGTATTCATAGGGGTTGCGACCCACCATCGAGAAATAGGACAAGCGGGAAGTCCCGCAGCGCGGGGCACCTCGCGGCCGCCTTGTACCACGTTAGGCATTAGCTTCGCGTCATTTTGAACCAAAATCCAATTTTTGAGATAGGTTCTAACAGACTGGAGGGCTTGAGGTGCAATTCAGTCGGACTGACGGCGTATTGCGAATCATTAACTAATTAAGGCGGGTTAGCATTTCAGCTGTCCCGCCTCATTATAGCGCCGCCCTGTTTTGCAGCGACCATTGCCTGGTCGGCCGATCAAACAAAATGAATGGTCAACTTGGTCTTGTCTGATTTTTCTTTTAGCTCCAGGTTTAGATCGACACTGCTGTCTCTGACCCCGAGGGCCATCCGTGTCTTGCCATGGGATTTGTCAAAATGTGAAATTTCGCGTACCGCCTCGAATATATTGTCCGCGACCTTGGAGTCCATGTCCGGCAGGTCTTTTTCCCGGTATTCCGCCGTCACCTTGACGCGCCCATTTTTATTCCGGCTGATGGAGATTTTCTCGGCGTACTCGTTGATGCCGTGCAGGGCGGCCAGGGACAGCCATTTCAGGGCCGCATGCGACGGCCATTTTTCGAGGTAAGCCTGCATCACCTTTCAGATATGAACGCAAGGCACCTGATTTCAGCAGCATCTAAATATAGGTAATGACGGTTGGGGCTGGTGTCAATGCAGGCAGACCGGCTTTAGTGCCCTGCTTTGCAGCCTAGGGAAGGGTAAAATTCGGTGCAACCCTGCGGGTGGTGTAGGACCGCCCGGATGATTTTGAGGTATACGTCAGTTGCGCGTCGCTGACAGTTGTCAGTTCATACTCATAGCGCGTATCGCATTTCACATTCTGACCAGCGCGCCTTTTAGATTGGCACTCGGTTAAAAAGGTGTTGCCGCTGTGCCCCCAGCGATTCTTGATCCAGGTTTCGGAAACGAGGGCTTCGTTCTGATAGTACCGGAAGGTGATTTCGGCACTGCCGTCCGGATGGAAGATTCTGAGCCAGCGGACCCGATCGTAGTCTTTATCCAGGATTTTGCCATTGCGGACCTGATCCCCATACCAGGAGCCTACCATGCGGCCCATCATTTCAGTCTGCAGCTGCTTTTCTTGCACGACTTTAAGATTTCGGCGGGCTTCGCGCTCCACAACCGCCTGTTCAGCCTTGGCGAGCCATTTAAAATCCGGGTAATAGGCCTTGAGTTTCTCAAAGGCATCCCGATCATTCTGTGCAAAATCCCAGACGACCTGGGCATACATGGCTTCGGATTGGACCGTGTCATCATCACTTTTCAAAAGGCCGGCAACAATTTTCCGGGCCGCGGGGTTCTGCCCCCGTTTGACCAGACTTGCGGCATAACGCAACTCACGGGTTTCAAAACCTTTGCTGCGGCTTTTCCCGGTGGAAGCGCCAGCTGCCGGCCTGGCCGGTTTCGCAGCCGAGGACGTCTTCGCGGCTACGGCAATCCCGCGCTCGGCGCGGAAATAGAAATCCCCCATGAGCGAAGAGGACTCCCAGGGGGTCTGTTTGCTGCTGGAAGCATGCACTACGTCCTTGCGGACTTCGCGAAACAGCCGGCCGATTTCCAGGCCGGGTGCATCCATGTGCTTGAGCAGCATGGCTGTGTAGAGACCGTTGCGGCCGGTTCCGTCGGCCGCGACACTGCCCGGTGCCGTGGCATAGGCCAGGATCGAACCGGTGGGCGCATCCATCTTGGCCAAGCCCCTTTCGGCAGACCGGAACGAGCGGGCAAACGGGTTGTTCCGACAGGCATCCAGGATGACAATATTGAGGCCGTTGCCGGCATCTTCCATCTTGGCCAGCACCAGGCCGGCATCCACCGCTTCATACCGCACATCCCCTTCGGATTCGATCTCCGCACCGATGGGGATCAAGTAGTTGCTGCCCCGCACCTGCAAACCGTGGCCCGCGTAATAAAACAACCCTACTCCGCCGCTGCGCAGCTGCTTGCCGAAACGACGAATCGCCTTTTCCATGGTTCGCTGGCCGGCATCGGTTTTCAGGGTGACATCGAACCCTAGATTGCGCAGCGCCGCGGCCATGTCGGTGGCATCATTGACCGGATTCTGCAAGGGGGCTGTAGCGTAGTTGCTGTTCCCAATGACCAGGGCGACTTTCTGATTATCGGCAAAGGCTGGCGAGAGAAGAAAAAGGTACAATGAAAGACATAGATTTACCGCGAAAAGCCCGGGCCTAATTTTCATTTTTTCTCCATAGAAGCATGTCTGAGTTTAAAACCGCATGTCGATAATAGGCAACGGATATGAACCTGTCAAACAGGCAGATGAAGCCGAATCCGGACTGGGCGGGTCGGCTTCAAATGCAGCCGGGTAGCGCTGGTAAATATGTTCCAGTTCAACAAGTTCCATGGGGAATCAATCGGCTACATCAGGACCTATTTTAAACCTTTTGGAACTTTGTGGATGATTGAATCATTGCAGTTTATACATTTCATCTGCTTGTCCACATGGTAAACGGCCGCATCCGGGTATTCAGCCAGCAGTTCACCATCAGGATCGCGGGCCACCGTTCTCTTTATCGACCTGTTCGAGCGGCGTTCAATGTTGAAAGTGATGATGTGGCGATCATTGATGTAGTGCTTCACGGTTTTCATACCGCGGTTGTCATCGTAGAAAAACTCGGACGCTTTTTTAGTACCGCTGGCATTATACGTATCTTCGCGAACGACCAGGCCATCATCATAGCTCTTCTTTGCAAAAAGCCGCATGTCCCGGTTGGGGTCAAGGCCTTTTACGGTTACAAGTCTGCCGCAGTCGTCCCGCTGGGAAATAATCAACAGATTGTATTTGTCGTTCCTGTACCGCTTGCCCTCCAACTGGTAGCCGGTGTTCGGATCGTAGATCTTGATGAGCTTGAACTTGCCTTTAAACGTTTCGGCCTTGTAGGCCACGTTGTCATCGTTGTAGAAGGTCGTACCCTTGTTTTTCAGTTTATCCTGTGGGCTGAAAGATCTCCAGGTGACCTGCTTGTCTCCGTACGAGTAGAGCGTGTAGCTGGTCAGGTTATCTTTAATGTCGTAGGATTCGATCCGGGAAACTAGGCCGGCGGATCCCCGGATGTACTTGGAAGAACCAATCCTATTGCCTTTATCATCTATGGTTTCAAGTTTCGTGAATTCTTTTGAAGATGCCGAGGGGTAGGTGTATTTATAGGTGTTGTAGATGTCGCCCTTTAACATGCTGTCCACCCGGTCAATCCGATTACCGGCGCCATAGTAGACCCGGTAATACTTGGCGTTCTGCTTACAGTACTGATCAACTTCATTGTTAAACCGAAAACTTTTGTCGTAGGTTGAAAGCCAGTTCTTGTAGAGGCGGGTTTCGGCAAAGACGTAATTTGAGAATGCGATAACAAGACAGATACAGACAAGGGTAATTCTCTTCATTCGGCAACCTCTCTATTCGGGTTCTATCTCCAATTTTCCAAGCCTACCTATTATCCTTGAAGTGGAAAATTTATCAAGTGTTCAATGCGTATTTCGTTCCGGTGGCGGCATCTTAAAATGAGATCGGTCCAATGTAGTTCACGGCCCATTATCTTATGAATCTCGATAGTAGAAATACGACTACCACGACGACAACGGCAAGTACCAGAAACTGCCCCACCCCGCTTTTAGCCTCGGGATCTATGCCGCTCTCTTCCAAAAAGGCCTGCAGCCGGGCCGCGTCCATATCACGGCAGTGGGGGCATTGGGTGTACCGTTTATCGTGATACAGGCCGCAGCGCGTGCATTTGATTTGGTTGCGTTCCTGCAGAAGTAGAATGAGTCTGGCTATCAACGACATTGTTTTTCAGTTACGGTATTTAGGGGTCACCGTTTTCCATTGAAGAAAGACTGCACGTTCAGTTACCGAAAACCTGGCTCATATCCTGCCGTGTATCGGGCAGGGGGCGGAGGTCCGCGTAGGCAGCGTCCAGCTCGATACCGAAATGATCGCGCAAAGCGTCCAGATAATTCGGTCCATCTTCCAGTTCCTGAATCCGCACTTTGCCGGAGATTGTCTTTTTTAAAGTTGTATTCAGAAGCGTGGCGGTACCACCTGGAATTACAAGGGCAGCCGTCCGCGCCGTGGTAAACAGGGAGTTGGGGTGGGTGCTGGCATAGTGGTTGCCGTACTGGATATCAGGCGGCAACACTTGGGTCATCTCGAAGCTGTAAAGGCTTTGCCACTGTTCGTCTGTCCGGGCCTGGAATAGGATGCCCAAATGACCGGCGTCTTTCAGGCGGACCTGCCGGCCATCCTGGTGAAAGGCTTGATCCAGTTCCAAGGGAATGGGGGCCCGCGGATTCGCACTCCCAAAGCCCACATCCGCAACCCACTGCCGGCCGCGGATGGTTACCAGGGTAAGCTGGTGCCCCCGCCCCGATGGCGTCCCGGTGAGGTGGACCCGTGCCAGAAGCGCCCGTGCATCGAAACCAAGCGCCTGCAGAGCCATCAGAAACAATCCGTTTAGCTCAAAGCAATACCCGCCGCGTTTGTGCTTGACCATTTTGTCAAACAGATCGTCCGGTTCCAGCGAGATGCCGCGGCCCAGCATGATATCGAAATTTTCAAACGGAATCGTGTGCAGCTGAGCACGCTGCAATTCGCTGAGCAGGTCCTCGTTCGGACGAACGCTGCCGGTATAATTCACCCTCTCCAGGTATGCCTCAGGATCGAACACTGCAGTATCCATGTCGTGACACCTCTTTTTAAGATTCGCCCGGCAGGATGATCTCTTAACAATCCGAAATAGATACGGCCACTTATAGAACGCCAGCATCCTGACGAGCTTCGATCGCCAGTGTTGTTTTCACATTCAAAATTCTTGATTTGACAAATGATTTTAGCGGCTTTACATTTCTCGTCAAGTCATATTTCTTTCACAAAAACAGGGGCTCACACATGAAAATTCTGATTATCGGCGGCAACGGCACTATCGGCAACAAGGTCAGTGACCATTTCTCCAAAAAACACGAGGTGATCACAGCCGGTCGCAGTTCCGGCGACGTTACCGTGGACATTGCCGACAGCAAGTCCATCGAGGCCATGTTTGCCTCGGTAGGTCCGGTAGATGCAGTAGTATGCATAGCCGGGGAAGCCAAGTGGGATGCATTTGAAGCCCTGACCGAGGATGATTTCCATATCGGCCTGCGCAGCAAGCTGATGGGACAGGTCAACCTGGTACGCATCGGCCAAAAATATGTGAACCCCGGCGGCTCGTTCACCCTGACGACCGGCATCCTGGCTGACCACCCGGTGGTCATGACCACCAGTGCCGCCATGGTGAACGGCGGCATCCACAGTTTTGTCAAGGCGGCCTGCCTGGAACTGAAAAACGGGCAGCGCATCAATGTGGTATCGTCCGGGCTGGTGGAAGATGCCGTCGAAAAGTACGAGGCATACTTCCCCGGTCACAACCCGATTCCGATGCACAAGGTGGTGAATGGGTATGTGAAAGGCGTGGAGGGGGCCAATACAGGTCAAGTCATACGCATATACGACTATTAGAAGCGGCATTTAAGGCTCCCATGAGGCACAATATCCGCGTTAGACATGCGGTTCAAATCCTCGAAATACGCTATTGTAGTGGTCCAGTAAAAACGGACACGGTTTTAAGCAGCATTGTTTAATTGTTCTTTTTCATAATTAATCGGGCTGAGATATCCCAGCGTCGAATGTAGCCGCATCGCATTGTAGAAGCCGATGTAG
>Ga0209783_1000068_pt1 | contig 55119 bp, 52 predicted proteins | sample WorMetfiPIANOSA1_FD_187395 | JGI IMG/M metagenome (GOLD analysis project Ga0209783, IMG submission 187395) | Marine gutless worms symbiont microbial communities from Max Planck institute for Marine Microbiology, Germany - Olavius filocauda... | ecosystem: Host-associated > Annelida > Digestive... | reverse complement strand
GCATCTGACCCGGTCGCGGCGTTGCGGCGACCGGCTGGCGGGTTTATAAGCCCGGCCCATGCGTTTTCCCGAGCCCCTGACCCATGGCCGGCTGCTCCGGCGGTACAAGCGTTTCCTGTGCGACCTCGAGCTCGACGGCGGCGACGTGGTCACCGCCCATTGCCCCAATCCGGGCTCGATGCTGGGCGGACTGGCCGAACCGGGCCTGGAGGTCTGGCTTGCGCCCAACCACAGCCCGACCGCGAAACTGCGCTGGCGCTGGGAGCTGCTGAAGCGGGGCGGCCACCTGATCGGCATCAACACCAACCAGCCGAACGGCATCGTCGCCGAGGCCATCGCCGCCGGCCAGATCCCCGAGCTGGCCGGCTATGGCGGCCTGCGCCGCGAGGTGAAGTACGGACAGAACAGCCGCATCGACATCCTGCTGGAGGCCGAGGGCCGTCCGCCCGCCTATGTGGAAATCAAGAACGTGCACATGCGCCGGACCGACGGCCCGCACCCGGACGCGGCGGAATTTCCCGACTCGGTGACCAAGCGTGGCGCCAAGCACCTGGAGGAGCTGGCCAACATGGCGGCCGGCGGCGCCCGCGCGATGATGCTCTACCTTGTCCAGCGCGCCGACTGTACCCATTTCAGGGTCGCGGCCGACGTCGACCCGGGTTATGCGGACGGGCTGGCGAAGGCGTTAACCAAAGGCGTGGAGGCGCTGTGCTATGGTTGCACGCTCTCCATCGATGGGATTGAATTGGCGGATCCCCTGCCCATCGTGCCGCCGCAGGCGGCCGGGCGGAGGCTCCAGGAAACCGAGGTCTAGATGCTGAAGGCGACACAGTCCCGAATCAAGCGCCACGACGCGGCGGCGTTCGATGCCATGCGGGCCGCCGGCCGCCTGGCCGCGGAAACGCTGGACTACATCACGCCGCACGTGAAACCGGGCGTGTCGACCGGTGAGCTCGACCGGCTGTGCCACGCCTTCATCACCGAACGCGGCGCGGTGCCGGCGCCGCTGAACTATCGGGGCTTCCCGAAGTCGATCTGCACCAGCGTCAACCACGTCGTCTGCCACGGCATTCCCGACGACCGCAAGAAACTGGCCGATGGCGATTGCATCAATATCGACGTCACCGTCATCCTGGACGGGTGGCATGGCGATACCAGCCGCATGTTCTATGTCGGCGGCAAGATCCCGGTGAAGGCGCGCCGGCTGGTGGAAATCACCTACGAGGCGATGATGCGCGGCATCGAGGCGGTCGGCCCCGGCGCGCAGCTTGGCGACATCGGCGCGGCGATCCAGGAACATGCCGAGGCCAACCGGTTCTCGGTGGTGCGCGATTTCTGCGGCCACGGCATCGGCCGGGTGTTCCACGACGAGCCCAGCGTGCTGCACTACGGCCGGCCCGGCACCGGGCCGATCCTGGAGCCCGGCATGTTCTTCACCGTCGAACCGATGGTCAATGCCGGCCGCTACGACGTGAAGATCCTGGCGGACGGCTGGACCGCGGTGACCAAGGACCGTTCGCTGTCGGTGCAGTTCGAGCACACCATCGCGGTCACCGAAACCGGCTACGAAATCTTCACCACCTCGCCGCAGGGCCTGCACCAGCCGCCCTACGCCTGACCGGCCCTTTCGAATCCGGCCTGCCCCGTCCATAGGCCCGCCATAAGGAGCGCAAGCGTCCATTAGCAGGAGGCAGGATCCGTGGCACGGCGCGACGGCGCGAAAGACGTCCCCCACTATCACAATCACCGGGCGCGGCTGAGGCAGCGTTTCATGCGCGACCAGGGCGCGTCGATGGAGGACTACGAGCTTCTGGATCTGGTGCTGACGCAGCTCATTCCCCGACGCGACGTCAAACCCCTGTCGAAGGCGCTGGTCGACCGGTTCGGCAGCTTCGCCGCGGTAATTGCGGCACCGCCCGAGGCGCTGCGGGCCATGCCCGACCTGGGCGAGGCCTCCGTCGTCGGGCTGAAGGTGGTGCAGGCCGCGGCCCTGCGCCTGACCCGACAGGAGGTGCTGAACAGCCACGTCATCAGCTCCTGGGACAAACTGATCGGCTATTGCAACGCGGTTCTGGCGCGCGAAACGGTGGAGCAGGTCCGCCTGCTGCTGCTGGACCGAAAGAACAAGCTGATCGCCGACGAGCTACAGCACCGGGGCACCGTCGACCAGACCCCGCTCTACCCGCGCGAGGTCGTCAAGCGCGCCCTGGACCGCGGCGCCTCGGCGATCATCCTGGTGCACAACCACCCGTCCGGCGACCCCACGCCGTCGCAGCAGGACATCGACAGCACCCGCGAACTGAAGGAGGCGACCACCCGCCTCGGCATCGCGCTGCACGACCACGTCATCATCGGCCGGTCGGACTATTTCAGCTTCCGCGCGACGGGGCTGCTTTAAAGGGACCGGAACCCCCTCACCCCAACCCCTCTCCCCCCTTGGGAGAGGGGCTTCTGGTCCCTTCTCCCCTTGGGGGAGAAGGTGGCCCGAAGGGCCGGATGAGGGGGTTCGGCTGCCGGGTTCTTGTTCCTCGGCGCCGCGGAGTTATATCTGTGGCCACAGGCGGCAACACAACACCGGACCCGACAGCCATGACCCACCGCACCGTCCTCGGCATCCTGCCGGCCCAGGCGACCTCCGACGGGGCCGGCGTGCGCCTCAACCGCACCATCGGCACACAGGCGCTGGACGTGCTGGACCCGTTCCTGCTGCTGGACCATTTCCACTCCGACGACGGCGCCGACTATATCGCCGGCTTCCCCGACCATCCTCACCGCGGCTTCGAGACGGTGACCTACATGCTGGCCGGCGCGATGCTGCACCGGGACAACAAGGGCAACGAAGGCCATCTCGGCGCCGGGTCCGTCCAGTGGATGACTGCCGGGCGCGGCATCGTGCATTCGGAGATGCCGCAGCAGGAGGACGGCCTGATGAGCGGCTTTCAGCTCTGGGTCAACCTGCCGGCCGACCAGAAGATGTGCAAACCTCGCTACCAGGACATCCCGCCGGAGGACATCCCAGAAGTCCGACGCGACGACGGCACCGCGATCCGCGTCCTCGCCGGGTCCAGCGACGGCGTCACCGGGCCCGTCTCGGGCATCAGCGTCGATCCGCTCTATCTCGATGCAACGGTGCCGGCCGGCGGCCGCGCCGCTTTCGCCCTGCCCGACCGGCATACGGCGTTTCTCTATCTGTTCGAGGGCGCCATCGAGATCGAAGGGGCCGCGGTGATGGCGCAGAACCTGGCGGTACTGTCCCACGGCACCAACCTCGAGGTCTCGACCGACGCGGCGCCCGCCCGGTTCATCCTGGTCGCCGGGCGGGCGATCGACGAGCCGGTCGTGCGCTACGGCCCCTTCGTCATGAACACCAAGGAAGAGATCGTCCAGGCCGTGGATGATTACCAGGCCGGTCGGTTCTGACGAACGGAACGATCAAACCATGAAGTCAGTTTGGTCCGTCCGCTTGTATAGACAGGTCATTTTTAGAAAAGCTGCTGCTCTTCTTCTGCCACGCCCTTCGAGACGCGGCACTGCGCGCCGCCCCTCAGGGTAAAGTGAGCCGTTGAAACCAGCCCAACAGCCTCACCCTGAGGAGCACCCGCAGGGTGCGTCTCGAAAGCTTGTCCTGAGGGCCGCCCGACGGGCGGCATCGAAGGTGGCGCGGCTGCAAACGGCGCCAGTTCTCACGCGTCGGGCGCCGCCACGTCCGTCGTTTCGAAAGTCGCGGGACTGGTGATCTCGAGCAGCTCCATGTCGGGCGAGCGGGTGATCAGCCGGTGACGAATCCCGGGCGGTTGGTGCACCGCGTCGCCGGCAACCATGTCAATCCTCCCGTGGCCGTCGTATTCGAACGTCACCGCGCCCTTCAGCACATAGATCATCTGGAAGTCCAGGTCGTGGATATGCCAGGCGCCTTCGTCGGGCCCGGAACCGCGCGGCGTGTCGGCGGCGCGGATCACATGGGCATGGAAGCGGCCGTCCGTCTCCGCGCCGATGCCCAGGTCGCGATAGGCGAAGACGGGGCGCAGCCCGTCACCCTTGAATTCCGCATCCGCCGCGGCGCTGAACTGAAACCGCATTCTTTCCTCCCCGTTCAGGTTCGTCTCATGGCCGATCCGTCGCGCATCGGCGCGGCGATGGCTGCATCAAACAAGGCCGGCGTGACCGCAACGTCGTCATAGTCCCGCCCCAGCATCGACGCGCACAGGTTGGCGGCGGCGGGCGGCGACGGCGACTTCCGGCACAGAAGGTCCAGCGCAGGCCCGTCGGCGCGCTCGACGATGCTGCGGCTGGCCTGAATCAGGAAATCGAGGACCATGTTCCCGGCGGCGAACAGGCAGACGGCGTTGTGGACATTGCGATAGACCCGCAGGCCACCCTTGAGGTTGCGCTGGACCCAGATTTCCCGCCCGAAGGCGTGGTCGGCCCCCTCCGGCAGGATCAGGCCTGCCGGATCGAAGACCAGCGTGTCGGCATCGAACCACACGACCCGCCCGGCGCCGTCTTCTAGTAGACGCCGTATCCACAGCAGGCGCGCAAGGTCGGCCGCCATCGGTAGGCGCCCCGCCGTCTTGTCCCGGAAGATCGCCGGCAGCGGATCAAACAGCTCGTCGCCGATCAGGCGATAGTGGTATCCCCGGACGTCCGACCAGCGCTTGACCGAGCCCAGGCAGGCCGTCAGCCATGCCGGCACGTCGCCCGGCCGCGTCGACTGCAGCACCAGGGTCATGGGCGGCGGCCCGTTACTGGGCGTATTCCGGCTCCTCGCGGTCCAGGATGCGTTTCAGGGCGGCGAAATGGGCCTCGCCGTAATCCTCGTTGCCCTTGCCGTACTGCTCCAGCGTGTGCCGCACCGCAGCCTCGTCCACCAGTTTCAGGGGCCGGCCGGTGGAGGTGGCCAGAACCTGGAGCTCGGCCACGCGTTCCAGGTAATAGAGGTCGTCGAAGGCGATCGCGACGGTACGTCCGGTGGTCACGACGCCGTGGTGGGCCAGGAACAGGACGCTGTTGTTGCCCATCTTCGACGCGATCCGCTCGCCTTCACCGGCATCCAGCGCCAGCCCCCCGTACTCGTCGTCGTAGGCGGTGCGGTCCACGAACCGGATCGCGGTCTGGTGGATCGGCAACAGGCGCCCGTCCTCAAGACAGGTCAGCGCGGTGGCATAGGGCATATGCGTGTGCATCACACAGCGCGCCTGGGGGCAGGCTTGGTGGATCGCCCGGTGGATGAAGAAGGCCGTCTCCTCCAGCTCGCCATCGCCCTCCAGCACCGCGCCCTCGTCGTCGACCAGGATCACGTCCGAGGCCCGGATTTCGGACCAGTGCATGCCGAACGGGTTCACCAGAAAGCGCCCCTCGCCCATGTCGACGCTGAAATGATTGCAGACGCCCTCGTTCAACCCGAACCGCGCCGCCCATCTGAAGGCCGCCGCCAGGTCCCGTCTTTCCGCCGTGATGTCCATGCTTGCCGCTCTTTGTGGTGCCCTTGACGGCTATAGTATAGAAGGTTGGCGGCCGCCTGGCACCACGGGCCTGCGGCCGCCCACGCCACCCGGCCAGCAAGACGAGGAGCCCCCCGCGCCATGATCCCGCGATACAGCCGGCCCGAGATGACCAAGATCTGGGAACCGGAGAACAAGTTCAGGATCTGGTTCGAGATCGAGGCCCATGCCTGCGACGCACAGGCCGCCCTGGGCGTGATCCCGAAGGAAGCCGCGGCCACGGTCTGGGAGAAAGGCGCCTTCGAAATCGACCGGATCGACGAGATCGAGCGGGAGACCAAGCACGACGTTATCGCGTTCTTAACGAACTTGGCCGAACACATTGGGGAACCGGCGCGATTCGTGCATCAGGGCATGACATCGTCGGACGTCCTGGACACCTGCCTGGCCGTGCAGCTGTCCCAGGCGGCCGATCTGCTGTTGGACGATATCGACCGGCTGCTCGCGATCCTGCGCCGGCGGGCGGAGGAACACAAGGAGACGCCATGCATCGGACGCAGCCACGGCATCCACGCCGAGCCGGTAACCTTCGGGTTGAAGCTGGCCGGCTATTATGCCGAGTTCCGGCGGAACCGGGCGCGCCTGGAGGCGGCCAGGGCCGAGATCGCGACCTGTGCGATCTCCGGCGCGGTGGGCACCTTCGCCAACATCGACCCGGCGGTGGAAGCGCACGTGGCCGAGAAGATGGGCCTGACGCCCGAACCGGTGTCGACCCAGGTGATCCCGCGCGATCGCCATGCGATGTATTTCTCGGTCCTGGCCGTGATCGCCTCGTCGATCGAACGGCTGGCGGTCGAGGTCAGGCACCTTCAGCGCACCGAGGTGCGCGAGGCCGAGGAGTACTTCTCGCCCGGCCAGAAGGGCTCCAGCGCGATGCCGCACAAACGCAACCCGATCCTGTCGGAGAACCTGACCGGCCTGGCCCGGCTGGTGCGGGCCGCGGTCATCCCCGCGCTGGAGAACGTCGCGCTGTGGCACGAGCGGGACATCTCGCATTCGTCGGTGGAGCGGATGATCGGGCCGGACACGACCGTGACACTGGACTTCGCCCTGGTCCGGCTGACGCGGATGATGGACCAGCTGGTGGTCTATCCCGACCGCATGGCCGCCAACCTCGACAGCCTGAAGGGGCTGCACAACTCCCAGCGGGCGCTGTTGCTGCTGACCCAGGCCGGCATGAGCCGGGAAGACGCCTATCGCGCCGTCCAGCGCACCGCGATGGAATGCTGGGCCGGAAACGGCGCCTTTCTGGATCTGCTGAAGGCCGATCCGGAGATCGCCGCCCATGTCGACGGCGCTGCGTTGGAGGCCCTTTTTGACCTGGGCTATCACACCAAGCAGGTGGACACGATCTTCAAACGCGTGTTCGCCGACTAGAACGCTGATCGCCGCGGCCGCGCTGGCGCTCGGCCAGACGGTCTCTTCCCCCACATGGGCCCAGGACCAGGAACTGGATCCGGTGTCGATACAGGCGATGGGCAATGCCTTCGTCGCCCTGACCCTGGAGGGGCCGGACCAACAGGGCCAGGCGCTGAACGGACTGGTCCGGGCCAACCTGGCCAGCGAACGACTGGATGCCGCCCTCGACGAAGCGCTGCGCATCGAAGACGGGATCTGGAAGGCCCGCAGCCTGGCGCAGGTCGCCGCCTTTCATGCCGAACAGGGCGACACCGAGGCGGCACTGGAGACCCTGAACCAGGCCTCCGACGCCGTGGACACGTCGCGGCCGATGCGCGACGGCGGCGAGGTGCTGCGCGCGGTGGCGGAACAGCAGGCGCGCCTCGGCGCGTTCGAGGCCGCCATCGCCACGGCGCAGCGGCTGCCGGACGGCACCACCCGGATGCGGGCCCTGATCAGCGCCGCCCGCGCCAGCCGCGGTGCGATGTATGCGGGCGCCGTCTGGGAAGAAACCGCCCGCGGCGTGATGGAAGAGGCGTTCGCGCAGCTGACCGCCATGGAGGCCGACGCCGGCTATCTGGTCGAACTCAGCGCCGAGATCGGCCGGATCCAAGTGGAGGCCGGCGACGGCGCCGGGGCCGTCCGATCGTTTGAGTTCGCCCGCCGGATCGTCGAGGAAAGCGCCTATATGGGCCGCAACTGGACGCTGGCCTTCCTGGCCGCGGCCCTGGTGGAAGGCGGCGACCAGCCCCAGGCGATGGAGGTGATCCGGCTGATCCCGGACGAAGGCGACCGGGCCCGGGGCCTCGCCTCGATCGCCCGCGTGCTGGGCCTGAAATACGGCCACGATTCGTCGGTGCCCTTGTTCGTGCTCGCGTTCGAGAGTGCCACGCGCGTGGTCGACCCCGAACAGCGCAACGACGTGCTGCGCCACGTGATGATCGAGCAGACCAGGACCGACCGCCTGGCCGACGCCTTCACCACGGCGGGCGCCATCGAGGATACGCGCATCCAGGCCGAGGCCCTGCTGGCCATGGGGGAGATCCTGATCCGGAAGGGCAAGTACGAAGAGGCGCTGGTCCTGGTGGATTTCATTCCCTATGTCAGCCTGCGTTCGCCGATATTCGCGGCGGTCGCCGAAAAGCGCGGTCTCGACGGCCAACCGGCCGGCGCCAGCGAGCTCTTGGCCCGGTCGCTGGAGCCGACCGGCTTCGAGCCGCTGGCGGAGTATCTGCCGGGGGCGCTGCGCCGCGTGCTAAACGCGCAACTGGCCGTGGGTCTGCCCGACAGCGACAAGGTGGTGTTCGCCCGGGCGCGCGAGCTGGCGGATCTGATCCCGGACGAGCTGACCCGTATCAGGGCGCTGATGAACCTGGCCGTGGCGCTGGCCCGCCGCGGCGACAAGGCGGAAGCGGACCGTTCGATCGGCGGCGCCTACCGGGTTGCCTGGCTGCACAAGGGGCAGGACAAGTTCGCCGAGGCCCTGGCCGACATCGTCGAAGGCCAGCTGGTGTCGGGCGAGATTCTCTCGGCCTTCGATACCGCGGCCCGGATCCCCTTCGCCGCCGACGCCGGCGCCTACGACCGGGACAACAAGGGCAACTTCACCGACCCCAAGCTGCGCGCCCTGACCGCCGTCGCCGCCGAGGCCGCCCGCAAGGGCAAGACCGACCTGGCGCTCAGGGCCGCGCGGCAGATCGACCACGCGCCCGCCCAGGCGGCGGCCCTGGCGGAAATCGCGGTGGCCATCGCCACGCCCGACCAGGGCTTCACCCAGGTCCAGCCGGTAGACAGCAGCGCCACGATCATGCTGACGCTGGACGATATGGTGGAAATCCCGGCCCCGACGCTGGCCCCGCCGGCGGGGGGGGGGGGGGGGGGGGGGGGGGAGAGAAGGTGGCCCGAAGGGCCGGATGAGGGGGTTCGGATGCTTGGGGGGACTCCTCAGCGGCCTTCGTAGGCCTCTTTCCAGACCTGGTCGCGGGCGCGGCGCAGCAGGCGGTCCATGTGGCGGCGGATCTGGCGCTCGGTCAATTCGACGCCGGCGCCCGACAGGTCGCCCCAGACCCGTTCGAACACCCCTTCGGCGCCGTGCGGGCCGAAGGCCGCTTCGATGATCTCGGTGGCGTAGTCGTCGGCTGAGGGCCCGCGCAGATCCAGAAGCTCGGCCGCCCACCGGCCCAACAACTTGTTGCGCCGCGCAGTCGCCTTGAACTCGAGCTCAAGGGTATCTGCATACCTCTTCTCGTAGGCTCTTTCGCGCTCGTCGAACTTGGTCATGGCGTCAGATGCTACCGATTTGCGACGGTCTCACATTAACACGACTAAAATAGGCATCCGTTAACGCCAACGCATCCCCCAACCCGAACCAATAAGGTTGCAAAATCCTTGTATATTTCGTGCTATGCGGGAGATCTGGCTGGCCCGGGGCTCTGCGGCCAAAAGCGGAAAAAACACCCATTAACCAAAATGCTTGCGTTGTGGGACGGCGGCACGCTTGCTATATAGCGCCCTAGGCTCCTGCCCGGCGCAGGGGTCCCCACGTCATCGCAGGATCCAATGGCAAGACGCAAGCGGCTTTACGAAGGCAAGGCCAAAGTCCTGTTCGAGGGGCCGGAACCCGGCACCCTGGTTCAGTATTTCAAGGACGACGCCACCGCCTTCAACAACCAGAAAAAAGGCACGATCACCGGCAAGGGCGTGCTGAACAACCGCATCTCGGAATACCTGATGACACGGTTGAACGAGGTCGGCGTTCCGACCCATTTCGTCCGCCGGCTGAACATGCGCGAACAGCTCGTGCGTGAGGTCGAGATCATCCCGATCGAGGTGGTCGTGCGCAACGTGGTCGCGGGCTCGCTGGCCAAGCGGTTCAACATCGCCGAGGGCACGTCCCTGCCCCGTTCGGTGGTGGAGTACTATTACAAGAGCGACGAGCTGGGCGACCCGACGGTCTCCGAGGAGCATATCACCGCTTTCGGCTGGGCGACGCCCCAGGACATCGACGACATCCTGGCGCTGTCGCTGCGGGTCAACGACTTCCTCTCGGGCCTGTTCCTGGGCGTCGGCATCAAGCTGGTGGACTTCAAGCTGGAGTTCGGGCGCCTTTACGAGGAAAACGGCGAGATGCGGATCGTCGTCGCCGACGAGATCAGCCCCGACAGCTGCCGCCTGTGGGACATCCAGACCAACGAGAAGATGGACAAGGACCGCTTCCGCCGCGACCTGGGCTCGGTCCAGGAGGCCTATCAGGAGGTCGCGCGGCGGCTCGGCATCCTGCAGGACTCGGGCAACGGCGACCCCAACAAGATCGAGAAGCTGCACTGACACCGGCGGCCGCCGGGATCATCGGGGGAGACGGGCGCCATGAAGGCCCGGGTTCACATCACACTGAAGGACGGCGTGCTCGACCCACAGGGCAAGGCGATCCAGCACGCGCTGGGCACGCTGGGTTTCGCCGGGGTCAACGACGTGCGCCAGGGAAAATACCTGGAGCTGGACCTGGACGATGCGGATCCCGCCTCGGCCCGGGCAGCGCTGGAACAGATGTGCGAGCGGCTGCTGGCCAACACCGTGATCGAGAACTACGCCATCGACCTGGAGGCCTAGGCGCGCGCATGAAATCCGCCGTCATCGTGTTTCCCGGGTCGAATCGCGAAGGCGATGCGGTCCGCGCCCTGGCCCGGGCATCCGGAAACCAGCCGTCGCTGGTGTGGCACCGCGAAACGGAGATCCCCGCGGTCGACCTGATCCTGATCCCGGGCGGGTTTTCCTACGGCGACTATCTGAGATGCGGCTCGATGGCGGCCCAGTCCCCGGTGATGCGCGAGGTGGCGGCCCGGGCCGAGGCCGGCGTCCACGTCATGGGGATCTGCAACGGCTATCAGATCCTGACCGAGGCCGGGCTGTTGCCGGGCGTGCTGATGCGCAATGCCGGGCTGAAGTTCGTCTGCCGCCAGGTCCACCTCAAGGTCGAAACCGCGGATGCCGCCTTCACGTCGGGTTATGCGCCGGGCGCGGTGATCCGCGTGCCGGTCGCCCATAACGAGGGCAGCTATTTCGCCGATGCCGACACGCTGGACCGGCTGGAGGACGAGGATCTGGTCGCCTTCCGTTATGCCGGCGCCGACGGGTCGGTGACGGAGGAGTCCAATCCCAACGGCTCGCAGCGGGCGATCGCCGGCATCCTGAACGAACGGCGGAATGTCTTGGGCATGATGCCCCATCCGGAAGACGCGGTGGACCCACTGCACGGCGGCACCGACGGTACGGGCCTGTTCCGGGGGCTGGCGGAGGCCTTGGCATGACGGCGGACGCCGGCGCCAGCGCGATCACCCCCGAACTGGTGGCCGAGCACGGGCTGACGCCGGAGGAATACCGGACCGTGCTCGACATCCTGGGCCGGGAGCCCAACCTCACCGAGTTGGGCATCTTCTCGGTGATGTGGTCCGAGCATTGCAGCTACAAGTCCTCGAAACGCTGGCTGAAGACCCTGCCGACCGAAGGCCCCCGGGTCATCCAGGGGCCGGGCGAGAACGCCGGCGTGGTCGATATCGGCGGCGGGCTGGCCGCGGTGTTCAAGATCGAAAGCCACAACCACCCCAGCTTCATCGAGCCCTATCAGGGCGCGGCAACCGGCGTCGGCGGCATCATGCGCGACGTCTTCACCATGGGCGCCCGCCCGGTGGCGAACATGAACGCGCTGAGGTTCGGCGACCCGGACCACCCGAAGACCCGCCACCTGGTGGGCGGCGTGGTCGCCGGGATCGGCGGCTACGGCAACTGCATGGGCGTCCCCACGGTGGGCGGCGAGACCCAGTTCCACCCCGCCTACAACGGCAACATCCTGGTCAATGCCATGACCGTAGGGCTGGCCCCGGCCGACCGTATCTTCTATTCCGCCGCGGCCGGCCCGGGCAATCCGGTGGTCTATGTGGGGTCCAAGACCGGCCGCGACGGCATCCACGGCGCGACCATGGCGTCGGCCGAGTTCTCCGAGGACGCCGAGGCCAAGCGGCCGACCGTCCAGGTGGGCGACCCCTTCACCGAGAAGCTGCTGCTGGAGGCGTGCCTGGAGCTGATGGCGACCGACGCCATCGTGGCGATCCAGGACATGGGCGCGGCCGGCCTCACCTCCTCGTCCGTCGAGATGGCGTCCAAGGGCGGCGTCGGGATCACGCTCACCCTGGACCATGTGCCGATGCGCGAGACCGGCATGACGCCCTACGAGCTGATGCTGTCGGAAAGCCAGGAGCGGATGCTGATGGTGCTGAAGCCCGGCCGCGAGGAAGCGGCGCGGGCGATCTTCAAGAAGTGGGAGCTGGACTTCGCCGTCATCGGCCATGTCACCGACACCGGCCACCTGGTTCTGGACTGGGCGGGCGAAACCGTCGCCGACATCCCCGTCGACCCGCTGGTCGCCGCCTCGCCGGAATACGACCGGCCGTTCGAGGCACGCGCCGTGCCGCCGGTGTTGGACGCCAAGGACCTCACGCCGCCCGAACGGCTGACGGCGGCGCTCAGGACCATGCTTTCCGCGCCCGACTTCGCCTCCAAACGCTGGATCTGGGAACAGTACGACCACCTGGTGATGGGCGAGACCGTGATCGGGCCGGGCGGCGACGCGGCGCTCGTCCGGGTGCCTGACTCCGAGAAAGGCCTGGCGATCGCCTGCGATGCAACGCCGCGCTATTGCCGCGCGGACCCGGAAACCGGCGGCGCCCAGGCGGTGGCCGAGGCCTATCGCAACATCTGCGCGACCGGCGCGACGCCGCTGGCCGTCACCAACAACCTCAATTTCGGCAATCCCGAGCGGCCCGAGATCATGGGCGAGCTGGTCGGTTGCGTGCAAGGCATGGGCGCCGCGGCCGCGGCACTGGCCTTCCCAGTCGTCTCGGGCAACGTGTCGCTCTACAACGAGACCGACGGCGAGGCGATCCTGCCGACGCCGGTGATCGGCGGCGTGGGCGTGCTGGACGACGTCGCCAAGGCGGTGTCGCCGGCGCTGACGGCGCCGGACCTGACGCTGGTCCTGATCGGCGAGACGACGGGCTGGCTGGGCGCCTCGGCTTATCTGGAAATCGTCGAAGGACGCGCGGAGGGCGCACCACCGCCCGTGGATCCCGTGGCCGAGGCCCGGGCAGGCGCGCTGGTCCGCGACCTGATCGCCCGCGGCCTTTTGGCTGGGGCGCACGACGTTTCCGACGGCGGGGTGCTGGTGGCGGTCGCGGAAATGGCGCTGGCCGGCGGCGGGACCGGGGCCTGGCTCAGCCCGCCCCTGGACGGCCCGGCGGCCTTCGCCTGGGCCTTCGGCGAGGACCAGGGGCGTTACGTGCTGGCCACGGCGGCGCCGGACGAGGTTCTGGCCACCGCGGCCGCGGCGGGCGTGCCGGCGGCGGCGATCGGCCAGAGCGGCGGCGATGCGTTGACTCTGGGCGGCGATGATACGATATCTCTGGATGAGCTCAGGGCAGCGCACGAGGACTGGCTGCCCACCTATATGAACGCCGAAACCTGAAGACCGGGGACCGCGCATGCCGATGAATTCCGCCGATATCGAGCAGTTGATCAAACAGGCGCTGCCCGATGCGGAGGTGCATATCGAGGACCTGCGGGGCGACGGCGACCATTACGCGGCCTATGTGAAGTCGGCCGAGTTCAAGGGCAAGACCCGGGTCCAGCAGCATCAGCTCGTCTACCAGGCGCTGCAGGGACGAATGGGCGGCGAATTGCACGCGCTGGCGCTGCAGACCTCGGTCCCGGAAGAGGGCTGAGGCCGGACGCGCGACAAACAAGAGGAAAGCAGAAACCATGAGTGACAACCCCGTTTTCGACCGTATCAAGGGCGAGGTCGACGAGACCGACGTCGTTCTGTTCATGAAGGGGACGCCGGTGTTCCCGCAATGCGGCTTTTCGGCCACCGTGGTGCAGGTGCTGAACCACATGGGCGTGCCGTTCAAGGGCGTCGACGTGCTTGCGGACAATTCGATCCGCGAAGGGATCAAGGAGTATTCCAACTGGCCGACCATCCCACAGCTCTACGTGAAGGGCGAATTCGTCGGCGGCTGCGACATCATCCGCGAGATGTTCCAGACCGGCGAGCTGGCAGAGATGTTCTCCACCCGCGGGATCGATGTGCAGCTTCAGGCGTAATCGGCCCATAAGATATTGAAATAAAAGGCGGTCTTCGGGTCGCCTTTGCCGTTTCCGCAACCCCGGTCCGGCACGGCCCCGAACCACGCCCTGACCGAGCAGCCCTGGCCGTTTCATAGGCTGTCATAATGAACACCACCGCCAAGAAACGCGCTCGTCTGCGGATCGCCATCGCGGTTCTATGCGGCCTTCAGGTGGCCGCGCCAGCCATCGACGCAGCCGACCCCCGCCCCCGCCTGCCGGTCCCCGTCGACAACCAGCGCGCCGCCGCGCGCGGTCTTGCGCCCTTCCTGGAACGGTTGGCCACGGCCGTCCGCGACCGGGACGCCGCCTTCGTGCGCGCCCATCTGGACCCGGGCTTCGCCTGCTTCCGGGACTTCGGCGGCGTCTGCGACGAGGGCCCGGGCACGGGCGCTGAAAACTTCGAGCGACTGTTCGACCTGGACGACAAGGAGACGGATCCCGAATACGCCGGCTGGGGCTGGCGGCGGCTGGGCGGGCTTGTGGTAGCACTGACCGTCGGGCCGGTTTCCGAGAACGACATGCTGAACGGTGAGGCGGCCGGAAAGGGTCTTCTCTGCGGCCCCGCGCCCCCTGCCCCGGCAGCGCTCAAGGCCGTCGAGAGGTTCGCCGGCGAGGATTACTGGTTTCTGTGGGCCTTTGTGGAAGGCGCGGGCGTGCGGCTGCGCGCCGGGCCTTCGACCGACGCGCCTGTCCTCGGGCGGCTTAGCTTCGAGGCGGCGGAGCTGACCGAGCGCGACGCCCGGCCCGGATCCGGCGCACCGGAGGGCTGGGTTTCCGTCGTCGGCCCGGGCGGCGCGGAGGGCTGGGTCGCGGGGCGGTTCGTGCGGAGTTTCGTGGCGGCGCGGCTGTGCTACGGGCGGGGCGCCGACGGCGGGTGGCGGATTGCGGCGCATATCGGCGGTGGGGACTAGGGCAGCGGAACCCCCTCACCCCAACCCCTCTCCCTCCAGGGAGAGGGGCTTGAGCGGCGTGTCGTCCCAGACCTGGACTTCGATGAAACGGTCGAAGCGCGCGTCGCCGCGCGGGTCGGGCAGGCCCTCATCCGCCACCAGGGCCCTGATTTCTTCCAGTATGAAGACCCGCCCGTGGTGGGGCTTTCGATCGGCGGCATGACCGTCGCGGCGCGCCAGGGAGAAGCTCGCCATGCTGTCGGGATAGGTAAAGGTCAGCATCTCCGGCGCCAATGCCGCGAGGGGCAGGACGACCGATTGCGGCCTGGACGGATCCAGGCCGTCCGCGAAGTCGCCTAGGAAGAAATACAGCGGTCGCGGCAGACGGGGCGGGCCCAGCCTGCGGGTCCGCTCTGCAATCAGCCAGGCTTCCGTCACCCGCCGCTTGCGAAGATAGCTGGCCCTGAGCCTCGCCGTGCCGGCAGCGCGGATATTGTCCAGGATCCGTTCCGCCGCCTCGTCGGGCAGGTCGCAGATGTTCCGAAGCGGCCCGCGGTCGGGGTGGTAGTTGTGGGTGATGACGGTGGGGAACGGATGCAAGCTAAAGCCCCTATCCCTGGAGGGAGAGGGGTTGGGGTGAGGGTGTTACGGTGACCGGCATCCGAGCCCCCTCATCCGCCCCTTCGGGGCACCTTCTCCCCCCGGGGGAGAAGGGCAAGATCCGCTAGCGCGAGTAGAACTCCACCACCAGGTTCGGTTCCATCTGCACCGGATAGGGCACGTCCTCCAGCTTGGGCTGGCGCACGTAGCGGGCCCTCAGCTTGCGGTGGTCGACCTCGATATATTCCGGAACGTCGCGCTCGGCGCTTTCGATCGCCTCCAGGACCAGCGGCAGCTCGCGGCTCTTGTCCTTGATCTCGATGATGTCCTCGTCGCCGACGGAGAACGAGGCGACGCTGACCCGCTTGCCATTAACCTTGACGTGGCCGTGGCTGATGAACTGGCGCGCGGCAAACACGGTCGGCACGAACTTGGCGCGGTAGATCACCGCGTCCAGGCGCCGTTCCAGCAGGCCGACCAGGTTCTCGCCGGTATCGCCGCGGCGGCGGACCGCTTCCTGGTAATAGCGGCGGAACTGCTTCTCGCCGATATTGCCGTAATAACCCTTGAGCTTCTGCTTGGCCGCAAGCTGGGTGCCGAAATCCGACTGCTTGCGCCGGCGCTGGCCGTGCTGGCCGAGTGCATATTCGCGGCGGTTGACCGGGGACTTGGGACGCCCCCAGAGATTGACGCCCAGGCGCCGGTTGATCTTGTACTTCGACTTGAGCCGTTTGCTCATGGCTGGTCCACTCCGATCATTGTTTGTCGTTGTTTTTGTCCCGGTCTGCCGTCGGCCGGTCTGGGCCGCGGCGGGGCATATGGCGCTTAACGCCAACCCGCATGTCCGGGAGCGGCGCGGACTATAGCGATTTCCGCCCCCCTGTCAAACAAAAGGCGGGCCTAAACGCCGCGCCGCATGAGGGCGGAAAGCACGCCCTGCAGGGTCCGGACCTCCTGGTCGGTCAGGCCCGCCCGGGCATACATGGCGCGCAGGTTGCGGACCACGGTCGGGCGCATTTCCGGCGCCTTGAAGAAGCCGCTGTCGTCCAGCGCCGCCTCCAGGCGCTCGAAATAGTTGATCAGGTCGGCCCGGTCCGCCGGCATGGTCTGGCCGTACCGCATCTCCACCAACGCCGTCGGGTCGTCGTGGCAGAACCACTCGTAGGCCACCAGCAGGACGGCCTGGGCCAGGTTGAGCGAGGAGAAGCCCGGGTTCAACGGCACCTGGACGACCGCGTCGGCCAGCGCGACGTCCTCGTTGGTGAGCCCGGCCCGTTCGGCCCCGAACAGCACGCCGGCCGGCGCCCCGACCCCGACCGCCTGGTGCAGCCGCCCGGCCGCCGCCCGCGGGGTCAGGATCTCGGCGACCTGTTCGCGTTCCCGCGCGGTCGTCGCCAGCACGACCTTGAGGTCGGCAACCGCCTGCCCCGTCGTTTCGAAAACCCGCGCCGCGTCGATCACCTGGACCGCGCCGGACGAGGCTTCGCGCGCCTTGGGCGACGGCCAGCCGTCGCGCGGGCGCACCAGGCGCAGGTCGGCGAGCCCGCAGTTCAGCATGGCGCGGGCGACCATGCCGATGTTCTCGCCCAGCTGCGGGTCGACCAGGATCACCGCCGGCGCCGGCGGCAGCGCGTCCAGATCGACCTGTTTGACCCGGTCGGTCCCGGCCATGCGCCCGCCGCCCGCGGTCAGGCGCCGTCCGCCGCCCGGAACAGCCGGTAGGTGTAGGCGTCGTAAAGCGCGTTGTAGGAAGCGTCGATCACGTTGGCGGAAACCCCCACCGTCGACCAGCGCGTGCCCGAGGAATCGGTGCTTTCGATCACCACCCGGGTGATCGCGTCGGTGCCCGACGTGTCGGCGCGCGGCGGCATGATGCGGACCTTGTAGTCCACCAGGTGCATGTCCTCCAGCGCCGGATAGGCCGCCAGCAACGCCTTGCGCAAGGCGGTATCCAGCGCGTTGACCGGCCCGTTGCCGTTGGCGACGGTCATCACCTGGGCGCCGTCCACCTCCACCGTCACCGTCGCCTCGGACTCGGTGACGAGCTGGCCGCGCGCGTTCCAGCGCCGGTCGTCCATGATCCGGAACCGGTTGAGCCTGAAATAGTCGGGCACCTCGCCCATCACGCGCCGGGCCAACAGCTCGAAACTGGCCTCCGCGCCGTCATAGGCGTGGCCCTTGAACTCCATCTCCTTGACCCGGTCCACCAGTTCCCGGATCACCGCGTCGCGCCCGGAAAGGTCGATGCCGATCTCGTCCAGCCGGGCCAGCACGTTGGACCGGCCGGCCTGATCGGAGACCACGATATGGCGCGCATTGCCCACCAGCGCCGGCTCGATATGCTCGTAGGTGCGCGGGTCCTTGGCCACGGCGGAGACATGCAGGCCGCCCTTGTGCGCGAAGGCCGCCTCGCCCACGTAAGCAGCGTGGCGGTTCGACGGCCGGTTCAGCCGGTCGTCCAGCAGATGCGATATGCCGGTCAGGCGGCGGAGCTCATCTTTTGCGATGCCAGTCTCGTAACCCATCTTCAGCATCAGCGACGGAATCACCGAGATCAGGTTGGCGTTGCCGCAGCGCTCACCGAGGCCATTCAAGGTGCCCTGCACCTGGCGCACGCCGGCGCGTACCGCGGCCAGCGAACTGGCCACCGCGTTCTCGGTGTCGTTGTGGGCATGGATGCCCAGATGACTGCCGGGGACGTGGGCCGCGACCTCCGCGACGATTTCCTCCACCTCGTGCGGCAGCGTCCCGCCGTTGGTGTCGCACAGCACCACCCAACGCGCGCCCGCTTCGTACGCCGCCTTGGCGCAGGCCAGGGCGAAACCGGGGTTCGCCTTGAAACCGTCGAAGAAATGCTCGGCGTCGTACATCGCCTCGTCCTTGCGCGCCGCGGCCAGGGCGACGGAATCGCGGATCATGGCGACGTTTTCCTCCTGGCTGATCTCCAGGGCGACGTCCACATGGAAATCCCAGGCCTTGCCCACCAGACACAGGCCGGTCGCCTTGGACGTCAGCAGCGGCGCCAGGCCCGGGTCGTTCTCGGCGCTGCGGCCCGGGCGCCGGGTCATGCCGAACGCGATCAGGCGGGCATTTTCCAGCGGCGGCGGCGCCTCGAAGAAGGCGTCGTCTGTGGGGTTGGCGCCCGGCCAGCCGCCTTCGACGTAATCGATGCCCAGCACGTCCAGCGCGGTGGCGATCGCCACCTTGTCGGCGACGGAGAAATCGATCCCTTGCGTCTGCGCGCCGTCGCGCAGGGTGGTGTCGAACAGATAGATGCGTTCCGCCATGGCGTCCTCGCTTCAGGCCCGGCGCCAGTCGGTCGTGCCGTCCGGGCGGTCCTCCAGAACCACCCCGCGCGCCTTCAACGCATCGCGGATCCTGTCGGCGGCGGCATAGTCCTTCGCGGACCGCGCCGCAAGCCTTTCGCCGATCAGCGCCTCGATCTCGCCGGCATCGTCCGCCGCGCCCTTGAACCAGGTCTCCGGGTCTTGTTCCAACAGGCCCAGCACCGCGCCCGACGCCCGCAAGGCGCCGGCAAGCGCCGGCGCCTCAGGCCCGCCCGGGTCCTTGTTCAGCCGGGTGGTCAAATCGTGCATGTGCGCCAGCGCGCGCGCCGTGTTGAGGTCGTCCTCCAGCGCCGCGATCACCGGCCCGGGCAGCGCGTCGTCGGCCGGCGTCGCCGAAGGCACGGCCCGCAGGGCGCCGTACATGCGGTCCAGGCTGGCCTTCGCCTCGACGACCTTGTCCTTGGTGAAATCCAACGGCGCGCGGTAGTGGGTCTGCAGCAGAACCAGCCGCAGGGCCTCGCCCGGAAATTCCTCCAGCAGTTCCTTTACCGTGTAGAAGTTGCCGAGGGACTTCGCCATCTTCTCGCCTTCGCTCATCAGGTAGCCGTTATGGACCCAATAGCGGGCAAAGCCGTTGTCGGGGTGGGCGCAGCAGCTCTGGGCGATCTCGTTCTGATGGTGCGGGAAGATCAGGTCTATCCCGCCGCCGTGAATGTCGAAATCGTCGCCCAGATACTTGACGCTCATCGCCGAGCACTCGATGTGCCAGCCAGGCCGGCCCCGGCCCCACGGGCTGTCCCAGCCCGGAAGGTCAGGCGTGGACGGCTTCCACAGGACGAAATCGGCCGGGTCGCGCTTGTAAGGCGCGACATCGACCCGGGCGCCGGCGATCTGCTCGTCCCGGTCCTTGCGGGCAAACGCGCCGTATTCGTCCCATGACGGCACGTCGAACAGCACGTGACCGTCGGCCTCGTAGGCATGGCCGCGCTTTATCAGCTCTTCGATCAGGACGATCATCTCGGCGATATGGTCGGTGGCCCGTGGCTCGACCGTGGGTTCCAGGCAACCCAGCGCCGCGACGTCGGCATGGAATTGCGCCGCGGTGCGCTCGGTCAGAGCCGCGATCTCCTCGCCGCGCTCGGCCGCACGCGCGTTGATCTTGTCGTCGACGTCGGTGATGTTGCGGACATAGGTGACGCTGTCGGCACCGTATTCGGCCTGCAACAGACGGAACAGGACGTCGAACACCACCAGCGGCCGCGCATTGCCGATGTGAATGAGATCGTAGACGGTGGGGCCGCAGACATACATGCCGACCGCGCCCGGATCCCGCGGAACGAACTGTTCTTCTGTGCGGCTTGCCGTGTTGTAAAGCCTCAATCCCATCTTGCCCTGCCAATCGGCCGGACGCCCCGGTCCGGGGATACGTCCGCCGTCGTCTCTTTCGATGTTCCGTCTATTTCGGAGAGTGCTGCGGTGTCGCTCCGCAGTCGGCCGCCCTGCCCCGCTGGTGGTTCAGCGACAGCGACAGCCGCCGGTAATCGACCGACAAATGCCTCCGATGACGGCAAGCGACCGCGGCCACCCGGGCGCCAGGGCCCAGGTCCGCGCGCAAACATATATCGGAAGGCAATGATTCATTGTGCTTTCCGGCCGTCTTCGGTTGGCCGGACTATAGACCGGGCCCGGGCAAAAGACAAACGCCGGGCACCGCAAACCGCGTTGGCTCAGAGGGCGATCGCCCGCTGTTCCTGCCAGGGCCGGACCCACAGGCCGCAGATCAGCTTTTCGACGACGCCGTCCTGCCCGGCCAGCGGAAGCACCAGGCGGTCGAAGGAATGGACAAGGTTGCCCAGTTCGGGAACGTCGCGATGCACGTAGCGCGGAACCCGGCTTTCCAAAACCTGCCGATAGACCTCGGCCATTCCGGGATCAAGGTCGCCTTGCAGCGGATCGTCGACATAACGGCCCGTCGCATCGTGCCCGAACCATTCGCACACCCGGGTGCCGACCAGCCTGAAGCGAAAACGCAGCGGTTCCCGCTCGACATCGACGATGTAGATGAATGGAAGCAAACGCGGAATGTCCGCCGGATTGAGATCCGCGCGCACAGGAAGACGATTTTGTCTGCATTTGGAGCGCCAGTAATCGTAGATGGCGCGCAGAGTCGTCGTCTCGATGTTTCGGGACTGAAGCAAGACCCCTGTTCCTCCCTAACACTACTACCGTATTAGCGAGTGTTGCAGAGAACGATGGGAAAAGACAAGAACTAAAGAAACCAATAATGATCAATAAACAACGGCATTTGTGGTAATTGCCTGCGCGTAACCACTTTATGACAGACTGATCACTGCGCAGCACGGACCGTTCTGAAAACAGGAGCCGCGTGCGTTTGCAAAAATCGCGGCGCAGATTTCGCGTCGCCTGGCCTCTAGAGCGGGATCGGTTTAGGTCGAACCGCCGAAGTGGTTGCAGCCAGATGTCCTTCGACAAGGCTCAGGATGAAAGCTCGTGACGGCGCGGCGCGAGCCGCGGGCCGGGTGAGGGGGTTCCGGTGCCGACCGACATCGTAATCCCCTCATCCAGCCCTTCGGGCTACCTCCTGCCTTCGCCGAAGCGAAGCTCCGGCTTCGCGCAGGCAGGTCTCCCCTATGGGGAGAAGGGAACAAAAGCCGCGCCCTAGAACAGGAACGACTCTGACCAAGTCGTTCATGCTCCTAAAGAATGGTGCGGAAGGCGTTGGTGATCGGGTAGCGCCTGTCGCGTCCGAACGCACGGCGCGTCACCTTGACTCCGGGCGGCACCTGACGCCGCTTGTATTCGGCCAGGTCCAGCATGCGCCAGACCCGCTGTACGGTGGCGGCGTCGTGGCCGCGGCCGATGATCTCGTCCAGCGCCATTTCGCCTTCGACGAGGCAGCGGAGGATGTCATCCAGCGTCTCGTAGTCGGGCAGCGTGTCCTGGTCGGTCTGGTCGGGCTTCAGCTCGGCACTGGGCGCCTTGGTCAGGATGCGTTCGGGCATCACCCGGCCCTTGGGCCCCAGCAGCCCTTCCGGCGTGTGCTGGTTGCGCCACTTGGCGAGCCGGTAGACGTCGGTCTTGTAGATGTCTTTCAGCACCGAATAGCCGCCGCACATGTCGCCGTAGAGGGTGGCGTAGCCGACCGACATCTCGGACTTGTTACCGGTGGTCAGCACCATGTGGCCAAGCTTGTTCGATATCGCCATCAAGGTGATGCCGCGGGCGCGCGACTGGATGTTCTCCTCGGTGGTGTCGGCCGTTTGGCCGTCGAACAGCGGCGCCAGCATGGCTTCGAACGCCGTCATGGCCGGGCCGATGTTGACCTCGTCCAGCTTCACACCCAACAGGGCACATGCCTGTGCCGCGTCGTCCAGGCTGTCGCGGCTTGTATAGGGGGACGGCATCATGACGCAGTGGACGCGTTCCGGACCCAGCGCATCGGCGGCCACCGCCGCCGACAGGGCGGAATCGATGCCGCCCGACATGCCGAGCACGACACCGGGGAAACCGTTCTTGTCCACATAGTCCACAAGGCCGGTGCACATGGTGCGGTAGATCGCCTCCAGTCCCTCCGTCGGGCGGGCGATCGTGCCCTCGCTGCAGACCCAGCCTTCGTCGCCGCGGCGCCACCGGGTGAGCGTAACGGCGCTTTGGAAGCCCGGCAACTGTGCCGCCAGCCCGCAATCTGCGTTCAAGGCAAACGATGCCCCGTCGAAGACTAGTTCGTCCTGGCCGCCGACCTGGTTCACATAGATCAGCGGCAGGCCGCTTTCGGTGACGCGGGCGACCGCGTATTGCATCCGCATTTCGCCCTTATCCTGTTCGAACGGCGAGCCGTTCGGCACGATCAGGATCTCGCCGCCGGTCTCTTCCAGGCACTCGACCACGTCGGGCGTCCAGATATCCTCGCAGATCGGAACCCCAAGCCGCACTCCGCGGAACGCAATCGGGCCGGGCAGCGGTCCCTGGGCAAAGACACGCTTTTCGTCGAACACGCCGTAGTTGGGAAGGTCGTGCTTGAACCGGCACGCGGCGATGCAGCCCTCATCCAGCAGAAGAACGGCGTTGTAGAGCCTGCCGCCGTCGCGCCAGGGCGCGCCCACCAGCATGGCCGGCCCGCCGTCGCTAGTCTCCGCGGCCAGCCCGGCGACGGCCGTCTCGATGCGATCCTGGAAGAACGGCTTGAGCACCAGGTCCTCTGGCGGGTAGCCGCAGACGGCGAGTTCCGACGTGACCACAAGGTCGGCGCCGCCTGCGGCGGCCTCCGCCCGCGCCGCGCGGATCAGGTCGATATTGTGGTCGATCGCACCCACCGTCGGATTCAGTTGGGCGAGCGCGATGGAGAGCGATTCCGTCATTGCCGGTTCCGTGCCGATACCGCCTCGCCGCGCCCGGCAGGCGCGCCGCATGCGCCCCGACTATCCACGGCGGTCAAACCGGACGCAAGACAAACCGAGACTGGGGCGGTGATTCAGGCCCCACACGCGCTGTCGCCGAGCGCCTGGGCAAACGCGATATAGGCGGGCGTGCGGCACAGGACGGCGCGCAGACGGCGCACCGTGTCGCTGTCATAGTCTTCGTTGGCGACCACGTGATGCGCCCAGATGAGGACGTCCCGCCGCCGCTCCTTGGCGGCCCGGGCGACAGAGTCGATGATCGCCTGGGCATCGCGAACCCCGTCCAGCGGGATCAGGCCGTAGGCATCCTCTTCCAGCCGCGCCAGGTTCAACAGGGCGACGCCGCGCGTGCTGCCGTCCGCCGCAGCCTCGGCCAGGAGCGCCTTGCCGATGTAGCGTTTCTGGCGATCCGGCGCGAACCTGGGATGAAAGAAGTAATGTGCCCCCAGGGTGGCCTTGGCTTCGGAGTCGCCCTTCACGGCGGCCGTCTCCAGCAGTCGATAACCGCCGGCGACGGCGGCCTCGGAATTGCCGTAGGCGACCAGGCGCCAGCCGACCAGCGCAAAGGCGTGAGAATTGCCGAGCCTGTCGGCGGCGCGGTAGAGCTGCGCGACCCGCGCCTGCTTTAAATCCGCGTCGCCGGCGCCACGCTGCGCCAGGTAGAGCGGTGCCGCCGCATAGTCGTTCGCCAGCGCCCGCTCCAGATAGTTCGCCCCCTCGCCGTCCCGGCCCGAGAGCATCAGCGCCCGCCCATACAGGAACTGGTAGCGCGGGTGGCCGGGATGGCGTTCCGGGGCGTTGCGGCAGGCGTCCACGGCCTTGGCGGCGTCCACCTGCGCATCGGCGACACCGGTGGCGATGGACCGCGCGTCGTATTCGTAGCTGGCTAGCAGGTCGCAGTCGAGCGGCCGTTCGCCTGCCTCGGCGAGCGCCGGCGCCAGGACCAGAATGGCCAAGAGGCACCACCAGCGTGCCATCCCTTTTTTCCTTCCTGCGGTCGGCCGGGCTTTCCCGCAGCCATGTGCGGCGCCCGGTCCGTGTTTTTCGATCGAGCGATTTTATCGATATAAATCAGTGTGTTGAAGTAGCTTTTCGTTAACCATGAAACACCCCGTCCTGCCCCGGTTTGGCGGGGGACGGTAAGGAAAGCACGGCAGTTCCGGTGGGCGGAAATCGCTCAGGCGTTCGGCAGGCCGGCCTGGACGGCCCCCGCCGCAGGCGCGGCCGTCGCCTTTGCCCGGTGGGTGACCATGCGGCGGTACAGCGTCTCCACCGCGCGGCTGCCGGCGCGTTCGAAGGCAAACGGCAGCACGGCATGCAGCAGGCAAGCGGCGGCCGCCAGGGCCAGGGCCCCGGAAAAGGAAAGTGCCATCCCCATATGCTCCAGATAGGTTTCGCCAACCGATGCGGGATGTTCGGTAAAGGACAGCCGTGCCATATCGCGCTCCGTTTCGGGTTTCAACACGTCCATGATGGTGGCAGAAACGACGCGAAAAAGGCTTGCATTTTCTCCTCAGATTCTCCACTGTTGTGCTATAATGTTCTATTATGTGGTTCTCTTGTAGGATATTATTCTTTGGACAAGATTGACTTGAGAATTATGGACCTCCTGCAGCGGGATTGCTCCTTGTCCCTGAACGCCCTGGCAGAAGAGGTCGGCCTGTCTTCCACACCCTGTTGGCGGCGCATTCAGAAGCTGGAGGCCGACGGCGTGATCCGCGGCCGGGTGGCGCTGTTGGATGCGGCGCGCCTCGGACTCGGGTTGACGGTATTCGTCAGCCTGCGCACGGCCCGTCACGATGCCGCCTGGCTGGACGAGTTGACCGGCCGCCTGCTGTCAATGCCGGAGGTCGTCGAGGTCAATCGCCTGGCCGGGCATTGGGACTACCTGCTGCGCGTGCTGGTGGCCGACATGGCGGCCTATGACGGCTTCTACAAGGCCCTGATCGAGCTGGAGGGCCTGGCCGACGTCACCTCGGCCTTTTCGATGGAACAGGTCAAATACACCACCGCGGTGCCGCTTTCCGCGGCCCCGGCAGGCCAGGGCTGACCGGCGGGACTATTGCCCGCTTTCCGCGGCGAGCGAGATCGTGTTTTCTTCGTCGTCCTCGTCGCCGGCCGACACGCGGGCCTTGCTGCGCAGCAGGAACTCGCGGCCCACCTTCACCCTTTCGACGCCGTCATATTCGACGATGTCGGCGGTGGCGTAGGTCTCGGCCCATCTTTCCGGCAGATAGCTGCCGGTCCCGACCACGTCGATCGGCGCATCCGCCATCGCCATGACCTTGCATTTCTCCGGCCCGAAGCCCGACGAGGCGACGATCCGGACGCGCCCGAACCCCTCGGCGTCCAGCCGTTCGCGCAGGTGCCAGATGGCGGCCGCCGAAACGCCCGGACCGATCAGATACCGCAGCTCCGCCTCGCTGCGATAGCCGCGGATCGCCTCCGGCGCGTTGCGCTCCAGCACGGCATAGGATCCGGCAGGATCCAGGCCCTCTACGAAACGGCCACCGGGCGTGTCGACCCGCACGCCGATCTTGCCGCGCCGCGCCATCTCGGGGAACCGCTCGCACACCGCAAGCGCGTCGCTGACTTCGCGCCCGAAGTAATCCACCAGCACGGTCAGATCCTGTTCGGGAAACGCCTCCGCGTACATCTCCGCCGCGCGTACCGTGCTGCCGGCATAGCCCACCAGCGCATGCGGCATGGTGCCAAGCCCCTTCTCCTGCCCGAAGAAATGGGCTGTCGCGTCGGTGGCATTGCCGATGAAGCCGACCGCACGGCCCTTCGCCTTGGCACGTGCCGAACCGACCGAGGCCGCATAGGCCATCAATTCCGCCATCGCAGGACCGGCGCAATGGCGCGCGTCCATGGCAAGGAAAGCCGTCTTCGGCAGGTGCATGCACATGGTGTAGGCATTGTGGGCGGCGACGCAGGCGGGACCGATCATCTGCAGCAACAGCGTCTCGAGATCGACCAGATGGACGAAGGGGCCGGTGACATACATCAGCGGCTCGCCCGCCCCGACCCTGCCGCCCTCGCGCTTGGTCAGCTCGACCTCGAAGCGGGTGCCCCGCGCCTTGGCGATTTCCTTCAGCCAGTCAACGGCCAGCCTGGGCGCAGAGACCACCGGCCGGCGCATAAGCACCGCGTAGGTGACCCTGGCGTCGCCGAAACGGCGGATCGCCGCCTTGGTCTTGTTGAAATAGGCATCCGTCAGGCGTTCGACGGACTTCTCGTCGGGATGGCAGTCGCTCATGGCACGGCCTCAGAACATCGTTCGTCCCGTACGACCTCTCCTAAGGACTCAGGAAGCGGCCGCCAGGTTGCCCAATCCCTGTCGCTGTTCCGCCTTCAGCGCCTCGGCGATCAGGAAAGCCAGTTCCAGCGACTGTGTCGCGTTCAGCCTCGGATCGCAATGGGTATGATAACGGTCCGAGAGCTTGTCGTCGGTGATCGCCTGGGCGCCGCCGATGCACTCCGTGACGTCCTGGCCCGTCATTTCGAAATGAACGCCGCCGCCATGGGTGCCTTCTGCGGCATGCACATCGAAGAACCCCTTCACCTCGGCCAGGATCCGGTCGAACGGCCGCGTCTTGAACCCGGTCGACGACTTCACCGTGTTGCCGTGCATGGGATCGCAGGACCAGACCACGGTCCTGCCGGCCCGGCCGATCGCACGGATCAGGGGCGGCAGACCGTCGTGCACCTTGTCGTGGCCCATGCGCGAGATCAGGGTGATGCGGCCCGGCTCCTCGTCGGGATTGAGGATGTCCAGCAGCCGGAGCAGTTCGTCCGGATCGCTGGTTGGGCCGCACTTGATCCCGATCGGGTTCTTGACGCCGCGCAGGAACTCCACATGGGCGCCGTCCGGCTGGCGGGTACGGTCGCCGATCCAGACCATGTGGGCCGAGCAGTCGTACCAGTTGCCGGTCAGCGAATCCTCGCGGGTCAGCGCTTCCTCGTACCACAGCAACAGCGCCTCGTGGCTGGTGTAGAACGCCGTTTCCTTGAGCTGCGGCACGCTGGTGGGCGTCACGCCGCAGGCGGCCATGAACTCCAGGGATTCGTCGATCCTGTCGGACAGCCGGCGATACCGTTCGGCCTCGGGCGTGCCGTTCAGAAAATCCAGGGTCCAGCCGTGCACGTCGTGCAGGTCCGCAAAGCCGCCCTGGGCAAAGGCCCGCAGCAGGTTCAACGTGGCCGCCGACTGGTTGTAGGCCTTGACCATGCGCTCGGGATCCGGTTCGCGCGCGCCCTCTTCGAATTCGATCCCGTTGATGATGTCGCCGCGATAACTGGGCAGCGCCACGCCGCCCTGCTCCTCGGTGGGGGCCGAGCGCGGCTTGGCAAACTGGCCGGCGATGCGGCCGACCTTCACGATCGGCAAAGACGCGCCGAAGGTCAGCACAACCGCCATCTGCAGCATCACCTTGAAGGTGTCGCGGATGTTGTTGGCAGAGAATTCCGCGAAGCTTTCGGCGCAATCGCCGCCCTGCAGCAGAAAGGCCTTGCCTTCGGCCACCCGGGCCAGATCGGCCTTCAGATTGCGCGCCTCGCCGGCAAAGACCAGCGGCGGGTAGCCCCGCAGCAGCGTCTCGACCTGGCGCAGTTTCTCCTGATCCCGGTATTCCGGCACCTGCCGGATCTCGCGGGACCTCCAGCTGTCAGGCGTCCATGCAGCGCCCATAACCGTGCTCTCCCTGCCGTCTTGGCTTGTTCAGACCGGGTTCTATACGCCTCAAGATACGGAAATTCCAGACATTCGTCAGCCCGGGCCGGTTCCCCGCGGTCCCCGCCCGTCCTATTCCGCCGCCTCGGCCTCCGGCACGGGTTCGCGCATCGTCACGAATTCCTCGGCGCTGGTCGGGTGGATGCCTATCGTGGCATCGAACTGCGCCTTGGTAGCCCCGGCTTTCAGCGCGATGCCGATGCCCTGGGTGATTTCGCCGGCGTCCGGGCCGACCATGTGGACCCCGACCACCCGGTCGGTGGCCCGGTCGACGATCAGCTTCATCAAGGTACGCTCGTCCCGGCCCGAGAGGGTATGTTTCATCGGCCGGAAGTCGGACACAAAGATGTCGACGGCCCCGTGCCTGTCGCGGGCCTGCGCCTCGGTCAGGCCGACGGTGCCGATCGGCGGCTGCGAGAAGACCGCGGTGGGGATGTTCTCGTAATCCATCCGACCGGGCCGAGCGTTGTACAGCGCATTGGCCAGCACCATCCCCTCGGCGATGGCCACGGGCGTCAGCTTGACCCGGTTGATCACGTCGCCCAGGGCATAGACCGACGGCACGTTGGTCCGGAATTCGTCGTCAACGATGACCGCACCGTCGGGCGCCAGCGCCACGCCCGCCTCCTCCAGTCCCAGACCGCGGGTGTTGGGATGGCGGCCCGTCGCATACATCACCAGGTCGGCCTCCAGCGCCGTGCCGTCCTCCAGGCAGGCTTCAAGGCTGCCGTCCGCCAGCTTGTCGATGCGGGCGATGTTGGTGTTGAAACGCAGATCGATCCCCTTCTTGCGCATCTCCTCGGCCAGGAAAACCCGAACGTCGTCGTCGAACCCCCGCAGGAAATGCGGGCCGCGATAGAGCTGCGTCACCTCCGCGCCAAGCCCGTGGAAGATGCCGGCGAACTCGACCGCGATATAGCCGCCGCCGACGACGACGATGCGCCGGGGCAGGTCTTCCAGGAAGAAGGCCTCGTTTGACGCGACCACGTGTTCGTTGCCCGGGAAGTCCGGCACGGTCGGCCAGCCGCCGGTGGCGATCAGCAGGCGCTCGGCGGTTACCGTCCGGCCGTCGACCGAAACGGTGTGCGGGTCGATCACGGTTGCCCGCGCTTCGATCAGGTCGGCGCCGGCATTGTGCAGCAGGTGGCGGTAGATGCCGTTCAGCCGGGAGATCTCTTCGTTCTTGTTCTCGATCAGCTGCTTCCAGGAAAACGACCGCGGCCCCACGGTCCAGCCGAAGCCGGCCGCGTCCTCGAATTCCTCGCGGAAGTGCGAGGCGTAGACCATCAGCTTTTTCGGCACGCAGCCCACATTGACGCAGGTCCCGCCGAGATAGCGGTCTTCGGCGACCGCGACGCGGGTGCCGAACGAAGCCGCCATCCGGCTGGCGCGCACGCCGCCCGAGCCGGCGCCGATGGTGAAAAGGTCGTAGTCGTATTGAGGCATGTCACGCGCTTTCCAGATTGGATCAAGCCAATACATATAGGGCGGCGAACCCGGTTTCGCGACCTCGGTCTTGCCCGATTGCGCCCCGTCACCGTTCAGCGCGGGCACCACCCGCAGGGCGAGCGGGCGACGCTGGTAAATGTAACTGTTCTGTGCAAACCTGACTGCAACCGACCGCAATAGGACGGGCCCGAAACAGGACGGGGGAACACCGGGGCGAAGGGGGCGCCAGGGTGTGCGAAACAAGAACCGGCCGATCGGCCGGGTCGGGTTCGGGGTGTAACCATCTCAAGGGAGGAGAGCCGTGCAGCTAAGTCGTGAAGAGTTGCTGAAGGCCTACCGCGACATGCGCACCATTCGCGAGTTCGAGGAGCGTGTGCATGAACAGTTCGCGGCGGGCGACATTCCCGGTTTCGTTCATCTCTATGCCGGCGAGGAAGCATCGGCGGTCGGCGTGTGCCTGGAACTTGGCGCGCACGATTACATCGCCAGCACCCACCGCGGGCATGGCCACTGCATCGCAAAGGGTTGCGATCCGCGCGCGATGATGAAGGAGATCTTCGGCCGGACCGACGGCCTTTGCGGCGGCAAGGGCGGGTCGATGCATATCGCCGATCTGTCCAAGGGCATGATGGGCGCCAACGGTATCGTCGGCGGCGAACCGCCGCTGATCTGCGGCGCGGCCCTGACCGCCAAGACCCTGAACACCGGCGGCGTGGCGGTCGCCTTCGTCGGCGACGGCGGGTCGAACCAGGGAACGACGCTGGAATCCTACAACCTGGCCAAGGTCTGGAACCTGCCGGTGATTTTCGTGGTCGAGGACAACGGTTATGCGGAATCCACCGCCAGCGGCTGGTCGGTCGGCGGCGAACAGATCAAACGTGCCGAAGGCTTCGGGATGCCGGGCAAGACCGTCGACGGGTTGGACCTGTTCGAGGTGAATGCCGTGGCGCGCGAAGCCGTCGAACGGGCCCGGGCCGGCGAGGGTCCGTCCCTGATCCATGTGCGGCTGAACCGCTATTTCGGCCATTTCGAAGGCGATGCCATGACCTATCGCGGCGACGGCGAGATCGATGCGCTGCGGGCCGAGCAGGACCCCTTGAAGATCTTCCGCCAGCGGGTGACCGAGGCGAAGCTTTTGGAACCGCACCAACTGGACGAGATCGAAACCGAGGTCATTGCTGAAATCGGCGACGCGGTCCGGGATGCCCGTAATGGCACCCCGCCGGCGCCGGAAGAGCTGTTGACCGACGTCTACATCTCGTACTGAGGGAGGGAAGCATGGCTAAGAAATCGTTCCGCCAGGCCATCAACGAGGCCCTGGCACAGGAGATGCGCCGCGACCCGACCGTCGTGGTGATGGGCGAGGATGTGGCCGGCGGCATGGGCGCGCCCGGCGAAGACGACGCCTGGGGCGGACCGCTGGGGGTGACCAAAGGGCTGATGCCGGAGTTCGGGCGCGAGCGGGTCCTGGACACGCCGATCAGCGAAAGCGCGTTCATCGGCGCCGCGGCGGGCGCCGCTGCGACAGGTCTGCGGCCCGTGGCCGAGCTGATGTTCGTGGATTTCATGGGCGTCTGCTTCGACCAGATCTTCAACCAGGCCGCCAAGTTCCGCTACATGTTCGGCGGCAAGGCGGTCACCCCGTTGGTGGTCCGAACCATGTACGGTGCCGGCTTCCGCGCCGCCAGCCAGCACAGCCAGTGCCTCTATCCGGTGTTCACGCACGTTCCCGGGTTGAAGGTCGCGATCCCGTCATCGCCGTACGAGGCCAAGGGGCTGTTGACCCAGGCCATCCGCGACGACGACCCGGTGGTCTTTTTCGAACACAAGGTCATGTACGACGACGAGGAGGAAGTGCCGGACGAGGCCTACACCATCCCCTTCGGCGAGGCGAACCTCACCTGCGAAGGCGACGATGCGACGATCGTCGCGTTCGGCCGGATGGTCCAATTCGCCAACCAGGCCGCCGATGCCCTGGAGAAGGAAGGCGTGTCGGTCACCGTGGTCGATCCGCGCACGACCTCGCCCCTGGACGAGGATACGATCATCGAGTGCGTGGAGGACACCGGCCGGCTGGTGGTGGTCGACGAAGCCCATCCCCGGTGCAACATGGCGACCGACATCGCCGCGCTGGTCGCCCAGAACGCCTTCGGCGCCCTGGAGGCCCCGGTCAAGATGGTGACGCCGCCGCACACGCCGGTGCCGTTCGCGCCCGAGCTGGAAGACGCCTATGTGCCCGGGCCGGACCGCATCGCCGACGCCGTGCGCGAGGTGATGGCCGCCTGATCGAACCGGAAACAGGCCGGAACCCGTCCGCGCGCACGCGCGCCCGGGCGGGTTCCGGCCGTGCCTTGCGCAGGGGATGGATGACATGAGCGACGCAATCAGTCCGATCAAGATGCCGCAATGGGGCCTGGCCATGACCGAGGGCATGGTTGCCGAGTGGCATGTGGATGAAGGGGCGACTGTCGCCGAGGGCGACGAGCTTCTGGAGATCGAAACCTCCAAAATCACCAATGTCTTCGAGGCGCCGGGCGGCGGCGTCTTGCGCCGGCGCCTCGTCGGCGAAGGGGAGACCGTTGCGGTCCAGGCCCTGCTGGCGGTGGTTGCGCCGCCGGAGGTCTCCGATGCCGACATCGACGCCTTCATTGAAACCTACAACGCCGAATTCGAGGCCGCCGCTGCGGCGGCCGCGGAGGAAGGCGGCGGGCCCGAGCCGGCATTCGTCGAAGCGGGCGGCCGGCGGCTCTGTTACCTCAAGATGGGCGACGGCGACGGCCCGCCGATTGTCATGCTGCACGGGTACGGCGGCGACCTGAACAACTGGATGTTCAACCAGCCGATGCTGGCGGCCGAGCGCACGACCTATGCGCTGGACCTTCCCGGCCACGGCCAGTCGGCCAAGGACGTGGGCGGCGGAACCGTCGACGCACTGACATTGTCCGTCCTCGCCTGGCTGGAGGCGATGGAGATCGACAGCGCCCACTTGGTGGGCCATTCCATGGGCGGCGCCGTGGCGCTGAACCTGGCGCTGAACGAGCCGCACCGGGTGGCCAGCCTGACCCTGGTCGCGCCGGCGGGGCTGGGGCGGGAAATCAATCACGGTTACATCACCGGCTTCGTAGCGGCCGGCCGTCGCAAGGAGATGAAACCCCTCCTGCAGCAGCTGTTCTCCGACCCCGAGCTGGTCAGCCGCGACATGGTCAACGACATTCTCAAGTTCAAGCGCCTGGACGGTGTCGACGCCGCGCTGGCCGCCTTGGCGGAAGGCGTGTTCCCCGGCGGCGCCCAGGCGCTGATCCTGCGCGACCGGCTGGATGCGGTCGAAGCGCCGACCCAGGTGATCTGGGGCGCCGAAGACAACATCCTGCCCCCGGCCCATGCCGACGGCCTGCCTGCCGGTATCGGTGTTTACGTCCTGGAGAATGCCGGCCACATGCCGCACATGGAGCAGGCCTCGGAGGTGAACGGGCTGATCGGGAAGATTATGGGGGGTTGATGAAAGGGGACCGGAACCCCCTCATCCGGCCCTTCGGGCCACCCCCCCCCGGGGGGGGGGAAGGAAACAAGAGCCCCTCTCCCTGGAGGGAGAGGGGTTGGGGTGAGGGTGTTACAGGCCCTACGGACGCACCACGATCACGCCGATGATGTAGGCCATCCGGCCCTCGTCGTCGGTCAGCGGGCAGTCGACGCTTTCGAAACTGCGGTGGGGCTGGTCGGCGAAGGCGAGCGACCCGGTGCAACGGACCGGAACGCCGTTCTCCAACACATCCGAATAGTACCGGAACAGCGCGGTGTTGAACTGACGCTCCGTCTGTTCGGAAACCTCCGTCGGCGCGTTGCGCATGCCGGTAATGTCCATGGCAGCCTCGCCATGCAGCCGGAAACGAAAGCTGCGCGCGTCAACCCGCTCGACCAGGAAGATGTTGGACGCCAGCATGGTATGCTCGGCGATGTCGAACTGGGACCGTGCCGGTGCGGCGCCGTCATTCGCGGTGATCCACCAGTCGTAGAGCCGCCGGACGTACGGGTGTTGCAGCTGGTCGGCGTTCTTCACCGGCTGCTCGCGAATATCGTAGGGTCCCTGATGGTTGGGCCGATTGCTGTCGATTCTGGGCACTTGGCACCGCTCCCCCGAACGTCGGCGCGATCTGGCAAAGACGGCCGCGCTCAAGCCCATGGTGACTCACGCACGTTTCGATTTTCTTATCCGGCGCTAACCAATCCCCGTTTTGCCTATCGGGAACCGGCACGCGGCACTGCAAACATAACAGAGTGTTGCGACGCACTCTTCTATTCGACCGTAACGGATTTCGCGAGGTTGCGCGGCTGGTCGACGTCGGTCCCTTTGATCACAGCTGTGTGATAGGCCAACAGCTGCACCGGAATCGTGTAGAGAATCGGTGCAACGAAAGGATCGACAACTGGCAGCTCGATACAGGCGAACGGCCTGGCCTGGCGGGTCATCCGCTCGATTCCGGGGGCGTCGGAGATGAAGACGACCTTTCCACCACGGGCGATCGCCTCCTGGACATTGGCGGCGGTCTTATCGAAGAGGGCGTCAGACGGCGCGATCACGACGACCGGGACAGTTTCGTCGATCAGCGCGATCGGCCCGTGTTTCATTTCACCGGCGGCATACCCCTCGGCGTGGATGTAGCTGATTTCCTTCAGTTTCAACGCGCCTTCCAGTGCGATCGGGAAGCTGGGGCCGCGCCCCAGGTAAAGCACGTCGCGGGCCTCGGACACCTCCTGGGCGATCGCCGCGATCGCCTCGTCGTGGTTAAGCACTTCCGCCGCCCGCCCCGGCACTTCCGCCAGCGCCGCGGCCAGTTGCGCCTCGCGGTCGCGCGCCAGCGCGCCCCGTGCCTTCGCCGTGGCGATCGCCAGGGCCGCCAGGGCCGTCAGTTGGGTGGTGAAGGCCTTTGTCGAGGCAACGCCGATCTCCGGACCCGCCAGCGTCGCCAGCACCGCATCGGATTCGCGGGCTATGGTCGATTCCGGGACATTGACCACCGACAGGATGTGCTGGCCACGCCGGGCGCAGAGCCTCAGCGCCTCCAGCGTGTCCATGGTTTCGCCGGACTGGGAGATGAACAGGGACAGCCCGCCGGCTTCCATCGGGGGGTCCCGGTAGCGCAGTTCCGAAGCCAGGTCGACCTCGACCGGAACGCGGGCCAGCGTCTCCAGCCAGTATTTCGCCACCATTCCGGCCAAGGCCGCCGTGCCGCAGGCAGAGATCGTGATCCGCGGCACGCCTGCCAGATCCACAGACAGCGGCGGCAGCGTGATGGTGCCCAGCGCCGGGTTCAGCATCGCATGCAGGGTGTCGCCGATCACGCTGGGCTGCTCGAAGATCTCCTTCTGCATGAAATGACGGTAGTTGCCCTTGCCGATCGGGGCGCCGGAAACCGCGGTCTGGATCACTGGCCGGTCGGCCGGTGCGCCATCGGCGTCAAAGATGCGGGCGCCGTCGCGGCTGACCACGGCCCAGTCGCCCTCTTCCAGGTAGCAAAGCCGCCGGGTCAACGGCGCCAGCGCCAGGGCATCCGACCCGAAGAACATCTCGCCGTCGCCATAGCCGATTGCCAGCGGCGAACCCCGTCGGGCACCGATCATCAGATCATGCTGCCCCTTGAAGATCATCACCAGGGCGAACGCCCCTTCCAGCTTGGGCAGGGCGGCGCGGACGGCGGCCTCCGGGTCGTTCCCCTCTTCCAGGTAATGGGTCACCAGATGGGCGACCACCTCGGTATCGGTGTCGGTGACGAAGGCGTTGCCGTGGCGGGTCAGTTCCTCGCGCAGTTCCTGGAAATTCTCGATGATCCCGTTGTGGACAATGGCGACCCGGTCGGTCGCGTGGGGGTGGGCGTTGTTCTCCGACGGCACACCATGCGTCGCCCAACGGGTATGGCCGATGCCGGTGGTTCCGGCCAGCGGCTCCGCCTCCAGCAGTTCCGCCAGGTTGCCGACCTTGCCTTCGGCGCGACGGCGCTCGATTTGCCCGTTGCGCAGCGTCGCCACGCCGGTGGAGTCGTAGCCGCGATACTCCAATCGCCTGAGGCCGTCGATCAGCAGGGGCGCGGCCTCCGCTTTGCCAATGATGCCGATGATGCCGCACATGACCTTAGCCCTTCCCGCCCTGCCTGGACGCCTTTTCGGCCGCCTTGGCCTCGCGATAGCGCGCCGCCGCGCCGGGTCGCTCCGTCTGCTCGCCCCGGGCGACGGTCAGGGCGTCCGCAGCCACGTCCCGCGTGACCACGCTGCCTGCACCGACGATCGCGCCGTCGCCCACGGCCACCGGCGCCACCAGGGCCGCGTTCGACCCGATGAAGGCGCCGGCGCCGATCTCGGTCCGGTGCTTCATAAAGCCGTCATAGTTGCAGGTGATCGTCCCGGCACCGATGTTCGCACCAGCCCCGACGCTGGCGTCGCCCAGGTAGGTGAGATGGTTGGCCTTGGCTCCGGCGCCCAGCACGGCGTTCTTCAGCTCGACGAAATTCCCCACATGGGCGTCTGGGCCGACCTTTGCTCCCGGCCTCAGGCGGGCGAACGGACCGATCACGGCACCTTCCTCGACCGCCGCCCCTTCGATATGACTGAACGGTCTGATTTCCACATTGTCGGCAATCGTGACGCCTGGCCCGAAGACGACATTCTGGGCGATGGTTACGTCCCGGCCCACCACGGTGTCATACGAAAACCAGACCGTGGCCGGATCGGCCAGCGTGACTCCCGCCTCCATCACGGCACGGCGCCGCGCCTGCTGCCACAGACGCTCGGCCATGGCCAGATCGGCGCGGTCGTTGATGCCCATCAGCTGCTCGGCCGGCGCCTCGACCACCGCGCATTCCAGGTTCTGGCCGCGGGCCTCGGCTACGATGTCGGTCAGATAGTATTCGCCTTTGGCATTGTCGTTGCCGATCCGGTCGACCAAGGGAAACAGCCGCGCTGCGTCGATCGCCATGACGCCGGAGTTGCACAGCGCGATGCGCGCCGTCGCCGCGTCCGCGTCCCGCTGCTCGACAATCGCCGTCAAGGCGCCCGCCTCGTCCTGCACCAGACGACCGTAGCCGAACGGATCGTCCGGCCGCATTCCAAGAACCACGACGGCGGCGCCTGCGTCCCTCTTTTCCAGCATCGCCGCGACGGTTGTCGCCTCGATGAAGGGGGTGTCGCCGAACAGAACCAGGACCGTTTCCGAACCGGCCTCGGAAAGCGGCGCACGGGCCGCCCTGACGGCGTCGGCCGTTCCGGCCTGGTCCTGCTGGACAGCGGTCTGGTGCGGCGCCACCGCCTCCGTCACGGCCTCCATGCCGGGTCCCACGACCACGATGGCGGGATCCGCGCCGACGGCGGCAACGGTATCGAGCACATGCGCGATCATCGGGCGGCCGGCGATGGGGTGCAGCACCTTGGGCAGACCGGACTTCATGCGGGTGCCCTTGCCGGCGGCGAGCACCACCGCTGAACAGCGTTGGCCGGACATGGTTCTCCAGGTTCAAGCGCCCGGACTGGCGCAAAAAACACGGTTAACGGGTCGGATTTACTGCCACAAGGTTAATAAACCGCCAAGTCACAAAAGGTTTCAGCGCATGTCGCCGCTGCAAGCCGGCGCGCATGCTGCGGGACCATTCCGGCACAATCGAGGCGGTTCTGGGGAAATCCTTCGGCGGCGGTGGTGGGCCGCGGTCGGGTCAAGCCAGCAGGTTCGCCAGCAGGTGGACCGACCAATAGAGCGGCCAGATCATCGCCCGGAACAGGTCGGCTGCCAGCAGGACCATGCAGTTGAAGACAGCCGTGCAGCGGCCCATGTGGTCGACGATCAGTGCGCCCGCGGTCGCAACGAGACCGACCTGGTAGACGGCCAGCAGCGCGATCCCGATAAGGTCGGGGACCGTTGTTTTCAAGCGCGGAGTGAGAGCGACCAATTCCAACCCCCATCTTTGCAGTACTAGTACGGTATGATAGTACTTCACCACAATCAACATAAATATATTGATTGTAATTGTCCGACAATTTCTCTGACATTTTCTTCAAAGATTTGAGAGCAATATAAAAACCGCGCCCCTCGAACTTAAGGGACGCGGTTTCAATGTCTGCTTGATTTCGTCGGGCTGCGACCTGCCGCCATGCCGCGGCACGGCCGGTCCGACCGGTTAGTCGGCCTTCAGCGCCAGTTCTTCGCCGCCGACGCGGACCCGGGTCAGGTGGGTCACCAGCGACCCGAAGCCGGTTTCGATCGTCATTTGGACCGGGACCGGCGGGCCGTTTTCGATCGGCCGCGCCACCCAAATGACACGGTTGCGGGCCGTCTCGGCATACTTGTTCTCGCCGATCCAGAAACCGCCGATCTTCTCGTACTCCAGATGGCAGCCGATCGCCTCGCCAGTGAAGACAGAAAACTTGCTGGGTTCGATCACCTTCGGCGCCTGGTCGCTCAGCATCACGTTATAACGACGCTTACCGTCGAATACCTCGAAGGTGGCATCGCAGGCCTCGCCCTCCTCCAGGCGCCGCGACATGGCAACGAAGGCCGTGATGGGATTGATGGTGTTGTCCAGCGTTGCCGGTTCGAGGGGAGAATACTCGTGCTCTTCGTCGCTTTTCCTGGTTTCCGCAATATCGAACTTGACCTTGCCGTCGTCCAGATAGGTCAGCGTGACCGTGCGTTCGCCCTTGTCCCAGGTGGAGACGCGTTCGTGCCGGCTGGGCCGGGCCGCTGTCCCGTTCACCGAACCGACGGTGGTGCTTTCGCCCTTGAACCCGAACAGCCAGTCCACCCAGCCGCGCGTCCGCGCGGTGCTGGCAACGCTGTATCGGTCAGTCCCGTTCGTTTCCAGCTTGGCCTGTGCGGACAGGATGTGCATGCCGCCGAAATAGACTTCATAATCGAGTTCCAGCCTCTCGTCGGCCGAGGCCGAGGAAGCAAAGGCGCCCAGGGTCGCCGCAAACATGCCAAGCCGCACCGCGCGGGCGGCCCTTCCCCGGAGATGATGTTTCGGTTCCAAGACCATCTCCCTTCCCGCGTTTCGATTTTCCATCATATAGGTTCCGCTGCTGCGCCACTACAAGGCGAAATTTCCACGTTCAACTGCTTGTACGCAGGCTCGGCTTGACAGGACCACTCGGACGGCCCTAAAGGTGCCTTTCCGATGCAGATCCCCGGATTCACGGGGCCGGCACGGGCGCGTAGCTCAGCGGGAGAGCACCGTCTTCACACGGCGGGGGTCGCTGGTTCAATCCCAGCCGCGCCCACCATTATTTTTCAATGACTTAGTGGGCTTTGAGCCTGCCCAAGGGGCAGGGTGCACTGGTTCAAACGAACCGGTAAGCTTGTCGTCCAGCCCAGGACAGTGCTCACTGGTTCAATCTGGCGTTCACAAACTGGTTCAATTCGAACCCATAAGAGAGACCGCCCCCTTCCCGAAACTGGTACTGCATTGCTGCTCAATTCGGCTACGCTCGAACTCCAATGCACGACGTTGGCATAGGCGCGTGGCAAGGTCCGAGAATGATCCATAACCGTCATTCGACTGGCCCGAGCGCCAATGGCAGGGTCCGGCCGTTAGTCGACCGTGTACCGGCGAACTTTGCAGTTTTAGAAGGCGTGAATGTACTTCTGATCGGGCCACACAGCCTGGGCTAAGGGATCGAACAACAGGACGAAGTGTTATGAGCATTGGGAGGTTTGTCAGTCACAGGACAGCTGGCCGGCAAGTCAGCCTTGCCCCCGCCGCCACGGCAGGGCGCTGCAATGAGCGTGCCTGCAATTATTCGCCAGCTCAGCATTGAGCGCTTTCGCGGGATAAGAAGCCTCAAATGGAATCCCGTACCTGGCATGAATGTCGTTCTTGGCGGCGGGGATGTCGGCAAGACGACGCCGCTTGAAGCCGTTGCCCTGCTACTCAGCCCCTCAAACACGCTGGTTTTGTCAGAAGCCGATTACTGGCAGCGCAAGTCCGATGACGAGTTTTGCATCAGGGCCGTGCTATCGCTCCCCTCATCCTCGGACATCACACGGCAGCAAAAACTGGCCCTGCCTTGGGCGTGGAACGGCAGTGACGCCGTGTCGCCCCCGGTGCCATCGGACGCGGATGACGACATCCCGGCGCCGCTCGAGCCAGTCTACTGCTTTCAGGTCCGGGGCACGGCCGAGCTTGAGATTACCTGGGAGATTGTGCACCCGAATGACGAGACTGATATTCTGCCAGTGGCCCTGCGGCGTCAGATCGGCGTTGTCCGGCTGAGCGGCGATGAGCGCAACGACCGCGATCTGCGGCTGGTCTACGGCTCAGCCCTTGACCGACTGCTGGCCGATACTGCGCTACGGGCGCGGATTGGCCAGCAGGTTGCGAGGTTCGATCTGCGGAACAGTCTCAGCGACGACGCCCGCGCCAATCTGGCAAAGCTGGATAAGGCGCTGAACAAGGAATCCCTGCCTAGCAAGCTTGACCTTGGCCTGACCAGCAGCCAGGGCCTTTCGATAGGCGCGCTAATCGGTTTAATGGCGGAAAGCGATGAGGGTGTTTCCCTGCCGCTCGCAAGCTGGGGCGCGGGCACAAGGCGTATGACCACGCTGCAGATCGCGGCAGCAACCGAGTCCGAGACCCGCGTTACCGTGATTGACGAGCTTGAGCGCGGCCTTGAGCCCTACCGCGTCCGCAAACTGGCCAGGGCGCTGCAGACTGAGCCGACCCAGAGCTTTGTCACCACGCACAGCGCAGTTGCGATCAGCGCCTCGGACCAGGCCCATCTCTGGTACCTCGATCCGGCCGGAAACATCGGCGCGTTGCCACGCGAAAAGATAACAAGGCAACAGGCGCGTGACCCTGAGACCTTCTTATGTCGTCTTGCCATCATCGTCGAAGGTCTTACCGAAAATGGCTTTGTTAGCTATCTGCTGGAGCGTGCCATTGAAGGTGAATTGCTCGATCACGGTCTGCGTGTCTGCCTCGGCCAGGGCAACGAAGCCACGCTGGACCTTCTTGAAGCCATGGCCAGCGCCGGTCTGCGCTTTGGCGGCTTTGCCGACAACGAGGCCAAGTTCCCCGGTCGGTGGTCCACTCTCAAAGCTAGAATGGGCGATTTGCTGTTCCAGTGGAGCGCGGGCTCCACGGATCAGAATGTCATCGCCCAGATTCCCTTTGACAAACTAACCGCCTTGCTGACAGGCGTGGACCCCAACCTTTCAGCGCGGCGGCGCTTCACCCTGGCTGAGCGACTTGGGATCTCAGACAGAAGCCTCGAGGCCATTCAGGTCAAGGCGAAGGCGGATTCGATCGACCTGCGTGACCTGATCATTGCCGCGGCAACCGGCAACGCTGACGGCGCGCCCGATGACGATTCCGCCAAGCTATGGAAAGGACACGGTCGTGCCTGGTTTAAGACCGAGCGCGGCGGGCGGGAACTTGCCGGCTACATGTTTGCGCTCGGCGCCTGGCCGGCGCTACAACCACCACTGCTGGTTTTTCTCAATGCAGTCCGCGCGGCGCTGCACCAGCCTCCGATCTCGGATGTGGCCCATGAGTGATGAGCGTGTCGCTGCCCTCCTGGATTCCGATACACCTCTCGTTGTCATCGAGGCTCCTGCCGGTTGCGGCAAGACCTATCAGGGCGCGGCATATGCGGCACGCGCCGCATCCACGCTTGAGACCGGCCGCGTCTTGATCCTCACTCACACACACGCGGCCTGCGCGGCATTCGCCACGGCGACCCGCGCCACACACCGCAAAGTCGAAATCAGAACCATTGATTCCCTGATCGTCCAGATTGCCACCGCTTACAACAAATCATTGGCCTTGCCGGCCGATGTGTCTGCCTGGGCGCGCCATCATCCCGAAGGCGGGTATGACAAGTTGGCTCTCGGGGTCGCACGTTTGGTCTCGTGTCATCCGATGGTTTGTGAGGCGCTGGTTAGGCGCTACCCCGTCGTGATCGGCGACGAGCACCAGGATTCTAATGCCGAACAGCACGCCCTCATCATGGGTTTGCTGGCGGCCGGGGCGCGCACGCGGATATTCGGCGATCCGTTGCAGGGCCTCTATCCCGAGCGTACGAAAAGTGCCGTTGCCGCCGAGCGTGCCCGCTGGGATGAGCTGAAGTCCGCCGGGGCCTTCGATGAACTAATGCATCCGCATCGCTGGGATGATGGTTCACCTGAACTGGGGCGCTGGGTCCTGGAGGCCCGCGAGGCGCTCATCGCCGGCCAGCCTATTGACCTGAGCGGCCCCTTGCCGACCGGGCTATCCGTTCTCCCTGTTGAGAACCTCGCCCGGAAGCGCACGGGGTTTCACCTCAGTGGCGAAGATAGAAAGCCGCTGGACCGCATTATCAATGCAGCGCCGAGCTTTCTTATCCTGACCAGCGAGAAAGACACTGTCACTGCGCTCAGGGCGTTCTGGAAACGCAAGTATCCAATCTGGGAAGGCCATGTCAGGGATGATCTCGGTCGGATGGTCGCACAAATCGCCGCCACCCCCGGCGATGCCGCCTTGATTGCCCAGGCCGCGGTGGATTTTGTCGGCCGCATTGCTGTGGGCTTCGGCGCCTCAACTCATGGCGACCGCCTTGTCAAGGAAGTCCGTGAGGGGTGCGTGAAACGCTGCCGCAATAAGCCGGCGCGCCTGCAACAGCTCGGCCGGTTGATTTTGGAGCAACCGGATCACATTGACGTTGCGAAATGCCTGACAAACCTTGCCCAGCTAATTGATGATCGCGTCGCAGGATTTGAGTCGATCAAGGTCGATCAGCGCCGAGAGTTCAGAGACGCACTCCGGCTGATCGAATTCGACGACCCCGAAGAGGGGCTGACCGAGATCGCCCGGCGGAGGTCGTTTGCGCGCCCTATGCCAACGAGCAAGGCGATTAGCACGATCCACAAGGCCAAGGGCCTCCAATGCGACCATGCGATTGTGGTGCCCTGCGATAGGCAGCGGTTTCCGGCGACGGACTACGCAAAGCGCAAACTGTATGTCGCTCTCAACCGGGCGAAACGCTCATTGACATTGGTGGTCTCGCGTAACGATCCGGGCCCGCTCTTGTACCTTGGCACCTGACAGTAACGGCCGCGTTTGGTTGTACTCCGTGGGCGCAATGGATTTGGCTAACTCTGGACAGTGCTCAGTCGTGCATTTGCACCGGTTTGCATTCCGATAGCGCCGCAAACGGCGTTTTCTACGCCCGGTCTGCCGCGACAGGACCAGGTATTCCGCATCTTCCGCAGCATTCTGTCCCATTCACACAGCGGGGGTCGCTGGTTCAATCCCAGCCGCGCCCACCATACTTTCCAAAGACTTACGAGTCTTCAGGACGGTTCCCTGTAGTTCCTTAGAACCATAGGGGGGCTTGGCGTGCCTGAAAGGAGGTTTGTCATGCAGATCGTCAACCCCTGGATCATCGTGCACCAGCCAAACGAGGAGAAGCTGTAGACCATGTTGGCCGGGCCTTCTGAAGTCGATCATTGAACAATGGCGCTGGTGATCTGGAACGGTCGCCTGGCCGCCCGTTCTGGCACTTGCAATGGAAATCGTGCGTCACCAATTTCCGTGGACCATGGCCTACATCCCCATCCAGATACCAGACGGCACTGATCCAGCGATTGAACGGTTGGTGCGCGACCAAATAGACCCACAGCTGCGTGATGTGCACGCGATGCTTCGGATCGAGACCAGGGACGATCCTGCATCGGACGATGGCTGTGCCTATCCCATCGCTCAGACGCTGCTGGCAGTCCTGGGAGGCGTTGCACAGGAGCTGTATCTTGACCGAAAAGAACGTGCTGGAAAGAAGCGCATCACCGCCGACGAACACCGCTTCAATCACCTCATCGCTGAGCATTTCCCGTCGGCGGATGAACCTGATACGGGTGAACGGGTGGTCGGGACTGACCTAGCCGGCGTGCTTTATGGCGCCTATCGGTGCCCCCTGACTCACAACCTTGGCATGGCCTGGAACCACGCAGTAGGTGGTCAGGTCAAGCTCCTCAAAGGTCGCTTGACGGAAGCGGAACTCGAACGGATCGAGCGTGCCGCGAAAAGGCCCGCTGAATTTGCAAATCCAACCCTTCGCCTTGTCGAAACGGACGGGCAGAAGCATTACAAGCTGACTCTGAAGCACCTCTATTGGTGCGTTCGGAAGGTGATCGTCAATGTCTTGGTAGCCCGAACGGCACCTGATAGTCCCAGGTCGGTGCGGCCAACCAGAACCGACAGCGTCGCAACTTCGGCTACGGACGTTTATCGCATCATTGATGCGAATCAGTACGTTCTGCCAAAACTCTCGAAGTGAGCCTCTGCATCTCGGGAGTCAGATTCCAGAACCGTTCAGGGCGCTCTGCGGTCGCAATGCGAACGTTCTGCGTCGGCTCGCAGAGCGATCCAGGACGGTTCCCTCTGGTTCAATTGAACCAGATTCCACGCGCTAGGGCCCCGATGATGCAAGAAAAGCCCGGAAAACGGTGCCCTCGGCGCCGCATGCACCGGCCTACCGTGGGGGAGAGCGTCTTCACACGGCGGGGGTCGCTGGTTCAATCCCAGCCGCGCCCACCACCCTTCGCTCTTCGAGCCTCGGGTGGCGGGCCACCTGAAGCTCGTCAGACGAATTAGACGCAGGCGAGACCCCCCAAAGCCTTTGCGCAGGGGGACTGGCTCCATCGTTCGCCGGTCAGGTCCACCATTTCCGCCGACAGCCGCGCGCCGGGCCGCTTAGACACTTGCCCTCATCGCTGCCCTCCCATGCAGAATGGGCATAACCGCCGCGCCGCGGCCACCCTATATTGCGCACCAAGCAACAGAAAATGACCGAGGGGACCCCCGCCGATGCCGACACGCGTTGACCCGAAGTGGCGCGCCATGAAACGCAACCAGACGGCCAGCGCCATCGGCGCGATGGAATTCCTGCACGCGCTGGCCAGCGAATGCCGCGAGCGCAGCGGCGAAAACGGCCTGTTCCGGCGCCTCGCCGCAGCGGCCGGATCCGCCGACCGGGCGCTGATGGTGTCGGGCTATGAGATCCAGCGCCTGATGCACCTGGCCCGCTACCAGGCCGACGACAGCTACAAGGACGACATGATCTACGAGTTCCCGCTGCGGGCGGCAGAGGAACTGATCAGGCGCGCCAAGCGGTACCAGGAAGGCTATGCGTCGGGCGGGCCGGTCAAGCCGCCGGCGCGCGCCTCCTACAGATAAGGTGTGACCCAGTTCAGGCCGTCCTCCGTCCGGCCCTTCGGGCGGTACTCGCAGCCCAGCCATCCGGCATAACCAAGCTCGTCCAACAGGGCGAACAGGTACGGGTAATTGATCTCGCCCACGTCCGGCTCGTGGCGCTCGGGCACACCGGCAATCTGGATATGACCGACGCGCCCGATCTGCCCGCGGATCGCCATCGCCAGGTCCCCTTCCATAATCTGGACATGGTAGAGGTCCATCTGGATCTTCAGGTTTGACGCACCGACGCGGTCCTGAAACCGGCGCGCGTCTGCCTGGTAGTTCAGAAAGAAGCCCGGGATATCACGGGTGTTGATCGGCTCGATCAAGGCCGTGCGGTCCGCCGTGGCCAGCGCCTCGGCCGCATGGGACAGGTTGTCCGTATAGACCGCCTCCAACCGGGCTTGGTCACTCCCCTCCGGCGCCAGACCGGCCATCACGTGCAGCCGCGGACACTCCAGTGCCTTGGCATAGGCCAGCGCCATCGCCACGCCGTCGCGGAACTCCACCTCGCGGCCGGGCAGGCAGGCCAGACCGCGCTCGCCCGCGTCCCAATCACCGGGCGGCATGTTGAACAAGGCGACCTCCACCCCGGCATCTGCCCGCACGGCGGCAATCGTCTCGATCGGATGCTGGTAGGGAAACAGGAACTCGACCGCCTTGAATCCGGCGCGGGCGGCCGCATCGAACCGTTCCAGGAACGGCACCTCGGTGAACATCATGGAGAAATTCGCTGCAAAGCGCGGCACGGCCGTCCTCCTTCGATGGTTAGGGCGTCATTTGAGATTGAAGCTGCGCTCCAGATCGTCGATCTGCGCGGGCGTCAGCGGGCGGGTCTGACGGTCCTTCAACAACAGGAACAATTTGGCTGTTTCCTCCAGCTCCTCGGTCGCATAGACCGCGGCGTCAAGGCTGCGGCCGGCAACGACAGGGCCGTGGTTGGCCAGCAGGACCGCATGATGCCGGTCCGCCAGCGCCTCGATGGCCGCGGCCAGCGCCTTATCGCCGGGCTTGAAGTAAGGCACCAGCGGCAGGCGGCCGACTCGCATCACGTAATACGCGGTCAGCGGCGGCAGCACATTGTCCGGATCCACATCCGACAGACACGAAACGGCGACGGAATGGGTCGAATGCAGATGCACGATGGCGCCGGCGTCGCGACGCACGCCGTAAACCGCGCTGTGCAGGAAGGCTTCCTTCGACGGAGGCTTGCCGGACAGCAGGGTGCCGGCATCGTCCAGCTTCGACAGGTCGGCCGGGTCCAGCCGCCCCATGCTGGAATTGGTCGGCGTCAACAGCCAGCCGTCGTCCAGCCTGGCGCTGATGTTCCCGGAGCTGCCGAAGGTCAGGCCGCGGTCATAGATGGATTTGCCGAACCGGCAGATCTCCTCGCGCAGGGCCGCTTCCCTCACGCCGCCACCTCGAACGCTTTCACGAAGAAGTCTTCGCTGCCGAAATTCCCGGATTTCAACGCCAGATGCAAAGGCCGCGCGCCCAGGCTTTCGGTCCAGGGCACGCCGGGGTCGATCTCCGGGCCGATCCTCAAGGCGTCAATGCCCAACGCCTGCACCACCGCGCCCGAGGTCTCGCCCCCGGCGACGATCAACCGGCGGACACCGGCCTCGACCAGACCCGCGCCCACGGCAGCCAGCGCCTGTTCCACCAGCGCACCGGCCCGGTCCTTGCCGATCTTGGCCTGGGCCGCGCGGACCTGTTCCGGTTCCGCCGTGGCATAGACCAGCACCGGCCCGTCGGCCAGGCGCGGACGCGCCCATTCCAGTGCCGCTTCCGCCATGTCGCGGCCCTCGGCCAGGGCCAGGGGATCGATCCGGAAGGACGGCGCCTGTTCCTCCATGCGCGCCACCTGGGCCCGGGTGGCGACGGAGCAGCTCCCCGAAACCACCGCACGGTGCCCTTCCACCGGCCCCAGCCGATCGGCGGCCACGTTGCCGGCCAGCAGGCCGGCGCGGCGATAGGCGTCCGGAAGTCCGATGGCAACGCCGGAGCCGCCGGTCACAAGCGGCAGCGACCAGGCCGCCACCCCGATTTCGCGCAGATCCCGGTCAAGCACGGCGTCGACGATGGCAAGACGCACCCCCTCGGCGCGCAGCGCCGCGATCGCCTCGGTAATGGCACCCTGTCCCTGCGCCACGGTGCCGTAGGCGATCAGGCCCACCGGGCCGCGGGCCTGGTGGCCAAGGACGCGCACCAGGTTCGCATCCGTCATCGGGGTCAGCGGATGGTCGGCCATTCCGGATTCGTTCAGCGGCACGTCCCCGACAAACAAATAGCCGCGATAGACGGACCTGCCGTTCACCGGCAGGGCCGGACAGGCGATGGTGAAATCGCTCTCCAGCGCATCCAGCAACGCCTCCGCGACCGGACCGATATTGCCGCGATCGGTGGAATCGAAGGTGGAGCAGTATTTGAAGAAGAAGTGCCGACAGCCGACCGCCTGCAACCAGGCCAGCACCGCACGTGATTGGGCGACCGCGTCGGCGGGTTCGATCGTGCGCGACTTAAGCGCAATCACCAGAGCGTCCGCGTCGGGCGCTTGCACGGACGGATCCGGGACGTCGATCAGCTGAACCGTCCGCATCCCCTCTTTCACCAACATTCCAGCCAGGTCGGTCGCGCCGGTAAAGTCGTCCGCAATGCAACCAAGAACGGGCGCCATGTTTCAGGTGTCCACCGGTGCAGCGGACTTCCCGGCCAGGCGGCGGGTGAAACCAGTGTTCATGGGAAGTCGCGTCATGCCCCTGCCATCCTGTGCCCTGCACCCATTCGAAGCCAACCTGCGGTCGGTTTCTCGCGTTTGTGTATTCATTATCATTGCTCGCGCGATCCTGACCATGTCGAATTTGGGACCGTCGTTGGCAAGCCGCACCGGCACCTTCCAATGGTTGTGGCGAACCCACGCCGGCCTAATGATCCGCGCCGGTCGCGAACAGCGTCCGTCACTGGGGACTTAAGGGGCATGGAGGGAAAATATGGCTTGGTTGCGTAATTCCGGGATCTGGTTTGCGCTCGCCGCGCTGCTGCTGTTGCCGGCAGCGGCGACGGCAAAGGGCGAGAAGACGGACCCCGAGGACGCGAAGCAGTATATCGAAGAGCTGGGCCAGGAGGCGCTCGGGATCCTGGGCGACAACAGCGTCGACCTGGCAACCCGCGAAGGCAAAGTCCGGAGCCTGATGGAGGACAATCTGGATCTGCCTTTGCTTGGGCGTTTCGTCCTGGGACGGCATTGGCGCGCAGCCTCGGCCGAACAGCAGGAGGAGTATCTTGAGCTTTTCGAGGAGTTTGTCCTGCAGACCTATACAAGGCGGCTGGGCGGCTATTCCGGCCAGAGCTTCTCGGTTACCAGTGCCCGACCCGTGGGAAAGCGCGGCGATGCGCTGGTCGACACCGAGATAACCGAGCAAGGCGCCCCGCCCATCAAGGCGGGATGGCGGATCAAGACAACCAACGGCGAGAAACGGATCGTCGATGTCATGGTGGAAGGCACCAGCATGGCCGCAACGCAAAGGTCGGAATTCGATGCGATCGTGCGGCGGGACGGCGTGGACGGCCTGATCGAGGTGTTGCGCGTCAAGGTGACCAAGGCGCCGGCGCAGAGTTGATCCATTGAATCCGGACAAGCGTTTTACCAAGTGCGCAGAATACACAGGGACCAAGGCGGCGCGGCCGCCGACGCAAGGAGAACAGTGACATGAAGCGAACAGGCGGTTTGGCGGCAGGCCGTGTGCTTCTCGCGGTGCCGATGGCGGCAATGATCGGGATCGGAACCGCAGCGGCGGACTTCGACACGGGCTGGGCCGCCTATCAGCGTGGCGAATTCCGAAACGCGAAGGCGGAATGGGAGAAAGCGGCCGAACAAGGCGATGCCCGCGCCGACTACAATTTGGGCATCCTCTACAGCGAGGGCCGCGGCGTCGAGATCGACCATGAGAAGGCCGCCGAGCTGTGGACTAAGGCGGCAGGCAAAGGCAACGCGAATGCGATGCACAACCTGGCGCTGGCGCACCTGACCGGTGACGGCGTGGCCCAGAGCCACGACCAGGCGGTCGAATGGCTGAACCGCGCGACCGAGGGGGGCTCGATCCGGTCGGCCTATGCGCTGGGCAAGATGTACGAGTTCGGACTGGGCGTCGACAAGAACCAGGAAATGGCAGCGCGCTTCATCCATCAAGCCGCCGACATGGGTTTCGATCGCGCCCAGTACAACATGGGCAAACGGTACCGTGACGGTAACGGCGTCGGGACGGATCCCTCCGCCGCGGCGAAGTGGTTCGTGGCCGCCGCACAGCAGGGCTATCCCCAGGCCCAGCGGAATGCCGGCGTTCGTCTGTTAACCGGCGAGGGAATCGATGAAGACCGGGTTCAAGGCCTGATGTACCTGATCCTGGCCGCCAGGGCCGGCGTCGATTCCGCCGAGGGCCTGCGCGATTCCTTCGCGGGCGAGGTGTCGGAAGACGAACGCGACAGCGCCGAAGAAATGGCGGACAACTGGAAGGCAACGCCGAACCTGGGCATGGCCGGAGGCAAGAACTGACGCGACCTGCCGTCGCAACAAGTCCCATTTGCCGGCCTGGCGGAATCGACCGCCGGGCCGGCGCCGTCTTGGGCCGGGTATCGGGTCACCGCAACCGCGGCGAGATGACCGCCAGCGCGGCGACCGGCTGCGCGTGCATCGCCGCCGCGCCCCACTCTGCGACAAGTCTCCAAAAGAAAAGCAATTGCTGATTCGAGCGGAAAATCGGGGGCGAAATGTCTGGACGCGGCCAAGGAAACGTCTCACAGTGCCGCCCCTCAGCCCGCCCGCAACGCGGTTGCAAAACGCGAACGGGGCGGTAAAGTTGCGGCATTCAGTTGCCCGGAACCCGGGTACAGCCATAAATCGAGAACAGTGACAGGGAAGGTACACGATGAAAATTAGAACGCTGCTTGCCGCGACCGCGGCTGTTGCACTTGGAAGCATTGCGGCGCAGGCCGGCACGATGGACGACGTCAAGGCCCGCGGCGTCTTGAAATGCGGCGTGTCGACGGGTGTTCCTGGCTTCGGCTTCACCGACGACGCCGGCAATTGGCAAGGCTTCGATCCGGCGGTCTGTCAGGCGGTCGCAGCCGCCGTGCTGGGCGATGCCTCCAAGGTCGAATTCACGCCGACGACCGGTAAGACCCGATTCACGGCGCTTGCCTCCGGCGAAATCGACATGCTGGCCCGCAACACCACCTGGACCTTCAGCCGCGATGTGGACCTGAAGTTCACGTTTGTGGGCGTCAACTACTATGACGGTCAGGGTTTCATGGTGCCCAAGGCCCTTGGCGTGACCAGCGCCACGGAACTGGACGGCGCCTCGGTCTGCATCCAGACCGGCACCACGACCGAACTGAACTTGGCCGACTATTTCCGGATCAACAACATCTCCTACGAGCCGGTTCCGATCGAGACCAACGAAGAGGCCCGGACAAACTATCTGGCGGGCCGCTGCGACGTCTACACGACGGACGCGTCGGGCCTGGCCGCCTCGCGGTCGGCGTTCGACGATCCGGACGCGCATGTGATCCTGCCTGAAATCATCTCGAAAGAGCCGCTGGGTCCGCTGGTGCGCCACGGCGACGACCAGTGGGGCGACGTGGTCCGCTGGGTGCTGAACGCCCTGATCAATGCCGAGGAGTACGGCGTCAATTCCGGCAACGTCGACGACATGAAGAAGGGCACCGACAATCCGGAAGTCAACCGCATGCTGGGTACCGAAGGCGACCTGGGCGGATTGCTGGGCCTGGACAAGGACTGGGCCTACCGCGCCATCAAAGCTAACGGGAACTATGCCGAGATCTTCGACGCCTTTATCGGCCCGTCGACACCGATCGGGCTGGAGCGCGGCCTTAACGCGCAGTACTCGCAGGGCGGCATTCTCTACGCGCCGCCGATGCGCTGATCGCAGGCCATTTGCGGGAAGGCGGTCCGGAGCACGGGCCGCCTTCCCCGGCTTGTGATTCGCATCTGCCCTGCCATTTCAGTTAGGCTGCCGCCATGGCTGTTACGGAGTACGAAACCCAGAAGCTGTCGCTGACAAGCCTCTGGACCGATACCCGCTATCGTTCGGTCACGATGCAGGTCCTGGTGTTGGCCGGACTGTGCGCCTTTCTTTTCTACGTCATAGACAACGCTATCCAGAATCTCGCGCTGTTGGGAAAAGACATCAGCTTCAGTTTCCTGGATGCGCCTGCCAACTACGACATCAACCAATCCGTCATTGCCTACAATTCTCTGGACACCCATGGCCGGGCGGCCATTGTGGGACTGCTGAACACGGGCCTTATCGCGGTTGTCGGTATCATCATCGCCACCGTGTTCGGCTTTCTTCTGGGCATCGCACGGCTGTCGCACAACTGGCTGATCAACCGGATCGCCTACGTTTATCTGGAATTCGTGCGCAACGTGCCGGTCCTCGTCCATATCCTGCTCGTACACGGAATAATCGTCACGATGCTGCCGCAGGTGAGGCAAGCGCTTAACGTCGGCGACGCGTTCTTCCTGTCGAACCGCGGATTCTATCTGCCCAAGCCGGTCTTGGAGAGCGGCTTTTCTTTTGTCCTTGTCGCACTGGCCGTGGCAATCGCGGCGACGATCTGGTTTACAAAGTGGGCTCACAAGGTCCAGAACCAGACAGGCAAAATCTACCCGGTCTTCTGGATCGGCTTTGCGGCGGTGGTCGGTCTGCCTGGTCTGACGTTCCTTGTGATGGGAGCGCCGATGTCTTTTGACTATCCGGCGCTGAAAGGTTTCAACTTCGCGGGCGGGCTTGTGGTCCTGCCGGAATTTGCCGCCCTGACGCTGGCCCTTTCAATGTACACGGCCGCCTTTATCGGCGAGATCGTGCGGGCCGGCATTACGGCGGTCAGCCACGGTCAGACAGAAGCTGCCTATTCGATGGGACTAAGGCCCGGCCGAACGCTGCAGCTTATCATCATCCCGCAGGCGTTGCGGGTGATCGTGCCGCCCCTGACCAGCCAGTATCTCAATCTGACCAAGAACTCTTCGTTGGCGATCGTCATCGGCTACATGGACGTGGTCGCTACCCTTGGCGGGATCACGCTCAACCAGACCGGCCGCGAGATGGAGTGCATGGTCTTGGTCATGGGGATTTTCCTGGCGCTGTCGCTTCTGATCTCCGCCTTCATGAATTGGTACAACAGGACCATCGCCCTGGTGGAGCGGTAAGATGACTGGTCACACCGACACCGAGACCGGGCTTCGCCAGGGCAACCATGAGCCAGGCGAACACCCGGATGAAGCGCCGCCGGCCTTCAGCACCGGCCCCTGGCTTTGGCTCCGGGAAAACCTGTTCTCGTCTTGGCCAAACGTCATTCTGACCCTGTTGGCCGCGTACGTCCTCTACCTGATCATTCCACCGGCGCTGAACTTCTTCATCTTCGACGCGACTCTGGAGGGCAATTCCCGCGCAGATTGTCGGGAGGTTGCCAGCGGGGCGTGCTGGGCCTTCATTCGCGTGCGGTTCACCCAGTTCATTTATGGGTTCTATCCTGAAGAACTGCGTTGGCGTCCAAATCTCGCCTTCGTGTTGTTGATCGTCGCGGTGCTGCCGGTCCTGGCCGACAGACTCCCCTTCCGGCGGCAGTGGCTTTATTTCTCCGCGGCCTATCCGGTCATCGCCTATTTCTTGTTGTACGGCGGGTTCGGGCTGGAGCCGGTGGACAGCCAGAAATTCGGCGGTTTCCTATTGACAATGGTCATCGGCGTCGTCGGGATCGCCGTATCGCTTCCCATCGGCATCGTCCTGGCGCTGGGCCGACGATCGATGATGCCGCTGGTGCGCATCCTGTGCGTGGTCTTTATCGAATTCATCCGCGGGGTCCCCTTGATCACCCTGCTGTTCACCGCCCACCTGATGCTGAATTACTTCCTGCCGCCGGGAACCAGCTTCGACCTTATATTGCGGGTTCTGATTATGGTGACGCTATTCGCGTCGGCCTATATCGCAGAAGTCGTTCGCGGCGGCCTGCAGGCCCTTCCCAAGGGCCAGTACGAGGCGGCCGAGGCGATGGGCCTGACTTACCGGCAATCCATGCGGCTGATCGTCCTGCCGCAGGCCCTGAAGATCTCGATCCCCGGAATCGTGAATACCTTCATCGGCCTGTTCAAGGACACGACCTTGGTCATAACGATCGGATTGCTGGACCCACTGGGCATGGGGAAAGCCGCCCTTTCGCAAGCTAAATGGATCGGTCTGGCCGCCGAGGTTTACATCTTCGTTGCGATTTTCTTCTTCATCTGCTGCTTCAGCATGTCGCGCTATTCGCTTTATTTGGAGAAGAAATTGCACACCGGCCACGAGCGCTGAGAGGAACGCGGTTATGAGCGAAGCCATTGCAAGCAGTATCTCCGAAGGGATCGCGATTCAGATCGTCAACATGCACAAGTGGTACGGCGAGTTCCACGTGCTGAAGGACATCAATCTGACCGTCGACAACGGCGAGCGCATCGTCGTCTGCGGGCCCTCGGGGTCCGGCAAATCGACGATGATCCGGTGCATCAACCGGCTGGAGGAACACCAGAAAGGACAGATCATCGTCCACGGCGTCGAGCTGTCGACCGACCTGAAGAACATCGACAAGATCCGCTCCGAGGTCGGCATGGTGTTCCAGCACTTCAACCTGTTCCCGCACCTGACGGTTCTGGAGAACTGCACGCTGGCGCCGATCTGGGTGCGCAAGATGCCCAAGGCCGAGGCTGAAGACATCGCGATGCAGTATCTGGAGCGCGTCAAGATCCCCGAACAGGCCGGTAAGTATCCAGGCCAGCTTTCGGGCGGCCAGCAGCAGCGCGTCGCCATCGCCCGGTCGCTGTGCATGCAGCCGAAGATCATGCTGTTTGACGAGCCCACTTCGGCGCTGGATCCCGAGATGATCAAGGAAGTGCTGGACGTGATGGTCGGTCTGGCCGAAACCGGCATGACCATGCTGTGCGTCACCCACGAAATGGGTTTCGCCCAGGCCGTCGCGGACCGTGTCATCTTCATGGACGGCGGCGAGATCATCGAACAGAACACGCCCAAGGAGTTCTTCGAAAATCCCAAGTCCGACCGCACCAAGCTGTTCCTGAGCCAGATCCTGCACTAGCCCGCTGACCGGCCCGCGCCGGGTCGGCGGCGGCGTTGACGTGCCGCCCGTTCAGGCGTATCCCTCTGTCTTCGCGGCATTCTCAGGAGACGAGCCCGGTGCGCGCGGGGCCCAGACTGTTCCCGATCCTATTGGTCGTGCTGGCCGTTGCAGTCTGCGGCTGGACGGCCAGGGCGCAGGATACGACCATCTTCTTCCGCATCGGAACCGGCCCTGCCGCCGACACGCTGTACGCGCTGGGCAGTTCGATCGCCGCCGGCATCACCAATCCGCCGGGGTCCCTGCCCTGCCTTCAAGGCGGAAGCTGCGGCGTTCAGGGCCTGATCGCGGTCGCCCAAACCAAGAGCGGGTCGATCGAGAACCTGATGGCCGTGGGTCAGGGCGAAATCGAATCCGCGCTGGTGCATTCGGACATGGCCTACTGGGCCTATAACGGCATGCAGGAGTTCGAGTCCGTCGGGGCGATGTCCAATCTCCGGGCGATCGCCAACCTGATTCCGGTCTGGGTCCATGTTGTTGTGCCGGGCGAATCGGACATCACCTCGATCCGCGACCTTCGGGGCAAGCGCGTTTCATTGGGTCCGGAAGCGTCGGGGACCGCCAGCAACGCGCTTTACGTATTGCGGTCGCACGGCCTGTCGCCGTCGCAGATCGATACCCAGTTTCTCAATCCCGGACCGGCCGCCGACGCCCTGCTGAAGGGCGAGATCGATGCCTTCTTCGTGGTCGGAGGGGCTCCGGTCCGCGCGATTGCGACGCTGGCCGAAAAGATGCCGATCCGGCTGCTGCCGATCCGGGACGCCGAGACCCAACAGTTGCCGACGCTCTACCCGTTCTTTTCCTTCAGCTCGATCCCGGGCGGCACCTATGCCGGGGTCGAAGCGGACGTGCCGTCGGTCAGCCTGGGCGTTCTGTGGGTCGTGACCAGCGAACAGGACGACCTCCTGATCCGCGACGCCACCCGTGCCCTGTGGTCGGCGAACACGGCCCGTTTCCTGCGTACCAGCCATCCCGAGGGCGCGCTGGTCACGATCGACCGGGCGCGGCAGAATCTCTCGATCCCGCTGCACGACGGCGCGGCCGCCTACTACGATTCCCTCGAGATGACGAACTAGGCGGGACCCCAAGGGGCGCTAAAGCATGATTGCCGAAGGTTGAATTGTTGAAGCTAGCCGTAGCGCGCCGATTGCAGCCACACCCTTCGAGACGCGCCCGTCGGGCGCTCCTCAGGGTTAGGCTTCTTTCAATCCCTCATGGTGAGCAGCCATTAGGTAGCGTGGCTTGCTTTGGTCCACGGTGTTCCTCTTGCGACGAC
>Ga0209783_1000067_pt1 | contig 56122 bp, 47 predicted proteins | sample WorMetfiPIANOSA1_FD_187395 | JGI IMG/M metagenome (GOLD analysis project Ga0209783, IMG submission 187395) | Marine gutless worms symbiont microbial communities from Max Planck institute for Marine Microbiology, Germany - Olavius filocauda... | ecosystem: Host-associated > Annelida > Digestive... | reverse complement strand
CTACATCGGCTTCTACAATGCGATGCGGCTACATTCGACGCTGGGATATCTCAGCCCGATTAATTATGAAAAAGAACAATTAAACAATGCTGCTTAAAACCGTGTCCGTTTTTACTGGACCACTACAACCCGGCCTCCCGTCAAGGGGGAGGAGATCGTCTCCCTCCCCTGGCGGGAGGGATTTAATCCGTCTTCGCATAGCTACGTCGGACGGGCGGAGGGGCTGGTTTGTAATTATCTCAAAAGCTTATCTGAAAGTGTGCCTGCACCAGCAACTGCATCCTTGCCTTGCTGAATACACCTGCTGAAATTAAAAGATTGATTTACTGCCCCGTTTTCGAATCGAACACTAACGTACCATCGTAGTTGTAAATAATGCCCCGTATACGCGGCTGGTCCCCCGCAAATCTTTGGGCCGCAGCAACCATGCGGCTGCCCACCTGCTCGATAACCGCAGGGTAGGCATCCAAAATAATATCAAAGGCATGCCGGGCGGTATTAGCCTGGGAAATGTCCTGGCCGAAACCACGATCACCCGTCACCTCTATAGCCCACTGTGCCAGTTTATCAAGGGTCAACTGTGCTTTCGAGGCGTGGGTATGGGGGATCCCCTGGGCCATTTTGACAGCCTTGCCGAAAAAAACGGCCAGGATGATATGGGACAGCCTCTCTTTGGCCGCAGATTGCAGGGCCTTTTCAAAAAAGTCGCCCATCTGGATAAAAACTTCTTCCGGCAGGTTGTCGAAAACCGTTTGCGAAAAGCGTTCACTGCGTCGGCCGGTGGTCAGGACTACGGTATCCAGGCCGGACGCACGCGCGACTGAAAGGGCCGAGGTGATGGTTGCGATATACGCCGAGTGGGACATGGGCCGCACGATTCCGGTGGTACCGAGAATTGAAATGCCGCCCAGGATACCAAGGCGACTGTTCAGGGTCTTCTCGGCAAGCTTTTCACCCATGGGCACGAAAATCTCGATTTCCAGATCCGGGTATTGATCGGCATCCCGGCAGACTGCCGCCACGGCATTTTCTATCATTTTGACCGGACCGGGATTTATGGCCGCTTGCCCGGGCGGAACCTCCAGTCCCGGTTTGGTGACCCGCCCCACACCCTGGCCGCCGGTAATCCTGATATCGCCGGTGGTTTTACGGCCGGTAAGCGTTACCCTGGCGCCGATCTCAGCTTTGTTGGTGACATCCGGGTCGTCGCCGGCGTCTTTGATCACGGTGCATACGGCTGTCCTTCTGGGAGTCTGGGCAAAACAGGTGTGCAACCGGATATCCACATGCCCCGTGGATAGAAACGGTATTCTTACCAGTTCCGGAGCTTGCCCGTTTATCAGCAGAGTCAGCGCGCCCTTCACGGCGGCCGCTGCAGCCGTACCGGTAGAAAAGCCGGATTTCAATTTTTTACGTCGCGCTTTGGTCACACCCATCCTATCCGATCAAGTAATATATTACCGCCACCAACGCCACACTCAAAATTCGCAGCCCCTGGCCCAACAAAAGCAATTGGGTTCCCATTTTCGGTGCAAATATGCCGACGTACCGCGGCAACTGGTGTCGCAGCGCCCGCACCGGAAACGCCACGATATTGCCGATGATGAGTGCCAGCACAGCCTGCTTGGTTGTCAGCACGCCGGCATCCAAAAGCGCCCCCGCAGCCGCAAAACCAGACGTGAACTCGGCTACGAAGCTGAGAATCACCAGTGAGAGCGACTCCATGGGTATGAAGGTCGTTACCACATAATCCGCCAGCAGATTGCGGGCACTTTCAAAAAATCCCATGGCATTGACCATGAAAATCGAAATATAAATAGGCACCACCCAAACCGCGATCCGCCCGATCCGGCCGGGCAGCTTCTGTCTGACACCGCTCCAGATACCGGTCCAACGGGACGCGTCTCCACCCTTTTCAGGATCGGGTATCGCGGCCATAGATTCTTCCGGCCCGCTTACCGCCGGCTTCAGGTGACCATAGATCATAAAAACGCCCGTTCTGAGCAGCGCCGCCGCCAGGGTCAAGGCGAAATAGATAAGGCCGGCGGTTCCGGTGAGCGGCAGAATGATGAAAAAGGTTGTCGGCACATGCAGAAAGTAGGCCGGCAGCTGATTGAGCAAGTTGGTTAAATAGAGCTGCTTTTTAGTGGTCTTGCCATCGCTGTAAAACTCCATGAGCATGGCATTGGCGGCGGCACCCGAAAAAAAGGCGGTGGTAAATGCCGCGCTGCACCGGTCACCCAGGCGGGCAAACCGGAAAGCCGGGCGCGCTATCCGGGCCAGGTAGTGGGTCCAGCCGGCCAGCTCTATGATCTGGCCGACAGTCAATCCGGCCAGGATAAAGAGCATGAGCCGCACCAGGGGCCAGAGCAGTTTAGCGGCCACGAGTGACAGGCTCAGTTTATCAATCAAGAAAATACCGGACAGGAAAACAACCAGCGAGATCGTCATGGACATCGCCAGCGGCTTGATCAGTGACTTTTTCCGGTGACTCATGCCGGCTGTTTCATCTGTGTTTTATGACCTTTCTTGGCCACAATCAGGGTCCAGTATTTGGGGTCCCTGTTTTGCAGTTCTTTAATATCATGGACGATTTCCTGATCTTCCAGGCTGCAGTTGATAATACCGTAGCTGTTCTCGATCAGTCCCGCCTCCTCGACCGAGGCTACGATATCATCCATATTTTTGTACGCTTTGAGAAACACCACGTTTTCGGCGCTGTGCATGTGCTTTCTCAGATTATCGCCGCCCTGCACACCGGAAAGAATCAACAGGGATTCCTCCCCTTCCATAAGGGGTGTATTGGCCGTTGCCGCGGCCGCCTGGTAGGACGTAATCCCGGGGATGGTCTCAATTTCGATATCCGGGGCGAGCTCCTGGACCGCCTGGATGATGTATCCGCAGGTGGAATAGGTCATCGTATCCCCAAGGGTCAAAAATGCAGCGTGATGACCTTTTTCAAGGGCCGCGATGATGGTGGCTGCATTTTTCTCCCAGGCCTGTTTCTTGGCCGCCATATCCTTGGTCATGGGAAAAGGCAAAACGATCACCCGTGACGAATCCGGTATGTGCGGCGCCGCAATGTTGACGGCCTGGCTGTGGTTGTTTTTGGAAGAGGACGCCGCAAAAATCAGGTCCACCTTCTGAAGAATTTTGACTGACTTTACCGGAATCAGGTCCGGGTCGCCCGGACCCACACCAATACCGTAAAGCTTGCCCGCTGAATTAGCCATTTGTTTGCCTGCCTTCTGCTGTTGCCTGAATAATCAAGGCGTTGATGACACTCGCCGCAAGATTGGATCCTCCCTTACGGCCGACATTGGTTATATAGGGAATATCGATTTCCAACAGAGCCTGCTTGGATTCCACGGCATTCACGAACCCGACGGGCAGCCCCACCACCAGGGCCGGGGCCGCCTGCCCGGCGAAAATCAGGCGAATGACCTCAAACAGGGCCGTGGGAGCATTGCCGACCACGTAGATACCGCCGTCCATGATCTCGGCAGCCGCTTCGGCGGCCGCCTTGGCTCGGGTTGAGCCGGCCTGCCGGGCCGCCGCAGCGACGGCCGGGTCGTTGATCAAGCAGGTGGCCGACCCGCCGAAGTGCATGATCGCTTGCTTGCGGATGCCGGCCAGGGCCATGTGGGTATCGGTTACAATCGTTCGGCCGGTTTGAATAGCCCGAATACCGGCATCAACAGCCTCCGGATGGAAGCGGGTGGACGCCAGGTATTCGAAGTCCGCCGATGTATGGATCATCCGGCGTACAATTTGCCACTTGTCGTCCGGAAAATCATGCGGTCCTGCCTCCTCGTCAATAATCTTGAAGCTCAACGCTTCGATTTCATCGGGTTTCATGCCTGTTTCCTTTCTTGCCGGTAGGCCCGGCAGGTGTCAATAAAAGCGTCCGCAACCGCGGGACAGCTTCCAAAGTGCAGATGGTTATAGCTGCCCAGGGTACGGTTGATCTGAAAACCGCCGGCCAACGTTTGCTCACCCGCCCGTTTGGCCACCTTGTAGACGGTTGTGATTGGATCGGCACTGTCGGCCTCAATGACCGAATAGTGAAATTCATGCCCGCGGATAACCTGCCCGGCCCGGCCTATAATCGTATCCCGGGAAAGGGTGATTTCACGGTAGCCCAGGGCGCGCAGGCGCGGTGACATTTGGGACCGGAACGGGAAGCAGCCGACCATGGAGAATGCGTGCCCCTCCAGGTCGGTCAAGGCCGCACACAGGTACATAAAGCCGCCGCATTCGGCGTATATCGGCATTCCCCGGTCGCTCGCTGTTTTGATATCCGTTCGCATCAACCTGTTCCCGCTCAGGGTATCGGCCGACATTTCCGGATAGCCGCCGCCCAGGTAAAGACCATCCATATCCGGTGGCAGGTGCCGGTCATTCACCGGCGAAAACCAGACCAGATCCGCCCCGGCCCTTTCCAGCAAATCCAGGTTGTCCTGGTAATAGAAGCAGAAAGCTTTGTCCCGGGCGACACCGATGCGAACCTGCCCACCCCGGCTGCCCGGCACTTCCGCCGCGGGCCAGGCGGGCTGCGCCTCAAGTTGATGGAGCAACTGGTCTAGAGCGACCTGGTTTTCAACCAGATCCGCCAACTGCGCGGCCCGCTCCGCGGTCAGGATATGCTCATCTTCGGTCACCAGCCCCAGGTGCCTTTCCGGGATGGTCACCTGGCTGTTGCGCAAGATCCCACCCAGGCAGGGCATACGAACTGCAGCCTGCGTGGCATCCGTGAGATATTGCAGGTGCCGGGCACTGCCCAGGTTGTTGAAAATCACCCCGGAGAATTCAAGCTCGCTGTCAAAATTTTCAAAGCCCTGGACCAGTGCAGCCGCGCTGCGGGCCATACTGGCAGCGTCCACAACCAGCACTACCGGCAGCCCGATCAGTTTGGCCATCTGGGCTGTCGAGCCGGCTTCAGTTTTTCCGTCGTACCCGTCATACAGTCCCATTACACCTTCAACCACCGCAATGTCGGCCCCACTGACCGCCTGTTGAAAACAGTGGCGGTTATAGGCTTTGGGCAGCATCCAACCATCCAGGTTGCGGCTGGTCCGGCCGGTAATTTTGGTGTGGTGACCGGGATCGATAAAATCCGGTCCGACCTTGAACGGGGCCACGCTCAGTCCGCGGCGTTTCAATGCGGCCATGAGCCCCAGGGCGACGGTGGTCTTCCCGCTGCCGCTCTTGGTCGCTGCTATGACGAAACCTTTGATAGGCTATCCTCCTTTACCGGCATTGCACCCGGGCAACCGAGTTTAAAATGACCGGGGCCTGCGCGCGAAACAAGTCCGGGTAGAGCGCCTCGCCGGTGCGGGCAATCCCGCACAACAGACGCATGGTCGGGCGGGAAACAATCTGTTCATCGATCAGGTAAATTTCGTTGTTTTTGACCGCCTTGATAACCCGATAGCCCGGTTCGGCTTTTATTGCCGCTACCGTCGTCTGGTTCATGGCGCCGACCTGGGCCAGATAAACATCGATTTCGGCAGCCTTCTCGATCAGCCGCTCCTTGCCATAATAGGCAATGTTGGTGGTCCGCACCTGGCGCGCGTCCGCGGCAACATTGATCCCACCGGCCGTTTCCAGGACATAGGCTGCCATGGAATCCGGAGTGAACGTTTTCATCCGGGTGTGGATGGCTTCAAAATAGACCCTTTTTTTAGGCCGCACTTGTCCTGTTACAACGGTAAAACGATCCACAGCCTGCGAAAAATCCGCGACCATTTGCCGGGCCTGACGGTTTCGGCCGGTCAGGGTTCCCAGGGCATGCCAGTAGGCAAACATCTCGGTCACGGTCCCCGGCTGCAGCGAAACGACCACAATGCGGTTCTGCTCCAACTTTTCGATCAGGGTAGGATACGCCCGATCGATCATGGGGCGGATCAGGACCAGGTCCGGCTGCGCCGCGATGAATTTTTCAGGATCATCGTGGTACGAGTATACCGGCCGGGATTTTACTTCATCCAGGTTGCGGTCACTGCTCGAAATGCCAATAATTTCTTTCACGTGTTCCAGCATCACCAAGTTTTCGGTATGCGCGCCATACAGCGAGATAATGCGCACAAAGGGTTGGGCAACCCTAATCGTGCGTCCGGCGTGGTCGGTAATCACGGCCGCGGCTGCCGGGTTAACCAGGGCCCAAAGCAGCAGCCAGGCTGCCAGGCCGGGCCCCGTGAATAATCGTTTTGTTAACCCGTTGCTCACTTTTTAAACACGACCTGTCTTGATTCCGAGAAAGCGTTAAACGCAATATCCGCATCCACGTTGAAAACCGCTTTGAGCGTATCCGGATTCAATACACGCTCCGTAGCCCCCCGTTTGAAAATGCGGCCCTGCTGCATGAAGATCAACTCGTCGCAGTACATGGCCGCCAGGTTGATATCCTGCAGGACCGCCACCACGGTCCGCTCGCCGGACTGCATACGCCGCCGTACCACCTTGAGCAGACTCAGCGTGTGGTTGATATCCAGGTTGGATGTGGCCTCATCCAGGAACAGGACCGGCGTGTCCTGGGCCAGGGCCCGCGCAAACACGATCCGCTGGCGTTCACCCCCACTCAAATCCGTGATCCGCCGGTTCCTGAAAGCCAGGGTCCCCGTCTTTTCCATGATGCTGTCGACGGCGGCGTGGTCTTGAGGCCCCGGCTGAGCAAACCGCGGTATATAGGGATAACGTCCCATCATCACAATTTCCCGCGCGGTGTAGGGAAAATTGATATAAAAGTTCTGGGGCACGAGGGCAATTTCGCGGGAAAGCCACCGCCGCGAATAGGCGTCCAATCCTTTCCGGTTGTACTGAATTTCGCCGGCCGCCGGTTGCCGGAGGCGCACCATGAGATCGAGCAAGGTGGTCTTGCCGCATCCATTGGGACCGATCACCCCGTAGAAACGGCCGGGTTCCAGGGTGATCGAAATTGAACGCAGGACCTCCTTGGGGCCATAGGCAAACGAAATGTCCCGCAGATCGAATCCCATGCCTACATCCCCCTCCCGGCTACTTGACGCTTTCTGAAGATGTAGCAGAAGAACGGTCCGCCAATGAGGGCGGTCAATACACCGATGGGAACTTCCACCGGGAGGATGGCCCGGGTAACCGTGTCGGCACCGAGCAGCAGCATGGCCCCCGCCAGCAGTGAAACGGGGATCAGTTTACGATTGTCGGGCCCGGTGAACATCCGCATGATGTGCGGCACCAGCAGACCGACAAACCCGATGATGCCTGAAATGGACACACAGATAGCGGCCACCATGGAGGCAGTCAGCAGTAGTACGAGCGTTACCCGGCGGGTATCAACCCCCAGGGATGCAGCGGCCCGGTTGCCCAGTGACATGACATTCAGGTCCCGCGCAAAGAAAATGGCGATCGCGGTACCCACACAGATGAACACAAAGGTGAGCAGCACCTTGGTCCAGGTCATGGAAGCAAAGCTTCCCATGAGCCAGAAAATGATCACGGCCACGTTTTCATCGGCGATGTACTTGAGAAAACTGATCCCTGCTGAAAGAATGGCTGCCACAATGATGCCGGATAATATCAGGTTGTTCGACGACAGGGTATGGGCCCCGGTATCCCCGCTGCTGGACAGATAGATAACGGCAAACAGGGTCGTCAACGCTCCGACGAAAGCAAAAACCGGGACGCTGAAGCCGCCCATGACACCAATGTTCAGCAAAATGGCGATGGCTGCGCCAAAGGCGGCCCCGGCAGACACCCCGAGGGTGTAAGGGTCAGCCAGGGGATTGAGGAGAATTCCCTGAAAAACCACCCCGGCTACGGCAAGCCCGCCACCCACAATAGCGGCCGCGAGGATGCGCGGGAGTCGGATATCGATCACCACCGCTAAAAAGCGCTCATCGAGTCCGGCTAAAAGATCAGTGTTTCCAAATAGTTGTGCCATGATTATCTTCACGACACTTGCAAATGGAATCGACAGGTATCCCAGAGATGTAGAAACCACGATAACAAGCAGGAGCACAGCGGTAAGGGCGCCGATCTGAATTATTAAACCCCTTGGGCCAATCGGTTTGGCGTTTTCGTCTGTGGTGTTATTTGAGATCATGTCCGTGTCTCTTGCAAAGTCGCTGATAGGCTTCTCGCAGGTGCGAAACCCAGATGGCGACAAAATTATCGTATTCCGCCGTCCCCTTGAGGATCGTCTCGCATTGATAGCCTGCTCGGCTCAGTATCGATTTCCAGGAGTCCTTCTCCGGACCGGCCATGTCATTGCGGGCATGATCACCGGCCACCGACATGAAGGGCATCAGGTAGATTTTGCGGATTTTTCTCTGCGCCAACATGGATTGAATGGCATCCAGTTCCGGCGCGCCCTCCACGGTACCCACATACACGTGCGGGTTCTGGCGCTGCAGATTGAACATCAAGGCGGCATAAAAGGCATTGGCCGGGTGGTGACTCCCATGGCCCATCAAAACCACGGCATCCTGGGTTTTTCGCTCGGCCGGAATATTGGCCAGAATCGCAGCCGTAACCAATTCGAGATCGGCCTGGGAAGACAAAAGGGGAGCGCCCACGGTGATGCGCCGGATGCCTTCCGGCATGTTTCGGAAAGCCCGGACAGTGCCAACCAGATTGTCGTACTCTTCGCCCCGGATAGTATGCAGGGACTGCACAGCCACATGGGTGAAACCAGCGTCCATCATTTTGGCCAAAGCCATGGCGACCGAGTCGAGCTGTTCTCCCTGTTTAGCCATTTTTTTGCGGATCATATGGGACGTATAGGCCCAGTGAACCGGGATGTCCTTGAAGGCTGCTTTTACCCGGCGATCGATATTAGCGAAGGCCACCTGAGCCGCCGGAAGGCTGGAGCCAAAAGCCACCAATAGAATTCCGTCTTGGCGATCACAGGGCTGCCCGTGATGCCCGGCATGGACAGTCACAGACACCAACAGAAAACCGAGCAGGAGTGCCAGCCTCAGGGAAGGCAACATTTAATTTCTCCTTGGCCAAAAAGGTTTGGGTCCGGCCAAAAAAAAATTCCCGGACCGATAAAACTCGATCCGGGGATGTCCCTTTTTATCCTTAAGATCAGGCGGGCGGCCTTTTGTCCATAAAGGGTGCGCCACATATCCAGGCAGGTCTTCTGACTCTCGGTTCTTCCTACTGACCGCGCCTTCCCATTCAGCTCAATTAGAGCTCATACATGAACAGTGACATGGTTGCGGTGTTCGTCCCCGATTACAGCGGCGGGCCCGTCTCCGATTTTCACGGAGTTCCCTATTAAGCTCTTTGAGACCATGGTCTCTTTACGAGCACCTGAACAGATGAACATTTAAAATGGTGGGTCGGCCCTGTCAAGAAAAAAGCGCGCATTTAGAATCAGTCTCAGACAACTGGTAAATCAAAGCATTGCAGACGGTTTTACAATGGGTGCTTTTCAGGATCATCCCTGGCCCCACCGGTTTAGCATAGCGCTGATGCGTCAAAATGACATGCTATCTGCAAAACTGGCCCCAAAATCACAACCCGCTGAATTCTATTCGAATTGTACTTATTTGCACCAGGTGTGCGTCATATTGGCGCGCTTCCGGACATAGTCTCACCCATTTGAACTATATCTATAACTAATTGTAATTTTTTAATTAACAAGCCAACTGTCTCTGTGGCCAGCTTCCGGCATGGTTCTTGTACTATTGAATTCATACGAAGAAGGCCGTTGCTCCCATCTCGAATTCTGTTGCCAGCGCTGTGATGAACTGCATGACCCTGAGAGTTCAGTCTGACGTAGGCCCTATAAAGTTTCAACATTTGGCAAGAATCGATTCTTTCAATTTATCCAAACACAGGGGGAAATAATCATGCGTAAAAGAATGATTCTAACCAGCATTGTAATGGTAGTGGTATTTATTTTCGTAGGATTCAGCAATGTCGTCGCCGAGATGTCGCCGGCCGAGCTGGCCAAGGCTTCCGAAGCTAAAGCAGTCGCCACTTCGGATGAACAGCTGACGACCGACCTTATCATGAAGAAGGTCGATGAAGCAGTCGCCTTGCTTGGGAAAAAGGGCGCGGCTGCCTTTCCCGAATTTCAGGGAGAGGGGTCCGACTTTATCTTTGCCGGTACTTATATCTGGATTCACGATCAAAACGGCGTCATGCGGATGCATCCGATTAAGTACAAACTTAATGGCCGCAACCTGATCAACTTGGCCGATTCCACCGGCAAACTCTTTTTTGCCGTCATGAATGAAGTTGCTGAAGAAGAAGGCGGCGGATGGGTCGACTATATGTGGCCGAAGCCCGGAGAGAAGAAACCTTCACCAAAAATCTCCTATGTAAAACAGGTAAAGTTCGGCGATGATACGTTCGTGGCCGGTTGCGGCACCTATGATCCTGCCGTCATTGCCAAAATACAGAGTGAGTAATTCTCCGGGTCCATGGGCACAGTTAATTGGGGCTGTGCCCTTCGATAACACGGAACCCTAACATTAGGGAGAAATTATGAATAAATTATCCATCAACTTAAAATTGATCCTACTGGTCTGCCTGGGACTGGTTTTTGTAGGGGCGGTAGTCGTTATCGAAACTATTTCCAATACCAGTGTAAAGAAGGCGAACAATGACAATTTCGCCCTGATGGAGCAGGCCAACAATGATTACCGGGAAAAAGCCCAGGCTGCCCGGAAACGCTTGAACCAGATCCAAGCCGTGCTTGACAGCGTGCAGTATGCGCGGATCGCAGAAAAAAGCTACCTGCAGTTCTATGATCCGCAATATGTGCAGCAGCTGGACGAACATATTGCCAGTGCTAAGGAGGTTCTCAATTCGGTTGAAAAAAGCGAGGCGGTTGATAAGCTGGGATCCACCCTGGAATACTATCAACAGGATTTTGCGGAAATCGTCAAATTGCACCACCAGATAGAGGTCCTGAACGAGGCCACCAGCAAGGACTTCGCATCCCTGAAGGAATCGTTGACCAAAAGCGAAGCCCTCATAACCGCCAACCGGTTTGAACTGCAAATGGCCGGTGAAGAGCTGTCTCCCGTGGAAAGCCATTTCGAATCCATGATCAAGGAGGGCTTCCGCACGGTTGATTTTATTGCCTCCATGCGGTCACAATATCTGCTGACCGATAATGTCACCTACATTGACCGGCTCACCGAGCATTTCGACAAACGCATGAAGGCCGAAACCGCCTCCATGCGGCAGACCTCCAAAGTGTTGAAAGAAAAGGTGTATCGCGAAACCGCGACCAAATATAAAGAAATCGCCTACAGCGCTTATAACCAGACACTTGAAACGCGCAATATCTTTCTGCAGCTCAAATCCACCATCGAAGGCCTGAACGAATACGGAACGGAAGCGACCAACATCGGCCATGGCCTCCTGACAAATATCACCGCACAGATGGAAAAAGAGCAAGCGGCGGCCGTATCCAAAGTTGAGACGGCTAAGGAAAATCGTATCAAATCCCTCGAGCGCGTCCAGAAAACCGTCACCCTGGTGTTGATCATCGCGCTGAGCGCCGGGGCCCTCATTTCAATCCTGCTGGCCGTGTTTATCATTCGTTCCATCACCAGGCCTATTAACGTGGTCATCAGCGGACTGCAGAACAGTGCCACCGATGTGGCCTCCGCCTCCGGTCAAATGCAGACCGCGAGTCAATCGCTGGCCGAGGGCGCTTCCGAACAAGCCGCCACCATCGAAGAGACCTCATCGTCCCTGGAAGAGATGTCCTCGATGACCAAGCAAAATGCTACCAATGCCGGTCAGGCTGACAGCCTGATGCAAGAAGCCAACCAAGTGGTCGGCCAGGCCAATGACTCTATGACGCAGCTCACCGGATCGATGGAGGATATTTCCAAGGCCAGTGAAGAGACCTCCAAGATTATCAAAACCATTGATAAAATCGCCTTTCAGACCAACCTGCTGGCCCTGAACGCAGCCGTGGAGGCAGCCCGCGCCGGTGAAGCCGGGGCCGGTTTCGCCGTGGTGGCGGATGAGGTCCGTAATTTGGCCATGCGGGCCGCGGATGCGGCCAAGGACACGGCCAACCTGATCGAAGGAACCGTGAAAAAGATCAACCAGGGCGGCACCCTGGTGGCAGACACCAATGCGGCGTTCGGGAAGGTGTCGGAGAGCGCCTCCAAGGTCGGCGACCTGGTCGGTGAAATCGCCGCCGCTTCCAATGAGCAGGCCGAGGGTATCGAGCAGCTCAACCGGGCGGTCGTCGAGATGGACAAAGTTGTTCAGCAAAACGCGGCCAGCGCCGAGGAATCTGCATCGTCCTCAGCCGAAATGAGTGACCAAGCCGTAAACATGAAGGATTATGTCGAAGACCTGGTCGCTATCGTGGGCGGCAGTCGCCGTAAAAAAGAGGCTGGGGAAGAGGTTGCGGATGATCAGGAGGAACCCACGGAAGTTCAACAGAAATCCCAGGAGCCGCCCAACCGGGAAATGCGCCCGGAAAAGATGATTCCTTTTGACAATGAGACGGATGATTTTCAGGATTTTTAGACCGCCTGATGTTGGCGGCCATCTGCACGTGCCCGTAAACCCATAAAAAAAGGGTCCGCCCAGCGGCGGACCCTTTCTGTTTTTTCGATTTGCTTTCGGCTATAGACCGGCCGCTTCTTCCTTAACGCCGGTAGCCATCTTGTAAAGGATGGTCAGAACAATGAAACCGGCCGCCCAGACACCCAGCGTAATCGCCACCTCCGGGCCGGTAGGCATGTACTCATTGACCTCGTGCAGGGGATTCGGTACAAACCCGCCGGCAATCATGCCCATCCCCTTGTCGATCCAGGCGCCGATGAAGAGCATCACGCAGGCCACGGCCAGCACGCCCTCGTTGCGACGGCAGGTCGGGATAAGCAACAGGATGATCGCGATCAGCATCAGGGCGATTGCGGACCACATCCAGGGTACCAGCGTATTGTGCCCGTGCAGCCCGACGAACAGGTATTTAAGATGATCCATGTGCCCTGGAATGTTGCTATAGAATGCCACGAAGACCTCACAGAGCAGGAAGAACACATTGAGAATAAGGGCATAGGTGACAATTTTCGCCAGGCTCTGGATCTGTTCCCGGCCGGGATCGAAATTCGTCACCCGCCGTACGATAAGGCACAGCAGGATCAGCAACGCCGGACCGGCGGCAAAAGCTGACGCCAGAAAGCGCGGAGCTAAAATAGCGGTCAACCAGAAATGTCTGCCCGGCAGACCGCAGTACAGGTAAGCTGTAACCGTATGAATACCCACTGCCCAGGGAATGGACAGGTAAATAAACGGTTTCAGCCAGGCCCCGTAATGGGTACCGTTACGCTCCGCCTCGAGGACATTCCACCCGATCAGGATATTTAAAAAGAGATACCCGTTCAGCACGATCATATCCCAAAACAGCATGGAGTTGGGTGTCGGGTAGAAAATTACGTTCAGCATCCGCATGGGCTGTCCGAGGTCCACCAGGATGAAGAGCAGGCACATGGTGATGGCCGCAATGGCCAAAAACTCACCCAGGATTGTAATCCGGCCGAACGCCTTGTAGTCGTGCAGGTAGTACGGCAGCACCACCATGACACCTCCGGCAGCCACCCCGACCAGAAATGTAAACTGGGCGATATAGAACCCCCAGGATACATCCCGGCTCATGCCGGTAATTCCCAACCCGAAGCTGAGCTGCTTGAAATAGAAAAACGCCCCGAAGGCGACAATCGCGCCGAGGATCCCGAGCAGGCCCCAGTATTTTTTACTTCCTTTGACTGCTAAATCTAGCATAACCACCTCACACTATGTCGTGAACCGATTTATAAGGTAATGGTTCGTATTGATTACGCGGGGGACCGCGTTGTTATCCGTGCTCTTCCGCTTCGTCCGCTCCACCGCCGACGCCGACGATGTAGTAGACCGACGGTTCGGTTCCCAGATTCTGTTTGCGCCGAATGGTGTAGTTGTCGTGCAGCAAGTGCCGGACGTTGGAATCAGGGTCATCCAGATCACCGAACGCAATGGCGCCTTCGGAAACTTCCACACAGGCCGGGAGTTTGCCCATCGCCAGGCGCTCTGCACATAAATTGCACTTTTCAACCACCCCTTTCATCCGGCGGGGGAACTTCAGGTTTACTTGCGGGATAAACGGTTCCGGATCCCGGAAATTGAAGCTCCGCGCCCCGAACGGACAGGCCGCCATGCAGAACCGGCAGCCGATGCAGCGGTGGAAGTCCATCAGCACGATGCCGTCGCTTTCACGTTTGAAAGTCGCCTTTGTCGGGCAGGCCCGCACACAAGGTGGATTCTCACAATGATTGCAGAGCACCAGAAACGGCACTTCGTGGCTGTGGGCGTCCATAAATCGATTGGTCTTGTCCGGAAACGCGTTGTGATACGGCGCCGACCAGATCCACTTGATTTCGTGCTTCTTGTTGTCGAACTTGGGAATATTGTGGGCGTTGTCACAGGCTGCGATAATCGGCTCCAGGTCTGCAGCCGAAGTAAATTTCCGCGTATCGATGACCATGCCCCAGTTCTTGGCGGTCAGCGCTTTACTTCCACGTTTGACCAGGGCATCCGGGGCTTTGCCGCCGCCCGCCGCGTAGGCGTCCAGAACAGGCTTCGTCGTCAACCCCAGGGCCGCAACACCGGCCAACTTCAAGAATGTTCGTCTGCTGTCTTCCATCACTTCATCTCCTTCGGATTGTCGATGTGGCAGTCCCAGCAGTAGGGCCTTGCCGAAGCATAATTGTGGCACCGGTCACAAAATTCGGCCTTATTGTCGTGGCATTCGATGCACGTATTGGAAAGGCTCATTTCGAATTCCTTGCCATGCTTGTTGGTCACCATTCTCTGCCCATCCCGGACAACGGTGTCCCGCCAGTCGTCCAGCAGCTGCATGTGTTCCCTTTTCATGTAATCCTTGGAACGCACGCATTCGCCGGCCTTTTTGGCTGTCGGCGAAAGCACCGGCTCGGGCACCGAGGCAGCCTTGCCGCGGTTGTACCAGAACGGGAAGGTAAATATTATGAAGAATATTACTAAGCCCGTGATGATCTTTCCTTTATCATTCATCAGTTTCTTCCTCCTCCTCCAACTCCAATCCCGGTATATCTTCACCGCGCATATCTGTTGGTCGGCTGTTCTGGCCCGGTATGACCAGGGCATTGCCCACGAGTTCATGCACGCCCGTTACATCCACGCCCGGTACCCAGTAGTTCATGAGATCCGGCAGGGCCGCCCGGTCAACCGCGCAGATATTGGCCAGCATGTTGACCCCGTGTTTTTCATGGACATGTTTCACTGCATTGGCCCGCGGCAGGCCACCGGCCATCCGCAGTTCCATATCTTCGCCGGCATTGAGGCCGGCCCCGCTGCCACAGCAGAAGGTCTGTTCCCGAATGGTATTGGCCGGCATGTCGTAGAAATTGTTGCAGACATTCTTGATCACGTACCGCGGCTCTTCGAACATCCCCATCCCCCGTGAGGGGTTGCAGGAATCGTGGAAGGTCACCGAAAGGTGATCGTTGCGGCTGGGATCGAGATCCAGCTTGCCGTGTTTGATGAGGTCGGCCGTAAACTCGATAATATGCACCATTTTGGTGGATTTGGCGTTTTCAAACTTGGTGCCGGTAATCGGGTTCACCGGTTCTTCCAGGAAGTCGGCCGGGCCGTTCATGGTGTCCATGTATTGATGGATCACCCGCCACATATGGCCGCACTCACCGCCGAGAATCCACTTCACGCCAAGTCGTTTGGCTTCCATGTACATCTTACTGTTCAGGCGCTTCATCATCTCGTGCGAGGTAAAAAAACCGAAGTTGCCGCCCTCACTGCCGTAGGTGGACCAAGTCACATCAAGGCCGTATTTTTCCTTGAGGTAGTGAAAGAGCATCAGGTAGCCCATGCAGGAGTAGGTACCCGGGTCGGCGAAAACGTCACCGGAAGGGGTGATAAAAAGAATATCGGCCCCCTTCTTGTTGAACTGCGGCTCCAACTGCAGGTCGGACATCTCTTCGATATCCTCGACGAAAAAGTCAAGCATGTCTTTGAAAGCGTGCGGCTGGATACCCAGGTGGTTCCCGGTGCGGTAGCAGTTGGCCACCGGTGTGGCAATCCAGTCGATGTTCAGGCCCAGCAGGTTCAGCAGTTCGCGGCCCAACAAAGTGATCTCGGCCGTGTCGATGCCGTAGGGGCAGAACACCGAGCAGCGCCGACACTGGGAGCACTGGAACAGGTAGTACCACCACTCTTTCAGGACATCCAGGGTCATGGGCCGGGCGCCGTTGGCTTTGCCGAGGATTTTGCCCAACTTGGTAAAATCGTTGCGATATACCGACCGGAGCAGCTCTGCCCGCAGGACGGGCATGTTCTTCGGGTCCCCGGTACCTATATAGTAGTGGCACTTGTCGGCACAGGCCCCGCAACGCACACAGATGTCCATAAATACTTTCAGGGACCTGAATTTATCGAGTCGCTCTTTGAAGCCCTTGTGGATAATCTCCTGCCAGTTGTCCGGCAGCAGCCAGTCTTCCGCGGTCGGATCAAACTTTCTGGCATTGGGCAGCCCCACATAATCCAGGCTCTTGGGATTGGCGGAGTGGCAGTAAATGCCCTTGCGCAAATTCACCGGCGTATCCATCCAACCCGTCGCTTTGGGCGGCTTGTGATCTATCGCGCTATAATATTCATCTGATTTCGGAAGGTCACTCATCTCTTACTCCTTTTCCTCTGCCTCGGGGGTCTCAGCTTCAGCAGCCTCGGGGGCCGCCTCTTCCTCAGGTTCCGGTGCGGGCATCTTGTCCACCGGCAGGCCGGCATCGATCATCTTCTCTCTGAATTCATCCTCGTACTCTTCATAGGTGTGCACGTGGACCGGATAGTTCCAGGGATTGACATGCCGCCGGGCTCTGGTATCGGTCGGTAAATTCCGGGTCGGGCTCAGGAAAATGCCCCCCAGATGCATCAATTTGCTGAAGGGAAAGTAGGCCAGGAGGACCGTCACGAAAAAGAGGTGGACATAAAACAGGGCACTGATTCCCTCAGGCACCACGGGATGGAATGTCACCAGCCCCATGGCCAGGGCCTTAATACCCACGATATCTACTTTGGACAGATAGCGCATCAGGATGCCGGTAAAAGCAATACCGCCGATCAAAAAGAGCGGGAAAAAGTCGGATGCCAGGCTGATGTAACGAATCTGGGTGATCAACAGCCGCCGCAACAGCAGGTAAATCACCGCTGCTAAAAGCACGACGCCGGACATGTAGACCACCGGCAGGCCGAACTGCATAAATGAATCCAGGTTCTCCAGCCACTGCAGGCAGATGGGAACCGGTTCCAGGAAGAATCGCAGGTGCCGCACCAGGGTCGTTAAAAAGGCGTAGTGAAAAGCAAGGGCCCCCAGCCAGAGAAACAGCTCCAGACTATAGGTAATCCGGCCATCCGACTTGACTTTCATGCGCGTATTGCGAAACAGGGACCGGAAGGTCACAATTTCCAGGAACATGCGGACAACCACGCCCCAGGTCGTGCTGGGATTGTCGACTTTGGCCTGCTCGATCCAGTCAAAGGATTTCTGCTGCCCGCAGGTGGTTGGAATCCTGAAAGGCACTGCTGAACTGGCCCACCCCATAACGCGCCAGACAAACCCACCTATAAAAAGGAGTATGGCAACATAGGGTAAGACGACGCCGAAGATAACATCCAATCCGGCGGCCGCCACGCCCAGGTAGGCCAGCAAGGCAAGCAGAAATACTGCTATGAGGGAATACATGTACTTGTCATTCATTTAACATTACCTCACATATATTATGATTTAGGCGCCCGGAGATTCCGGTCCATTTTCCGAAATCTCAGTAACTAAACCCGCCCTTGAAAACGCTTTGTAGATTTTATCTCTTTCGGTACTGACCTTCAGCTGGTAGATCGCCTCCCGGCAGGTGACGAAGATATCGAAGCCGATCAGGCACAGTCGGTCTATATTCGCATCGATTTCAGCAAGCCCGGCCTGAACCGGGGCTGATTTGAGTTCTTTTTTAAGCTTCTCGCGAATGACAATCTTCAGATCGAGAATAAATCCGACAGCCTGGGAAGGTGTAAAATCCTGAACCGCCCGGATGCGGATGATAGGGTCGAGAAAAGAGACGATGGTGTCGCGGTCCATGCCGCTGACAACTTCATCGAAAACGGCCTCCAGGCCTTTTTTTGTGGTGTGGCCGACCGGGTTGGAAAATTGGTCTTTCTGGCCTTTGAGGAAGGATGCGGTATCGGGGGGATAAGAATTGACCACAAGTTCAAACCACTTTTTGACAATGGTACTTTTTTTGGTCTTTAGTATGGATACCAGATTATCTTTCACAACCTGTTCCTGATTCCCCCGTATTTGGGTTGAAAACTGCCCGCAAAAAATGAGCGGCAACGCACGCCAAACGCAGCTACCGCTTCAGATTAAAGAAGATTCTATAATCAAATTGCCAAAAAGTGTCAACAACTATCGAAAAGGTTGCAAATATGTGGTTTCATGCCTATAATTATAGAGTTATTCTACATAAAATCGTGCTGCCGCAGGTCCGGGGAATCTCCTCAGAAGATCGTCCATCCGGCCAGCATTTCAACCAAAAATCAAGCGATTTGCACTACCTAAATTGGGGGTACCATGGCAAACCATCCAAACAGTTTCAATACCCTTTCCGTGCTGGAAACTGCAGCTGGAAAGGTGGCATATTTCAGTCTGCCCAAAATGGCCGCAAATGGATTTTCAGGCCTTGAACGCCTGCCGTTCAGTATCCGAATCCTGCTTGAGAATTTGCTGCGCAATGAAGACGGCGCCCTCATCAAGGCCTCCGATGCCGAAAATATGGCCAAATGGTCTCCCCAAAACCTCGAAAAAAGAGAGGTCCCCTTCAAACCCGCCCGGGTCTTGCTGCAAGATTTCACGGGGGTGCCGGCCGTAGTTGACCTGGCCGCCATGCGTGATGCCGCCCAATCCCTGTATGGGGATCCCTTGAAGGTAAACCCCCGCATTCCCGCCGAATTGGTAATCGATCATTCCGTCCAGGTAGACTATTTTGGGACCCGTGCCGCGCTGAAGCAAAATGAAGATATGGATTATCAACGCAACGGCGAACGGTATGCCTTCCTGCGCTGGGGCATGCAGAGTATCAATAATTTCAGCGTAGTACCACCCGCGGCCGGCATCTGCCACCAGGTCAATCTCGAAAATCTGGGCCGGGTGGTGTTCCAAAAGGATGGTGACGGAGAGCAGTTGGTATTCCCGGATACCCTGCTGGGCCTGGATTCCCACACAACCATGATCAATGGGCTGGGGATTATGGGCTGGGGCGTGGGCGGCATAGAGGCCGAAGCGGTCCTGCTGGGGACGCCGTACTATCTGCTCACCCCCGAGGTCATCGGGTTCAAACTGACCGGCCGGCTGCCGGAAAATGTCACCACCACGGACCTGGTTCTGACCGTTACCCAGATGCTGCGTGAGAAAGGTGTCGTGGGCAAGTTCGTGGAATTCTACGGTTCGGGACTTTCGGCCCTGCCCCTGGAAGACCGGGCCACCATTGCCAATATGTCACCGGAGTATGGCGCCACCATGGGCTTTTTCCCGGTGGATGACCGCACCCTGGACTACCTGAAACTGTCCGGCCGGCCACTTGAAAAGGTGGCCCTGGTGGAAACCTACTGTAAAACCCAGGGGCTGTTTAGGACCGATGATCAGCCGGAGCCAAACTTTAACGATACGCTGGAACTGGATATGGGCACGATTGAGACCTTCCTGGCCGGCCCTAAAAGGCCCCAGGACCGCATTGCCCTCACCCATATGAAGCCGGAATTCGAAAAGGCCCTGGCCGACAGCGGCAAATCGCCGGCGGCACAAGCCCCGATCGAGATCAATGGCCAGCAGGTCGATCTCAAACACGGGGCCGTCGTCATTGCCGCCATCACCAGCTGCACCAACACCTCCAACCCCTCGGTGCTGATCGGTGCCGCGCTCATGGCCAAAAAAGCGGTTGCAAAAGGAATATCCGTGAAACCCTGGGTGAAGACAAGTATGGCCGCCGGATCGCGGGTGGTGATCCGCTATCTCGAATCCAGCGGCTTGCTGAAATACCTGGAAGATTTGAAATTCCATAATATCGCGTTTGGCTGCACCACCTGCATCGGCAACAGCGGGCCGCTACCCGAACCGGTTGCAACCGCCGTCCAGGAACAGGACCTGGTGGTCGCCTCGGTCCTGAGCGGCAACCGGAATTTCGAAGGCCGCATCAGCCCCCTGACCCGGGTCAACTACCTGGGCTCCCCGCTGCTCGTCGTGGCCTATGCCCTGGCCGGACGGGTGGACATCGACTTTGCAGCCGAACCCATCGGTACGGATACTAACGGCCAGCCGGTGATGCTGTCCGACATCTGGCCGGACAAGGCTGAAATCAAGCAGCTCGTGACCGAACATGTGCAGACCGATATGTATCTGGAGGAATATGGGCGCATTTACGACGGCTCGGATAATTGGAATTCTCTGCCGGTCACTGAGAGCACCCAATTCAACTGGGTACCGGAGTCCACCTATATTAAGGAGCCCCCGTTTTTCAAAGGCATCAGTCTGGAAACACCGGCGCTTGCAGATATCGAGCAGGCGAGGGTCCTGGCCTTTCTGGGGGACTCGGTCACCACGGACCACATCTCCCCGGCGGGAGCCATTCCCCTGGACAGCCCGGCCGCCGATTACCTGCGGAGCAACGGCGTCGCGGAGGCGGATTTCAACAGCTACGGATCGCGCCGCGGCAACCACGAGGTGATGATGCGCGGCACTTTCGGTAACATCCGCCTAGACAACCTGCTGGTTCCCGGTATCTCCGGGGGCGTCACCAGGCTCATGCCGGAGAACGAAACCACTACTATTTATGATGCGGCCATAACCTATATCGAGCGTGGTACGCCGCTGGTGGTCGTAGCCGGTAAGGAATACGGTACCGGCAGCAGCCGCGACTGGGCCGCCAAGGGCACCAATCTGCTGGGTGTCAAAGCCGTCATCGCCGAAAGTTTCGAGCGGATCCACCGCAGCAACCTGGTGTGCATGGGCGTGCTGCCCCTGGAATTTGCCGCTGGGACCGGGCGTGACGCCCTGGGCCTGGATGGATCGGAACTGTACACGGTTTCAGGAATCACGGAACTGGCACCGGGTAAGGAAATGGAAGTGACCGCCCAAAAAGAGGACGGCAGTGAGGTGAATTTCAAGGTTAAAGCCCGCATTGATACACCGGCGGAGCTAGATTACTACCGGCATGGTGGGGTCCTGCATTTTGTATTGAGGGGCATGCAATAAAACCAGGTCGGCATCTGCCTGCTGCGTAATCAAACCCGGTGCGGCGATTCTTTGAGGATCGCCGCACCGGGTTTCTCTTTTCCAGGGACACTATTCGGCGGGAATGATCACCCGGCCCCGCGAGGTAAAAGATATCCCCTGCTGGGATCGGGTCCCGATCATAACGGCTTCCACTATGGGTGGGTTCACCGGTTTGTCAGATTTCCAATCAACCATGAAATTAGCGCCGGACCCGCCGCTCTTGTCGCTCTCGGGAATGATATAGCGGATGGATTCCAGTGGTTTTAAAACCTTCGGTTTGTCAATGTGTTTTTTTAGCAGCTTGCCCTGGGTTTCGTAGTAATCGACCCGCGTAATGGTCACTTCTTTTTCCGGGTTTATATTCCGAATACTCAGGGTAATGGTCAACAGATAGGCACGGTCCCGGGCGCCGCTGTAGATATGGGAGTAGGCCGGCACATACAGGGTTTGTCCTTTTGAAAGGCCTTGTCGCGAGCCCGCTTGCAGGAGCAGTGGCGTTGTGAGAACAATGGCACCGGCAATCGCCAGGCAACACAAAAGGATGGCTTTTTTCATGATCATTCTCCGGATTGGGTAGCGGTAGGGAGAGAGTACTATATTTCGGGAAGAAATACAGCCCTTTTACCTGAAATGTTCGATCAATTTTATACAATGATTTCCAGATCGTTAATCTTGGCCGTCAGGGTGTTCCGATGAATACCCAGAATTTTGGCCGCCTCGCCCCGCCGTCCATCGACGGTGTTCAACACCGTTTTGATGTGCTGTCTTTCGAAATCGGCTACGGCCTTTTTCAGGGCCTGGGTATCCCGGCGGGTATTGCGCCGCTGCAGGGGCAGCACATCCTCCTGCCGGATTACCGCGCCCCGTGAAACAATGAAAAGCCGCTCCACGAAGTTTTCCAGCTCCCGGACATTGCCGGGCCAATCATAATCCATCAGAGCCTGAACAGCCTTCTCGGTGAATGATTTCGACGGCAAGCCATTGCTCTTGCCGTTCTGACTCAGGAAGTGGTTAAGCAATTCGGGAATATCCTCTTTTCTTTCCCGCAGGGGCGGCAGCTCGATGGGAAATACATTCAAACGATAGAACAGGTCCTCGCGGAATTTTCCCTTGGCAACCAGTTGCCGCAGATCCTTATTGGAAGCGGCGATAAACTTGATATCGACATTGACGACCCGGTCGCTGCCCACCTTTTCGTACTCCTTTTCCTGGAGCACCCTTAACAGCCGGGCCTGCATATTGATATCCAGCAAATCGATATCATCCAAGAAGAGTGTGCCGGTGTCGGCCATTTCCAATTTGCCGCTGCGATTATCCAGGGCGCCGGTAAAGGCCCCCTTGGAATAACCGAACAGCTCGCTTTCCATGAGGGTGGCTGGAATCGCCGCACAGTTAATCACTACGAAAGGCTGGTCCCGGCGCTGGCTGCGATTATGGATTGCCCGGGCCACCAGTTCTTTACCCGTACCGCTTTCACCCTGGACCAATATCGCCCCCGGACCCTGGGCCTGGGCCACCCGTGAAATCAGATTGAAGACGGCCTTCATCTGCGCGGAATGCCCCACCATGGCTTCAAACGGCTGGACCCGCTCCAGTTCGTCCCGCAGATAGACGATCTCCTTCTGCAGCTTTTTTCTTTCCAGGGCTCTTTTGACGACGGAGAGCAGTTCGTCGACTTCAAAGGGCTTGGCGATATAGTCAAAGGCGCCCAGTTTCATGGCCCGCACGGCAGAAGAAATTTCTTTCAGGGCTGAAACCATGACGATTTCGGTTTCGGGTTCACTCTCTTTCAACTCTTTAAGGAGCACCAGGCCGTCCAGATCCGGCAGCAGGATGTCGAGCAGGACGAGATCCACGTGTTTCTGTTTAAAGATATCCAGGGCCGTGGCGCCGTTTTCTGCGAATAAGAGCCGGAAGTCCTCCTTCAAGACCATGTTGAAGGACTGCCGCACGCCACGTTCATCGTCCACGATCAGAATTGTCGAATTGTTCATAGTACCAGCGCCTTTTCGCATGCTGCTATCTGTCGGCAGATAGCCTTGGATTGTGTGTCTGCCCACCACTAATTATGCTTCCCAGCGCCCGATGTAGAACCGATAACCCGTTTTTTTGACAAATTTTTTAAACAATGGCAATATCAAAAATTCAAATTTTGATTAGCCCGATCTCCAAGCCAAAGACCATGCACAGATTTCTGTGCAAAGCACATGGCAATCCAGCTGTCACAAGGGGCCGCGACATCCCTCTGCAGCCAAATAACAGACCGTCAACAATTTTCCCGGGCCCTATGATGACAGGCAGTTACCATCGATAGCCTAAACCGTTGATCGAACCATCGCAGGCCAAGCCGTGCAATGGCATATAAATTGAATTGGCTGTAAAGCAGCCGAAAGCTTTAAAAGGCGAAAAATCATGAAAAAAGAGACCAGTTGCATAAATTCCAAGGCCGTCCTCGGTTATGTCCGCCGTCACAACCACGGGTCGATCGAACCTTTGATCGAAAACCTCGACCCGGAAATCAACATGATGGTCAATCCCGAGAGTTACCTCCTGGATCAGAACAACTGGATCTCATGCCGGGTCCTGGCAGAAATGTTCCGCCGGGCCCGCGAACTGTTCTGCGACCCTTTTATCGCCTTCAAAATCGGCAAATATGCTGTCCAGGAATCCTCCCTGGGCCTGAGTCAGCAAATCCTGTTAAAAGCCTCCCTCTCCACCCGGGAAGCCCTGATTGCTTTTCACGGCGTGAATGAACAGTGCAGCCGCAATAAGCGGCTGGAGATAATTTCCCTCAAGCACAATGTAGCTGCCATTCGACTCCACTGGAGCCCTGACATGGCGGTAACAAGGGACAACTGCATCTACAATCAGGGGATTTTCACTTTCATGCCGCAGATCTGGAAGGGATCTAAAATAAATCTGCAGGAAACCTGCTGTTTCTTTGAAGGTGCCGATTTTTGCGAGTACAAGCTGGACTGGTCTGAAAAAAGTCGCGTCTTCGCATTCTTCGACCGCTTGTTGACCAACAACTATGCCCACGACGAAATCATCACCGAGCTGGAAAAAAACAGGCAGCAGATCGAGCTGAAGTATGAGGAGGCCCGCCGCCTGAACAGCGAGCTCAACAAGAAGATCGCCCAGATCGAGGCAATCCAGGAGACCGGTAAAGCCATCTTGTCGATTCTGGACCTGGGAGAATTACTAACGGTAATCATGCGCCTTTTGTCCAGTGCCTGCAAAATCAACCGGGCGATTATCCTGCTGATCAATAACGCTGACAATACCCTCGCGTACTGCCACGGAACCGGCTTCGATCCCGAGCCGCCGCTGCCGATCAGGCAATACCGGGTGGGTTTGACCAATGAAAACCATCTGCTGGCGAACGTTATTGGTTTCGGAAAAGCCCGCTACCTGCCGGAAATCCTGGAATCCGACCTGGCGGACGAAGCCTTCCTGGCCGCCCTGAACCACCCGGCATCATTGTACGCGGCCCCGCTGGTAACCGGGACCCGGGTAATTGGATTGATTGTGACCGACAGCTTCGAAAAAAACGGCATCTCCCAGGAAACCATGGATACCCTGGACATCTTCGCCCCTCAAATCGCCATTGCCATCAAGAATGCCCGGCTTTACAGCAAACTCAGTGATCAAATGCAGGCCCTGAAAAAATCAAACCTGCTCCTGAGCCGGGTCGAAAAATTTTCCTTCCTGGGAAACGTGGCCGCCCGCCTGGCCCACGAAATAAAGAACCCTATGACTGCTATCCGGACATTCATCCAAATGCTGCCGGAAAAGTTTGATGATGCGGAATTTAGAGAGACCTTCCACAAAATAGCGCTTGAAGAAACCGAACGCGTAAATGGCCTGATCATCGAATTACTGGACCTGGTCAACACCGCGGAGTCACACTTTGAACCGACCGACCTGCACAGCCTGATAGAGAAAATGGTGCTGTTGATCTCTCCTCAGAGTAAGGCGCGCCGCATATCGGTAACCACTTTTCTGTCCGGGGATATTGGACCGGTAACCCTGGATGAGAAAAAGATGAAACAAACGATACTTAACATCCTGACCAATGCCGTCGAGACCACACCGGATGAAGGCGAGGTCTCTATCCTGACGTCCCTGTCTGGGAAGAATAACGGCCATCGTCAAATCGAAATTGAAATTCGCGACAACGGACCGGGTATCCCGGTTGAAATAGAAGAGAAGATTTTTGATCCCTACTTCTCCACCAAGCACAAAAGCAAACTACACAAAGGCACCGGACTGGGCCTGTTTATCGCCCATCAGAATATTCAGGCCCACGACGGGAGCATCGAGATTAACCGGGACTATGCCGGTGGTGCGTCATTTAAAATCCTGATTCCAGAAAAACATGAAGATCGGCGTAATTAAAATCTATCCTGTGCGGATTCCCCTCCGATTGCGACCCACCAGTCAAAACCATCCTCTGGTTAGTTTCACGAACATCATCATAGAAATCAGTGACGCAAAAAACAGATTCCGCGGGTATGGTGAAGGCTGCCTGCCCCCCCCAAAAGCAGATCTTCCTGGAGGACTGGATCAAAGCGGCGGCCGCCTTTCTTTCGGTTAATTCGTTTCCCTGGAACCTGAGCAGCATTTATGAAATCCGAACCTATATCGAAAGCCTGCCGCCGCTCGCCAGCCTGAACCCGGTCGTCTGCGCCATTGAAACAGCCCTGCTGGATATTCTGGGCCGCAAGCAGGACAAGCCCCTGTCTGCCTATTTTCCCAGCCACCATTACACCACCTGCATCAACTATACAGCCGCAATTCCCAGCGGGCTCAGCAAGCGGCAAACGGTTGCCTTCTGCCGCGCGGCGAACAAACTGGGAATTCAGCAGGTACGTCTCAGCGTCGGGGTCGATCCAAAAAAAACGCTCGGTCGCCTGGAAACGACCACAAACAATTTCGATAACCACTGTACAATCAGCCTCGATCCCGGGCTGGCCTGGGACCCGGAGATTACCCAGGCCCACATGCCCCTGCTGGAAAGGTTTCCCATCCGGGCCATTGAAGACCCGATGCCCGTTCAAAATGATGGACTCGCCCGGGTGGCCGCCGCACTGAAACCGATGGGCATCAAACTGATTGCCGGCAAATCCGCAGTCACACTTGAAGACGCCCAGCAGATCGTCTCTGCCGGCCTGCACGCTGCCTGCGGTATCCAGCTTTCACGCAACGGCGGATTCCACCGTGCCTTGCAGCTCGTCAACTTTCTGCGCCAGAATGAATTTGATTACCAGATAAGCTGCCATACGGCGGGATCCTGCATCCTCTCTTCCGCCGGGCACATATTTAATCTGCTCTGCCGGGATGCCGTCAATCGAGAAGCGGTGTATTCCAAGTCTGTGAAGGGTTTCGAAATGGTCACGGGAGTTACCTGGCTGCGGCCGGGCGGCACAGCCGTACCGGTGAAAGGGACCGGTTTGGGAGAGAACGTGAATAAAGAGAATATTGCCCGCCTGAAAATGAACCGTTTCAACGGCAAGGTAACCACGCTTACCGCGAAGCCCGGGTCATCACCGGCTCCGTTTAACTATCCGGAAAAATCTGTTCAGCCGTAGGCTATTTCTCTACTTTTCCAGTTGTTAAAACTACCGTAATATTATCCTTGCCGCCGGCATCAATGGCGGCCCGGATCAGGGCACGTGCCTTTTCCTCAAGGGTATGGGATGTGTTTAGCAGGTTCTGGATGCCTTTTTTACTTATCTGCCGGTGCAGTCCATCTGTGGCCAGCAACAGGATATCTGCCGGGGTGAGATCTATATGTCCGGTTTCGGGCTCCACATGGCCGCACCCCAGGTATTGGTCCAGCACATTGCGTGAATAATGCGTGTGCGCCTGGTCGGCGGTTATTTCACCTTCTTCCAGCAGAAATCGGGATAACATCTGGTCGCGGGTTACCCGATTCAGTTGGTCCCCGACCTTTACATACAGTCGACTGTCACCGACATGGGCCCAGTAGGCGCGTCCCTCGCGTAGTAACACACAGACCAGGGTGCTACCCATGCCCGTCAATTCAGGATCGTTTTCCGTCAGATCGTGGACCGTCAAATCGATAGACCGAATCAATTCCGCCAGCCAGGATTCTTCCCGACCCTGGGGAGCAGAGTCGATACCGGCAAATTTTCCGCAAGCAATTTCGGCTGCATAATCGCCGGAGACATCCCCGCCCAAACCGTCGGCGAGCACCACTAAAATGGCATTGTCCATCAAAGGCTTGACAAGGTAACGGTCCTCGTTGTCATCTTTTGAAATACCGACATGGGTGTGGGCTGCGATCCTGGCAAAACCCAAATCCAGGTCGGTGGTACCCTCCCCGCCATGTATCTGTTGATAGAACCGGCAGCTCTTGCAGGATGTGCGCTTCTTGGCAAAAGAGCCCTGGGTCCGACTGTTGCAGAAGGTTCCGGCTACCAGCCAGCAAGCGCGACCGGCATTTTTCCCCTGATACAGGCCCTCGAAAGCCGGGCTGTCCGCAGCCGGGCAAACACCCAGTTCATTGGCCTTTTCCCCACCGGGCTCTCTTCCGCAATGCATGAATTCCCAGCAGTTGATTTTGGGCTTGTTTTTCACCACACTCACTTATCGCAATAAATCAGACCGGGCCAACGGTTTTAGCCCGGACCGTTAAAGGTCTTTGAAATCGGCAAGCTTCACTTTCACATTCAGGGCCTGGGCTTTATTGCTGAACTCCTCCACCAACTTGTTCAGGGCCAACTGGTTCCGTTGATCATAAACCAGAAAAATGGTCGACATTTTCTGTTCTTCAATGGTGAGGTGGTTATGCGTCAAACCGGCGCGCTGAATGATGGGCAGCAGCGTTTCGCGGGCCTGGTCTGCATCCGGGTAACGCTGCTCCGGATCACACCGGCCCGCTGTCATTATAAAAGTTCGCAGTTCATCCGGCAACTGCGGCACAATATCGGCCGAGTCGGGGATATCCGTGGTCCGGTGCAGTTCCAGGAGATCATACAGGTTCCGCGCCTGGAAAGGCCGCCGGCCGGTCACCATCTCATAAGCCGTGATGCCCAGGGCGTAAAGGTCGGTCCTGCCGGTCACCGGGTCACCGTCAATCTGCTCGGGCGCCATATAATGCGCCGTACCGGTATTCTCAAAATCTTCCGTGCCCTCGGGGCAGGCCAGTCCGAAATCCAGCACCTTCACCCGGTCGTTGGGTTGCACCATGATATTGGATGGATTGATGTCCCGGTGGATGATCCCGCGTTCGTGGGCATATCCCAGAGCGGCGCAGATTTGGCCCAGGTAGTCAGCCGCCAGTTGCGGCGGCAGCACCCGCAGGTGCTTGATCATATTTTTTAGCGATTCGCCCTTGATGTGCTCCATGATGATAAATAGCGTGCGATACCGCTCTTCAAAATCATAAACCTTGATGATGTGATCATGGCTGAGACCGGCAATGGTTTTGGCTTCATTGCGAAAATTCTCGAGAAAATTCTCGTGTTGGGCCATATCATGTCGCATCATTTTAATGACCAGGGGCATTCCCAGACTACGGTGTTCTCCGCGATAGACAACGCTGAACGCACCCCGACCGATAATATCGGTGGCCACATATTTTCCGATGGTACGGTAGGCAGTCGGCCGCCGGCTGTCCAGCCGATCGGCCACCAGTTCCGTCAAAAAGTCCAGGATATCAGGGTCCTGCCCGGATATCTCGGCGAAATGGCTCCGTGTCATCACCCATACGTCCACATCCGTCTCGGCTTCCACGTGCGCCCGGCGCGGTTCCCCGGTCAGGATACCAAGGCCGCCGATAATATCGCCCTCACCGTAGTGATCGACCGGGTGCAGCTGACCGTCCTTTTCAACGATGACCAGGCAGGACCCGCTTTGGATGATATAGACTGTATCCTCCACTTCCCCCTGGGTCACAAACCGTGTTCCGGCCCGAATGTGGCGAAAGCTCATTTTTTCCAGGAGAGGATTGTTTCCGGTACGGTTGATAAATTGCAGGAATTTGGTTTGCAAACCGGCGACACCCTCCTCTTCCTGGACCATTTTAAAGAAGTCACACTCCAGGCAGGAGGAACGTTTTTCGACAAAAGACCCCTGCTGACAATCGCCGCACAGGGTCCCGGAAACAGCCCAGCATATCCGTCCGCCGCACTTGCCGGAATGAATATTATCAAAGGATTGATCCACAGCCGCCGGACAGGGACCGGATTCCAGGGCCTTCTCTCCACCTGGTTCACGGCCGCAGGCCATCACTTCCCAGCAGTTAAGCTTGGAAGGTTGGCCTTCCTTGCGGTTGGATTTATTGGAATCTGCAACCATGGTACTCTCACTGGATATGTTCCCGGTTGATATGGAGGCCGGCCTTTATCTGGTCGGTACATCCTGAATCTGATCCCTGATTATATTTTAATCATCCAAGCCTGATTTGCATTGACCTAAGTCAAACCGGGCTCTTTAGGGTAAACAATATAAAACATCACCGGATTGGGTTTTGCTGCCAGAATAAATCTGCTACTATAGACGCCTCGCTAATCTCAACACAAGGAGGGTTCACCGTGCAAAAATTCGTTTTCGTTCTGACCTGCGGTATTGAAGACCCAACCCGGGTAACACGCTCGTTTCAGCTTGCCAAAGCCGCCAAAGAACAAGGCCATGAAGTCAGCATGTTCCTGACGGACGATGCGGTAACCCTGGCTAAAAAGGGTATCATTGACAACGTGGTAGCCCCTACCGGTGACGAAGCCTCCGGCCATCTGTTTTATCTTATTGATAACGACGTACCTATATTTCTCTGAATCCCTTGTGCCGAAGCTCGCCAGGTTGGCGAAGCAGATATCTATGAAAAAATCCAGTTTGCCGGGGCACCCAAGTTATTTGAACTGTGCGACGGCGCCAACACATTGACTTTCTGATGCATTTTAGAACGTTTGCGTACGAAGATGCCCTTTTTTGCCACACCATTCGCAAAAGGGCTTTTGCCGAATTGTTTGCGGATGAACTGACACCGGCCCAGATATCCGCCTGTGTCGATGCATACGCTCTGTATGATTACCTGCGGATGCAAAAGGCCGGGGAGTTCTTCATTGCGGAAGAAGAGGGTGTGCCCCGCGGATTTTTGACCCTCAAGCGGCTTACCCGGACGAAAGCAGAGATCCCGATGATCTATGTAGATCCGGATCACCTAGGCCAGGGACGCGGCCGGGAGTGTCTGCGCTGGCTCGAACAATGGGTGATCACCAACTGGCCGGAGGTAACGCGGCTAATCGTGGACACCGTCATTCCCCGGTCAAACGGCGGGTTTTATGATGCCATGGGCTATACCGTCGAGGGTGAAACCATGTGCCGTTATGCGGGCCAGGACATCCCGGCTACCCGGCATTTTAAAACGTTGCCGGGACTGGAGGCGGGTTGAGAGTTGCCTTCCAAACGCTCAGTAGATACAAAACAACCACTTGACAGATACATTGTAGCGATGTTATAGCGGTTTCGCATAGGAAACCCACTATGAATCGAGACCATCACAAAAATCGTTTTTTTGGACGCTTCTTTTTTATCTTTATAAGCGTCCACCTGGTATTCACGTAAACAACTCAAATTTGAGTTACTTTCTGGTCTGTTTCCATTCCTATCTTCAGGTGCTTTTAACTAAAATCCTGGTAATTCTCTAAACAGGATAGGAATGGTTGCGGAAATACCCGGGTGGACCTTTCAGGGTCTGCTCGGGTTATTTTTTGTCCGAACCCGAGAAGACAACTTCTCGGGTTTTTTTTATGAGGCTAACTTGCCAATTATGAACCGTAGTCTAAATCAAAGGAGGATGAAATGAAATTGCAGCAACTTTCCGTACCAATTGAAAACTCGCGGGGTCGGCTGTTCGGCATCACACATGCTTTGGGTGACGCCGGCATCAACCTGCGCGCCTTGAACCTGGTTGATTCGGGAGATTTTGGAACTTTGCGCATTCTCGTTTCCGACCTTGTGAAAGCGCGTCAAGTACTCATGCGCGAACAAATGCCGGCCAGGGTGGACAACGTCGTGGCCGTCCAGATCGAGGATCAACCGGGTCAACTGGCCAACCTGTTGAAACTGCTTATGGAGAATGAGATCAAGGTGCAATATTCCTATGCCTTTGCCGGAATGGCCTCCGGAAAAGCCGTAATGATCTTCCGGTTCAACGACAATGATAAAGCCATCGAAATATTAAAAGCGGGCAACGCAACGCTCATGGATCACAAGGCATTTGGAATGCTGGACGCGTAATCGATCAATACTGAAAAGGAGCAGCCAATGGACACCCCTACCCTATTAATCGAGGCCCGACCGTTTTGCGTGTTTGATGATAAACCGTATAAGGCGCTGGTGAAACAGGACCTCAAAATCATTGACATGCGCGGCAAAGGTATTGCGGATTCTGAGTTCAGGAAAACCCTGGGCCAGGTGGATGCAGTCCTTTGCGGCAACGACCTGGTCATGGATGCCGCCCTGCTGGATGCCAATCCAAACATCAAGTTAATCGCGAAAATGGGCGCCGGTCTGGATACCGTGGATATCGATGCCGCCACGGCCCGGAACGTAATTGTCTTTCACACCCCGGGCGTCAACAATCAGGCGGTCGCCGACCATGCCTTTGCACTGATGCTGGGCCTGGCCCGTAAAATAGTTTTCTGTGACCAGAGCATGCGTGCCGGTCACTGGGAACATACCAAAATCATGGGGCTCGAAATCTGGCAAAAGACCCTGGGCCTGGTTGGTCTGGGTGCCATCGGTCGCAACGTGGCCCTGCGGGCAAAGGGTTTCCAGATGAGAGTGGTCGCCTATGATCCTTACTGGCCCGAAGACTTTGCCAGGGAAAACGGGATCGAACCCATGGGGATCGAGCAACTGTTGGAAGTGTCCGATATCGTGAGCCTGCATACCCCGCTCATGCCGGAAACGGCCGGACTTATCGACAAAGCTGCCTTGCAGCGGATGAAACGCACGGCCCTGGTAATCAACACCTCCCGAGGCGGCATCATCAACGAAGAAGACCTGTACCACGCTCTGAAGAGCGGCGAAATTGCCGGTGCGGGTATCGACGTGTTCGAAACCGAGCCCCCGACCGATTCAAAGCTGATGCAGCTGGACAACGTACTTCTGTCCCCCCATACAGCTGCCTTCACTACCGAAGCCATGAACAGTATGAACGCAGAGGTCGTCAAGCAGCTGATTTGCTGGCTCGAGGACAAAACACCACGCTTTACGGTAAACGCGAAAAAAGCAGCCTGAACGCTTGAATTCCAGTAGTTGCAAAGCCAGGAAAAATGCTGATACTTTAAGGGATGCCAAGGCAGTCATCCACAGGAGAATGGGTCAATCTCTGGCGACCGTACGGGTTCGCGGATCTCGAACTGCTGCACGCCACCTACGTGCAGCAGACGTTTCCGCGCCACGCCCACGATGGTTTTGCCGTAGGCGTCATCGAAACCGGCGCCCTGGGTTTTTACTATCGCGGGCAAAACGTGGTGGCACCGCCGGGGACGATCAACCTGGCCAACCCCGGCGAGATCCACACCGGCCAGGCCGAGGGTGATCACGGCTGGACCTACCGTATGTTCTACATGCCCGCAGACACGCTCCAGGCAGCGGCCGACAAGATGTCACCCCGCCCGACGGATTTCCCCTTTTTCGAAAAGGGGGTTATCGAGGACCGCCGGCTGGCCCGTAAGATCCATACCTTGCACACAGATCTGGAATCCGGCCACCTGACCAGCCTGGAAAGCGAAGCGCGCTTTCTGGACATGCTCACCAGCCTGATTGCCCGGCACGCGGATGCACCGCCGGCAGCGCACGGTCCGGTTCGAGCCGCCCTTGAAATCCAGCGCACCCAGGACTATCTTTCCGCTTGCTATGCAGAAGACATCTCCCTTGATGGCCTGGCCGATATAGCCTGCCTGAGCCCGTTCCACTTTGCCCGCGAATTCAAAAAGGAAACCGGCCTGCCGCCGCACACCTACCTCATCCAACTCCGCGTAAAAAAAGCCCGGGAAATGATCGCGGCCGGCAAATCCATCGCCATGGCCGCCATTGAATCCGGCTTTACCGATCAAAGCCACCTCAATCGCCACTTCAAACGGATCACCGGTATAACCCCGGGACAATATAGCAAGATCGTACAAGATCCCTGATTCGAAATTGTATAGATAAAAAATCGAAACCATTAATTATCTCGCGCAAAGACGCAGGGGCGCAGAGAAAAGCAAAAACATGATTTTGTCGCACTATCGTGCGAAAGATCGTTTAAGGCTTCTAGCTATAAGGAATCTTGGTTTTAACCGGCGCAGCCGGAAATTAATATGGTTTTCTCTGCGCCCCTGCGTCTCAGCGCGAGACATGTGTTCTAAAATGTATAATTTCCACCCGATTTGAAAGGAAAGTAGTATGCCGGATTATGTGCATGGATATTCCAAACGCGAAACCACCCGCCTGCAGGACCAGGCCGATGCCCTGGTCGACATCATCCACGGCGAGGCGATTTTTCCACCGGGCAGCCGCATCCTCGAACCAGGCTGCGGCACAGGGTCCCAAACAGTCGCGCTGGCTGCCAACAACCCGGAGGTGATCATCACCTCCATGGATGTTTCCGCCGAATCACTTGAGAAGGCAAAATCCCGGACAGCGCATCTTTCCAACGTGACCTTCAAACAGGGGGACATTTATGCCCTGCCTTTTGAAGATGAATCCTGCGACCATGTCTTTGTCTGTTTCGTTTTGGAACACCTGAAAGATCCGGACAAGGCCTTGTTGGAACTAAAGCGCGTGTTGAGAACCGGTGGATCGATTACTGTCGTAGAAGGCGACCATGGCTCCTTTTACTGCCACCCGCACAGCGAAGCAGCCATGCAAGCCGTCGACTGTCTTATCAAAAGCCAGGCCCTGGCTGGCGGCAATTCGTTAATAGGACGTGAGCTATACCCTCTTTTAAGAAAAGCCGGATTTACCTCACCAGTGGTCGTACCCCATATCGTTTACGTGGATGATTCCAAACCGGCGTTGGTAGAGGGCTTCTCGAAGAACACGTTTACCGCTATGATTGAGGGCGTACGCGAGAAATCCCTGGAACTGGGATTGATCGACGAAGCCACCTTTGATGGAGGGGTCCGGGGACTTTATCGGGCTACCAAAGAGGACGGAACGTTCTGTTACACGTTTTTCAGGGGTACCGCCGTCAAAGATGAATCGTAACTTTCTACAATGACTATTACATTCCTTGTGCTTGCCGCTTTGTGTTATACTCTTTTTCCACATCGATGAAATTGAGAACCAGAAAAGGATTACGCGAACTTTCCCATATCTCAATACGGTCATCTATGATGGTTTTCAGCAGGCTCATTGTAATCGGCGTCGTCGGCCGAACCGCAACTTTCTCACCCTTAAGGTAGCTTTCCATTTCAGCTAACTCGGTTAGTTTTCTGTCGTTATAAGGGATTTTTTGTTCAGCCGAAAAGCTTCCGATTAACAACATTAAACAACTTTCTACAACACTGTTCAGGCGCACCTCAATGTATGCCTTTGACTGTTTATCTAGGTTCGCACTTTCGCTCACTTTTACGGCGGCATTATGAGTGTCTATCAGAGTGTTGATTACAAACCTTAGCTCTTCTTTGGTCATAGGCTTGATTCCTTTTCTGTTGAACTTTGGTATGGGGTGTCCGAACTTGTCGGCGGTATCGTTTGAGGGCTGGCATTATGCTCAGCTCAGAATTTACCGCTGATCGTCTCTTCACGTCAGCAAAAACGCATACGGCCCACATCGCCATCGTGATCGGGATGCTCCTTGAGTAGGGGTTAAAAATTACGTCCGCTGAATTCCACCAGACGTCCGGCGGCGCAAAGCCATAAGCGCATCGCCCGGTACCCGCGGCATTTATCGAGCCCCGGAAGAGGACGGGCGTTCTGTTAGACATTTTTCAGAAGAACCGCCATTCGATAGCAGCAGGTCCCGTTTTTGGCTTTGCTGTCTTTTTCATCTAACCCTGCGGCTGCAGCTGCTTTATGTGCCGGTGAACCGTCTCCAGGTATTGGCCTTTGTGGACATAGTAAGACATCCGGTCAACCTTCAGGTAACGCATTCCACCGTCGCAGCGGCTAGCCGCCTGCACGCGTTTTAGTTGCCTGAATCTATCCGCCGCTTCATGGCCGGCCGCCAATTGTTTAATATAGAGCGCCACCAAGTGGGCCTGATCATCGCGCCCCTGCCAACCCAGCCCGGCACCTTCCACCATGCCCATCATGAAAAGATCGTCCCTTTCCGGATGAAACACGTTCAGGTACAATTGCGGGGCCGCCCCGTTCCAATTTAACAGGGCTGGATCGATAAAGCTGTAGTCGAGTTCATAGCCGGTGGCCTCCAAAATCAAATCGTATTCAGCCTGGGACCGATTCACGAAAGAAACCGTTTTCCCGGATATCGATTGTATCTCCGGTCTGGGTCGGATGTCCCCGTGCCCGATATGATGCAATATCAGCGGGTTGATGACCGGGTGAGACTCATACATCTTATAGTCCGGATCAGGCAAACCGTAATCACTGGGTTTACCAACCAGCAGACGAACGAGCCATCCATCGACGAATTGCTTGAGCCGGTTCGGCAGCTTGATTTTACCGCCGATGGTATCAATGGCCCGGCCCATTACGAACTTCGGCACGAAATAGTAGCCCCGACGCACCACCAGGTCGATGGACGCCGCGTGGTGCACGGCATCCACGGCAATGTCACAGGCGCTGTTGCCGCAGCCGATAATCAGCACCCGCTGGCCATCAAACATATCAGCCGTTTTATACGCAGCGCTGTGCAGCCGGGTACCAGTGAAGTTGCCCGGCAGAGTAATCTCCTTGGGTTTGTGCAGAGTCCCGTTGGCGACTAACAGGCCGGCCGCTGCCATCTCGTGCCTTCCATCAGGGTCTTCATAGGTAATCCGCCAGTGATCCTGATAGGGGCTGGCTTGTACCACCCGGGAGTTGAAGCGAAGATCCTCGTAAAGATTGAATTTTCTGGCATACGCCTGAAAATAGGCTTTCATCTGGTCGTGCCGCGGGTAGACGGGAGTGTTCGGCGGCATGGGAAAATCGACAAACTCCGTCATGGTTTTGGATGAAATCAAATGGGCAGACTGGTACATGGTGCTGGTGGGGCTGTCGATGTCCCACAGTCCGCCCACATCAGAATGGATCTCAAAACCTGTGAACGGAATGTTGTATTGCTTCAGTCGCCGGGCGGTACAAAGCCCCATGGGGCCGGCACCTATAATCACATATTTCAACTGATTCATGTTTGCTGCCTGCATGTTTTGTTCGTCACATTACAGCCCTGAGTGAGGATTCGTTAGCAAACAATAAGCACAGATTGGCCGCCGGACAAATCACCTGGCGTTATTTCGCTATAAGGGCAAATTTTTAAGCTCTTCAAAATAGGTCTGCACGATCAAGAACTTTGGGCTACAGGAGGAAATTGAAGGCGGGAGACAGATAAACAAACTAAACCAGGTTTGAAATTATGATGGTTCCCTTCTCACCGGGTACAATAGCCGCTGCAATTCATAGATATATTCGCCTGTAGGCATCCCAGGATTTCACGATGAAACCATCGCCAATAACTTATAAAGTTAAGGCCGCCCCCCATTTTCCAACACCTGCAAGATCCGGACAACGCTTTGGTGGAATTGAAACGTGTGTTGAAACCCGACGGCTCAATTATCATCGCTGAGAGCAACCACGGCGCCTTTTACTGCTACCCCCACAGCACAGCGGCCATACAAGTCGTCGACTGTTTGATCAGAAGCCAAGCCCTGGCTAGTGGCAATTCGTTGCTTGGGCGTGAGCTGCACCCCCCGCTGAAAAAGACGGGTTTCGATTTGCCGGTGGTATTTCCAAACATTGTCAATGTAGATTCTTCCAAGCCAGAACTGGTGGAAAGGTTTTCGAAGAACACCTTCACCGCTATGATCGAAGGCGTTCGGGAAAAAGCCCTGGCATTGAATTTGATCGATGAAACAACGTTTGATGATGGCATCCGGGGACTTTACCGGGCTACAGCGGAAGACGGGACGTTCTGCTACACCTTTTTTCGTGGCATCGCCCGCAAAGAAGATTAACCCAGGTTGGAGATTCTTAAAGTCACCTTCTCGCCGGATTCTATAGCATTTACAATTTTGGGGTATATCCTTTGGTAAGCATCCCGGGATTTCCCAATGACACCCGCACCAATTTGGTTGTTGTTCAGGGTGTCGCCTACCAGTAAACAACCCTCGGTATGCCCGCGCTTGTTGCCGGTATGGACATAAATCCAGTCGAACCCCGGGACACCCTGAAGCCAGAGCAGCCCATTGTGCATAGCGCCGTAAAGTTCAGCATATTTTTGGGTCAGCCCGCCTTCTGTACGCAAAGCGATCTGGCAGCGGCCATCCGGAATCCGGGTTTCACCGGCGACCTTTTTGATACATTTCGTATCTTCCAGGGCATAATCGGTAAATTCTCCATCGATGTATAGCGCTCCAGTGGTACTTTCAACTGCGGCGCTGGTGCGCATTAAATGCTGGTGTATATTATCCACTCTTTCTATCACTAGCCGTTGTAGCCCAGCGAGCGTCAACAGCACTAAACTTAAGTGGTTCTGAGATCGACAAATTCAAAAACACCCGGGGTGTCTTCAGTCGGTACCTGCAAACTCTTGACAATACATTTTGTAGCAGGTCCATCGGTCTGAGGTATCGGCTTAATCTCCTTGACACCGGATACGGATTGGAAATCTTTGTCTTCACTACCTTCCGGCCATTTGAGCGTAAGCTTGACCCCCTCCAAATTCCTCGGACCACCTTTCGATTGCTCTGCCACCGCTTCGAATTTTAGCCAGCTTTGCCGGACAATTTTAAATTCGTGAGTACTTAGTCCAGCAGGCAGATGAACCTTCGGAACCCCGTCAATTTTTTGATCAACTTTGTAGAACTCGAAGGTGGCCTCGTCATGTGATTTTATAGATAGATCGTACTTTTGGGGTTCAATGGGTTCGCCATCCCACTTTGTGGCCCCGGTCTCCGAGGTTAAACTAGAAAACTCGTTTGTACCAAGAGACACCTTCATACCCCTGGCGCCGGTATTATTAAACTTCCACACCAACTTGATTTCAGGTCGCGCGCCGACAGTAACAGGTATCTGGCAAATCGGACACTTACCGAGCGTAACGCCTTGCTTTACTGGATCTGGGCTAATATACGCGTTCTCGAGGTCAGCAGCCCCCATGTCTTCAACTATAATTGAGTAAGAGCCCGGGTCAATTGGAAGGAATTGTGCAATACCGTTAGAATCAGTGACACTGCCCCTTCCAGAAACTTTTACCTTTTTTGCCCTTCCATAACGACTTTTCGCCCCTGGCGGGGCCAAAGGATTTTTGGGCGGTAACAACTTAGTACCTCGCCCGGATATTTTTACTGTTTTTCCACTAATGACTTGCCTGTTCTTTGTTTCGTACACCAGAACTAGTAGGCCGGTCTTTTTCGGTTGACAGCGCGCCGGTTCCCCCGGGAAATTTGCAGATATTTTACTGGCTGCTGCCAGGGCACCATCTAAATCCATAGCGACCAATTCCCAATGGTTTATTATTTTTAAACGCTCATAAATGATGTCCATTTTCTCTGCAGGAGACCACTGATCATCAACCAGAATATCTTCAATCCAATCCAGGTTTTTATCTTTTGTGAAGTCAGGACCTGATTCAATATACAAATAAATATAAAGAGCCGTCTCTCTTCCTCCGTATATTTTATAAGAACGTGCAGAATCAAAGCCTCGCTCTATTAGGTCAACCATGGCAGTCCGGTCATAAACAGCTGGATTTTCAGGAAAAACAGATGGTAAGCTATTAAGGATACCTTCGATAATCTCCTTTTTACCTTCCTTTTCTAATGCCTCTTGTTGCTTTTTTCGCATTACCAGCATTTATTATCCTTTTTTCTTAGGCGTGTTATACAGATTTCGCTTCTGGAATTTTTTTAATATCATATATTTTTATTGCGCCATTTTTTTCGAAACATTCCGTTGAGGGAAGACCAATCGTCTCTGAGGTGGCTGTTATACTGGTGCCAAGCTTTTTATATGGTTCCCTGCACTCGTCGATCAATGCTCCGCACTTTGGGCAGGATGTTGCAACTAAGTGATATTTATCAGGAGTCGAGCAAGACTTGCATTCCCTTAATGGCTTAAGTGCATCTGAGCAAGTGCTATCTGGACAAATACCAGGGCTCTCACTAAATTCATGCCATGAGCTGCAAAAATAGCCTAGCGGGTCGACCTTCTTATCACAATTGCCAGCGCTTCCGGATACTTTCTCAGGATGAATGTCACATGAATACTTCTTATCATTTACACGTACAACCGAGCCGCTCGGTCCATCCACATTGAAAATAATTCCTTCATCAAGGCAACAGATCATCCCCCCCCAATCGACATGCCCCAAGATGGAATCAGCTGTATATGGACCAGAGGTTCTCCTGCCACCACCCCATGAGTGGAGGCTGTAACATTGCTGGTAGAAGGGCTGCTGCACCCGCATGCCTGGCCAGTTTCATAATATTGCTCACAATTAAAACAAAATGAAATATCTTTATAATATTTAGCCAAACGATTTGAACCATGGTCTAAACAAATCTCTAACCAATAGTTATGCCATCGACAGTTAATACGGACCCTCCTCCCTGGCCGGTCTTATTGATTTCTGTCCCTGCAGTATATGTTTGCGTCGCGCCTCTTGAATCAACCCAACTGTAGTTCTTGCGTGTAACCTGTCTATTCCCACCGAGTGTATCTTGTGATCCATAGGTAGGAATAACTGTGGTCCAGTTACCGTTGATATCTATTTTGTGATGAAGATTTTTTATGTTCCACCATTCGGGGTTCGGTTCATTGCAATGTGGGCATTCCTCTTCGTCTGCCTTATAGCTTTCTCCACAGGTTGTCTTGCCGCATGTAATCATCGGGATTTTGTAATCAATGCTGGATACATATTCCTTGTAAATAATGGCTTCCTCCAAATTTTCGAACGCATGCATTTTTTCCGGCCAACCTTTTTTAACCAATGCAATGTTAAAAACCTCTGTAGACTTGAACTCAATTAGCTTTGCGGGGCCGGTACTGTATGCCGCCGAAGTATGGTTGTCCAAGGTTAGGTCGTATATGTGCTTACTTCCTCCCACGGGTTCACTCTTGTTAACTTTTTTTGAGGCTCCCTTATCCAAAGTCCAGCCGAAATCGCCGACAGTTTCTGGTATTCGTTCACATATCATTGATGCAACCCGTACTTTCGGAGGTGTGTCGCTCAATACCCATACGATTGGGACAAATACAGGCGTCGGGCCGGCATCGAAAACCTTATCGGCTTTAAGTTCAATCTCACACTTATCATCTGTGTCAAATAGGGCAGACTTGATAATGACACGTTCTGAAGCACTCGCTTTTGGTCCTATTTTACACTCAACGCCCTTACTGACTAAATCACAGAACGTTTCACAATGTTTCATTTTTAGTTTATATTTCTTACCAGTTTCCACAACCTCGATAATTTCAGCATTAATTTGAAAAGGGCCTTCATGTTCTATAGAACTGCTGCCTACAGAATGAGGTAAATATCCTATGGCTGTTCCAAACACAAAAAGCCAATCCGCATATTTGAACTTATCCGTTTCCGCTCTCAAGGTCTCCATAATGATTGACGTAAGGTTCCAGTTGGATTGTTTTGGGTCATCTGTATCCTTAATGATCTGGTAACCTCCTTTTAACCCCCGAAAATAGAACTCAGGAGCCATAAACACTTTCATCACAGACTCCTTATCTGCTTTTACTTTCTTGTACGCCTCCTGAATGGCTGTTATCATAATCTCGCAACGCTCTTTTATGTCAAGGTCGTCATCCGCCTTACCTTTGTATGTCCCGGATGGCATTATATCGAACCCGATCATTCGGGCTTCTGTATATACCTGTGGCTTCACTTCGGTATGCATTACCGCAAGCGCCAATCCATTTGCTTCGCCTTCGTCACTATGAGCCTGAATCTGTACTCTGTAGGGCATCTCATCACGCTTGAACTCCGTCTTGCCCCAAGCCGTCCCAAGGTCGAACTCTACTGTTTTCGAACCAGTCGGCTGCAAAATGTCTTTACCAAGGGCCGCAAAAAAAACCAATTTGTCTTCGTTATTCCAGACTTGCAGTTGTCCAATCGTCAGTTTACCATTATCATCACTGATTTCCCACTTTACCACTACAGACGAATCATCCAGCTCAAGCGTGCTGCTTCCACTAGCAGGCTGCTTCCAGTAGGGATCGAAATTATGCAGCAATATTTTTGCATCTTTATCCGCCTCGTCTTTATAAAACCGCAACAAGACAATATATGGAGCACAGCCATAGTTGATAACCTGTGGTGTTTTAAGCACACCCTGGTCGGTCGAACAGGTACCATCCCAAGAAGGTGCCGATTTAGACGTATCGGGTGCAACCGGATCCGACAACTCAAATAATTTCCGCCTCTGAAATATATGGGTTGAACCGCTCACTGTTGCTTGGGTATCACAAGACTCACGAGAGCCCCAGACCTCTGTGCTGTCCTCCCTCTGGGTTAACTTGTAATAGTGCTTTGTATGAACTTCAAAGTCGACCTTTGCGGCCCGTTCTTTGGCACCTTCTAGTAGGTATTCGATCTCACACTCTTCATCGGGTTTCGGCAGGAACCAGCGAGTTAGCTTTGTAATTGATACTGCCGGTGTTGGTAACCGCTTTTTCAGTTTAATTGAATGTGTCTTTTCCAACAAAAGGGGTTCTTCTGGAACCCACAATTTTGGTTTATACAAATCTTTATTTATTGCACGACCCGGATCGAGGACGCAATCAAGGGGGTCTGGTTTTAATTCCTTGCACCCTAAGAACTCTACCAGGGCTCGTTTAATTGCCGCCTTGTTCTTTGTTGCCCAATTATACAAAGCAACGTTTTCCCATTCACCATCAAGGGAGTGCTGAGCTAAAAAGGCTCTAAACGTTTGGACTTCTCCCAGGGACACCTTCTCTGCGCCTGAACGATCTGTAAAAACCGGCTCCATTATCCCCGTCTCCCGTTCATCGGCCCATCAGGGACTGGCGTCCACTGCAGGACCTTCAGCTCCATTATTAGTGTGTAGTTTTCTGATAATCAAATTCAGGGTCCCAGTATATTTCTTCAACAAAGGTACACCTTTTGCCAAGATTCATATCCGGGGTGCTTAGTGAGCCTGCCTGCTCATAGTCATCCGGAACTTTGGGAATGCTGGTCAATTCCAGGATTGTAGTCACTGCTGCGCATGGATTGCCTCTATTCTTAAGAATTAAAACTTTTGAGGTACTATTTATAGGGCGATTTCTCCCTGTGGGCGATTACTTCTCAAGCCACACGTAGCGGCTCCCAAATCGTTCGCCTTTGGGATAATATTCGATCATCCGCTGTCCGCCTTCTTCCTCGGCAATGAACATACGAACTTCTTCGAATAGAAAATTCAATTCTGTTTTTGAGCAGGTGGGCAGGTAGGTCCTGAGAACGCGGGGATCGTAATACCGGAAATAGAACTTCTCTCCATCTTCGGTTTTCACCATAATAAACCGGCGAAAATGGCGAGCAAGAATGCTAAACGTCGAGGTGGATGCCAGAAAGATCCCCCAGCTGTTGCCCCACCCCCGGCTGACGACCCACTCGGTGAAGAGGTCTTCCGGCCGCAACTCAACCAGATAGGGCGCCGCCATGGCCAGGACATGGGGCAGTTTGCCGCCATACAGCAGCTTATGAGAAAGAAACAGGCACTTATGGTTAACGCTGTATTCCTTGAGAGCCGGATAAATCTTCTCACTGCGCGCACCATCCAGGATAACATAAAACTTCAAATCACTCTGCTCAGCCGTATAGCTCCAGAAGTGATTTAAGATCCTGTCCGTATAAGGATACCCATCTGTTGTCGTCGTCATTTGCTGTTACCGTTCACTCGTGCATTGTTACTGCCTATTTGGCCCTTTAATTGCTCTCCGGCTTCAGACTTCTGACCTCCGGCCTCCGGCTTTTACCTTGCATCCCCACCCGGGGATGATCATTGCCCCGCTCAGACCTCGCAAAAAGGCGGCCCCCCTTCGGAGGCCTGCCTAAACATATCCGCCTGGGCAGCCGCAAGTGGATCGGGCGGTGGCGGCGGTGGCGGTGGCGCTGACGGGTCCTCCTCACGGGAGGGTTCCTGGACCGCTCAGGCCTCACAGAAATGGGAGCCTGATTCAGCGGCCTGCTTCAATGCCTGGGCCTGGGCGCCGGCTGCAGCGGCCGATGGGCTCGGCCGCGGCGGCGGCCTGGGAGTTGGAGGCGGTGGCGATGAATATTCAAAGGGGTATGTCTTCACCTCGGAATCAGCCTCTCCACCGCCGCCTTTTCCAGGCGGGAATCGGTTGTGCCGGGCAGCGACGCATAGATCCCCGGAAACGAAACGGCGGGCCAGTTGCTCGATAACCTCGTAATCAGTCAATCCGGCCGGGCTCCGGCCGGTCAGGTCCCGGGCCAGCACCTCGCGCAAGGTCGTCATGCCGGACCGGTCCAGCAAGAAATCACGCAGGAATGACAGGGCATCAAAGTAGCTGAGAAATTCCTTTTCGGTACCAGGATAGGGGTTCGCACGCCGGTTTCTGATTTCGTATCCGTGCGGTCCTTTCAGCAAAAACTTTTTCACGGTTGCCTCTGTGCAAGGTGTGTCGCCGTTTCGGCGAAAGCAAGCTTAACTGATTGTAAAAATTGAAAGTGTTGCGGGAAACAATTATTTACATAGCACATCCACCTATGTGATGCAAAAAGCCTATACATGGTCGCGGGGGTATCTATTCTGCCATCCACAACTCAATGGAAGCGAAAACGGCTACTAATAAGGATCGTTGGATGTCGCGTCTAACAACTGGTCGCTATAGTAAATTGGTGAGCAGTCAGTGGGTTTTTGTCGTCATGCCGGTCCCGGATCGAGTCCGGGATGACGTATCCGGCATCCAGGGACGTTTCCTTTACATGGACTGGATCCCGGCTTTCGCCTGGATGACGGGTATATAGTGAGAAAACTTCACGACCCCTGAACTAGGTAATAGAAGCTTTTTCAAAAAGTGGATTTTGGGTCAAGGTCAAGGCGGCCGTGAGGTTTCAACTGGAGGAATACTCAAGCATTTCGAGGATTGAAACCGAACGCCCAACGCCGAGATTGAGCCAAAAGACAATTTAGAAACAGCCCCTATGACCACCCGGCCACTCTGTAGGCTCTCTTGATGACTTTACCGGGTGTAAGGACGATGACATTGCCCAACAGGGCCGCTAACATGCCGATCAAGGCCGGCAGCGTCCACACGTAGCCTTCAAAAAGCCAGGAGAGAAACATCGCAATGATCGGACTGAGGGTTGCGCAATAGGCCGCATAGTCGGCCCCGATGCGCTTTACCAGGGCAAAGTAGCAGCCAAACGCGATAACCGATCCGAAAACCGCTAAATAGAGCAGCGGGCCCAGATACCCGATGGACCCGTCAATCTCCAGCCGGCCACCCAGGATAAAGTGGACGGCCAGCGTAAAAAGAGCCCCATAGGCCATACCAAGCGCATTGGCCTGGGCTACGGGCACCCCATCGGCATCGTTTTTGACTGCGGCCACATTGCCCAAGGATGAAAAATAGGCCGCCACGATTCCCAACAACAACCCCTTGGCTCCCGCCGTCATGCTGAAAGAAAGGATTTCATTCCGGAAAACCAGACATAGACCGCAAAGACCGATCAAACCGCCGGTCACGGCCCGGAGCCTGACCGGTCGCTTCAGGAATAGGCGCAGGTTTAAAATATTCATGGCCTGGATGAGTGAGAAAACAATCGCCAGCAAACCACTGGTGAGAAAAATGCTGGCCTGGTAGCAAAGGATGTACCCGCAACAAAAGATCAGCCCGCCGTAAAGGGCCAGAAAGCCATGTTGCCGTGCGGAATACCGCAAGGAGCGATTCGTAAAAAAACAAAAAGCAAACAATATCGTCGCGGCCAGACCAAATCGGTAGGCCACCGAAAGAACCGGCGGCACCTGGGTCAGTTGAAATTTTATAACCAGCCAGGTACAACCCCAGATCAGTACCGCCGCCGAATAAAGCAGCAAATTCAGCATTGATGCGCACTCCCCTCGTGCCCATGCAGGATACTCAAACCAGGACGGTTTGAGATTTATAATCCTATCTGTTATCTTGAAGATGCCGTTTGGATACAGTCAAGTGGCAGACTCTATTTCTCCTGCACCTCATTTGCAAGCTAAATAGTTGCCGATACTGTAATTCTCTTTCTATTGCATCCTCAAAACTAAAGCACAGCAGCAGCAGGCCGATAACCCTTTAAGGGGACTGTTTCTGAATTGCCTTTTGGCCCAATCCCGGGGCTGGGCGCGCGGTGCCTGCCCTTGCAATACCTGATGTATTTACCACGCAAGGCACTGGTTTCGCTGGCGCCTCGGGTAAGAACCCTTTGACCACCTTGGTTTTGGACCAAACTCCTAATTTGGAAACAGCCCATAGACGCTTCAGAAGCGACGCACTAGTTTCCCATGAAGGATCAGGCGATGCTGGAGTTGGTTTCCCTATTATATCCCTACCTGGTAGTCCTCTATTTGGCCGACTGCCTGTTTTATGTTGGAAAACAGGAAGTTGCATTCAGCTCAACCTTTGGCGGTAGTTTCCGAAAACTAAATACGGGCCTCCATCTGGCCGGCTTTCTACCCGGCGACCGCCTTTTCATAACCGGAAAGACACCCTTTGGTCTGACGGCCAGCGGCCTTTATCACTCTTTGGACAAAAGCGGCCAGCGGGGCAATCGGCATAGACCTGAAAATTATGCGTTCAGTCCATTTGCCGGCATCGAAGCACTCTCCACGGACGGAAACACCCTGAAGCTGAACGAAAGCGTTTCAATCCGCACCAGATCGCCTCAGGAAGCAGTATTATGGGCCGCAAGGCTTTCAGAGATAGGTGCGCTGGCATTTTCAGATAGAATGGCCGCCATTGTGAACGGCATCCGCACAGACACCGATCTGAATGAGGTCCGTAAAGCATATGACCGCTGGTCCCTGATAGCCGAACCCATCAATCTGATGAGCGCCTTGATGTTTGCCTGCTTCTTTACGGTGTTGCCGTTAGGGCTTTACCTCATCCCGGTAGCTGCCAGCCTGATGGTCGGCCTGATCATATTCATGCTGTTCATATACGGATTCCTATGCGCAGCCACGTGGCGCCGCTACAAACACCTTTATCCAAAAGATATCAGCGGATTATACAAAATCATGGCCACCTTGCTCTTTTCACCGGTATCCGTCATGCACATATCAGTGCACCTGACGCGCAATCTATTGACCACCTTCGATTTCATGGCCGTGTCAGCCCTGCTGCTGCGCCGAGAATTGTTCATCAATATGATGCGCCGGGAAATACATCTTATTGAAACCACGAGAAAATATAGCGATAAGTTTGGTTGGGAAGACTATTGGCGTATGCGATCCACCGCCATGCACGCGCTTATCAAAGAGGCGGCCCTAACCATTGAGGACGTATTTGCACAGCCTCAGAAAAATGAGCCGGCGGCTGTCGCCTACTGTCCGGTTTGTCTCACCGAATACCGGGATGGGTATACCCTGTGCAGCGACTGTGCGCTGCCGTTAAAAGCTTATTAAGGTCCCCTGGGTTTCGGGGATCAAAAAAGAGGAGATGGAAAAATGAAACGCATTCTAAACCGAGGGATCGGCCCCGCCATTATCATTTTCCTGGTCCTGGTTAGCCTGCCGGTCAATGCTCCCGGACAGGTTCCCCAGGTAGACTGGGTTGAGGGACCGGGGACCGTCGGCCTCGGCGATAATCTGGCTATCCTGTCTCTTGATTTTGAATACCTGTTTGCCAACGCGGCCGATACCCGCAAACTGATGCGGTCCATCGGAAACCCGGTCAGTTCTCGGGAAACGGGGCTGATTGCCCCTAAAAACGGGGACCTGTGGTACATCGTCTTCGAGTATGACCCCGTGGGGTATATCAAAGATGATGAGAAGGCCGATCTGGACGCGGATGCCATCTTCGAAAACATCCGTGAAGCAACCGAGTACTCCAACCGCCAACGGGTGAAACAGGGATTTACTACTGTTAATCTAATTGGATGGCAGATCGAGCCCCACTATGATGAGAACACCCACAACCTTGTCTGGGCTCTCTTGGGAGAAGAAAATGGTGAAAAAATAGTTAATTACAATACGCGGCTATTGGGTCGCCATGGCTACATGTCGGTCGTGCTGGTTACCGGACTGAACGAGTTCCAATCACTGATCGGCAATGTAAACGGCATCCTGGATGGCTTCAGTTACAAGGAGGGAAAATCATACGCTGAATATGTCAAAGGGGACAAGCTGGCCAAAATCGGCCTGACGGCCCTGGTGGCCGGGGGTGCGGCCGCGGCGGCCTCCAAATTCGGTATTTTCAAGATGTTGGCCAAAGGCGGCAAAGCGGTTTTTATCGCGATTCTGGCAGTTTTGTCCGCTATCTGGGCAATCATTAAATCGATTTTCAAACGTCGCCCGGAAACAGCCGAAAGTACGCCGGGCATGCCCCCCGCCCAATTGCAGCAACCGGCAGCACCCAAGAAATCAATGGCTGCTAGAGCAGCTGAACTTGTGGAAGCCGGCCGGGATGAAGATGCGCTGGCCTTCATCCGCGCCGGGACCCGGGGCAAGATTGAAGACCTCGAAATGGCGGGCATTTACTTCGATCTGCTTAAAAATACACAACAGATTTCCGACCTTTTGATACATGCCAAAACCTATCTGGATCTGCTGGCAGTGGAGGGTGAGAAACAGACCGCCTGTGAAATATACAGTGAGTGCCTTTCACTCGATGCCAAGTTCCGACCCAATGCAGATGGTCTGGGCAACTTGGCGCAATGGCTGGCTGCGCGCGGCCAGTCAAAAGCAGCCATGCAGGCCTGCGTCCAGTTCAGCCGGGCATATCCGGACCACCCGGAAATCCCGACCGTCTATTTTCTGATGGCAAAACTTTTCAACGAAAAGCTGAACGATACGGTTAAAGCGAAAAAGATCGTCCAGTGGCTGGTAAAGAATTTCCCGGACAGCAAACATACGTCGATGGCGAAGAAATACTTGGCGGTTATTAGGTGAGTTTTCTTCCATACCCGGTCATCCCGGCGCAGGCCGGGATCCAGACAGCCGAACCAAAAACCCCTGGATGCCGGCTTACGCCGGCATGACAAATGAAATTCTCCGCTTCTGTATCAAATCTGTGGACCGGTATGTTTGCCGCAGATATCACCTTGCCATAAGTGGTGCCTATCGGGATTGGCCGCAACTACACCGAACCGGGGCCGTCACTGTTCCATCCAATATAAAACAGCGAACCCAACGGTTCGCTGTTTTAGGCCGCACTCAATTTTTTCCAGGTGTTTACCTGGCTATTTTTTTAAGGCTGGACGAACTCTGCGCTTTTCCTGGATAAAGTTATCCAACTGATCATACCAGGTGTCCTGGTCCGCTTTGGATTCATAAAATAGAAACCGGCTGATGGAACGCTGGACCGTCATCATGTCGATGAGAAAATCGTAGACGGCATTCACCGCCTGCTGGTCGGAAGTCAGGGCCTGGTTCTGGGCATCGATCAGGTCGATAATCGTCTTGGTGCCCCGGGTGTATTTATCGGTGATCAGCTCCAGGTTCAACTGGGCGGCACGGGCCGCATCTCTGGAAAGGCCGATACGCGGATAGGAAGCGCGCACCAAGTGTACAGCATTGTAAATGCGCTCTTCCACCCTTTGTTCGGTTGAATCGCGCTGGTATTTCAAGCCGGCCAATTATTCCCGGGTCCGGCTCATCGTAGCGGTCTTGCGGCCGCTGGTAAAAATCGGAATCGATCCGGAAACACCTGCGGTCCAGGTAGTGGAGTCAGCGTCCGCGCCCAGTGGCCGGTCCTTACCGGCCCCGCTGCGATTGAACTCTTCGGTCACATCTCCGGCCAGTTCGAAAGAGGGCAGCCAGAAATCGCGCTTGGCTGCTGTCAAAGAACGTTCCCGGGCCTCGATGGCCGCCTCGAGCTGCTTGATCTCCGGTGAGGCGAGCAAGCCTTCCTTGATGAGGAAATCCCGCATCTCATTCAATGTTTTTGCATTGGCCAGATACTGACGGGGCCGTGGAGAACCTATCGCCGTCAGGGGATCCTTAAAATCGATTTCTTCGGGAGTAAACGGTGCCTGCAGGGGCCGGTTAAGAATCCGGTTGACTGCGTTGATCGCATCCAGGGTTGTGGATTCGGCCAGCAGCACCAGCTGCCGACTGTTAGCAATCTGGTTCTCCCAGCGATAGACTTCTTCGGGACCGGCCACACCGGTGGACTGGCGTACGCGGGCACGCTCCAGGTTCGCTCGGGTCAATTTAAGATTCTCTTTCTGAATGCGCTCGATACTTTTCACCCGCAGCACGTTCAGATAAGCCGTTGCGGCCAGCTGCATGATGTCCAGCTTTACCGTGGCCAGTTCTTCCACGCGGGCGTTTTGCAGGTGCTTTTCGATCTCATACCCGGCCCAGGTTTTTTCGGAGTAGATCAACTGGCTGGCCGCGGCCGTACCAGTCCACAATCGTTCGGGGTTCAGCCCAAACGAATTTTCAGCCCGGTCCTTGTCAATAACCCGGGCCTGGGAGCTGATTCCAATTTGGGGCAGCAATCCGCTGCGGCGCTCTTTGATGCTCTGTTCGCCGGCGGTCACGTTTTTCCCGGCTGCCGCCAGGTCGAGGTTGGCTACCAGGGCCTCCCGTACAGCTTCAAACAGGGTGATTTTTTGATCGCGATCACTGGATTCTTCATTGAGCAATTCCGCCTCGGTCAGAACTCGCCAGCTGGGATGAATGCCAATTGCCCGGGCCGTGGCCATATTGAGGGTAAGCGTTTCACCTTCATTGAAAACGGTGGAAAGGCTGCCGGCCGCTTCACCCCGCATGACCTCGTAGGTGTTGATGGCCACATTGCGAGCCAGCTGCTGTTTGGCCGCAGCCGGCACCGTGGTTGCCAGAACCCCTTCTTCCACCTCTTCATAATCCGTCACGGTCATGCTGGGCAGACGCCGCTCGATCAAACCATCGGTCAGCTTCCGAAACTCTGCTTGTGTGAAACGCGGCAAAGCAGTGGTCAGCACCGCATCCACCCCGGGCGGTATGCGCTGCAGGGCTTCTTCGGCCGAGTCTGTAACCCGTATCACTTCGATGCGGATTTGGGCCTTGCGGGCTACCGGGCCCACCAGGCGCTGCAGGTTGGGAATGGCCTCAGTGACAAATTGATCGGACAGGGTCGCCAGGCGCTTAAACGGCACAACCTCCTGAAACCGCTTGATGGCCCGATTGAAATTTCGATAGGTATTGATGTAACTAAGATTCTTGACCCCACTGGCATTGCCCTTGATCGGCAGCTCCTGAATTTCCGCATCGACGACAAAAGGCGCGATTACCGGTTTGGGCAGGTTGCGCCGCTTGCACACCTCATTGGTACCCACCTCACCCAGCGTGATCACAATATCCACCTGGGGATCGGCCAGGAGTTGGTCGATGGCCTGATTGACACCCTTCTGCGTCCAGCCGCCATTCAGCTGTTTGTTGGCTGGAAATTTCACGTCGAACTCACTGCTGGCCATGGAAATAATTTCATTTTGATAAAGGTCCACTATCTCCTGGAAGCGGGCCAGAGGGCCGTCGGTGATAACGCCGATGTTAAACGTCTTGCGTACGGCAAAAGCATTACAGGGAAAAAGCAACCCGATCACTATCAGAATGAAAACGACCGTTTTCATCACGCGCCTGGCATCCATTCAAACTCTCCTTGTTTATATCCATTACCGATCGCATCAGCGATACGGGTTTCGGGCTCCTTTAAGATGCGGTCTTATCATAAGGAATCTTGAAAAATGTCGCATACAGCACCGGCACCACCACCAGGGTCAGGATGGTTGCAAACCCCAGACCGAACATGATGGTCACTGCCATGGCGATAAAAAAGTCATCCTGCAAAAGCGGAATCATGCCCAGGATGGTGGTCAGGGCCGCCATGGACACCGGTCGCATCCTGCTGACGCCGGAATCGATCACCGCCCGCAGCCGATCCTTGCCCTCCCGGATTTCAAGGTCGATCTGGTCGATGAGGACAATCGCATTTTTGATCAGCATACCCGACAGGCTCATCAATCCCAGCAGGGCCATAAATCCGAACGGCTGGCTGAACATCAACAGGCCGGCGGTCACCCCGATCAGGGAGAGCGGCACGGTCAGCCAGATGATGGCCGGCTGCTTGAAGGCATTGAACAGGAAGATGACGACCATGATCATCATGCCAAAATAGATGGTAATGTTGTCCGCCAGCTTGGCTGTGGCATCCGCCGAATCTTCCATCTCCCCTGACCAGGCAATGAAATAGCCGGGCTTGTCCTTTAAGGGGATGATGTCATCATACTTGATCGGAATCGTGCTGTCGGTCCACTTCTGCGGGTCTATGGTCTTGCCCAGGTAAGCTTCGGTGTCGACACCCAGCGCCTGCTCGATCTTGGGTTTGATCCGGGCCAGGACCACCGATGGCAACTCGGTTTTGGGATCGCAGTGCAGCTTGATCATGGACCGCCGGTGCCACCGCGAGATACGCGAATTTTCGATCTGCGTTTCAAGGCCGTTGACCAGCTGCAACATGGGGACTTTTTCCCCGGATACCGGACTGGTGACCTGCATATCGCCCAGGTCTTCCAGGGTCAGGCGCTCGGGTTCCGGTGCCCGGGCGATAATCGGTATCAGTTCGATGCCTTCACGGTAGACACCGGTCGTCGTGCCCGAAAAATTAGACTGAATGGCCTGGGCGATCGTCGGCCGGTCAAAACCCAGCTGGCGGGCGCGGTCTTCGGCCAGCACCGGCTGGATGATTTTCACCTGGGCGCCCCACTCCGTCCGGACCGCCCGGGTGCCGGGGTCGGCATTCATGACCTGTTTGACCGTGTCTGCCATGGATCTTAAAAGCGCCGGATCAGGACCGTTGATACGTATCTGAATCTTCCCACCGACGGCCGGGCCCAGCCCGAATTTTTTAACATTGATCGTCGCATCGGGAAACATCTGAGACAGGTCATTCTGGATGGGAATCGATATCTTTTCGATAGCCTTGTAATCCTTAACCCCCACCAGGATACTGGTATATTGGTTGGCGGCATCCACCGGTACATCGTAAGTCAGCAGAAAGCGGGAATGGCCGCCGCCGATAGCCGCCGCCACATCGGTCACCTCTTCGTACTTTTTGAGGTATTCCTCAATTAGGGCAACCCCCTTTTCGGTCTCCCGGATGTGGGTGCCTTCCCTGAAATGGCACTCCACCATGAACTGCGGACGGGTAGAGAGCGGGAAAAACATGTTGTCGACGTACCGGAAGCCGAATATGGCCAGCGCAAACAGGCCGACCACGCCCCCGATGGTGGTCCAACGAAATCGAATGGCCAGCTTAAGGTACTTTTTATAAAACTGGTAGAATTTCCCGCCGTAGGGGTCCTTTTCCGGTTCACCGGCGGGGGCGACGCTCTTCTTACCGAGAACAAAGTTTTTCGTGATCAGCGGCGTCGTAGTCACCGCCGTCAGCCAGCTCAGCGACAGGGAAATCAGGATCACGTAATAGAGCGACCGGCAATACTCCCCGGTGCTGTTCTCCATGCCGCCGATAGAGGCAAAGGCCAGGACCGCCACGGCCGTGGCGCCCAGCAAGGGGGTTGAATTCTGGGCAACGACCTCTTTGGCGGCCTGCAGCCCGTCCAGCCCTTTTTCCATCTTCACTTTCATGCCATCCACCACCACGATAGCATTGTCCACCAGCATGCCGAGCGCAATTATCAGGGCGCCCAGGGAAATCCGTTCCAGGGTAATCTGGTAGTACCCCATGACCACGAAGGTGGCCGAGATGGTGAGCACCAGGATAAACCCGATAATCAGACCACTGCGCAGCCCCATAAATATCAGCAGCACAACAATGACGATGGCCACGGCTTCAACCAAGTTGATAACAAAGGCGTTAATCGCTTCAGTTACCGTGGCCGACTGCAGGGAGATTACCTCCAGTTCCATGCCCAGGGGAATCTGGTTCTTGAGCTCTTTTATCCGGTCACCCACGGCATTGCCCATTGTAACCGCGTTTCCACCCTGGACGGTCGAGATGGCCAGGCCCAGTGCGGGCCTGCCGTTCATGCGCAGAAGGCGCTGGGGCGGGTCCACGTAGTCACGCCGGATTTCGGCCACGTCCCGCAGGTAGATCAGCCGGCTGCCCCGACTGCTGATCAGCAGGTCTCCGAAATCCTTCTCCGATTTTAAAATACCGGTAGGGTTGAAGGCCATGTATTCCGTACCGATGGACACCCGCCCGGAGTCCGCCGGCAAGTTCTTGGCACTGAGGGCCTGAAAGATTTCTGTGCGGGTAATGCCCAGAGCCGCCATCTTGGTCCGTGACATCTCCACAAAAATGGCCTCGGTCTGTTCACCGAAGAACACGATCTTTTTCACATCGGTCACGGTAAGCAATTCCCGTTTGAGCATTTCGGCCACTTTTTTAATTTCGGCCATGGTGAAGCCGTCCCCGGTAATGGCAAAATAGACGCCATAGACATCTCCGAAATCGTCGTTGACAGTGGACGGGCCGGCCCCGGGCGGCAAGTTGCCCTGGTAATCACCGACCCGCTTGCGGAGTTCGTCCCAGACCTGGGGCAAGGCATCCTTGTCGTAACTATCCTTGATTTTCACCTTCACCACCGACATGCCGCGGGATGAGTATGACTCCACCCTTCTGAGCTGCCCCATCTCCTGGATGGCCTTTTCAATCTGTTCGGTGACCTCCTTTTCCACCTCCTGGGGTGAAGCCCCGGGATAGGGCGTAACCACCACGGCATCCTTGATGGCAAATTCGGGATCCTCCAGCCGGGGTAGGTCCTGATACGCAAGATACCCCAAAACCAGGATCGCAAATGTAAGGGTCCACGTGATTACACTTTTCTTTATGGAAAACTCCGCTATATTCATCGGTATCAGCCCCTTTTACGGCTTATCTTCCCAAATACGTACTTGCATGCCTTCGGCGAGTTTGGTCACACCGGCCACGGCAACAACTTCCCCTCCGCTGAGTCCTTCCTGGATAACCACATCCTCCGACCCGGTAATCGGGCCGACCTTCACCGGCAGTTTTTTAGCGGTCATACTCTTTTCGTCGATGCCCCACACATAGGGATCACCTCCCGACGATGCAACCACCGCTATAGCCGGGATTACAATCTGGGGGCCAGCCTCAGACCCTACCGCCCCATCGAGCTCAATAACAACCGTGCCGGTCATCCCCGGCAGGACATTGATCTCATCGGGCTGGGGCATCACCGTTACCACCTGGTAGGTCTGGGTCTGCGGGTCCGCCTTGGTGGAAAATTCCTTCAGGTCCAAATCCCACCGTTTGCCTGGTGCCGTGGGAAACTCTGCATAGGCTTTGGCCTTGATCTCTCCCCTGACCGTGGCCATTTCACTTTCCGGCACATTCACCAGCATTTCCACCTGCCGAATATCTTGCAGAAAGACAATCGGCTGTTTGGCCTGTACTTCTTCAAAATTCTGTACATAACGTGTGGCGATAATACCGTCAAAGGGGGCTCTCAGGCTGGTATCCTTCAGGGCGTTCTGGGCGTCTTCCTGCTGGGCCACGGCCACATCCCGCTGGCTTTTATACCGGTCGAAATCGGCCTTGGAGACCTGGTTCTTCGCATACAGGTCCCGGTAGCGCTGATACTGCTGTTCGGCTTCCAACGCCCTGGCCTTGGCCTGATCGAGCTGGATCTTGAAATCTCTTGGCAGGATCTTGGCAATCAATTGGCCCCGTTTGATCTCCTGGCCTTCCTCTACAGGCAATTCCACCAGGGGCCCGGCCACCTTAAATGCCAGGTCGACCCGGCGCGATGCTCTGACCTGCCCGGGATAACTGCGGGAGGTGCTGGCGCCGGCCGCCTGAATCGTGATGGTTTTTACCGGGCGGACGACTTCTTTTTGAACCGGCTCTTCTTGCTTGCCGCATCCGCTGAACGAAAACACCATGGCCGGCAGGATAAACAATGCCACCGTGTAGAAGAAAAACCCACGGCCTGAAAGGTTTCCTTGTAAGTCAAACCAAAGTCGTTTCATGCTAGCAACCTCTGTTGTCAATTAATACGTGTAAGATTATGGAACGTGGAAAAATACACGTCCCGACTGACCGCAACCCTGTCGGGTCGGAATTTTATCTACATGCTGCTTAATAAGCTATTGTGTGTTAAGGGTGCGTTGGAATTCGGCGGTTTCCCGTGTGGCCGCGAAAGATTACCGGATAGTGGCACGCATAACGACATTCAAGGTGTCCAGAGATTTATGCATCCGGGTACACTCACCTGAAAAGGACACGGTAACCCCCTTGGCGGCACCGGTGCGTTTCACCCAGAATTCATTGGTCTGTAAGCGAACAACGACCTTCGACGCGCAAAATATTTCCACCTGGTAGTTTCCTTTGACGTTTCCACCGGCGGTTTGTGATGTGGTTTAAAAGAAACGGACACTTTGCTAAGAACGAAATATCAGAAAGCGAGGTGTCCAATGAGTACTCAAAAAACCAGACGGAGTTTCACCCAAGGGTTCAAGGATGATGCTATCAGCCTGG
>Ga0209783_1000065_pt1 | contig 57302 bp, 40 predicted proteins | sample WorMetfiPIANOSA1_FD_187395 | JGI IMG/M metagenome (GOLD analysis project Ga0209783, IMG submission 187395) | Marine gutless worms symbiont microbial communities from Max Planck institute for Marine Microbiology, Germany - Olavius filocauda... | ecosystem: Host-associated > Annelida > Digestive... | reverse complement strand
GCAAACCACATAAAGTTGCTTTAACCGCTTGCATGCGAAAAATTCTAATAACAGTCAACGCTATGGTAAAGAACAAGACCTATTGGTCACAAGGTTATAAAAACCTTGACTTTGAACACGGCTGCTATAGTGGCCTCTGAGCCAGCACCGGCACCGGTCATTGTCACCGTGTTGATACCGGCAACGCTGGCCAAATCCAATGTATCCGTATCAAGCGCACCACCATCGATACCACCGGAAACATTAGTACCACCGGCTACATCGAACAGGTCGCTTCCACTACCGCCCGACAATGTACCGGTGAGACTGGCGTTGAGGTTCAAAATATCATTGCCGCCACCGGAATTGATATTGCCGGTATGGGCGGCATTAATTGTAAACGTATCTACGCCGCTGCCGCCATTAAGATCCTCAATATAGAAAAGCCCGCCGTCCCTGTTACCGTACCACCACCGTTCGTATTGACGGCCCAGGTATTGGTGCCATCAGTATGCGTCAGGGAGTCATTACCACCGAGGCCATCTATTGTGCCGGTCAGAGAACCTGTGCTCAGTGTAAAATCATCTGTATTGATATTTCCAACAAGACTGTTGGCACCTGAAAACGTGAATGTCCTCCCACCACTGACCAGCGTTCCGCCATCGACACTGGCTACTGTCCAAACGTTAGCGGCATTCGGTCCGGTCAGGGAATCACCGCCGCCCGCCGGTAAGCTCAGTATGTTGATATTATCAAACCCACCGGTCACGCTGCCTTCAGTACCAGCGAATCCGTCAGTAGTACCCAGGCCCGTTATCGTGACGCTCCGCCCAGTAGCATAAGCACTCAGATTCAAAGTGTCACTGGCACCGGCACCATCAATGGAGCCGGTGACGACGATTCCGTTGCTTATGTTGAAGACATCAGTATTCCCGTTGCCCACCAAGTTGTCGATGTCACTGTAGCCGGCAGTCAATCCGGTCAGCGTTCCGGAGTCATTCCCGGTCACGCCCCAGGTATTGGCCACGTTGTCGCCGGTCAGGGTGTTAATCCCTGCTCCGCCGCCACCGGCAATTGAACCGCTCAAGGTACCGCCATTCAGTGTAAAGGCATCGGTATTCGTTCCACCGATCAGGTTGTCAATGTCGCTGAATCCGCCGGTCACCCCGGTACACTGCCGGTATCCACTGCGGTAATCGTCCAGGTGTTGGCTACGTTATCACCGGTCAGCGAATTCACGCCTGCTCCGCCGCCGCCAGCGAGCGCACCGCTCAAGGTGCCGCCGTTCAATACAACGTCATCCGTATTCGTGCCGCCGGTCAAACTGTTGGCCCCGGCAAATTGCAGCGTCTGGCCACCGCTGGTAGCCGTGCCGCCATCGCCGCTGGTCACCGCCCACACATTAGCCAGATTCGCGCCGGTCAGCAAGTCACCTGCCCCGGCCGGCAGGTTAAACACATCGATATTGTCAAAACCACCGGTTACGCTGGCTTCATTGCCATCAAATCCATTGGTGGCCCCCAGGCCGGTCAGGGTGACGCTCCGGGCCGTGAGGTAGGCCGACAGGTTCAAGGTGTCGCTGTTGCCGGCCCCGTCAATGTAACCGGTCACGACTACCCCGTTGCTGAGGTTGAAGACATCCGTGTTGGCATTACCCACCAGGTTGTCGATATCGGTGTATCCGGCCGTTAAACCGGTCAGCGAACCGGAGTCGTTCCCGGTCACACCCCAGGTGTTGGCAACATTATCCCCTGTGAGGGTGTTGATACCTGCACCGCCGCCGCCGGCAATCGAACCGCTTAACGTGCCGCCGTTCAGCGTAAAGGCATCGGTACTCGTCCCACCAATTAGATTGCCTATGTCGCTGAAACCACCGGTCACCCCGGTCACGCTACCCGTATCCAGGGCAGTAACCGTCCAGGTGTTAACGACATTGTCACCGGTCAGCGAGTTCACGCCTGCGCCACCTCCGCCGGCGATCGAACCACTTAAGGTGCCGCCGCTCAATGTGAAATCATCGGTATTCGTTCCACCGATCAGATTGTCGATGTCGCTGAACCCACTCGCGATACCGGTCACAGTCCCTGAATCTACCCCGGTTACACTCCAGGTGTTGGCCACATTGTCGGCGGTCAGGGAATTGATACCCACTCCGCCGCCGCCGGCGAGCGCACCGCTCAAGGTACCGCCGTTCAATGTAACGTCATCCGTGTTCGTGCCGCCGGTCAGGCTGTTGGTTCCGGTAAATTGCAGCGTCTGGCCGCCGCTGGTAACCGTGCCGCCATCGCCGCTGGTCACCGCCCATACATTGGCCAGATTCGCACCGGTCAGTAAGTCACCCGCACCGGCCGGCAGGTTCAACACATCGATATTGTCAAAACCACCGGTTACGCTGGCTTCATTGCCATCAAATCCATTGGTGGCCCCCAGGCCGGTCAGGGTGACGCCCCGGGCTGTGAGGTAGGCCGAGAGGTTCAAGGTGTCGCTGTTGCCGGCCCCGTCAATGGAACCGGTCACGACTACCCCGTTGCTGAGGTTGAAGACATCCGTGTTGGCATTGCCCACCAGGTTGTCGATATCAGAATATCCACCGGTCACACCGGTCAGTGAACCGGAGTCGTTCCCGGTCACGCCCCAGGTGTTGGCCACGTTGTCGCCGGTCAGGGTGTTGATACCCGCACCGCCACCGCCAGCGATTGCGCCGCTCAGGGTACCGCCGTTCAAGGTGAAGTCGTCTGTGTTCGTGCCGCCGGTCAGGCTGTTGGCCCCGGTAAATTGCAGCGTTTGACCGCCGCTGGTCACCGTACCGCCGTCGCCGCTGGTCACCGCCCAGACATTGGCCAGATTCGCTCCGGTCAGCGTGTCTCCCGCCCCGGCCGGCAGGTTCAACACATCAATGTTGTCAAATCCACCCGCTACGCTGGCTTCATTGCCGTCGAATCCGTTCGTGGCACCCAGGCCCGTTAACAAGACACTGCGCGCAGACGCATAAGCGGACAAGTTCAGCGTATCGCTATTGCCGGCCCCGTCGATAAAACCGGTCACGACTACACCGGTACTGACGTTGAAGGCGTCGGTATTCGCGTTACCCACCAGGTTGTCGATATCGGTATACCCCCCCGGTCACACCGGTCAGCGAACCGGCGTCATTCCCGGTCACGCCCCAGGTATTGGCCACGTTGTCGCCGGTCAGGGTGTTAATCCCGGCTCCGCCGCCACCGGCAATCGATCCGCTCAATGTGCCGCCGTTCAGCGTAAAGGCATCGGTGTTCGTCCCACCGATCAGGTTATCGATGTCGCTGAAACCGCCTGTGATGCCGGTTACACTACCCGCATCCAGGGCGGTTACAGACCAGGTATTGGCCACATTGTCTCCGGTCAGCGAGTTCACACCCGCGCCGCCCCCGCCGGCAAGCGCACCGCTGAGGCCGCCGCCGCTCAAGCTAAAGTCATCCGTGTTCGTACCGCCGGTCAGGTTGTTGGCGCCCGTGAAAGACAGCGTCTGGCCGCCGCTGGTAACCGATCCGGCGTCACCGCCGGTAACCGACCACACATTGGCGATATTGGCAGCGGTCAACGTGTCGCCCGCCCCGGCCGGTAAACTCAAGACGTCGATATTGTCAAAACCGCCGGTCACACTGGCTTCATTGCCGTCAAACCCGTCTGTAACTCCCAGCCCAGACAGGGTCACGCTCCGCGCTGTCAAGTATGCCGACAGGTTCAAGGTGTCGCTACCCCCGACCCCATCTATGGATCCGGAAACGACGACCCCATTGCTAATATTGAACGCATCCGTGTTCGCATTCCCAACCAGGTTATCGATGTCCGAGTAGCCTCCGGCGACACCGGTCAAGGTTCCGGAATCACTGCCGGTGACGCCCCAGGTATTGGGAACATTATCCGCGGTCAGTGTATTGATACCCGCCCCGCCGCCGCCGGCAATCGAGCCGCATAGGGTGCCGCCGCTCAGCGTAAATGCGTCGGTATCCGTCCCACCGATCAAACTCTCAACACCGGCAAACGTAAATGCGCCACCTATATTGCCGCCGTTGACGGCATCAATGGTCCAGACATTGGCGACATTTGTGGCCGTAAGGGTGTCCATGCCGCTTCCGCCGGTGAAGGATTCAATACTGGAAAAACCACCACCGATGCCGCCGTTGATCAGTGAGGCCGCACTCGTTAGTAAGTTTACACTCACGCTGGTAGATACGTCCGCGTAGTCCAGCGTATCTGTCCCTGTGCCGCCTGCGACAGTCCCGCTTATACGGCCAGCTGACGCAAAGTCGAAAATGTTGCCGGCATTACCACCCTGCAGGTTGGCAAAATTAAACCTTATGCCCCCAACCGTACCGGTATCGGCACCGTCAATATTCCAGGTTCCTGATCCTGAAAAGGTTCCCGAACCGGTAAATATCTCAACATTGCTGATTGTTCCGGTTACCTCGGTGGCACCCCCTGCATCCGCATTGGTCAAGCCGGTCAACGCATCACCGGTCGTATGAGCGCCACCGTCTACATTGCCGCCAACCGTGTTTCCGGCTAAGTTGAAGGTGTCATTGCCGGTACCGGCACCACCAGTCAAATTCCCTGTAAGTCCGGCGCTCAGGTTAAAGGTGTCATTGGCCGTGCCGCCGGTCAGGTTTTCAACCGAGCTAAAGGTCGTGGTACCGCCAATGTCTCCGGCGTCAGCGGTTGTAACGTTCCAGGTATTGATTGCATTGTTCCCGAAAATCGTATCTGAGCCTGTTCCGCCGGCTACATTGTCGCCGCCGGAACCAATATTATATATGGCGTCGTCGCCAGCCCCGGCGATGATTGTGTCTGCGCCGCCACCGCTGGTAATTACATCCGCACCCGCACCGGTCGTAATGCTGACCGCAATGCTGCGACTGCTTGCATCAACCGTTACGTCGCTTGTCCCTGTCACCGCGGCGGAAGCATCCACCGTTGTAAGACCCGCTGCTCCCGACAGCCCGGCCAAGGTCACGCTCTGGGTGGCGTCCGCATCCAGCGTCAGGCCCTCGACGCCGGTCACCAGTGTGAAGTCCGCATCCACCACTGTCGCTGCGTCCGTGATGTGGATCGTATCCGTACCGGTCCCGCCCGTTACCGTGTCCGCACTCGTAAAGTTGACCGATGTAAAGTTGACCGTATCACTACCGCCTCCGGCGATAATCGTGTCAGCAGCACCTCCAGAAGTTATCACATCCGCACCGGCTCCCGTTGTGATACTAATCGCATTGCTGCGGCCACCCGCATCAACCGTCACATCGCTGGTGCCTGTCACTGCGGCTGTGGCATCCACCGTGGTCAGACCGGCTGCATCCGACAGCGCTGCCAGTGTGACACTCTGCGTGGCATCTGCATCCAGGGTCAGACCCTCAACGCTTGTTACCAGGGTAAAATCTGCATCGATCACTGTCGCTGCGTCTGTAATGTGGAGCGTGTCCGTACCGGCCCCACCAGTCACCGTGTCTGCGCTGGTGAAGTTGGCCGAAGCAAAGTTGATCGTATTGGTTCCTGCACCGGTCACAATCGTGTCCGCACCGCCGCCACCGGTAATAATGTCATCACCTGCACCGGTCGAGATGCTGATCGCATTGCTGCGGCCACCCGCATCAACCGTCACATCGCTGGTGCCTGTCACTGCGGCCGTGGCATCCACCGTGGTCAGACCGGCTGCATCCGACAGCGCTGCCAGCGTGACACTCTGCGTGGCATCCGTATCCAGGGTCAGACCTTCAACGTTCGCTACCAGGGTAAAGTCCGCATCCACTACCGTAGCCGTATCCGTTATATGGATCGTGTCCGTACCGGCCCCACCAGTCACCGTGTCTGCGCTGGTGAAGTTGGCCGAAGTAAAATTGATCGTGTTCGTACCGTCACCGGTCACAATCGTATCAGCACCGCCACCGGCTGTGATGATGTCGTCACCCGCGCCGGTCGAGATGCTGATCGCATTGCTGCGGCCACCCGCATCAACCGTCACATCGCTGGTGCCTGTCACTGCGGCTGTGGCATCCACCGTGGTCAGACCGGCTGCATCCGACAGCGCTGCCAGCGTCACACTCTGCGTGGTATCCGTATCCAGGGTTAGGCCCTCAACCGTCAATACATTCGCGAAATTTGCATCCACTACACTGGCCGTATCAGTGATATGGATCGTGTCCGTGTTCGCGCCGCCAGTTATTGTCGGTGCGGCATCGAACAGGGTATCCGTCAGATAGAAACCATCATCTCCGCCGGTACCATCCAGCGAATCGAATCCGGTTAGGGCAATATTAAAAGTGTCTCCCCCGGCTCCGCCGGTGGCGCTCACCGTGTTGGTTACGCCGCTGATACTGCCGCCAGTCGTATTCAAAGTCCCGCCGGTGCCCGCACCAATGGTGTCCAGGGCGAGACTGCCTGTCTCTGTGATGTAAATCCCACCGGTTCCTGGCGCAGATGCGTTTAAGGTATTGGTAGCAACCTGCACCTCAGTGCCGTTGCCACCTATGGCTTGGTCGGAGGCAACGTTCGCCAGTGTAATCGTATTGGCTGTGAGGAGGCCGCCATTACCGTCGATAGTGCCGTTTTGAGACCGCAGCACGAGGTTGTCACTACCGATGTTGAGTGCACTGGTGGTGTCCCAGCTGTTGGCTTCGAGGGAGAGGGTCTGGGTCCCGCCACCGGTAAGCGACACGGTGAGTTGATCCGTATCCCAGTCAGTCGATTCGTCCACATAAACGTCTCCGGCAGCGGTAATCCCGAGTGCGGTAGTAGTCGTTGTGTCAATGGTATCGGCATTATCGCCAATGTTCCCGGTCCCTCCGGCTAGAGCGACCAAGTTGAGCGTTCCGGCTGTGATGGTGTTGGTGCCGGTGTCGTCAATGGCGCCGGCATTCAGGGTCAGGGTCTTGCCGCTCAAGCCCACGGCGCCGCCGATCGTCATGGTGGCTGTGCTGGCCGCACCATCCCCAATGATGATGGTGGTCGGAGTACCGGTGCCTGTCAGATCCGCGATTTCGGTTGTACTCAGGTCGAAAGCAGAGGCACCGGCCAGGCTCATGGCGGTGTTTGCCTGGACCGGCTTCAAGGTCAAGGTGCCTGTGGATTGAAAGGCATTGTCATTGGTGTTGTCTGTAATGTCTACAATATCTGCCGTGATCGTGATAGCGCCGTTTCCGGAACTGAGGTCCACATCAGTCTGGCTATATGTTCCCCCATTACCCGTGGTAATGTCTATCGTAGCATCCGTGGTACTGATGGAACTTGAGACGTCTACATCACCAGCAGCTGTCAAACTCAGTGAGCTGCCACTGCCGATCGTATAAGAACCGGACATGGTCAGGTTGCCAGTATTCGTACTGATGTCAATTGTTGTACCCGTACCCTGGATAAGTGAGGCGACCTGCAATGTCGCACTGTTTACAAATGTTATCGCGCTGTTATTGCCGGTGTGGTCGACACTGAGGCTGCCCACGTCATTGCTGGCGTGATTTAGAATGGTTGTTCCACCGGAGTTTGTCACATTGAGAGTAGTAGTGGTAATAGCCGCAGTTTGAGAAATGTTGCCTCCGGCATCTAGCGTGAAAGTCCCTCCGCCGGTATCAATGGCAGCGTTAAGAGCAATAGCACCACTGGGCGCTTGAAAATCAAGGTTTAAAGTATCACCGGTAGCGTTGCTATCCGATATGGTAGCACCGCTATTAACCGTAATATTGTTATCGGCGATAAGGGTTAAGGTTCGGGTTCCGATCCCGTTGAAGTCGATAGCATCTACTATAGTAATATTACCGGGCTCACCACCGGAAGTTGCACCGTTGTTGGCAGTTAGCACGGTAACATTATTGCCAGCCAACTCTCCTAAAAGGGTACTGGCTGTCCCTGTATCTCCAATATTCAGAATAGTCCCGGAAGCACCATCAGCCGGTTGAAACTGATCATCTCCGGGCGTTGTGTGGTCTATCCCGGAACTTGCAGTATTCTCAATGGAGACATTACCCGGATCCAAGAGCAATGTACCGAAGTTCCCGTTTGGCGCAGAGGTGTTTGTTGATCCCTTGTAATCCAGGTACCGTTTACCGGATACCTCAACGAATCCTCCGTCCCCGGCCAAGCTGCCGCCGCGTGCACTGATATTGCCATAGAACCGGGTTGTATCATCCGCCCATACAATCACCTCGCCGCCATCGCCCTCTTCAATGGCATCGGCTTCAATGGTGGCATCCTTGCCGACATAGGTGATCTTGCCATTTTAATGGCAGGATTCTTGCCCTGAAAACCGCCGCCGACAAAAACCTTCCCACCGCCTCTGCGACCTGAGGCTTTGATTTTGGAATAGTGGACTGAACCGGTTTTCTCACCGTTCACCTCGACCTCACCGCCGGTTTCGCCTTCATCCGTGCCGGATACGTCAAGAGTCCCACTATTGTATACAATGCCCAGGTCGTTGCCCTGGAGGCGGATCACACCATTCTCATTTTCGACGGTTTGAGCTTCGATGACGCCCTTATTGTTAACAACGGACTTGATGGCGTCGTAGGCCGTACGGGCGCTGAGGACCACTTCCCCGCCCTCGGCGGAGATGGTGCCTTCGTTGAGGATGCTGTCTTCGAGGGGCTGGCCGTCCGGGCCGAGCACTTCACCCAGGACGCTCTTGTCGACCGCAAAATTGATCAACTCGTTGCCCTGAAAGTTGACGGTAACCTGCTCGCCGGCGCCCAGGTTCACTTTTCCCAGGCTGGCCACGATGGTGCCCTGGTTGACGACACCCGGGGCGATGAGGGACACGCTGCCGCCGGAGGCCGCGGAAATGGTGCCCTGGTTGACGATGGATGCCAGCGATTCGTTTACCCGCTGAGAGAAGGTATAGTTTCCGGAAAGAAAGTCTTCATTGGCTATATCAAGTGTGGAGGCTAAAAATGAATTGACATTGATGACACCTGTGGACCCCACCAGCACGCCGGCCGGGTTGATCACCCAGACGCCGCCGTTGGCCGACAGGCTGCCATAGATAACGGACGGATCTACCCCAATAACACGATTCAGGGCGATTGCAGCCGCATTGGGCTGGGTAAAATTCACCGCTTCGGGGGCCGCAATGGAAAACTGCTGCCAGTTGATAATGGCTTTCTGGGTGGCCTGATTGATCTGCATCTGCACTGCAGACGGATTGGTGATATCCGCCTGGCCGGCCACGACCTGCCCGCCCTGGGGTAGAGCAAAGATGTACGCCGGAAAGATCAGGCTGTAGGCCAGGACGGCCACCAGAAGCGCGGTTGCCTTTTTCTTATAAGTTGAAACTCGCATTTTCCGCCTCCACGGAAGGAAGCAATCTAAATCATTTCTATTGCCCCAATCTTCAACCTGCGCTTAAGCTACGGCTGATAAACTTTGTTGGGCCCGAGCTTTCAATCCTCGAAATACCACTCAGTATTCCTCCGGTTAAAAACCCGCGCCCGCCGTGACCTTCGGGCAATATCTTATGATTTAGACAGCTTCCATTTTATGAATTTCGAAATCCTATATATTGCAATTTAGTGTTAATATATCTTTCATTTAGTTATTCCTTGGCCTACCGGCGAAGCCGGTAAACACTTGAATTTACTTTTCTCTGCGCCTTTGCGTCTCTGCGCGAGATACTTATTCGGGTTACGGATCTTAGTGCACCACATCCGAGGTGTGGTGCTGCAGGAACACTTCCAGTTTGTCGGCCTGTTCTTGGTTGAGCGCCCGGAATCTGATCCCACACTGGCGCTGCTCCAGGCCCATGGTGTCGGCCCCACGCTGTTCCATCTTGCGCTCATAGACAGTTTCACATGGAATATCCGGCAGATAATAACCATCACTGCCCACAAACATGTCCAGGGCCACGCGCCCTTTTTCCACCTGGTTGTCTTCGGATATCAGATATTGAAAGCGCAAACCGCTGCTGCTGATATCCACAACCTTGCCAAGTCGGACAAATTCCGGTCGCAAGGCCACGAAAGTGCTCTTGCGAGGCTGGAACCGGACCGCGCCTCTACGATCTCGCTGTGCCATCACATGCCTCCGAAATCCGGGTTTTCATCATTTGAGGGAAAGACGGGACTTCTGACATCTTTAGCAATCCTTTCATACCGTCGTCAAAAGACAAGGAGGATTTTTATGGGTAGATTATGGGTATACCACCTACCCATTATGACCTTCGAGATACGATTGAAGATTGATGCCGGACCCCTGGAGTTTCAATTTACGGCGAATGTTTTTCCGATGGGTCTTGACGGTTTCGGGTGAGATATACAGGTTCCGGGCGATATCATGGCTGGTCATACCCACCTTTATCATCGCCGCAATGCGCGATTCCGTGGCCGACAGGGAGCCGGCAATGCCCATTTCATCGGCAAGACCGGGGTTGAGGTCCTTGATGTAGCTGCTCAGCAGGTCCAGATCGGTGCGATGGCTGCGCAGGTAGCGTGACTGCCGCAGTTTGTCGACAATCGGCAATATGAGCGTCCGGCTGCTGTGCAGCAACTGCCGCTCGGAAACCTTGCGCGCTTTTTCGAGGTTGCGGGCCAGGATGGAAAGCGCATTGTTGGTCTCGATCAACTGTTTGTTCACGTCTTCAAGCTCGGCTTTGTTGTCCTTAAGCGTCTTTTCACTGTCCTGCAACGCGCAGATCTTTTCTTCCAGATCCGCATGGGCCTTTTTCAACAGCCTTTCGGATTGCCACTTAGTCCCCAGAGCCGCCACAAACTGCAGTATTTCCATAACTTGAAACGGCTTGTGCAGGTAGAGCAGTTTGTCCATGGGCGGAATCCGGTTCCCGATATCCAATGGATTGGCGCCGGCGTCCCCGGTGGCGATAACAAAATTGACATGGGCATCCAGTTGCCGGATACGTGCGCCGACTGAAACACCGTCCATCCCGGCACCCAAATTGAGGTCCAGGAAGATAATCGCGTAAGGCTCCCCGTCTGTTAAGGCCTGTCCCACTGCCGTCAAGGCGGCCTCACCCGTTTGACAGGCATCACATTGGATATCGAAAGCGGGAAGTTCCTGGGCGCCGCTTTTCAACGAATCCCGGTAAAGCTCAAGCATAAAGGACTCGTCGTCGACGGCCAACACCCGCAGTGTCTGCTTGGTTGCCATGGCTCTAACCCGAACATTTCATGAAGTGTTCGGCCTAAAAAAAGTTGAGGGACCCGAGAAAGTAGTGGATGGCGCCCTCTTTCCCATCGAACTTGTTGACCGGAAACCCGATATCGTACTTGAACACAAACCGGTCTTTGTAGAAAATGCGCAGCCCGCCTCCAAAACCTCCCAGGGTCTCCGTGTTGGCAACCCCCGGCGGCGGATCATTTACATAAATCTGGCCGAAATCATAAAACAGGGCCAACTGGAACACCTGGGTCGCCCGCAGGCCGAACAATTTTCGATCTTCCACATACGGAGGTGCGAACATCAATTCACCGGACAGCGTATACCCCGAGTCACCGATATACGTGGCCGGATCATGGCCGCGCACACTTCCGTAACCGCCGATGACAATCTGTTCGGAGGAGACCAGTCGTTCGGACGAGTACTGCCCGGAACCCCTGGCCAGCAGGCTGGTGTAACCATAAATTTTCTGAATCCGAGCCAGGTCTAATTTAGAAATTTGATAGCTGGCCGCTGCAGAAGTGTCACTCCAGGAAAAATCTTTCTGTGGTTCGAGGTGCCCATGGCGATAGTCGAAAAAAACGATGTTCTTTCCCAGGAAGCGGTCGAGGTTGTCGAAATTGAAACCCACGTGCACGGTATTGGTAATGTCTATCCTTTTATCTCCGGTAATCAGGCTCTCGACGTTTTTGTGCTGGACTCCGCCGGACAGCTCAAAGCGCATGTTTTTTTTGGTGATCACCGGATGCACGGCCCGGACGCCGTATATTTCGGTGTCCCCGCCCAGTCCCAGGAATTCCAAACCTTCCCCAATCAGGTAGTTGGCGGCTACATAATGTGCTTCCAACCGGGTCCCGAGGCGGTTGATCGGTACCCGCCAGTCCCCGGTAATCAGGGCAGAGTCATCGATACTGTCGCCCACCACCCCCCTGATTTTGAACTCAGATCCCCACCAGTGGTCGTAAATGTTGACCGTGCCCCCAAAGCGGTTCTTGCTGGTAAATTTGGATCCGAAGTTATTGTAATCGAGCCCCGCGTCGAGCCCGAAAGTAAAGACATGCGAGTCTTTGACGTTAACCCCCATATCCACTTCACCGGGCTTCTCTCCCTCTTTGAGGACGATATCTGTTTTTGTCTTGGGAATCTCGTTGGAAAGTACCAGGCCTTTTTCAAGTTCCGATTCCTTCACAACGCCTAACTTTTCCTGGGGACCGAAATAGCGTTTAATCACCCGGTCGCTGTAGGGCGTGTCGCCGGCCACCTTGATCTTGCCCAGACGACCCTCGGCGATGGCGATCTTCAACTGCCCGTCCTCGATTTCCTGTTCCGGCAGGTAGGCCCGGGCGAGGATGAAACCCTTTTCCTGGTACACCATGGTGATCTGGTCGGTCAATCCTCCCATCTCCTCCATGGTGAGGGGCTGACCCACATAGTCCTTGACGGCCGCATTCAGCTCATCGGTACTGATCACCTGGTTGCCTTCGAAGACGGTGCTTTTAACCAGGATACCGTCGGCTTCATCCTATTCGACATAATCTTCGTCGGTCTCATCCCGATCCGTCGCATCAGTGTCCGCATCATCACCGGCGTCTTCGGCAGCTTCAGTCGCAGCCGCCGGCTTCCGGGACTGCCTCCGGTGGTCCTACCTCAATAAATTTGGCGTTCAGCCAGGCTTCGGTATCACACGTCCTGATCTGGACCCACGCCCCCTTTTGGGACAGGGCTTGAACTTCCAACCCCTGTTACTTAATGCCGCCGACAACCGGAAAATCCGTACCGGGCCCGCTGCGCAGGTTGATATTCGCAGTGGTGATGGTAGCTTTGCGGGGAGGGTTAAAGGGCGTTGTTTCCTGGGCCGTTGCCGGCCAAGCAAACAGCAGGACGAGCAATATAGCCAGGACGCCTTCACGAAATCTGGTCATAATGTCTTCTCTGTTAGAATTTCAGAAGCAGGGTTTGTCGGTATCAGGTGGTACCCAATATCTACGGGCATCGTACTGACCAGCCCGCGGTCTCCGGGTGGCTGCTGCCCCGGTTCGGCAAGCCTGATTACTTCGCGGAACCGGTTTGGGCGCATCAATTATCACATCAGGATCCCCATCCCATAGGTCTTTGTTTTAACTGTGATAATTAATATTTCTCCTATATTAGATGTAACTTCAAATGTCAATTCAATTCCGGCTTCACTCAGACGCAGCCGGTTATGGTGAAATCCCAATGAATAAGCATGGCGTTGTTAAAAGTGCAGAAATATTGGGTATGCGGGTGGGTATGGGGATGATAAGGCGGCCGGAACGGCTCGCATCAGAATAACGCTCCTGCAGCAAGTTTCCGGGATTACGCTTACTGAACGTTTCCATCCGGCTGAAAAAATGATGCAATTGCAGCCGCCAGGGCGAGATCTTCCCGGGTCGTTATCTTGATATTTAAGCGACTGCCCGGCACAATATCAACCGGTTGGCCGGCCTGTTCCAACAATGCGGCATCATCCGTCGCGGTGAAACCTGCCCGGTGGGCCCGGGTATGGGCGGCGAGAATTTGAGCGAAGTGAAATACCTGGGGTGTCTGAGCCAGCCAGACGGACTCCCGGTCAATGGTTCCGTCGATCCTGCCGTCGGGCGCGGCCTGTTTAAGCGTATCAAATGCACGCAGCGCCAGAATGCAGGCCCCCTTTTGGCCGGCTGTCTCGATGCAGGCGGCAAGCTCGGCGTGTCGCAGAAACGGGCGTACCGCATCGTGAATCACGACCAGGTCATCTTCAGCAGCATCGCTGGCCTGGAGCCCGTTGAATACGGAAGCCTGGCGGGTCCTGCCGCCGGCGACCAGCTCAACGGGTTTTGCCAGACCGGCCCCGGCAAGCAGCTGCTCCCGGCAGAAAACCCGGTCATCTTCCGGAACGACCAGAACGATTCGGTCGATCAGGAGGGAGGTGTCGAAAACCCGCAGGGTGCGGACAACCACCGGTTCGCCCCCCAAATCGAGATACTGCTTGCGCCGGGCACTCTGCATGCGCGATCCGGAACCCCCGGCAACAATTATAGCGATGTTCATGGTTAAATCCGTTTTCCTTAGAATATTCAAAATTCGAATATCTAAATCCGAAACAAATTAGAAATTCAAAGTCACAATGACCAAAACAAAGCCTATATCGTTAAACCAGACAAATAGTTAGTTTGAAGCATTTGAATTTCTGTCATTCGAAATTGTTTCGGATTTGCGGCGTGCGCCTTGAGAGCATGCCGGCATTCGGATTTCGTGCTTTGCTTAACGTAAATAGCGAAGTTCTTTGGGCAACGGCACCCCCTTGCCCATTGTATCTTCCCCGTAATTGACGCTGGCCAGGATTTCAATGTCGCCCAGCGCCCGCACGTCACCTTCAAACGTCACCCGGGATATAGCTTCCTTGTGGATTTTACCACCGGCCCACTGGATATCGAGCACGCTGCTTGCGTCGAACCGGCCTTTACCGATACAGAGTTCGACCTGGCCGCCATAGTGCTGCACAATTTTGGCCACCAGCAGGCTGGGCCGGCTGTGAAACCCGAGTTTAACCGGAATGCCGACCGTTATCGAGCCCCGCTCTACATTTTCGTTGAGAATCTCCTTGGCCAGGTCAACGCCTGTATTGAGAAAATGGCAGGCATAGAAAAAGCCGTGATTGATCGTACGATCCAGCAGGGCTTCGGGGTTGACCAGGGAAGACATCCTTTCATTGACCTTCCGGTAGATGTTTTTATAACCCGCCTGGTATAGATGCCGTTCGTAAAAATGCAGCAGGCGGCCGGTCATCTGCAGCAGGTGAAAGACCACTGAGAAAAAGCCGCGCAACCGATTGAGTTTGCTATTTTGCAGGCGATACCCGCCGGGAATGACGTAGGTATCGAAGGATGACTGGAGGTTGTGCACCAGCATCTCGAACCGGCGGATCTCCACTTCATTGACCTTTCCGGGGATGAGGGTTGCGAATTCATCCGGCTCCAGCGGCTCATAGATCCCCAGCTGTTCGAAATTCTGGGCGATATTCAGAAATTCGCTGGCAATCTTGACAATGCTTTTCTTCTCCTGTTCCTGGTCGGTATCATCGATATCGTATTCCAGCATCTCGCTGGTCGTAATTCCCGGAAAATCGGAAATGTCATACTGTTCCTGCGGCATGGGGATTTCAAGGCGCCGGGCTTCTTCGATGATTGCCGGTGCAAGGTTCATCAGGGTTTTCCTGAGCTGGAAAAGGGTCTGGGTGCCCTGCTCTTCGAATTCTTCAGCATCCTTGACGTCGTAATACTGCAGGCGGGTGGAGATATGGGTCTGGGCAAAGCCGGCCAGGCTCAGGTGCCGGACGGCCGCTGACAGCTCACGGTATAAAAACCAGTTCTTGTTGTTCTTGGCCCCGTGAAAATCAAGAAAGTCCTCCAGAACCGACGAGGAGGCGATCAGCTCGGAAAACAATTTCTTGGTAAACAAATACCGGGGATTGTCGAAACCGGTGATATAGATACAGCACTTGAGGTAGTCGTGAGAGAAAATCCGAACCTTCTCGGAAAAAGATATATCGCACGCTGCATTTAAAAATTCCATTGAACCATCAATATCCTTTAGCGTCGAAGTAATTGCTATAGTGTCTGCTCAGAAAGAGCAGGTTTTAGTTTCAGTTGCCTGTCCGCCGTAGCCCTATGCGAAAGCGGAAGGCCCGAGTATCTTTGTAACCGCAGGCGTAGTCAATCTGCATCGAAATAGCGCTGGCGGTTGCGCTGGCGGCTTGAAAACCGGCATTATATGTCCAAGAAGCGCTTGTCCGGCATAGCCTTCGGCGACGCCGGAAGTACGCTGCCTGGGGCCAACCCGTCGTCGCCTTCCGGCTATGCCGGGCAAGAAGGCGCCACTTCTGTCTTGAACCGTGTCTGCTCAGAAATGGTAGGTTTTGGTTCAGGGCAAGGCCTGAACCAATTTTTCAACCGGAGGCGTAGTTGGCTACGTCGAGGATAGCGCTTAAGGTTGCGCCTGCCGGCTTGAAAACCGGCACTCCGTGCGAAAAATTGTGAAAACGCGGCCCTGGGCCAACCCGTCGTCGCCTTCCGGCTATGCCGGGCAAGAAGGCGCCACTTCTGTATATTACCGTGTCTGCTCAGAAATGGTGAATTTTGGTTCCAGGCAAGGCTCGAGCATCTTTGTAACCGGAGGCGTAGTCAATCTACGTCGAGGATTACAAAGAAGCGAGTACGCCGCCTGGGACCAAAAGGCGCCATTTCTGAGTAGACACTGGTTGGAGTCGTCCGTAAGCCGAATTCTGTCCCCCCTGCCGGTTACCCGCACACGGGGCGATGATCATTCATCTGGGATCACGGTTGCCCGCGACCTCGTGCGACCTACCCGGGAGCTTGGACGGGCCGCCCTCAAATGCTCCCCTATTTGGTCTTGCACCGGGTGGGGTTTACATAGCTTTTCCGGTCACCCGGAAAACTGGTGCACTCTTACCGCACCGTTTCACCCTTACCGGCGGATAAGCCGGGAACCCCGGCCAATTCGCAGGCGGTATACTTTCTGTTGCACTTTCCTTCACGTCACCGTGACTCCACGTTATGGAGCACCCTGCCCTGCGGTGTTCGGACTTTCCTCCGGGGCCTGATACCCCGGCGATCATCTGGCCGACTCCGACCAGTAAGCGATGCGCCCACATTTCGGGCAAAATTCCAGCCTGTCCCGCCTTTGCAGTTCATTGTACAACTGCGCCGGAATCGTCACATTGCAGCCTTGGCAGACCGCGTCTACCACGCGGGCCAATGCGATCTTGTTGGGCTGCAAGTTCTTGGTTCTTTCAAAAACGTCCAGCAGCTTGGGGGATATCAAAGCCCGCGCCTCCTGCAGGTCCTGGTTGAACTTTTCAAGTTCCTGTTTTTTGATATCGATTTCAGCACTGATTTCCCGCCGGCTCCGGTCAACTTCCACACTGAGTTCGCCGTATTCCTGCTCGCGCACTTTCAGTTGGTTTTCAGCGGCTTCCAGGCTATCCAGTATTTCCAGCATCAGGTCTTCAATAGCGGAGTTCTTTTTTTCAAGTTCTTCGATCTCTTTCAAAGAGGACTGGTATTCCTTGTTATTCTTCGCCAGGGACAACTTCTCTTTGCTCTTCGAAATCAGATTCAGGTTGTCCTGAACCGTCACCTCGTAATCCCGGTACTCCTTTTTGATATTGTCATTGTGCTGGTTTTCCGTTTCCATCATCTGGTTAAATTCCTGCAGACGCTGGTCCAGAACTTCATACTGCTGCGATATTTCGGCAATCCGCAGTTCGGTCTGCTGGGAATCGATCTCAATATTTTGCAGGCGGGTCAAATGGGCTATCTGTTCTTCCATGAAAGTTTACCTACCTTGTTTGAAGTCTTATTTGGGCGCTACCTCGAAGATGTCTGCATGTCGGGTACAGCTGCTGGAGCGAAGAACAGCTGGCCCTATCCCCAAGTTAAACGATCAGCTCACAGTAACAAACTTGAACGGATCCGTTTCCACGGTGCTGGTCGAAACGACCGTGTCAAACCCGGCTGCTGCAATCTCGCGGCGCAGACGGTCCGCCAGGGCCGGTACCATGATCCGCTCGGAAGCAAAGTGACCAACATCCACCAGGCCCCGCCCGGCGGCTTCAATGGACTGGGCATCATGATAGTGCATATCACCACTTACGTAGACATCCGCCCCGGAAGCCATGAAATCACCGGTCAGACTGGAGCCGCTGCCGGTGCAGACGGCAACCCTTGATATATTTGACTGCGGGTCGCCCACCAGGCGGACACCCTTATCCAGGCTAAGTTCCCGGGCGACGTGCTGCGCGAATTCACCCAATTTCATTTCGTCTGGCAACCTTCCCACCCGACCGAGTCCCGGCCGATCCATTGCGACGACCCGGTAGACATCATAAGCCATGCTTTCATAGGGATGCACCGTCTGCACGGCTGCGACGACCTGCTCGATATCTGCACCGGCCAGCACGGTTTCAATGCGCATTTCGGCAACTTTGTTCAGCCGGCCTTGTTCACCGGTAAATGGGTTGGTTCCCGGACCCGGGATAAATGTGCCGACCCCCTCACTTCTGAAAGTACAGCCCGAGTAGCTCCCTATCCGGCCGGCACCGGTTTCCACCAGGACATCGGTCACGGCCTGTATGTGGGACATCGGCACAAAAAACACCAATTTGAATGTATCGGTTCGCTCGCCGGCCACCAGGGGCTCAAGGGCCTCCAGTCCTATCAGGGCAGCCAACATATCGTTAAGGCCGTCCTGGGCTTTGTCCAGATTGGTGTGCGCCGCATAAATTGACAGGTGGTGATCGGCGGCTTGCCGGATAATGCGTCCCAGGTCGGATCCAAAATCCACCTGTTTCACCGGGCGGAAGATCAGCGGGTGGTGAGTGACCAAAAAATCCACCCCCGCTTCTGCGGCATCCGATACCACTTGGGGCAGCGGATCCAGGGCTGTGCGAATATGCTTCACCGGCCACTGCCCCCGGCCGACCTGCAGCCCGCAGTTGTCCCAGCTCTCCGCCAGATGCGCCAGTGCGATCTGTTCAATCAGGCGTATAATGTCGCTAACAGTCGGGGTCATGGTTCCTATCCATTAAATTGGTAAGACCGATTTCACGATGGATCATTCTGGCGGCCATTTCAAAAATAGGATTTTGGCTCAGGGTCCCGTCTACGCCTGCCAGGCTACGCCGGGCAGGCAAGGCTCCCAACAGAGTTTATCAGCCGTAGCTTCAGCGGAGGCTGAAGATTGGGCCAAAAGGCATTTGTGCAATAGCCTCTACAAAAAAGGCGCGGTGAATACCGCGCCCTGTGCCTGGTCAAAAGCCCCTTGAGATGGTGGGCCCACCTGGATTCGAACCAGGGACCGACCGGTTATGAGCCGGTGGCTCTGCCAACTGAGCTATGGGCCCTGCGTGCAACATAAAGCGTGCCTCTAATAGCGTTCCCTATCCCGTTTGTCAAGATCCCATCACCAGGCTGATGCCTGACAAAACCGGTATTAATGATCAATAAAGCTCTTCAGCTTTATGCTCCTGGTCGGGTGCCTGAGTTTGCGCAGGGCCTTGGCTTCGATCTGCCGTATCCGCTCCCGGGTAACCGCAAAATCCTGACCGACTTCTTCCAGGGTATGGTCCGCCTTCTCGCCAATGCCGAACCGCATACGCAGAACTTTTTCCTCACGTGGCGTCAGCGTAGCCAGGACTTTACGGGTTTGTTCGGCCAGGTTGAGACTCACGGCCGCATCCGAAGGCAGCATGAATTTCTTGTCCTCTATAAAATCACCCAGGTGGCTGTCCTCCTCTTCACCAATGGGCGTTTCCAGTGATATGGGCTCACGGGCGATCTTCAAGACCTTCCTTACCTTGTCCAGGGGAATTTCCATTTTTTCGGCAATCTCTTCGGGTGAAGGTTCCCGGCCGAGTTCCTGCACCAGATAGCGTGAAGTGCGGATCAGTTTATTGATCGTCTCGATCATGTGAACCGGAATCCGGATGGTACGCGCCTGGTCGGCAATTGCCCGCGTAATGGCTTGCCGAATCCACCAGGTGGCGTAGGTTGAAAACTTATACCCCCGGCGATATTCAAACTTATCGACCGCCTTCATCAGACCGATGTTGCCTTCCTGTATCAGATCGAGGAACTGGAGACCCCGATTGGTATACTTCTTGGCTATGCTGACCACCAGGCGCAAGTTCGCCTTGGTTAATTCGCTCTTGGCAAGCTTGGCCCGGTGACGCCCTTCTTCGACGCTGGAGATAATCCGCTTGAGCGTACGGCCATTGGCCTTGATCTCATTTTCGACCAGATCGATCTCCCTCTGGATCCCGGTTATCTCGCCATAGAGGGCCCCGGCTTCATTCCGGGTCAGGGTGCAGCGGTCTTTAATCCAGTTGTTAAAGGTGGTCTTGTTTTTTAAATTTACCCGCAATTCACTCAGCGGGGCATCGATCGCCTCAGCACACAAAGAGATCATCTTGTGCTTGGTTTCAAACCAGTCGACCTGCCTGCGAACCAGATCTTCAATTTTGTCGATGATGTTGCCCTCGAGGCGCCATTCTTTCAAAACATCGAAGATCTTGTTGTTGCGCCGGGCGATACAGCGCCTGATGCGGCGCTGTTCGTCAGCTTCGAGATCTTCGGAAAACAAGCGTTCCCGAAAGTCCCGGTTCTCGACATTGATTTCATCGATGGCATCTACCGTGGCCACGAACTTTTCGGTCTGGACCATCTCATCGACATAGGTCTCGCCTTCGTCGATATCCCGCAGAACATACTTGGGCCGCAGTTCGCCGTTCTTGACAAACTGGCCGATCTCCAGCAGACAATTGACACCGGTCGTCGTGTCCAGCAGCGCCCGCAAGACTTCCTGCTCGCCGGCCTCGATTTTCTTGGCTATCTCAACTTCGCCTTTGCGACTGAGCAGCGTTACCAGCCCCATCTCACGCAGGTACATCTTCACCGGGTCGGTCACGGAGCCGAACTCAACCGCAGCGGTTTTGGCCTTGGCGCAGGTTTTGGCTTTGGCCTTTTTCTTTACAGCCTTGGCTGCTTTGGCTTTTTCGCTACCGCGTTCGACTATCTCAACCCCCTTGGCATCAAACAGCATCAGGGTTTCGTCGATTTGATCCGGGGAAAGCATGTCATCCGGCAGGACGGCATTTATCTCATCGTAGGTAAGAAAGCCCTTTTTTTTCCCCTGGGCCATGAGTTTGCCGATTGCAGCCAGCGTCTTTTTGCTTAGTTCCTGGCCGGCCACTTCGCGCTTGACGGCAGTTTTAGCGGCCGCCTTTTTGCGGGCGGCGGTCTTTTTCTTGGCGGCAACTGTCTTCTTCGGCGCTGCTTTTTTAGCTGCCGTCTTCTTTTTGGCCGCCGTCTTCTTTTTGGGTGCGGCCTTTTTCTGGGCGGCTGTTTTCTGCACTGCTTTTTTAGGGGCCGCTTTTTTCGTGACCTTCTTAGCCGTTTTCTTTTTGGCGACCTTCTTGGCGGCTGTCTTTTTTGCGGCCTTTTTCGCAGCCGTTTTGCGCACAGGCTTTTTAGCCGCAGTTTTCTTGACAGCCTTGCGAGCGGCCTTTTTCTTGGCGGTTTTCTTAGGCGCCGCCTTCTTGGCAGCCTTAGCTTTTGCTACGGCTTTTTTCTTTTTGGCGGTAGACGCGCCGGCCTTTTTCGGCCTTTTTTTGGCGGCAGCCGCCGTTTTTGATTTTTTAGACTTAGATGCTGATTTCGTGGCCATACGGCTAAACCTCCTAAAAACTGATCACGGGGCAGAAAACCTGCCGGTAACTGCAAAACCCGTCACCTGCCGGCCGGGTCACTCTCCCAGCGGGCATTTCCGGGCTCAAATCCTGTCACAAGCTCAATGCCTTTCTTTGGCCTGTAACTGTTTTTCCTTCAATAATTGCAGCAGCAGCGGCTGATTGTTCTCAGCCTCCGCGGCCTTGATGCGTTGCAGGAGGTCGTCTTCCCTCCGGGCCCTGCTCTTTTCCAGCTGGCCAATCAACTGCAGGCACTTCTGGCGATCCCAGTGGTGCCAGAGTTCGTTGCCAATTGCCAGTTCCGCAGCCAGTTCCTGCTCCGCAGCGTTATCTAAAATACTCATCAAATCAGGGATGTCCACCTTTCCCTGCCTACCTGCAGCCAGCACTTTTTGCCCTATGGATTTCAAGGGGCCGTCCGCAAATTGGCTGAGCAGGTCGCGATCCTCTACTTCTTTTATAATATCAGGATATTGTAACATCATTGCCAGAATCTGGCGCTCCAGTCGCGTACCCCGGGACACAACCGGTCGTTCCGGTCTGTTTTGGCCGGCACCAACCGGGGTCGCTGGCAGTGCCTGTGCACGGGGCCGCCGTCCCCTGTCCACCGCCTCCCGTATTTTAGCAAGAATGGCATTCTCATCGACATTGAGCCGTTCGGCCAGCTCTTTTACATAAAGTGAGCGGGCTACCTGGTCATTGATCACCGCCAGGGTTCCGGCCAGATCCGCCACGATCTTGATTTTACCCTCGGTGGTCAGGCCGTGCTTTTTAACAGCCATATCGAACAAAAACGTGACCAGTCCGGGGGCCGTCCGGGCCTTGTCCAGAAATGCTTCCCGACCCTGCTCGCTGATATAGGAATCCGGGTCATGACCTTCGGGTAGAATCATGATCCGGGTATCGGCATTTTTATCCCGGAAAACATCTCCTTTCCGGAAATCCGCATGTTCCTTCAGGAAAAGATCCAGGCTCCGATGAGCGGCGTTCAATCCCGCCTGGTCGGAATCATATACCAGGATCATCCGGCCATCGCCCACACACCCTTTAAGCATGCGGATGTGATCAGGAGTGAGGGCTGTTCCGAGGGTGGCCACACTGTTTTCAATCCCATTGATATGCAGTTTGAGCATATCCAGGTAGCCCTCCACGATATAGACCGCCTTTTGCTCACGGCAGCGGTTGCGCGCCCAGTTGATACCGTATAGTGAACGGCGTTTGTTGTATACCGGAGATTCCGGTGAATTCATATACTTGGGCAGCGCATCATCCAGAACGCGTCCCCCAAAGCCGATCAAGCTGCCGGCCGAATTGAAGATCGGAAACATCACCCGCTCCCGAAAACGGTCGTAATATCCGGAACTGTTCTTGCGCGGCACGATCAGTCCGGTTTTTTCCGCCTGTCGGAACGGAACCCGTTTACGGCTAAAAAGGGTGGTCAGATTATCCCAGCCGGCCGGAGCGAACCCCAATTGGAAACGGTCAATCGCCGCCTGGTCGATCCCCCTGCGTTCCAGATACGCCAAAGCGCCCTGTCCCACCTTGCTTTCCGTCAGGCACCTTTGATAAAAACTTCCGGCAATCTGGTTAATGCGCCGGATCTTGTCAAGTTCATCCATGCGCTGCCGCTCAGCCGGCGACATTTCCCGTTCCGGCAGATCAACTCCATAGCGCCCGGCAAGTGTTCGCACGGCTTCGGGGAACGAGAGGCCCTGGTGTTTCATTAGAAACCGAAACACATTGCCGCCGGCACCACACCCAAAGCAGTGAAAGATCTGCTTAGTGGGGCTCACGGTAAATGAGGGAGTTTTTTCGGAATGGAACGGACAAAGCCCAATGTGATTTTGCCCGGCTTTCTTCAGAGCCACTGACTCGGAAACAATATCTACAATATCCGCGGCATTCTTGATCTCAGCAATTTTATCTTCAGGAATAAGACCTGCCAAAAATGCCATCCTCCTTTGCCTCGGCCACAGACAAAAAAAGTGCGACCGGATGGATAGAAGCTATCTCAAAAAAGTCTTTTTGGCCCAATCTAGGCGTTGGGCGTTAAATCCAAATCCTCGAAATACATAAGTATTCCTCCGGTTCGAATATAGCGCCCGCCGCACCTTGAACCAAAATCCGCTTTTTGGGATAGCTTCTAGTATATGCAGCGCCGGCAACCAGCGTCGACCAGCATTACGAAATTCGACCTAAACTTTATAAAATAAAGAATAAATTGTAAATTGTCAAGTTTTTTCTTCCGTTAAAACATAGCCCTCAGGGCCAAACTTGTCCCGCTATTCGGGAGCCTGTCCCGTTTCGCGGGAGGCAGAGATAATGGGCTATGCCGACATATTGGTTCCCAGGTGTATAGCCAGAAGGCTGAAGACTGACGGAGCGGCGCTGAAAAAACTTGTCCAATTAATCATAAACACTGCCTTCCTATAATCCTTGGGATCAGACTATTTTTTGGGGTATTCTTCGGCCTTCATGCCTGCCCGGCGTAGCCTTTGGCGTAGACTGGTCTTCGACCTGATCCCCTGAATCCGGCCATGGTAGAGATGCGATTTCTGGGTGTACGCCCCTTGCATGGCAATCCAAAGTCTGGACCTATGAGGCTGTGTCGCGGTAATAAAATAGCTCAAATTACCTCCGTCATGCCGGACCCGAGGAGCCTGTCCCGCACTGCGATGCGGGGGCATCCAGCACTCTATATACCTGAAAACCTTTGGATAGCGCTACGCTTCACTACGTGCCCGGATACGTCATCCCGGACTCGATCCGGGACCGGAATGACGAAAAGGCCGAATGCCAGGTTTTTAGAATTTCGGCACTGCCACTAGGGGTGAGGATTCTTTACAATTACCTGGCAGGCATATCGTCTAAAAGGGATTGCAGTCCCCCGGAGGCCATCGCCCGGGAGGTGACCCATTTGCCGCCCCGGTTGATGAATTTCTTAAAATTATAGATATTGCTGCTGAGGGGCTGCTGGGTTTCATCAAAGCGCCCCGACCATTGAATCCGCCCGTCTGCGACCCGTATCAAGTGCAGGTCAAAAGCGACCGAGGCTGCCTCATCGACCCCATAATCCCTGCCGGTGCGGTCCCTGAAGCGGTATATAAACCCGCCCAGCACAGCATCCGCACCTTGCGCACGACCGGCTGCAACCCACAGGCTGCGTTCCGGCGGGGGCTGCGGATGCTGATTTGCCAGGGTGGCGAGCATGTCGTGGGCTTTTTCCGCGGCGATGAGATTGAAGGTATCCTTTTCTTGCAGGAAGGCGTGCAGCCGGTTGTCCATGAAGCGGGGCGCTTTCCCATCGACCGGCCCGCTTAAAAATACCCGCCCATTGATAGGACTGCGGATATTGCCATACGACCCGTATACGGCTACCAGATTCTTGAACGGCAGCAGCAGGACCGTACGCCGTTTAGCGGTTGTTTCCTGGTCGGGTGGTGTATCTTCACCTGCAATTGCAGTCGATACCCCCAGAATAATCAATAAGATATATGCTGTCAGCCAGGGACGGACCACCAAATACCTATGGGGTGAGTGCCTTGGTCCCATGTTTTCTCCAAAGTCAGAGGGCGCCTTTTGTGGAACGAACCCCTTTGATGCGCTGGTCAAAATCGGTGGCCTGATCCAGGGCCCGGGCCAGGGCTTTGAAAATCGCTTCCAGAATGTGGTGTTCGTTTTCACCATAGGCTACGTTGATGTGCAGGTTCATGCCGGCCTTGTTGGCCAGGGCCCGAAAAAACTCCTTGGCCAGCCCGGCATCGAAGACACTGCTCGGCCCGGAAACAGTCGGCACGTTGTAAACAATGTAGGGGCGATTGGAAAGATCCACGGTCACGGCCGCCAGGGCCTCATCCATGGGGACCACGGCCTGTCCGTAGCGCACGATCCCCGCACGGTCGCCCAGGGCCTGGCTAATGGTTTCGCCCAGGACGAGACCGATGTCTTCGACCGTGTGATGGGCATCCACCTCCAGGTCTCCCCGGGCCTGCAATGTGAGGTCAAAAAAGCCGTGGGCGGAGAACAGGGTGAGCATATGGTCCAAGAATCCGATACCGGTGTCGATCTGCTGCTGGCCGGCACCATCAAGATTGAGAAGTATCTGTATCTGGGTCTCTTTGGTTTTGCGTTCGATCTCGGCTTTTCTCTGCATCTACAAATTTCCTTTCGTCCTGCTTGATAATATTCCTATGGATATCTTATTTTTAAGACAGGTTCTCACAAAGTTAAGCACATCCCCCCCCCACTTTCAACCAATACCACTTGCCGCAGGCACTATGATCGCACTACCACACCGCCAAAAAAACATTGCCTTTCACTTGAAAAGATGGTCTGGATGCTAAACTTAAACATTACAGGCCTTTATCGCGCAAGAGCTGGAGATTACCTATGCAGCCAAAAAAGATAGTGTTATCAGATGCCTACAAAAAGTTCACCCTGGACCAGGACAAGATTATGCCGCCTGCGGAAACCGTAAAGCGGGTCAAGGCCAAATTCGAATCCCTGGACCTCGATATCCTGGAAGCGACCCAGCGGATCGACAACGGCCGCCTGGACATCCCGGTTTTTTTCAGCCGCTGCGGCCGGGATGCCCGCGCCCGGACCGGCACCACCAAGCAGATGGGAAAAGGGGCCACCCCCGAACAGTCCGAGGCCAGCGCGGTGATGGAGCTTGTCGAACGTTTCAGTTTCTTTTCGTTTGCCCAGAATCCGGCCAACTTTTTTACGGCTACCTACCCGGATGTCGACGGCCCGGCTTTGCCGTTTGAGATGATCGCCAAGTCTGTCCATGACGATTCCGCTGAACTGGACATTACCCGCTCCGTTTTTGAAACCCTGCCCCTCAAATGGACCATGGCTTATAACCTTTCCCGGGAAGAGCCGATCCTGATACCTTTCGATTGGTTCTACATGATCAATGAGTTCAACGGGCCCTCTGCCGGAAATTGCGTCGAAGAGGCTGTCAGCCAGGGTCTTTGTGAAATCGTCGAGCGGCACGTCTCGTCGGTCGTAAGCCGCAACCGCCTGCAAGTCCCGCGGATCCGGCCGGAATCAGCCACCGACCCGGCAGTGTGTGAAATGCTGGCCAAATACGAAAAGGCCGGCATCCGGCTGTTTATCTCCGATTTTTCACTGGATACCGGGATTCCCTCGGTGGGTGTCCTGGCCTACGACCCGGCCACCTTCCCCGCTCAAAGTGAAATCGTCTGGACAGCCGGGACCACGCCGGATCCCCAGAAAGCCTTGAGCCGCACCCTGACGGAAGTCGCCCAACTGGCCGGTGATTTCAACACCGGCGCCAACTTTGTCGCCAGCGGCCTGCCCAAGTTTACCAAGGTTGAATCGGCCGACTTTATTACCCGGGAAGAGCGTTTAATCGACATCACCGACCTCCCGGACCTGTCAGACAACAATATCAAGACCGAGATTCACAATCTGCTGGGCGCCCTGGCTAAAAACGACATGCAGGCCATTTTGATCGATACCATGCATGCCCGGCTGGAAATTCCGGCTTATTATACCATCATCCCCGGCGCCCATTTCCGGGAACGATCACACGGTACCAGCGTGGGTATGTTTTCCGCCAAATTCATCACCGAAAACAATCCGCCGGAAGCGGCCCTGCAAATGCTGCAGGCCTTCGACCGCAAGCTGCCCGGCAAATACTACAACCAGTTTTACATCGGCCTTAGTCAATTGGCCTCCGGTGCACCCCCCGCAGCACTGGCCTCCCTGGAAAAGGCCCTGGATCAAAATCCCACCCGCCAGGACATTCCCAGCATCTACTCTTACATGGGCCAGTGCCTGAAGGAGATGGAACGTTATGATGAAGCCCTGGAAATCCTGCAAAAAGGGGCTCAGGCCGACGACGAACGCACGGACATCTTCAACCTGATGGGCTTTTGCCACTTCAAGCTCAAAGCGCATGAGGACGCCATTCAATGCTTCAAAAAGGTCGTCAAACTCAATCCCGGATCGGCCATCGACTATGCCAACATCGCCTCCAACTATCGGGACCTGGGTAAAACGGATAAAGCCATCGAGTATTATGAAACCGCCCTGGCCCTGGATCCGACCATCGACTTTGCCTTGCAGAATTTGATGAAACTTCAGGAAGGAAAGAAGTAGCAAGCGCAGGTCCCTAACTGAGGAATTTGAATCGGGTAATGCCCGTATAACCGTGGGCCGTGACTGGCAGCCGCGGGTCGCCATGGTTTGGCGGCCTTTGATTGCCGTCATGCCGGCCCCCGATCCGGCATCCAGCCAACGCAATCACTTTTAGACTGCGCCCGGGTTAGAAGCCATCTCAAAAAAGTCTTTTCGCCCAAACTCGGCGTTGGGCGCTCGGTTCAAGTCCTCGAAATACTCCAGTATTCCTCCGGGTTGCGACCCACCATTGAAGAATAGATCAAGCGGGAAGTCCCGCAACGCGGGGCACCTCGCGGCCGCCTTGCACCACGTTAGGCATTAGCTTCGCGTCATTTTGAACCAAAATCCGTTTTTTGAGATAGCTTCTATTAAGTAGGGTATGAAGAAAATGAGAGCCTGGATCCCGGCTGCAGTCTATCCCGCACTGGATGCGGGACCGGGATGATGCACAACGAGCAGACACAAGCCGCTTGTGTCCGCAGGACTTGTTCTTTGACGAACGTTTAGCTACAAAACGTGGGCTTACCCCGCCAACTCTTCAGCCAGCGCCTGGTAGTCCGCGGCGCCGGAACTGCTCCGGCGAAAATGCATGATCGGCATACCGGCATTGGCACTTTCAGCGATGGTCGTGTTGATCCGGATGATGGACTCGCAGATCAGTTCGTGATAGCGCTGATCCGTCTTGAGCTTATCCAGAATTTCGTGGCTGACCCGGGTGCGCTGATCGAAAAAGGTCGGAACGATCCCTTTAACCTCCAGCCCTGCGTTGATTTCGTCCTGTACTACCTCGATGGTATCAAACAGGTTTTCCAGGGCTGCGTAGGCATACGGGTGCGTCTGGCAGGGCACCAGGACTTCCGTGGCAAACGCAAACACGTTGACGGTAAGCAAGGAGAGGCTGGGAGGCGTATCCATGATAATAAAATCGTAAGCGTCCCCGATTCCCGCCAGAGCCCTTTTCAGTCGGTTTTCGCGGCCGTACTCATTGACGAGTTCTATATCGGCCCCGGCCAGTTCCGCGTCCGCCGGCAGAAGTTGCAGGCCGTCCCAGGCAGTCGGGGCAATCGCTTTGTCAACCGCCGGTGATTTGTGGTTCTTGATGATATCGTAGGTGGTCAGCATTTCTTCGGTTACCGCCACCCCGAGCCCCTTGGTTGCATTGGCCTGCGGGTCCATGTCTACAATCAGAACCTGCTTACCCATTGAAGCCAGGGCGGCCCCCAGGTTGATTACCGTAACCGTCTTGCCGACCCCGCCCTTCTCGTTGGCCACCGCCACATTTCTTGTATTCACAGATACCTCCTCTAAAGGTTGTCAAACCCCCGGCCGGGTCGTCCCGGCAACCACTGCTCACCCGGCGGCCTGTTCCATCCGCGCCCGCGCTTTTTCAAGGTCGCGTTGAATTTTCTGCAGATCTGCGCTGGTGTTGTCCAGCAGGGTGATTATTCGCTCCCGCTCGTCACCCCGGGTTTCCATGACGCGCGTCAATTCAGTCAGGTCGGTGTCATGTGCCCGCAGTCTTTCCAGCAGCGTGCGGTGCAGATGCGACGCGGCAAAGTCCACCAGTTTGAAAGCATACTGAAACTTAAAATTCTCCCGGTAATTCTTGAAATGGAAGAGGACCGCCTTCTCGGTTTCGGCTTTCATGCGTTTCACCCCGGCTGCCAGGGCCAGCATCTGTTCCTCTTTCTCATTTTTTAGCGGCTTCTTGAAGGCCTTTTTAAACAACTTCAGGACGCTGTAAATACCCAGACGCACAACGGCCTCGGTCCGCACTTTGGCCGAATAGCGCATGCTGGTGGCTGCCGTCGGCAGCTGCAGCCCCGCCACCCTTTTCACATCATCGAGTTCCAACAGCGTCAGTTGTTCCCCGTTGGCCGCCGGGCTGCTCATCTCATAGTGGTCCATGGTCTGGTGGTATTCCGAAATGGCGTCCAGGGCCATGGATTGGTAGGGCTCGGCCACGGCCTCGAGATCGGCCTTGATTTTTTTCTCGGTCCGGGAAGTGAAACTGACGATCTCGGGATTGATATTTTCCGCCATGAAGGTGTCCAGGGTTTGCCGAAATTCCTGGAACACCTGGTAGAGCGTGCTGGAAAAACCGGAGGAGGCCAAACTCTCCGCGTAGTTGTCGAAAACAATGCTGAATTGCCGGATGGTGTCCAGGGTGGACTGCAGCACGCTGCCCGGCCGGGTATTGAAAAAACGGTCGATGTCGACCCGAATCTCTTTCTTGATATTATCCGCGGCGCCGCCCAGTGTGTTCTTGATCAGATCCTTGATCTGATCCATGCGTTGCTGATGGTGGTCTATTTTACGCAAAAGATCCGCCACGCCTTCGGCGTCTTCGCTCATCAACTCGCGGTTGGTCCACAACCAGCGGTCGATACCCGCCCGCATCACCGCCATTCGTTCGAGATGGTTTTTCAGGAGCAGAAAAAACCGCTCCCGGCTGAGTTTGCCGTGAAATATCTTTTCAAAGCGTTGGGATTCGTCATCAGAGAAAGCTACAAACTGTTTCTCCTTGCGCCATTGCTCAAGGCGGGCGCGGTCCTTTTCCGGAAGTTCTTTGGCCGGCAGCGCTGCAAACAGATTGTAAAGCGCAGACAGGGTAAACACCTCCGGGGCGGGTTTGATCAAGGCCAGCTCCTGGCTTACCCGCTCCACCAGGGACGCCAGCCCCTCTGTGGTCTCATGCTCGCTGAAATCACAGTTGACTACGAACAGGGTGTTGTCGATAATCCCCATCTTCTTGATAGTGGACAAAAACCGGATGTCCGCCTGGCGCAGCCCGGTCCGGCTGCTGATCACGTATACCAGCAGATGGGTACGCAGCAGGTAGTCCTGGATCATGGCCAGGTGCATGGGATTGGGGGAATCGCTGCCCTGGCAGTCTGCAATTTCAATGGTGCCGTCAATCCGGGAGTGGCTGATCTCCAGTTCAACATCCTTCAGATAGACGGCCAGTTCGTCACTGCCCACATACTCCCGGTGACGGACAAAATCCTGGCCGCCGAATTCAGTGGCATGTGAATCCGGGGAGATGATATCGCTGACACTCTGATAGCCATGCAGATAGAGGGCCGGCAGAATGCTGTTGGCATTCCGGGTGCCGTCGGTGATGAGGTGGTCGTTGCTCAGGTCGTCCAGGGCCTGCTCCAGGGCCTGGCGGTCTTTTTCACGACGGATGTCGAAAGGCTTCCCATCATCCCGGGCTTCCCAGGACGGCAACATGGTCAGGGCCTGTTCGAGATCGGTGTTGATGTCATCCCAATCTTTGAAATAAAGCACTGCCTTTAACTTTTTGCCGCTCCGAATGCGCGTGACGATAGAGGTGACGACGCCGGCCCCCCGCTTTAAAAAGTCGCCCCCGAAAAGGGCGTTGGTAAAGGTGCTTTTCCCCGATTTGATCGGTCCAACCACCGCTACCCTGAGGATTTCTGCGTTTATCTGCTGATGTATATCGGTGCAGGCCGCGCGCCAGGCCTCGAACCGGTCGTCGTTAATCTCGTTTTGATCCTGAACAGTTTCAAGAATCGACTGCAGGTTGGCATTGATTTCCAGCAACTGTTGCTTCAGTTCGGTATAAATCGCGTTCATTTTTCAGTTTGATAGCTGGGGGTGCATTTATAAATGGCCAGGATCTGACCTGTCAGGCGCTCTTATTACACCGCTGGTGAAAAATTGTCAAAACCATTCCATCCGGGCCCATCAGCCCTTGCAGTACAGCAGGAACAGACATAATCCGTTGTAAAATCTATGGTTTTGTGATAGCTTGGATTCAGTGCGGCCTTCCGGAATCTGGATTGGTCCAGCAGCCACAGCATAACACCGCTCATACAAGGCAGAGCCAATCATCCGCATCGCAATTGACCCTGAACATTCGCACAGCCGGTCATCCCGATAAACCCGACACGTTCCGCTGCCGTCCCCATCAGGCAGGCAGGTTAAGACCCGAACAACGACGCAAAACAAAGCCCATGTCCACCAAAAACCCCGAATGTCCGCTCTACAACCCCCTCAACTGCAAGGAATACTACAACCCCAGGCTCTGCGCCTTCGCCAAGAAAGACAAACTCTGCCTCAAAAAGACCGCCAAGAAAAAAGCCAAAACAAATACCGAAAAAAAGTAACCCCAAAACGCAACCTTCGCCGCTGGTGCTCCTGATAGTTCAAAAGCCATGGCGAAATAGGTTTTAACCGTGGGAATATTCAGAGGGTTGAACTTTCTAATCCAACGCCGGTATTTAACCCCACCAACGGCGAAGCCGTGATCAAACACCCGCATTGGGTCAAAGACCAAGGCGGGAAGAAAAGTTAAACCGGAGGAATATTGGAATATTTCGAGGATTGAACGTTCTAATCCAATGCCGGGATTTGGCCCCACCAGCGGCTTCAGGCGTGGCCTGCGGTGTCACAGAGCAACGCCGGATCCACCCCCATCTGGCGCAGCGCATGCTCCCAGCGGTTAGCAATATCGGTTTTGAAAATGATGTCACAACTGGCGGTCCCGGTCAGCCAGGCATTCTCAAGCAGCTCATCCTCGAGCTGTCCCGGTCCCCACCCGGCGCAGCCGAGGGCAATGAGAAAGTCCTGGGGTCCCTCGTTCCGGGCAATGGCCGCCAGGATGTCAACGGTGTTGCTGATCGCCAGGTTGTCTGAGATCGGCAGGCAGCCCTGCCACCCGAACGGCTGACCATGCAGGATGAACACTTCATCCATATGAACCGGTCCGCCAATGTGCACGGGAATCTGTTCCGCATCCACGGTGACTTCCAATTTCAGTTCCGTAAAGATATCGTTGGCAGACAGCAGGGCGTGCAGACGGTTAACGATGACACCCAGGGCACCCTGGTCATTGTGCTCTGAAATGCAGGTGACCGTCTGGAAAAAGTTGGGGTCGGCCAGGGCCGGCATGGCGACGACAAACTGGCCTGACAGCGTCTGCGGGGCATGAATATTCATAGGTATCTCCCAGTCCCTCAGAGTGTAATGCTGGACAGGCAATCTGTCAATTCTACCCGCGGCAATCTCAAAAATGTCTTTTGGCCCAATCTTCAGCCTCCGCTGAAGCTACGGCTGATAAACTCTGTTGGGAGCCTTGCCTGCCCGGCGTAGCCTGGAAGGCGTAGACGGGACCTTGAACCAAAATCCTATCTTTGAGATAGTCTCGCAAAAAACTGTTTGATTTTATCGACGGCATAGGCCTGCTGGTCCTGGGTAAGCTCAGGATAGATCGGCAGGGCCAAGGTCTGCAAAGCTGCTTGCTCGGCAGCTGGAAAATCACCGGAACCATACTCGAGCCCGGCAAAGCACTTTTGCAGGTGCAGCGGGACCGGATAATAAACTTCGGTGCCGATACCGGCTTCCAGGAGATAGGCGCGCAGATCGTCCCGTCTTTCCGGGACGGCAATGACAAACTGGTTGTAGATGTGCCGCCCCTGTTTTTCAACGGGCAGCTTGAGGCGCGCCGCCAGTCCGGCCGCCGCGAACAGCTCCCGGTAGGTCGCTGCGTTCTTTTGGCGTCCGGCCGTCCAGTTGTCGAGGTATTTGAGCTTGATCGATACGATCGCGGCCTGGAGGGCATCGAGCCTGAAATTGCCGCCGATGATGTGATGGTAGTATTTAGGTTCGGCCCCATGGTTTCTGAGAATCCGCAGGGTCTCCCCCAGCCGGCGGTCACCGGTGGTCACCACGCCGCCGTCACCAAAGGCCCCGAGGTTCTTGGAAGGGAAGAACGAAAAGCAACCAAAGCGGCCCATTGAACCGGCCCGCTGACCCTGATACTCGGCACCGATTGCCTGGGCGGCATCTTCGATCACCGGCAGCTGGTATTTGGCGGCGGACTCGAGAATCGGCTCCATGTCGGCGCACTGGCCATACAGGTGGACTGGTATGACGGCCTTTACCTTTTCCCGCCGGCCGACAGGCATCGCCTCCAGTGCCTGTTCAATAAGGGGCGCACTGATGTTATAGGTATCCGGATCGATATCGACGAAAACCGGTCGGGCACCCACTCGAGCCACGGCCCCGGCGGTGGCGAAAAAGGTATAGGGGGTGGTGAGGACCAAGTCATTGGAGCCAACTCCGAGGGCCATCAGGGCGATGATCAGGGCATCGGAACCGGAGGACACCCCGATCGCGTGCTCCGTCCGGCAGTAAGCGGCAATATCCTTTTCAAGGCGCTCCACATGCGGTCCCATAATGAAGTACTGCGACTCGTAAATTTCCGCGGTAACAGCCTGCACTTCCTCACGGATAACAGCATATTGTTTTTTCAGATCCAACAGGGGTACTTGCATGGTCTTCCTTTCATATTGCTACTTTGGTTCTAAACTGACGCCACTGCCTGTAACACTTCAGCAAGTATACAAACGCTCGCTATCGAAATCGAAATCGGGATCGAAATCTTAAGACCAGGGAATAACTTCTTTTCGATCCCGATACCGATTTCGATAACAGCTGCCCGCTCAGCCGGGCCTGATCACCGGCGTCTTCCCTTTCCGTTGCCCCCATTGCCGTTCGCAACCGCGATCTGGCTGCACTCGGTGGTGACGGCGCGATACCCCAAAAGACCGTTCACCTCCCTTTCCATCCGGCGTCCCGGCCTGATTCTGACCGAATCCGGCAGCGCTACGACCGCTTCCGCCTGGCCGGCCTGGAAAAAATGCAGAAACCCTTTGCAGGTACCCGGGTGCCGTGTCAGCACGGCATTCAACTGCTGCAGCTGATCCCGTTCGCTTCTGGTCAGATCGATCCGGAAATGAACGCTGGCCGTCCAGGTTTCCGCGGCTTTGTCCATGGGAATGATTTCGTCCGCTATGATTTTAACACCGCTCTCTTCTTTCTGGACCTGGCCCTGGACCTGGCCCTGGACCAGGATCGGGGCATCGTTGACGATGAGATCACTCGCGGCGGCATAGGTCTCGGGAAAGACCACCACCTCCACGCTGCCCTGCAGGTCGGCGACGGTTACAAAGGCCATCAGGTCACCTTTGCGCGTCCGGAGCACCCGGCTGGCACTGACCAGGCCGCCGATGCGGACCGGGGCTTTGTCGTCGCTCTCCTTGATGGTGATGGCATCGGTATTGGTAAACTGATCCAGGACCTCCTCGAACCGGGAGAGCGGGTGGCCGGTAATATAAAATCCCAGGGATTCCTTCTCGAAGGCCAGCAGTTGCTTTTCTTCCCACTCGGTAATCTCGGGCATGGTCGGCCGGTTGATCGGCTCTTCATCACCGCCGCCCAGGTCGAACAACCCCATCTGAGGATCCATCTTCTTTTTCTGGACCAGCTGTCCGTATTCCAGGGCATCTTCCAGAGCGGCCATCATCCGGGCCCGGGGGGCGCCGGTGGAATCGAAGGCTCCGCAGCGGATGAGACTCTCAATGACGCGTTTGTTGACCTTGCGCAGGTCCACGCGCTCACAGAATTCGAACAGCGAATTGAAAACACCGCCCTCTGCCCGGAATTCCAGGATCGACTCTATGGCGCCTTCACCGACATTTTTCACCGCCACCAGACCAAAACGAATTTTGCCGTCGTGTACACTGAACTCCAGACCGCTGGTGTTGATATCCGGCGGCAGGACCTCGATATCGTGGCTCCGGCATTCGGCAATGAATTTCACCACGCCGTCAATGGAGTGCATTTCACTGGTCAGCAGAGTGGCCATAAACTCGACCGGGAAGTGGGCTTTGAGATACGCCGTCTGGAAGGCGATGAGTGCGTAGGCGGCACTATGCGATTTATTGAAACCGTAACCGCCGAACTTTTCCATCAGATCAAAAATCTTCTTGGCAGTATCGGCCGGGGCGTTGTTGGCTACGGCACCATCTATAAAACGCTGGCGGTGCTCGGCCATCTTTTCGACGATCTTTTTCCCCATGGCCTTGCGCAGCCCGTCCGCTTCGGCCATGGAGTAACTGGCCAGCGCCCCGGCGATCTTCATGACCTGTTCCTGGTATAGAATAACGCCGTAGGTCTCTTCGAGGATGGGCTCGAGCTCGGGCAGATCGTATTTGACAGCCCTGCGGCCGTGCTTGCGCTCGACAAAATCATCCACCATCCCGCTGCCCATGGGGCCGGGACGGTACAGCGCTACCAGGGCGGTCACGTCTCCGAAGCTGTTCGGCTTTAAACGGACCAGCAGGTCTTTCATTCCGGAGCTTTCCAATTGAAAAACACCGGTTGTATCTCCAGCGCAGAGCAATTCGTAGGTCCTGGCATCGGTAAAATCCAGATTGCTGATATCCGGTGGCGTCTTGCCCTGGGCGGCAATCAGATGCACGGTTTTGTCGATGACGGTGAGGTTGCGCAGCCCGAGGAAATCGAACTTGACCAGCCCGATCTGTTCCACGCGCTTCATGTCGAGCTGGGTGACGACTTCGCCTTTTTTACCGCGATAAAGCGGCAAATATTCCACCAGCGGCTGGTCACCGATCACTACCCCGGCCGCGTGGGTGGAAGCGTGACGCGGCAGCCCTTCCAGGGTGCGGCAGATGGTGATCAACTCGTTGACCACCGGATTTTCGGCTGCCATCCGGGCCAGTTTGGGCTCCTGGTCAAGCGCCTCATCCAGGCTGATATTGAGCACGTCCGGCACCAGTTTGGCGATCACATCCACTTCGGCCAGGGGAATGTCCAGGGCCCGGCCAACATCGCGGATCACCGCCCTGGTTTTCAGTTTCCCAAATGTGATGATCTGGGCCACATAATCACCCCCGCCGTAGCGGTCTACCACGTACTTGAACACCTTTTCGCGGCCATTGATGCAAAAGTCCACATCGATATCCGGCATACTGATGCGGGCCGGATTCAGGAACCTTTCAAAAATCAAACCGTGCTCGATAGGGTCGAGGTCGGTAATGCCCAGCGAAAAAGCCACAATGCTGCCGGCGGCCGATCCGCGGCCCGGTCCGATGGGCACCCCGTTCTCTTTGCCAAATCTGATAAAATCGGCCACGATGAGAAAGTAACCGGGAAACCCCATGTCGTTGATCACCTTGATTTCATAGTCCAGGCGGTCCCGGTACGTTTTTTCATCGATGTCCGGATTGTTGGCCTTGATATTGCTCAGGATCTTTTCAAATCCGGCTCGGGACTGTTCTTCAAAAAGCTGCTCCGCGGTATGGTCGGTATCGGCTTCGAACTTGGGGAAATGATAGGTATTGAAATCGAATTCGATCTCACAACGGGCGGCAATATCGACCGTATTGGCCAGCGCCCCGGGATAGTCGCTGAAAGAGGCCGCCATATCCGCGGGGGCCTTGAAATAGAGCTGGTCCGTCCTGAATTTGAAACGCCCCGGGTCGTTCATGGTTTTGCCGGTCTGGACACACAGCAGGACCTCGTGGGCCCGGGCATCCGCCTGATCGAGGTAGTGGCAGTCATTGCTGGCCACTAGCGGGATGGATAGCCTGGCACTCATCTCTTTGAGCGCCTGATTCACTTTTTCCTGGATATTGATGCCATTATTTTGAACTTCCAGAAAAAAATTATTTTCACCGAAGATCCGCTGATACCAGCGGGCAGCCTCATCGGCCTTCTCGATGGCATTGTCTATGATCAGCCGTGGAATTTTACCATGCAGGCAAGCCGACAGGGCTATCAGACCGTCGCTGTGAGCCTCTAATATCTCTTTATCTATCCGTGGTTTATAATAGAAGCCTTCCAGTTGGGCTGCCGTCGCCAGCTTGCACAGGTTCCGGTATCCGGTCTGATTTTCAGCCAGCAGCACCAGGTGGTTCAGCGCGCGTGCGTCCTGGCTGGTCTTGTCCGTCATCCGGCGCGGGGCCACATAGCATTCACATCCTATAATGGGTTTTATACCGGCCTTGAGGGCTTTCTCGTAGAACTCGACTGTACCGAACATGGTGCCATGGTCGGTAATCGCCACGGAATCCATGCCGTAATCGCGGGCCCGCTGGAGCAGCGGGTCCAACCGGATGGCACCGTCTAATAAACTGTATTGGGTATGTACATGCAGGTGTACGAATGAAGGGGCTGAAGGGGTCATGAATGCGATCCGGCCTTGTATAGGATTGATTAAAACTCAACATCCGATTCTGAGTCTAAATCGAAATCGCTATCGGGACCGGGATCGAAATCGGTCCTGGCAACATATCTCCGCCATCGATTTCGATAGCGATTTCGATCCCGATATCGATAACAGGCCTAAACTTGTATAGAACCCGAAAGTTGGGTTTAAGCTTTCTATTCTAAGCGGTAGTTCGGCGCTTCCTTGGTAATGATAACATCATGGACGTGGCTTTCACGCATGCCGGCGGAGCTGATCTTGCAGAATCGTGCTTTTTCCCGCAGTTCCAGCAGGGTGCGGCAGCCGACGTAACCCATCCCGGCTTTCAGTCCACCGATGAGCTGGTGGATATTTTCAGACAGCAGTCCACGGAAGGGCACCCGGCCGACGATGCCTTCGGGCACCAGTTTGTCATCGGCCTCCTGCTCGGTCTGGTAATAGCGGTCCTTGCTGCCTTTCTTCATGGCCTCCAGCGATCCCATGCCGCGGTAGACCTTATAGCTCCGCCCCTGGTAGAGAATCAGTTCCCCGGGACTTTCCTCGGTGCCGGCAAACAGGCCGCCGATCATAACGCTGTGAGCACCGGCCCCGATGGCCTTGGTGATATCACCCGAAAATTTGATACCGCCATCCGCAATCAGGGGGACGTCGGTCTTGTCTGCAGCTTCACGGCAGTTCATAATGGCCGTCATCTGGGGCACCCCGATGCCGGCCACGATGCGGGTGGTACAGATGGAGCCCGGCCCGATGCCGATTTTAACACCGTCCACGCCGGCTTTTATCAGGTCTGCCGCCCCGGCGGTCGTGCCGACATTGCCGGCAATCAACTCAATATCGGGAAATTCGCTTTTCAGCATTGCAACGGCGTCGAGCACATTCTTTGAATGGCCGTGGGAAGTGTCGATCAGGACCACATCGGCACCTTCATTCAAAATGGCCTGGGCCCGTTCCATCATATCCACGCCGACGCCGATGGCCGCCCCGGCTCGCAGCCGCCCCCTGCTGTCCTTGCAGGCGTTGGGGTACTTTTTGATTTTCTCGATATCTTTAATGGTAATCATGCCGGTGAGCCGTCCTTCGACATCCACCACCAGCAGTTTCTCGATGCGATGCTTATGCAGCATTTTCTTGGAATCTTCCAGGGAAATGCCCTCGTTCACGGTAACCAGGTTCTCACTGGTCATGACTTCGGATATCTTCTTGTCCAGGCTGGTTTCAAAACGCAGGTCCCGGTTGGTGACGATGCCGACCAGCTGATCATCTTTTATGACCGGCACGCCCGAAATGCGGTATTGGCGCATCAGGTTGAGTACTTCATGGATCGGTTGATCCGGATGAATGGTCACCGGATCGATAATCATGCCGCTTTCCGATTTCTTGACCTTACCCACTTCCGCGGCCTGGGTTTCAATGTCCATATTGCGGTGGATAAAACCCAGACCGCCTTCGCGGGCCATGCTGATGGCAGCCCGCGACTCGGTCACCGTATCCATGGCGGCACTGACAATGGGGATGCTCAAACTGATATTGCGAGTCAACTTGGTGGCGGTATCCACGTCCTTGGGAAGCACGTCGGAATAGTTGGGTACCAGCAAGACATCATCGAATGAGTATGACTCTTCAGGGGGGATAAGTTTCATTGAATACCTCCAGGTGGATTCGTGCCTGCAGAGGGAAGGCAGCGCCCCGCTCCGACCGCTGCCGGCGGTTCGGTGGCGGGCCTCGCCGATTTCTGTAGTTCCGCACACGTAGCGGGTTCAGGAGATTTCGGGCTGCCCAAAATGCCCGTTGAAATGTCCACAATAATGACCATATTGGATACCAGATGAACCGGTCTTTATCAATCATTTATTTGGCCGCATAAATACCATTGAAATAACAAAATAAATGGCGTAAGTGTGGCATCCTGGTACTTGGACGGACTATAAGCTAAGTTGGTGTATAAGATGTTAATCGACATAAATCCCGACAATCCGCAGCAGCGCCTGATTGATCAGGTTGGGCAGATCTTGCGTCGCGGGGGCATCATTGCCTACCCTACCGATACCTACTACGGTATCGGATGCGACATAATGAACAAGAAGGCCATCGAGCGTATCTACCAGCTGCGGCAGCGTGACAAGAAAAAGCCCTTCAGTTTCATCTGCTCCAGTCTGAAAAACATCAGCCACTATGCCAAGGTAACCAACTACGCCTACAACAATATGCGGCGCCTGCTGCCCGGGCCCTACACCTTTGTTCTGCCCGGCTCCAAACTGGTCCCCAAAATAATGCTGACCAAACGCAAAACCGCCGGTATCCGGGTGCCGGACAATCGGATCTGCATGGCGCTTGTGGAAGCGCTGGGCAACCCGATCATCTCCACCAGCGCCAAGGATGCCGAAGGTGCAATCTTTTACGATGCTTCGCTGATCAACGAATATTTCGGCAACCGGCTGGAGGTCGTGATTGACGGGGGGTACGTACCGGGCCAGCCCTCGAGCGTGGTCTCCATCATTGATGACACGCCGGAGGTTATCAGGGAAGGGGTCGGCGACGTGAGTATCTTTGAATATTGAAGCCAGATCCCGGCTATCTAATATCCAGCCTGCCAATTATCCTAGAACCCATCTCAAAAAAGTCTTTTGGCCCAAACTCGGCGTTGGGCGCTCGGTTCAAGTCCTCGAAATACTCCAGTATTCCTCCGGGTTGCGACCCACCATTGAAGAATAGATCAAGCGGGAAGTCCCGCAACGCGGGGCACCTCGCGGCCGCCTTGCACCACGTTAGGCATTAGCTTCGCGTCATTTTGAACCAAAATCCGTTTTTTGAGATAGGTTCTATTCTTATTCTTAATTTTGCTCTTGTTCTTAATCCCTTAGCTAAGCGCATTTCAGAGCCCCTTCTGGATTAAGATTAAGAGCAGGAATTAGGAAGGTCCTGACCCCGGGAGGATCAGTTCGTGGTGGGTCGATAAACCGCCTCGGCTGCCAATTCTCCTTTTAAAAGACGCACCAGGTAGGTCTTCAGCGAGGTGCCCAGCAGGTAATCCAGGAGCGAAAACTCGTCTTCACCGACGTACACCGCTGAAACCCGGCCTTCAATGCCGCCCAGACGGCCGGCCCATTCGATGGCATCTTCGATATTGCCAATGCGGTCGACCAGTCCCAGGGTTTTGGATTCCTCACCGGTGTAGATCCGGCCGTCAGCCAGCCGGTTGACTTTTTCGGGATCCATTTGCCGCCCGGCCACGATATCCCGAATGAACTGCCGGTGGATTTTATCCGTGAGGCTTTCTAACAGTTCTCTTTCCTCCGCCGTCATTTCACGAACCGGGGACCCGGTGTCTTTATAGGCTCCGCTTTTCACTACGACAGGTACCAGACCGATCTTGTCCAGCAGCGCCCGGTAATTGGTGTAGGCCATCATTACCCCGATACTGCCGGTAATTGTCCCGGGACTGGCAATGATACCGTCCGCCGCCGCGGCGATATAGTAGCCCCCGGAGGCGGCCACGGCTCCCATGGAAGCGACAACCTTTTTCCGGGGCACCGTCTTTCTGATCTCGCGGTAGATCTCCTGGGAAGGCGCCACGGCCCCGCCGGGAGAATCGATCCGGACCACAATGGCCTTGATGGTGTCATCCTCGCGCAGCTGCTTGATCTGGTCGATGGTATCGCGGGCATCAACGATCATCCCGGTTACTTCAACGACCCCGACCTTTTCACCGAAGTCAAATTCGGCCCGCTCGCCACCCAGCATGAACAGGTTGGTCATACCCAGGATGGTAACGGCTGCTATGGCTGCAGACACCATGAGAAAAAACAGGTAAGGATGTCGACGGGCAAACATGTATGGATAACTCCATTCAAGCCAGGGGCTGTTCTATGGGCTGTTTCTAAATAAGGTGACAGTCAACCTCAGTATAAACACATCCGGGGTGGATTCAAGTCTTAATACCACCGTTTAATACTTCCGGTGGAGACAGATGCGCCCTGAATAGCGGGGCAAACCGCAAAAAAAAAGACCGGCGGTAGTAATTACCGCCGGCCTGTTTGTGCGCGTATCTGAATCCGGTTATTCGGCCGGTTTTTCCTCAGCCGCGTCATCTTCAGCAGCCGGCTTTTCGGCCTCGGCAGCAGGAGTTTCGGCTTCAGCAGCAGGAGTTTCGGCTTCGGCAGCAGGAGTTTCGGCTTCGGCGTCCGGTGCTTCATCAACCGGGGCAGCTGAATCGGCTTTCGGTTCGGCTTCCGGCTCGGCGGTCGGTTCAGCTTCTGGTTCAGCTTCCGGTTCGGCGGCAGGTTCACCCTCTTCAGGCGTCGCGGCTTCGCCGAGTTTGCCCTGCAGGTTCTCGCGCAGGATCTCACCGAAGGTGGAAGTCGCCGGTTTCATGTTGTTGACGTACTCGCTGAGCATGGTCTGATCATCTTCCATATCCAGGCGCTTGATGGAGAGACCGATGCGTCTCTCGTCGCTGTTGATGTTCATCACCCGGGCGGTAATGAGATCGCCCACGTTATACATGCCAACCGGGGTCTTGATTTTCTCCTTGCTGATTTCCGACACATGGACCAGACCTTCGATCCCCTCTTCCAATTCAACGAAAACGCCGAAATCGGTCAGGTTCGTAATGGTCCCGGTTATCTCCTTGCCGACTTCATAACGCTGGGCAACCGTTTTCCAAGGATCTTCGGTCAGGTGCTTGATGCCCAGAGAAAAGCGTTCATTGGCTTTTTCGATATCCAGGACGATGGCCTGGATGACCTCGCCTTTCTTGTAAACCTCGGAAGGATGCTTGATGCGCTTGGTCCAGGAAATATCAGAGATGTGAACCAGGCCGTCAATGCCTTCGTTGATGCCGATGAAAATACCGAAATCGGTAATGTTCTTGATTTTACCCTCGATGGTCGTGCCGATGGGGTATTTTTCGCTGATGACATCCCACGGGTTCGGGGCGACCTGTTTCATCCCGAGCGAGATGCGGCGGTTGTCCGGTTTAATGTCCAGGACAATGGCCTCCACCTCTTCACCCACGGAGACTATCTTGGAAGGATGCCGGACCTTGCGGGTCCAGGACATTTCGGACACATGGATAAGCCCTTCGATGCCCTCTTCAAGTTCCACGAAAGCCCCGTAATCGGTGAGACTGACGATTTTCCCGGTAATGCGGGATTCGATCGGGTATCTTTCGGCGGCCGTTGACCAGGGATCCTCGGTCAGCTGTTTCATGCCCAAAGAGACGCGCTCTTTCTCCAGGTCCAGGTTGAGGATCTTCACGGTAATCTCATCACCAATGGTGAACAGCTCTGACGGGTGCTTGACCCGACCCCAGGAGATGTCCGTGATATGCAAGAGCCCGTCTACGCCGCCCAGGTCTACAAACACCCCGTATTCGGTGATGTTCTTGACGACGCCCTGCACTTCCTTGCCCTCGTGGATGGAAGCCAGGGTAGCAGCTCTTTTGGATTCCCGCTCTTTTTCCAGGATAACCCGGCGGGACAGCACAATATTGGACCGCTTGCGGTTATATTTAAGAATCTTGAATTCGAAGGTCTGGCCGACCATCTCGTCCAGGTTGCGGATGGGCCGCAGATCAGCCTGTGAACCGGGCAGGAAGGCCTGCACGCCGATGTCCACCGAAAAGCCGCCCTTGACCCGCGAGGTAATGACGCCTTCCACCTTGTCGTCGGCATCGTAGGCCACCTTGATGGCTTCCCAGACTTTGACCTTGGCGGCTTTTTCCTTGGACAGGACGACCACTTCATTCTCATCGTCCCACCATTCCACCATGACCTCGACGGAATCATCCAGGTTGGCATCGATTTCGCCTTCCTCATTGCGGAATTCGTTAATCCGAATCTGCCCTTCGGACTTGTAGCCGATATCCACCAGTACATAGTCCTTGTCGACGGAGATAATTTTACCGGTGACGACTTCACCTTCGGCAAAACGTTTGAAGCTTTCCTCATACATCTCCATCAGGCTTTCCATGCTCTCCTCTTCTTCCTCGGGTGCATCAGCCTGATCGTCCAGCATGGACGCGTCTTCCATTTCTTCCGGTTCTACTTCTTCTGTTGAATTGTTTTGTTCTAAGTTTTCCATTAAACGAGTGTCCCCCTTGACCGATTTTTTTTTGCCGATTTCGTTCATCGGCATAACGGGTTTACGTACCAGACTAAAATTGAAAATTCAATGGTTATGACAAACTTTTTTAAAAAAAAATCGGACCCCGCTCAACCGAGGGGGGTCCGCTAAATCCAACCAACATAAAAAAATGTATTTATAGGCAGTTAACTGGTTTCCGTCCACAAATGGTAGGTTTTGGATCAGAGAACTTGCCCGGCGAAGCCTTGAGGCGAAGACGGGCAAGAAGACGCCGTTTGTGGATGGGCACTAGCCGACTTCCTCGATTCTGGCAAGCATGGTGTCCAGAACAGCCTTGATTGAGAGCCGGGTGGAATCGATCCGAACGGCATCCGGGGCCGGTTTCAGGGGGGCCAGTTCCCGGGAGCTGTCATCCTGATCGCGTTTGCGCATATCCCGGGTGACATCGTCCAGGGACTGGCCGGCATCGGCGGGCAGTTCCGCAAAACGACGCTGCGCGCGGGTTTCCGCGCTCGCATCCAGGAAAAATTTGATATCCGCCTCCGGGAAAACAACGGTGCCCATGTCCCGGCCTTCGAACACGGCGGATTTTTCGCGGCCCAGGTCTTTTTGCACCTTCAGCAGGAACTGCCGGACCACCGGCCGGGCCGAAACAGCCGAAGCGGTCATGGTCACTTCCGGGGTGCGGATCTGCCCGGAAATGTCATTTCCATTGGCCAGCAGGTGCACCCCGTCCGGCAGCCGCTCAAAACGCAGCTCCAGTTGCGCGCACAAAGCCGCGAGGCCGTTATCGTCGTCCGCTGCGATACCGGCTTCGAGGGCGTGCAGGCCAACCGCCCGGTACAAAGCACCGGTATCGATATAGCGATAGCCGAGCCTGTCGGCCAGGGTCCGGCTCACGGTGGTCTTGCCTGCCCCGGCCGGGCCGTCAATCGTAATCAGCAATGGTTTCATGAGTTTAATTTAAGGATAGTTCCCTCTGCGCCTCTGCGCCTCTGCGCGATAATAATGGTTTTTGGAGTTTGGTTTTTGAGACATACCGGGGCACATCAGCGTTTTCGGTGACGGCGCCGCAGGACTATCCCTCATTGAGCCGCTTTCGCACCGGCGGCCACCGCTTCTAAATTGAGCGGAATCAGTGTGGGTTTTTTGGAAAATTCCGCTTCGACACATTTACGGATCATCTCGAAATCGACTATTTTGCTGCGCGCCGCAAAGGCCGACAGGGCCACGATATTGGCTGACCGGACATTGCCGAGATCCTTGGCGATCTCGTTGACCGGGACCCGCAGTTCATCCACATCGTCCCGCCCGGCCGGCACGCTGATCAGGGTGCTGTTCACCAGAATCACCCCACCCGGCTGGATAACCGGGGCAAACTTCTCCAGGGACGGCCGGTTCATGGCCACCAGGTGCCGGGGGTTGCGAATGATCGGAGACCCGATGGGTCGATCGCTGACCACCACGGTGCAATAGGCGGTCCCGCCGCGCATCTCGGGCCCGTAAGAAGGGACCCACGCCACTTCAAAACCCTGTTCCATGGCCGCGTTCGCGAGAATTTTGGCACTGAGTAAAATGCCCTGTCCGCCAAACCCGGCAAACATCACTTCGTTTTGCATGCTGTATCCTCCCAGCCCGGAAATTCCGGGAAAAAGCTCTCTCTATTCAGGGGTTTTGTATTCACCCAGTTTGTAATAATCCAGCAGCGTCTCTTCCGCCCAGTCCACCGATTCCTGAGGTGTCATGCCCCAGTTCGTCGGGCAGTTGCTGACGACCTCCACAAAGCTGTAGCATTTACCCTCCATCTGGTACGTAAACGCCTGTTTGAGGGCCTTTTTGGTCTTCATGATATATTTGGGCTTTAACACGGTCTGGCGCACCACATAGCCGGGAGTGACCAGAGAGGACAACAGTTCGGCCATGCGAATGGGCATGCCGACCTCCTCCACGTTCCGGCCGAACGGCGACGTGGAGGTCCGTTGTTTGGGCATGGTGGTGGGCGCCATCTGGCCGCCGGTCATCCCGTAAATGGCATTGTTCACGAATATCGCAGTGAACTTCTCGCCGCGGTTGGCCGCGTGCACGATTTCGCCCATGCCGATGCTGGCCAGGTCGCCATCGCCCTGGTAGGTAAATACCATCAGGTCCGGACGCACCCGCTTGATCCCGGTGGCCATGGCCGGCGCCCGACCGTGAGCCGCCTCCTGGAAATCAAAATTGAAATAATTATAGGCCAGAACCGCACACCCCACCGGGGCTATCCCGACGGTGCGGCCCCGGATGCCCAGTTCGTCGATGACTTCCGCAACCAGCCGGTGGATCACACCATGGGTACAGCCGGGACAATAGTGCGTCGGCGTGTCGTAAAGCGCCTGAGGCTTTGCAAATGTCTTTCCCATTATCTTGACTCCTTCATTGGCGCCGTGTCGTTTCAGCACGGCGATTGGGTTCTACGAACCGATAAACGACCGGACGGCTTCCATAACTTCTTCCGGGGTCGGGACCTCACCGCCGCATTTACCGTACCATTCGACCGGGCGTTGTCCTAAAACGCTGAGCCGGACATCTTCCAGCATCTGCCCCATGTTCATTTCCACACTGACGACCACCTTGCAGCCGTCCTTAGCCGCAGCTTCATGGATGGCCGCTTCGGGAAAGGGGAACACGGTCTGGGGCCGGATCATAGCCACTTCCAGACCCTCTTCCCTGAAATTGTCGATGGCTGTGCGGCAGACGCGGCTCATGGTGCCGTAACTCACAATCAGCGCCTGATAGTCGCTCTCGATATTGTAGGTCTTGTAGCGCACCTCTTCGGCCTTCATTTTTTCGTACTTGGCCCGAAGTTTGAGGTTGTGGGCATTCAGTGCTTCGGGATCGAGGTAAAGGGTCTTGAGCAGGTTGCGTGTCTCGCTGCCGCGGGTGTCCATGCCGTTGGTGGCCCAGTCATCTTTATTGGTGGGCGCCGCTGCAAGGTCTTCCGGAAACTCGACCGGTTCCATCATCTGCCCGATGAGGCCGTCCCCGAGAATCATGACCGGATTGCGGTATTTCTCGGCCAGGGGAAACGCGGCCATGGTCATTTCGACCGCTTCCTGGACGCTGTCCGGGGCCATGACCAGCAGGCGATAGTCGCCATGGCCGCCGCCCTTGACCGCCTGGAGATAATCGCCCTGGGAAGGCAGGATACCGCCCAGTCCCGGCCCGCCGCGCACGATATTGACAAACACGGCCGGGCACTCGCCGCAGGTGATGTAGCTGAGGGCTTCGCCCATGAGGCTGATGCCCGGGCTGGAGGAGGTGGTCATGACCCGCTCACCGCAGCCGGATGCCCCGAAAATCATATAGCTTACGGCAACTTCGCTTTCACCCTGCAGGAATACACCGCCCTCTTCCGGCAGCCGTCTTGCCAGATATTCCGCCACCTCGGACTGCGGGGTGATGGGGTAGGCAAAATAGTTCAGGCAGCCTGCCCGAATGGCCGCTTCCCCGATCGCTTCGTTGCCTTTCATCAGTACCTTTGCCATAGTATCCTCCGTTTATATCAGTCCGCGGCTTCGTCGGCTGTCTTCTTAATGGTAATGGCCATATCCGGGCACATGATACAGCACGCGGTGCAGTGGATACAATCCTCAGGCCGGGCCTGGTAGGCCGGGAAATATCCCTTGGCATTGACCTGCTCGGCTATTTCGAGAACATTCTTCGGGCACACTGTTATGCACAGTGCGCAGCCTTTACATTTGTCATTGTCAATTTCATGCGAATACGCCATAGAATCAACTCCTTGCATTAATAATGGCCGCCTCGTAATCCGAGGCAGCCGCATCTTTCAAGTCCAACAGACGACCCCTTGCCAAAGCCTGGCAGGTGGCATACCCCCATAGCGGCCGTCTTTAGCGACCCTTATTGATCAGGGGCAGCTGTTTTCATCCAGGGCATGGTCATCTGCCTTTCGATCGGTAAAACCGGGCAGGTTACCCCGGCAGACCGAACACGGTTCACCAGGCCGGGCGCAGCCGTGATGAAGGCAATCGGCAACCCACTGGCAGCCGATACATCCGTTACCAGTCTATACCCCTGCAGCACATCTTCCAGGGTGGTATCATCCAGCAGGTGTGCGTTGCCGATCAACCCGGTAACCTTCAGACGCGCAGCCGCTTCAATCCTGTCGCGCATCACCAGGCAGCCGTTCACATCTGCGGTAAAGGGCCGAAACGGGTTGATCACCTGGAGCATTTCTACCGGCCGTTCTCTAAACATATCGGCCAGGGCAGCCAGGACTGTCGTACCGACCCCGTCGCCGCCCGCATCCAGGATGGAAAGTGTGGCCGGATTCCGAATAAGCCCGCCGACTTTGGGACTGAGAATCGGTAAATCTGCGTGCAGGTATTTCCGGGGGGGCAAAATAATCTCGATGCCCATTTCGGACAGGTAGTTGCGCGCTTCGCGGGTCCGGAAGTACGGGTTCACCAGATCCAGATCTGCCAGCAGAACGTCGATGCCGTCTCTTTTACGCTGCAGACCCAGGTTAACGGCCACTTCGGTTTTACCACTGCCGTAGTTACCGACAATGACCACTACCCCCTTGAGATTTATATCCAAATCAACCACTTTTCCTGTATACCGATGAAAGCAATGAAACTGTTTATGGTGAGCCGTTGTTTTTGTCAAGGTATTCACGAAAATAAGCCCCGGGAAAGCCTTGACGCGTCCGGTTGGCTTTGTGCTGCAGTATATTTCCGTCATTAACCGGAATTTTGTTCAGTGTCAACGAAATAAGTTTAGAATCAATGTAATTTGGAATTGGACGCCGGCACCTGTGTTCGGCCTTACCCGCTGAATTTATTTTACCTTTTTAATTCCGGGCCGATATGATAAATGCCTGCGAAGTGTCACTATTCTTAGGGACTGGTTCTAAATTGTCTTTTGGCCCAATTTCTTCGTTGGGCGCTCGGTTCCAATCCTCGAAATACTTGAGTATTCCTCCGGTTGGAACCTCACGGCCGCCTTGACCTTGAACCAAAATCCTAATTTAGAAACAGCCCCGATATCACTAGAGAAACCCTGCGGCGAACCGCCTGATCGTGATTACGCCATGAATAAGACCATCACCGGCCTCGAACAATTTGTCGAATTCCCACCGCCCGGAATCAAGGGCGCCCGGTTGGGCCTGTTGTGCAATCCGGCCTCCGTCGACAGTCATTATCGGCACGCCCGCCACTGCATTGCAAAACGCTTTCCCGGACAGCTGCGGGCGCTTTATGCGCCGCAGCATGGCTTTCTTGCAGAAAAGCAGGACAACATGATCGAGTCGGCTGATATGGTGGACCCGGAACTCGGGCTGCCGGTATACAGTCTCTATGGCCAAACCCGAATCCCGGACCGCAACATGTTTGACCCCATCGATGTCCTGTTGGTGGACCTCCAGGACGTGGGCACCCGAGTATATACTTTCGTCTACACCCTGTCTTATTGCATGGAGGCCGCCCGGCGCTATGATCGCAAGGTCGTGGTGCTCGATCGTCCCAACCCGATTAATGGTCTGGCAGTCGAAGGCAACTGCCTGGATCCGGCCTTTGCTTCGTTCGTGGGGCGCTACCCCATTCCCATGCGCCACGGACTGACCATCGGTGAACTGGCCCGTCTGTTCAACGAAGCTTTTGACATCGGCTGCGACCTGGAAATTGTGCCGCTGCATAATTGGCGGCGCCGCATGTATTTCGCCGAGACCGGCCTGCCCTGGGTGGCCCCTTCACCCAACCTGCCCACCCCGGACTCGGCTGGGGTCTATCCCGGCCAGGTGCTCTGGGAGGGGACCAATGTTTCCGAAGGGCGCGGCACGACCCAGCCCTTTGAGCTGTTTGGCGCGCCCTTCATCAATACCCAGGAATTGCTGGCGGCCATGGAGCCGACAGGTCTGCCCGGGGTATGCCTGCGGCCGGTGTCTTTTGAACCGACCGCAAACAAATGGCAGGGCGAAAGATGTAATGGGTTTCAGATCCACGTGACCGCTGTGGATCAATTTAAGCCCTATGAAACATCTTTAAGCCTGCTCGCGACTATCGGGCAGCTCTACCCGGCTGACTTGCAATGGAAAGCGCCCCCCTATGAATACGAATACGAAAAGCTACCCATTGATCTGATCCTGGGCGGTGATGGTATCCGCAAGGCCATCGAAACCGGCGCGCAGATAACCGACCTGCGGGCTCAATGGCGACCGGAATTGGAGACGTATCGGGAATTGAGCAGCTCGTTTCACTTGTATAGATAGTGGGTAGGAAATTAGACCGAAGACTGAAGACTTAAAGAGGCAAAATCGGATGTGGCTAATTCTGGTTTCTAAAAACTGTTGGTTTTCCTTCAGCCTTCAGCCTTCTACCTGTATACCTTGAAACCGAAGGTCGTCAAATGTCTGACTGGAAGCGCATGCGTTTTAAGAAGAACAAGGTCTGGGTCTCCCTGGGGCCGGATGGCAATCTGGATGTCCAGGATGGCAAGGTGTTGATCAAGTACCAGCTCAACCAGGCCCATGAGTACCGGATCCATGCCGACAGCCTGCATGTTCTCGAGGAGCCTGAACAGGTCGAGACCGGTGTCCCGCCGGTAGCCCAAAAGGCACCGGCCTCACCCAAACCGGCCCCGGCAAAAGCAGCGGCCGGCCAATCGGGTGAAGACCATCCGGCGGATGCCATCCTGATTCACACGGATGGTGCCTCCTCGGGCAACCCCGGCCCGTCGGGCATCGGGATCCTGATGCAATACGGCCTCCATGAAAAAGAAATCTCGCGTTTCATCGGGATCGCCACCAATAACATTGCCGAGTTGGAAGCCATCCGGATCGGCCTGCGAACAGTTAAAAACAGGGAAAAACCGGTGCGGGTCTTCACGGACAGCAGCTATGCCTTCGGTCTGCTGACCCAGGGTTGGAAAGCCAGGAAAAATCCCGAGCTTGTGGCCGAGATACGCGCACTCCTGGGCACTTTCAGCGATATTCGATTCTATAAGGTAAAGGGACATGCCGGGGACCCCGGCAATGAACGTGCGGATCAACTGGCTACCGACGCTATCAAACAGAACCGGTAAAAGTTCGCTCAGCAAAAGCCTTTGGCCCGATCTCGGCGTTGGGCGCGATTATCAGCACGAAGTGAAGCTCCCGCGCTATCCTCGAAATACTGATAAGTATTCCTCCGGGTTGATATTCGCGGCCGCCTTGACCTTGAACCAGAATCTCTTACTGAGCGAGCTTTTATTTCAGCCCATTAAGCTTCAACCTTCTACCTTATACCCTATACCTGCTACCAAACCCCTTCAGCCTTCAGTCTTCAGCCTGCACCCCTAAAAAAAACAAAAAGCCCCGCAGGCACTGAACCTGCGGGGCTTTGGGTACAAACGCGCTAAACTATTCTTTTTCAGCTTTAAGGGTCTCGATCTCCTTTTTCAGGGCGTCGATCTCTTCATTATACGCTCCGGAATCTTCGCCCGGTCCAGCAACAGAGTCTTCTTTTTTCCAGGTATCCTTGAGTTCATCAAAGCCCAGGTAAAGGGCCAGGCCACCACCAAGAAGAAGCATGACGGGAATTGCACCGGCCAGAATCTGCAGAAATTCACTGAACCAGACAGACAGGCCGATAAGCCCCAATACCGCTGCAACTGCACCACCAATTAATGTTTTCATACCAGATCGTCCTCCTTTACCCAAATTTAATGTCGGTGTTATATTTTAAAGAGTTTGGAACTTACTGCTGAAATACTCGGAATCACCTGTAGAAACCATCTCAAAAAAGTCTTTTGGCCCGATCTCGGCGTTGGGCGCTAAATTCAATTCCTCAAAATACCATAGTATTCTTACGGTTTGAATGTATCGCCCGCCTTGACCTTGAACCAAAATCAGTTTTTTAAGATAGCTTCTAACTAGATCGAAATGCCGGGCAAAGTTGCGTGTTACCCGGCAATTTCCTGACTTTTCAATAATCCCCTCAGTTACCATACGCCGATAGTGAACACAAGCACATTTTTAGCAATTTCCAAGATATGGCCAGTTCGCGCCAGCCACTTTACCAGCTCCGTCCACCACCGTCTGAATCGTCCCTGCCCGGGTCGGCCAGCAGCCCCCATATAGGCATTGCAATGTACCTGTAAATTTGATAGTTTTTTGATTTTATTGACATACAACGCGGCTGGCAGGCTGCCGGCGCCCATCTGCACACGCCTCGTGACGGGATAAAACCATACAAAAAATGGACAACTCGAACGCTTCAGATACAACCCCGGAGGGGGGACGCCTGGGCAAACTCCGCGATGCCGCCCTGCAGGGGACCCACGACCACTACAGCTGTTTTGTCCCTGCCAAAGCCGGCTTTTTTTCAGGCCTCCTCCTGAAAGCCTTTTTTTCCGGTATCAAGCTGGACAAGACCCAGTCCGCGGTCATTGAAAGCATCCCCGATAATGCCATCATCGTATATGCGATTAAATACAAGGGTTTTTTCGAATACCTTTTCTACCACACGCGCTACCAGCAGATGGGATTGCCGGTACCGGAAATCTGGTTCGACCGGAAGGTGCTGCTCTGGCAGCCGCTGAATCGAATCTTCAAGATTCTGCTGGCCAACCTGGATCACCTGATCCGGTTTCGCTCCCGCCCCCACCCTTATCGGCGGGGTTATATCCGTGATTCATTGATCGCCGGGCAGGCGGGCATCCTTTCGATGGTAGACCCGAAAAACTTCTATCAGCGCTTCGTCAAAGCCAAGACCGACCCGCTGGAACACCTGATCGATATTCAGGCGGCAACCGACCGCCCGATCTATATCGTACCCCAGCTGATGTTCTTCGGAAAGAATCCCAAGCGCTCCATCCCGACCATGACCGATATCTTTTTCGGCACGGAACAGCGCCCCGGACTGCTGCGGCGCCTGTTCACCCTTTTTCGTAAACCGGAAAAGATAATCGTGGAAGTTTCCACCCCATTTAACTTGCAGATGTTTCTGGACCAACCGGAGAATTTCAACCGCAGCCTGGAGTTCCGGGCCCTGAACCTGCGCAAAACCCTGTTGGCCAGGATCAACCGCCACCGTCAAACCATAATCGGTCCAGTTTTAAAAACCCGGGAAGAACTCAAAGAGAGCATTCTGTCCACCGACAAACTCAGACGGTTCATGCAGGAGTATGCCGAGCAGAAAGGCACCCCGATTTCGAAGGTGCGCAAACGCGCCGATGACTACATAGAGGAAATTGCCGCCAAGTATAATATCGGGGCCATCAAACTTTTCAGTCTGGCCTTGAGCTGGCTGTTCAACCACATCTATGACGGCGTCTCCGTAGATCGCGAGGGGCTCAACCGCCTGAAAACCATGTCCCAGAAAGGCCCCCTGGTTCTGATCCCTTCCCACAAGAGCCACATCGACTACCTGGTCCTGTCCTATATCCTGTGGCACAACAATATGCCCTGCCCGCTGATCGCCGCCGGCAAAAATCTGAGTTTCTGGCCTCTCGGACCCATTTTCAGATCAGGCGGGGCTTTCTTTATCCGCCGGACCTTTAAAGGCCAGATACTGTACTCCCGCGTCTTTTCGGCCTATGTCTACAAACTGCTCGAAGAAGGATTCAACGTCGAATTCTTCATCGAGGGCGGCCGCAGCCGCACCGGTAAAATGATCCTGCCGAAACTGGGCCTGCTCTCGATTATCATCGATGCGTTCAAGAAGGGCGCCTGTGAAGACATGGTCATCGCGCCGATCTACATCGGCTACGACCGGGTCCTTGAGGAAAGTGCCTACCTGCATGAGCTCGAGGGCGGCCAGAAAGATCCGGAGAGCATCAAGCAGATCATCAAGGCCCGGCGGGTCTTAAAAAAGCGCTACGGGCGCATCTATCTGCGTTTTCACGAACCCATATCCTTTCGCAGCCTGTTGGAACAGATGGATCTGAACCTGACAAGCATCAGCCGCACGGAAGAAGCCGCCCTGGTCCGCAATCTGGGCCACCGGGTGATCCGGTCCATCAACAGCGTCTCGGTGGTAACCCCTCACGCCGTGGTGGCGGCCGCCTTTCTCAACAGTTCCAAAAAGAGGCTCTCTAAAGAGCAGCTGGAATTCGCGATCGACACATACCTGAACTACCTGTTGACGCACGGGGCCGAACTGGCCGAAACGCTCATGCTGGATGCTGACCGGGCGTTTGAGCAGACCATCGAAAATTATGTTCAGCGCAAGTTCATCGAGCGGGTCTCCCTGGGCAAGGAAGAAGAGAAGGAGAGCATTGTCTACACGATCAGCGAAAATAAACGCCCCAACCTGGAATATTATAAAAACAATTGTATTGCCCATTTTGTACCCGCGGCCTATACGGCCCTGGCGATCCTGGAAAAAGGCGCGTTCCAGTTTTCAGCCATCGATCTGCAGCAGACCTACGCGTTCCTCCGGGATTTTTTCAAAAATGAATTCGCCTATGATGTCGACCGCCCGGTTGACCACTACGTGCGCAAGAACCTGAAAATCTTTATTGACGATGCCGTTTTGATGCCGCATCCCTCCATACCGGACTTTTACAACCTGACCTCCATCGGTTTTCGAAAACTCAAACTCTATACCGGCTTTCTGACCCCCTATTTCGAGTCCTACCGGGTGGCCCTGGAATATTTCAAATCATCCAAGAAGAAGTCCGTCGATATCAAGAACCGGCTGAAAAAGATTGAGTCCCTCGGTAATAAGATGTACCGCAACGAAGAAATCGAACGCAAGGAAGCGCTATCCAAAGTCAACTATAAAAATGCCGTCAATTTCTTCATCAGCCGGGGCATCACCGGGGCCGGCGACAAAGACCAGATTGAAGCGTACGGCGAAGCCATGCAAAAAATCGCCAAATACCTGCCATCTTGATATGGAAGCCTTTATTCTCGCAGCCGGCCTGGGCACCAGGCTCAGGCCTTTTACGGAACACACTCCCAAGCCCCTTTTTCCGGTCGGCGGCCGGCCGCTCATCGACCGACTTATTCACCAGTTGGCAGACAGCGGTTTTACCGACATCGCCATCAACCTGCATCATTTGGCCGGCCAGGTTGAAGCGTATCTCCAACAGCAGGATTACCCGGCCCGGATCACGTTACTGCATGAACCGGAGATTCTGGGAACCGGCGGCGGCATTCGGAACCTGGGCGCTTTCTGGGACGCTGCGCCCCTGCTGGTGATCAACAGCGATATCTTCACCGATATTGACCTGCGGGCAGTCTGGGAGGCGCACCGGGAGAGTGGTTGTCCGGCTACCCTGGTCGTCCACGACCGCACCGAGTTCAATACGGTAACCGTGACGGCTGACAACCACATCCTCTCTTTTTCCAATTGTACCGGCGCGGAAAACAAGGCGGATTGTCTGGCCTTCACCGGCATCCAGGTTATTGAGCGTGAGTTTATCGATTTTTGCCCCGACCAGGCGTTTTTTTCCAGTATCGGCGTCTACCAGGCCATGATAGATGCAGGGCGCAACGTCCGGGCCTATCCCGTAAGCGACCATCTGTGGGAAGATATCGGCGCTCCCGATCGGTATATATCGACAGTTTCAAGACTGCTGGCCCAAGAGGCCTTCAACGCCGCCTTTGAACGTATCCCGGAACAAGCGCCGGTTGTGACCCGGTTGCAAGGCGATGGATCAGATCGGACCTGGTCCCGGATCACCGCGGAAGAAAACAGCCTGGTGATGGTCAGCCACGGTATCAGGTCGACCACAGCCGTGTGCGAAGCCGATGCGTTCATCAACATCGGCCGCCATCTGCATCTTCGCGGCCTGCCGGTACCCGCGCTGTACGCAGCCGACCCGTTTGCCGGCCTGGCGATTTTGGAAGACCTGGGCGACCGGCATCTCCAGGATGCCGTCCTGGCCCTGGATTCACCCGCAGCCTCTATCCGGTTGTATCAAAAGGTCATTGACACGCTGGTAACCCTCTCACAAGAGGGGGCGGTTGGCTTTGATCCGTCCTGGCCCTACCAGACTGATACTTACAACCGGGAGGTCATCCTGGAAAATGAATGCGCCTACTTTGTAAAGGCTTTTCTGCATTTGGACCAGGGCCTGGATGAGATCACGTATGAAACATTGCACGACGAATTCGAGCTGTTGGCGGACATGGCCCTTGCACATGGCGTCATGGGCTTTATGCACCGCGATTTCCAGTCGCGCAACATCATGCTGCGCGGCGCTGACTGCTATTGCATTGATTTTCAAGGCGGTCGCCTGGGCCCGGTGCAGTATGACCTGGCATCCTTGCTGATCGACCCTTACGTCGATCTTGCCCCGGACGTGCAAGCCGCCCTGCTCGATTACGGCGTGGACTGCATTCAAGCGGCGACCGGCGAGGACCGGCAGAAAATCCGCCGGGGCTACAGGTACTGCAGCCTGACCCGCAATCTCCAGATCCTTGGCGCTTTCGGTTTTCTCAGCCGCAGAAAAAACAAACCGGCCTTTGCCACCTATATTCCGGCAGCCGTGGCCGGCCTGAAACGGCACCTGGCGGTTCCGGAGGCAGACCAGTTTCCCAGACTGCGCGCAGTTGTTGAACGCTTGTAAACATAGTATACAGATGCGGAGCTTGGAATAAGGTGCCAGATCCATTGAACCCTTGCTTGCCGGGCGAAGCTTTATGCGAAGCCTGGAACCTCTGAACCTTGAACCCTTGAACCCTCACCATAGGAGGTGTTCCCATGCAAATCATGATTAACGGTCTGCCCGGCAACGTGGCCGTCATGCTGACCCGCCACATCCTTGCGGATGAGCGTTTTGAACTGGTGCCCTACTCTTTGACCGGACCCGAGATCACCGCGCCCGAACACAGTGTCGAGGGCGTGACCGTAGCCCTGGTCCGCCCGGAAGACAGGGATAGCCGCCTGGCGGAGATCAAAGCGGTGCAGGCCGATTTTATCAGCGTTGATTTTACCCACCCCACAGCCGTCAATGCAAATGCCGCTTTTTACTGCACCCATGGTTTGCCGTTCGTGATGGGCACCACCGGCGGGGACCGGCAGGCCTTGGTTCAGACGGTGGCAAACTCGGACAACCTGGCGGTCATTGCTCCGAACATGGCCAAACAGATCGTCGGTTTTCAGGCCATGCTGGAATTTGCGGCCGAGAATTTCCCCGGGCTGTTCAGCGGATACACCCTGGCGGTCAGGGAGAGTCACCAGCAGGACAAAGCCGACACGAGCGGTACTGCCAAAGCCGTGGTAAAATCGTTCAATGACCTGGGTGTGGAATTTTCTGCGGACCAGATTGAAATGGAACGTGACCCGGAGTCCCAGGAAAAACAGTGGGGTATCCCGGCGGCCTATCTGGGGGGGCACGGCTGGCACACCTACACCCTGCTCTCCCCGGATGAAACCGTGCGCTTCGAATTTACCCACAACATCAACGGACGGGAAGTCTATGCCTACGGGACCCTGGACGCACTGGTCTTTCTGGCCGACAAGATCAAGGAGGGGGTCACGGGGAAGGTCTATTCGATGATTGATGTGTTAAAAGGCTAGGCATTTACCTGCTTAATCTTAATCTGTAGTGGTCCAGTAAAAACGGACACGGTTTTAAGCAGCATTGTTTAATTGTTCTTTTTCATAATTAATCGGGCTGAGATATCCCAGCGTCGAATGTAGCCGCATCGCATTGTAGAAGCCGATGTAG